>FSWM01000812.1_pt1 | contig 11649 bp, 8 predicted proteins | sample 1637841 | NCBI WGS metagenome assembly FSWM01 (sample SAMEA3914789, study PRJEB12502) | metagenome | biome: forest; material: soil | place: Canada | collected 2011-07-03 | depth 0.3 m | reverse complement strand
GTCGCTGTCGCTGTAGCGTGCCTTGCCGCGGCCTGATTTGATGTTCATCGGCATGTAGCCGTCGCCGCCGCAAACCGGGATGCCAAGGAGATCGTCGGCGGCGATGCGGCCGCTGGAGATCAGCGGCTCGCCTCATTTCGTCGCTTCGATCGTCAACCACTCTTTCTCGTCGCCATCGGCATGAGGCAGATCGAGCACGATGGGGGTCCGCAACCGCCAAAACAGACCTCGGAAACCGTCGCGAATTTCCGAGGTGGATTCAGTCTGGCGCCAACCGGTCTTAGGCTGGCGAACTGATCCGATCGGGTTCGCCCCCGGTCTCTGCGCTAATCAGTCAGCTCTTATCAGTTTCGTCCAAGAGACTGGATCAAATCCCCCGGACTCTAGGAGTGAAGGCCCGAAGAGAATGCGGTCCGTTGCGAACCAGCGAGGAAGACCGAATGAACGACCTGTCCCAACCGCCCAAGGCCGGCGCGGTGCCGGTAAGCGACTTCTACGAGATCACGGAAACCCTGGCGCCTGACGAACTCGTCACGCTGAAGGCCGTCCGTACGTTCATGGAGACCCAGGTCGCGCCGGTCATCAACAAGTATTGGGCGGACGACGCATTCCCGTTCGAGCTGCTGCCGGCCTTCCGTGAGCTGAACATCGGCGGCCTGGGGCTTGAGGGCTATGGCTGCAGGGGCGGCAGCCAGCAGCTGTTCGGCTTCGTCACCATGGAGCTGGCCCGCACCGACCCCTCGATGGCCACCTTCTTCGGGGTGCATGACGGCCTGGCCATGGGCTCGATCTACCTCGACGGCTCGGAGGCGCAGAAGCAGACGTGGCTGCCGCCCATGGCGCGGATGGAGAAGATCGGCTGCTTCGGCCTGACCGAGCCGCTGGTGGGCTCCGGCACCGGCGGCGGCCTGACGACGACCGCCAGGCGCGATGGCGACACCTGGATCCTCAACGGCCAGAAGAAGTGGATCGGCAACGCGCCCTGGTGCGACGTCACCATCGTCTGGGCGCGCGACGAGGCGGACAATCAGGTCAAGGGCTTCATCGTCGAGAACAAGACGACCCCCGGCTTCAGCGTCGAGAAGATCGAGCACAAGATCGCGCTGAAGGTCGTGCAGAACGGCCTGATCACGCTCAAGGACTGCCGCGTCCCCGAGGCCAACCGTCTGCAGCTGGCGAATTCGTTCCGCGACACGGCCAGGGTGCTGAAGATGACGCGCTACGGGGTCGGCTGGATGTCGACGGGCTGCCAGATGGGCGCCTTCGAGCATGCGCTGGCCTACACCAAGGAGCGCAAACAGTTCGGCAAGCCCATCGCCTCCTTCCAGATGGTGCAGGATCTGCTGGCCAGGATGCTCGCCAACGTCACGGCCTGCCAGACCATGATGCTTCGGCTGTCCCAGCTCGATGACGAAGGGAAGCTTGGCGACCACCACGCCTCGCTGGCGAAGGCGTTCGGCACCGCGCGGATGCGTGAGACGGTCAGCTGGGCTCGGGAGCTGTGCGGCGCCAACGGCATCGTCGTCGACTACAACGTCGCTCGCTTCTTCGCCGACGCCGAGGCGCTCTACTCGTACGAGGGCACCTACCAGATGCAGAACCTGATCGTCGGCAAGACCATCACCGGGCTCAGCGCCTTCGTTTAGCCCGGTGAGACCCGGCGCTCCGCGCTGCGGCCCCTCCCACCATACCAGAACCTTCACCCGACCCACGCCAGGAGTGCGAACTGTGGACGACATCCCCCTCGCTCTCGTCTTCGAGAGCCTGATCTACGCCAAGAAAGGTCCGATCGCGTACGTGACCGTGAACCGGCCGAAGGTGCTGAACGCGCTCAATACGCCGACCTGGCGCGAGCTGAAGTCCGCTTTCGACGACGCCCGCGCCGACGCTCGCATCCGCGGCGTCATTCTGACCGGCGCCGGAGACCGGGCCTTTATCGCCGGCGCCGACATCGCCGAGCTCGCGCGGGTCTCACCGTTCGAGGCGGAGCAATCCAGCCGCTTCGGTCAGTCGGTGCTGGACCTGATCGAGGGACTCGGCAAGCCGGTGATCGCCGCGGTCAACGGCTTCGCGCTCGGCGGCGGGTGCGAGACGGCCATGGCGTGCACGATCCGCATCGCGGCGGAGAATGCGCGCTTCGGACAGCCCGAGGTGAAGCTGGGCTTGCTGCCCGGCGGGGGTGGCACGCAGCGGTTGCCCCGGCTGGTCGGCAAAGGGCGCGCGTTGCAGCTGATCCTTACCGGCGGGACGATCGACGCCCGGGAGGCGTGGCGCATCGGGCTCGTCAACGAAGTCGTGCCGGCCGCGGACCTGATCGCGCGCGCCGAGGCCATCCTCGCCGAGATCTTCGCCAATGCGCCGATCGCCGTCAGCTACTCGCTCGACGCCGTGAACCGGGGTCTGAACGGCGACCAGGCGGAGGGCCTGGCGCTCGAAGCGGCCCTGTTCGGTGTCTGCGCTGGCACCGCGGACAAGGCGGAAGGCGCCGCGGCCTTCCTCGAGAAGCGCGCCGCGGCCTTCCAGGGCCGCTAAGCCGCCGCCAGCGCCGTCACTTCGACAATCCGACTTGAAGGACCCGACGCATGACCGACAACATTTTCTCCGGCTTGAAGGTCGTCGACCTGGCAAGCTTCATCGCCGGCCCCGCCGCCGCCGTGATGCTTGCCGACTTCGGCGCTGACGTCGTCAAGGTCGAGCCGCCCAACGGCGACACTTGGCGGATCGGCTACCGCGTGCCGCCCCAGCCGATGGCTGAGGACAACTATCCCTGGCACATGGACAACCGCAACAAGCGCGGCATGGCCGTCGACCTCAAGTCGCCGGAAGCGCGCCAGATCATCGAGCGGCTGGCCCGCTGGGCCGACGTGATGATCGTCAACACGCCGCACCCGGCGCGCGAGCGGCTCGGCCTCGGCTACGACGGGCTCGCTCGGTTCAATCCCCGGCTCATCTATGCCGACGTGACCGGGTTCGGCGACTTCGGCCCGGATGCGCAGCTGCCTGGCTTCGATCTGACCGCCTACTGGGCGCGCAGCGGCCTGCTGGCGATGACCCACGACGGGGGAACGCCGCCGACGATGCCAATCTCAGGGAGCGGCGACCACGCCACGGCGGTCGGCATTTTCTCGGCGATCGTGACCGGGCTCTACCGCCGCGAGCGCACCGGCAGGGGCTCGTACGTCACGACGTCGCTGCTGGCGCAAGGCGTCTGGGCAACCGGGGTGATGGTCCAGGGCGCTCTGGCCGGCGCGCACTTCTACCCGCTGCACGACCGGGCCAACCCGCCAAACCCCCTGGCGAACCTCTACCGCACGTCCGACAACGTCTGGTTCGTCCTCCTGGTCACGCCCGACAGATGGCCGGCGCTGACGAAGGCGGTCGGCCGCAGCGATATGCTGACCGATCCGCGCTTCGCCGACGCCGCCAAGGTGACCGAGAATGCCGGCGCTGTGACGGCGAACCTCGACGCCGCGTTTGGGGCGCACCCCCTGAGTTACTGGGCGCAGGCGCTCGACGCGGAGCACATCACCTATGGTCCTGTACGTTCGCCTAGCGAGGTGATCAGCGATCCGCAGCTCAGAAGCAACAACATTGTGGTGCCGATCGCCGGCGCCGGCGGCCACCTGAGCGAGACGATCAGCAGTCCGATCAACGTGCACGACGTGGAGAAGGCGCCGGCCCGGCGCGCGCCGGAACTCGGCGAGCACAACGAGGAGGTGCTGGCCGAGCTCGGCTTCACCCCCACCGAGATCGACGGCTTCGAGGTGCGCGGCGTTCTCGCCTCCAAGCATCGCCGCGCCGCCTGATCCCGCTCAACGGAGATTGCAATGACCACCACCCTCGAAAGCGTCACAGAGCGCCTCGTCGTCCTCAGCCTCAGCGAAGGACGGATCTTCACCATGGCGACGGACGGCTCCGACCGGCGCGTGATCGTGACCGGCGGCCACAACCCTGACGGCGTCGCCGTCGATGCAGGCGCGGGCCACGTCTACTGGACCAACATGGGCGTCCCGCACCTCGACGACGGCTCCATCGAGCGCTGCGACCTCGACGGTGGGAACCGGACGGTCATCATTCCCCAGGGCGTCACGCACACCCCCAAGCAGCTCTGCCTGGATCGGACGGGGCGCAAGCTCTACTGGGCCGATCGCGAGGGCATGCGCATGATGCGCGCCAACCTCGACGGCTCCAGCGTTGAGATTCTGGTCGTCTCCGGTGACGTAGCAGCCGACCGCGGCGACGCCACCAAGTGGTGCGTCGGGGTCGCCATCGACCATGCGCGCGGCCAGCTCTACTGGACGCAGAAGGGCTCCGACAACGCCGGCCAGGGCCGCATACTCCGAGCCGGGCTGGACATCCCGGACGGCGAGACGGCCGCCGCCCGTAGCGACATCGAAATCTGGCGCGGTGGCCTGCCCGAGCCGATCGATCTCGAGTTCGATGAGGGAAGCCGGCTCCTCTATTGGACCGACCGCGGAGATCCGCCGGCCGGCAATACGGTGAACCGCGCCTCCGTCGACGCGATCGTGCGGCTGCCGCCGGACGTCGTCATCAACCACCTCATGGAAGCGATCGGCCTCGCGCTCGATGTCGCCGGCGGCCGCCTCTTCGTCACCGACCTTGGCGGATCGGTCTACGCCGTCGGGCTCGATGGAGCCCATCCGCAAGTGCTGGCCTACGCCCAGGGCAACCTCTCCGGCGTCGCCTACGCCAAGTTCGCATCCCGCTGAGCAGTCGACGCCGGATCGGTGTGGCCGGGATGGTGAAAGCGCCATCAGGGGATTGCGACGCGGCCAAGGGGGTCACGTTCGACGCCGTGGCCCGCAGAATTGCCGTCGCTCGCCCATTGCGACTTCACGAATTCGAACTGACGATCGAGGTGGGCGCCCATGAACACGAAACGATGCCGCGATCCGCCCTGTCGTCCTGGACCGCGTCTTCCGGCAGGACCGGGCCGTCCTCCAGGATATCGCGCGCTACACCCTGCGGCGATGGCCGTGCGCGAAGGCGAGCGCCGGGAAATGCTCGGCAAGATCGTTCCCGGCGGTGAACATGTCCCCGTTCGCCTGGACCAGCACGCAGCGGACCTCCGGGTCCTGCTGAGCACCGCCGATGGCCTCGGCGAGCGCGAGGTACATCTCGCGGGTGAGGGCGTTTTTCTTGTCCGGTCGGTTGAGGGTGAGCGTCAAGACGCCCTTCGACTTCTCGATCAGAAGGTGCTCGGCCATTGGAAAGGTCTCCCCCAATTTACGCCGGGCCTGTCGCGGCGCAGCATGCCTGAACTATCTGCCGGCGGAGCCGTGGGTCGCGGAGCCGGCGGTCGGGAAGTGTGCCTGCCGCGCTGTCCTCCCGATTGTCGATTTAGGTCCGCTTCTGACCACGGGAGCGAGAGCCGGACCGCCCCTCAGCGGCCGCACGCTCGAACGCCCAGTCACCCGGCCGGGAGCCTCGGCCAAGCTCCCGGATTCATAGCATCGTGGTGGGATCGAACGGCTCCGACGGCGTGAACTCGCCCGCCCATGCGCGCTTATGCAACTCCCAAGGTGAGGCGCCCAGGTCCCGCGCCACGATCATCTTGTCTGGATCGACAAAGACTCCGAGTGGTTTGCGGTCGAACTCCGGCGAGGTCTGCATGTGCTCGATCGCGGCCCAGCGCTCGGGATAGTTGCAGACATTGATCTCGATGCTGTTTCCATCGGGATCCTCATAATAGAATCCGATTTGCGCCCCCTCATCGACGGAGAACTGCGGAACGATGCCCAACGCTCTGATCCTCGAATAGCTGCCCAGCAGCTCGTCGAGCGTGCTGAATTCGAATGCGACATGCTGCAGGCGGTGATGGCGGGAGCGCTCGGGGTCGGCGATGAGACCGGGAACTTCAATAACCGCGAAGCGGTGGCTCATTTCATCATTGCTGAGGAATGCGGCCTTGAGGTGGGACGGAGGACTCCCAGCCGGAGCGTCAGTCGGATTTTCCGAGGCATGAACGACCCGCATACCGAGGACCACACGGTACCATTCGACCAGCCGAGGCAGGTTTCCCGTTAGCAGGCCGACGTGCTGCAGTTTCGGGTGGACTATGGTTTCGGTGTTGAGCATCGAGTCTTCCTTCCCTTTTTGTCAGCCTCAGGCCGAGCAGAGTTAGTCGTTGGCCGGCAGCCAGATGGCGGCGCGTTGACGACGCGAGCACAGATCAACTCGTGGAACCGTCGGCAAGCACCTCACTAGTAGTCATAGGACAAGCTGATCAACGCGGTCCGCGGCCGTGTGAGATAGGCCGTCGATGAAACGATCTGCGACGCCAGAAGGCGCGTTGTCGTATAGCCAGTGAACCCGTTCTGGTTGGACAGGTTCTCTATCGCAAATCGCCACGTCCAATGTTCATGCCGGACCGACGCTCGAATATCGACGGTCGCATAGCTGGGAACGCGGTAGGGGAGGTTGATCGGGTCGTGCGTGTACGAGGAGATCTTGTCACCCTGGTACTGAACTCCGGCGCCGATGGTCGCCTCGGAGCCTGGGCGTATCGGAAAGCTGTACTCGACGGATCCAGCCGCGCTGAATTCAGGCGACCCTGGCAGTTGGTCGCCGACCGCAGCCCCCGTGATTGCGGCAGTGGGGCCGCCGACCCGCGTGAGTCGAGCCCTGTTCCAGCCGAAGTCGCCTTCAAGGGCCAGGTTCGGCGTGGCCTGAAGTCGGGCGTGAGTCTCCGAACCCCAAACGCTGGCGCGCCCCACATTGCCGACCAGGACGATGGCGTTGAACAAGGTGTTCAGCTGCACGTTGCGCCAGTCGATATGATAGACGTCCGTGTCATATGTCAGCCGGCCGTTGAACAGTCGCCCCTTCACGCCGATCTCGTAGTTAGTGACGGTATCCGGGTCAAAGACCGGCCGCGCGCCGGCCGGCGGATTTGGGTTGTTCTGGGGCCCTCCCGGCCGGTAGCCCGTCGCCACCCGAAAATAGGCTGATACGTCGTGGCTTGGCCGCCAACGACCCGTCACCTGATAGGTCAGCGACTGGTCGTTCGCCTGGACGTGGACGCCTAGCGCCCGGATGGGTGGATAGATCAGGCCAACGCCGTAGAAGATGCTGTGCTGCCAGTTCGACGCGTATCTAAGGCCAGCGCCAAGATCGATCCGATCTGTCAAATACCAGGTCGCGTCCGCGAAGCCCGCCGCCTCTGTGTAGTAGGAGTATGTTCGCCCGGTCGCCACATTGGCGAAGGGCGTATGCAGCGGTGTGTGGTCGGGGCCGTACGCCGTGGCCTGCAGGGGATAGAGATCGTCCTCATGCGTGAAAAACGCGCCGGCGAGGAATTCGAGCGGCCCGATCCGATTGGATGTGAAGCGGGTTTCGGCGGACGTCTTGGTCATGCGTGGCTGTGTCGCGAACAGCACTGCCGAGCCCGCCGGCGCCACCGACGCGACGATCGGCAGGAACAGCTGGGAGTCATCGATCAAATTGTCGAATTGGTAGTGCGCCCGCGAGACCGAGGCCGTGACCACGCCGGCGTCCAGCTTCTGTGTGCCGACGAGTTCCGCGATCAGGTAGGTGGAATTGCCGTGCGGATCGACGAATGAGGCGAACTTCCGCTCGCCGAAGATGGGAGCGCCCGCGCCCATCTGGACGTCCTGATAGCCGGCCCCGTCTGTCCGATTTCGCTGTGACAGCAGCCGCACGGTGACGTCCGTCGTGTCTGACAGGCGCAGGCGCACAGCGAGATTCACGCCGGCCACCGTGGTGCGGGCGAGCTGGTCGTGACCTGTCGTGACATTGGTGGTGTAACCACCGTCCTGTCGTTCCACCGCGCCGATGGATATGGCCAACCGGTCCCGCACGACCGGCATGTCCATCGACTCCCTCAGGACATAGCCTAGCCCTCCGCCGTCCACTGCGCTGACGCCACCCATGAGGCGAATGCCTGGTTTTTCCAGGTCCGGCGCGGCGGGCACGAGGCGGATCAGGCCCCCAAGGGTCGAGGCGCCGTAGAGCGTTCCCTGCGGTCCCTTCAACACCTCGACCCGTGAAACGTCCGCGAGGTCAGGATCGGGCGTGATGACCGTGCCTAGCCCGAACGCCGCGCTGGGGAGCAGGGGGGTTTCATCGTAGTAGAACCCCACGGTGTTCGTGATCTGCTGTGCGCCGGTGTAGAGCCCGCGCAGGACGATGGTGCCCTGGCCAGGCGCGATGGCGCCGACCTGCGCCAGATTCGGTGTCAGCCGTGCATAGTCCGCGAAGTGGGTGAGATCCAATCGTTCAATGTCATCGTGCGAAAAGTCGGAGACGGCGGCAGGCACGTCGAGGAGACGCTCTTGTTGCTTGCGGACGGTCACGACGACCTCGCTCAAGGGCGTCGCCGCCTGCCCAGTGGCCGCCGCGGCGAACGCGCCCGAAGAACCCAGTGAAAGGCCACAGACCGCAAGCGCAAGAACCCTCGAATTTGCCCGCGCACTCAACACCATAAAACTCCCCCGCGGCGCCAACTCGAATGGCAGGCCGTCTCAGTTTGGGTGAGATAGGGGAAGCGATTGAAACCGCTGAATAAAAAGAAATAAAAATCACCCGCGCCTCGGCGACGCGCGATGGTCCCGCCTGTACGGGTGGAAGTCCCGATCCAACTCTCGCGAGTTTGCCTTGCCATGACTGCTCCACCGCTAGGCGGCCGCGCGGCGACCTTTGGACCCTACAGCCTTTTCGGCGCTACCCGGCGTCTGTTGGACGGCGACAAGGAAGTCAGATTGGGCGGACGCGCCTTCGATCTGCTGGTCGCGCTTGTCGAGGGCGCTGGGGAACTCGTCAGCAAGGACGACCTCTGCAGTCGGGTCTGGCCTGGCACCTTCGTCGATGACAGCAACCTGAAGGTCCAAATCGGGTCGCTACGCCGCTCCATCGGCGATGGGCAACACGGCCAGCGGTTCATCGAGACCGTCACCGGGCGCGGCTATATCTTCGTGGCGCCGGTCGTCCTGCTTGAGGAAGTCCCCGCGATCGACGATCGGCGACCCCCGCCGCCGGCACGACACAATCTGCTCGCTCGCGCCGTGAGGCTGGTGGGTCGAGACATCGTCCTCGATCGCTTGTCGCGCCTGCTCGAGGCGCAGCGGCTCGTGACCATCGTTGGCCCAGGAGGGTTGGGCAAAACCTCGGTGGCCCTGGCCGTTGCGGAGCAGGAGAACGGCAAGCATAGCGACGGTGTGTGGCTCATCGATCTTGCCTCGGTGGCGTCCCCGGAACAGGTGGTGTCCCAGGTCGCGGTGACACTGAATCTGGAAGTGCGGGCCGTGGAGCCGATGAGCGAACTGCTGGACGCCTTGCGAGGCCGAAACTTGCTGCTCGTTCTGGACAACTGCGAGCACGTCGTGGATGCGACCAGTGAACTCGTCCACCACCTGCTCGGCGCGGCGCCCGCAATACGTATACTCGCCACGAGCCGCGAACCGCTGCAGGTCGCCGGCGAACGCGTCTATCCCCTCCCACCGCTCGAAGGGCCGCCGGTCTCGGAACAGCTCAGCGCGCAGCAGATAGCGCGCTACCCCGCCGCTCAACTCTTTGTCGAGCGGGCCCGCGCAACGATGGACGGCTTCGAACTGCGCGACTCCGACGCCCCGTTCCTGGCCGAGCTCTGCGCCTGGCTCGATGGTCTGCCCCTGGCGATCGAGTTGCTTGCGGCGCGGACCGACGTGTTTGGCGTGCGTGGCCTGGCCTCTCGCCGAAATGAACTCCTGGCGCTCGCCAACCGAGGACGTCGGGACGCCGCCGGCCGGCATCGCACCCTGACCGCCGCATTCGATTGGAGCTTCGACCTTCTGAGCCCAGCGGAACAGCGTGTCTTCCAGAGGCTAGCGGTGTTCAAGGGGGGCTTCACGCTCAACGCGGCGGCTTCGGTGGCGGCGGAGCTGGACGAGCGGCAGTGGCAGATTTCGGATCAAATTTCGTCGCTCTTCAGCCGGTCCCTTATCGCGCTCGAATCTCGCGACGGGGACCCCCGCTTCCGGCTTCTTGAGCCCGTGCGTGAGTACGCCATCGCAAAGCTGGACGCTGGCCTCGATCGGACGGCCACGCACCTGCGCCATGCCCGTTATTTCCTAAGGCTGGTCCAGGAAACCGCGACCCCGATGGCGGCCGGCGAGCAGGCCTTTGCGGGTCTGACCCCGGAGCTCGGCAACTTCCGCGAAGCGCTTGGTTGGGCTCTGGGCGACCAAGCCCACCAAGCCACGGGCGTCGCGCTGGCCGCGGCTTGCGGACCGTTCTGGCTCGCCAACCTCCTCTACGAGGAGGCTGGCCACTGGACGGCGCGGGCGCTGGGCGCGGGCGGCCATGGGGGTTCGGACGGGCCGGCCGAGATGTGGCTCTGGTACATACAAGGTGCGTCCCAGTTCTACACCGCTGGTTTCACGACATCAGCGCAGACGGCGTTGCAACGCGCCGCGGCGCTGGCGGAGACGCTGGGTGACCCAGGTTTGTTGGCGCAAAGCCTCTATCTGCTGAGCTTCGATCATCTCCGCCGGAGAGAGCAGAACGAAGTCGCCGCGCTGGCTGCCCGTTGCGAGGCGGCGGCGGACCACTGGCAGGATCCGGTGGCTCGGCTGATCGCCGATACTATGACGGGATTAGCCCATATGCACGCCGGTGAACTCGACATGGCGCGTGTTCGCCTGGAGAGCGCCTACTACCGGCCCGAGAGCGAGTGGCGGCGCATCGGCGTCCTGCGCAGTGGCGCGCGAACTGACGCCGGCTGTTGCCTGGCAAGGATTCTCTGGCTCCAAGGCGCTCACCTTGAGGCCGCCGAAATGGCCCGCAAGGCTCTGCATGAAGCCGAGACGGCCGCGAGCGCCAACTCCGTCTGCGTGGCCCTGGCGACGCTTGGCGCCGCTATCGCCGTCTGGGACGGGGACTTCGACCTTGCCCTCAGCTTGATCGACCGCCTGCTTGCGATCGCGCGGGACCAAAAGCTGTACGTGTTTCATCAATGGGGCAAGGGTTTGAAAGGGGCTGTCCTGGCGAAGACAGGAGACCACCAGACGGGCATCGCGCTCATTCGCGAGACGCTCGTCAGCATGGATGATGGCGCTCGCGAATGGCGGCGCGCGCCCTTCCTCCTGGACCTTGCCGAGGCGTATCTGCTGGGCGGCGACTTCGAACCGGCGCTCGTCGCGGCCAATGAGGCCATGGAAATCGTGAATCACGGGCTGGACGCCTGGGCGCGGCCGGAAGTCTTTCGATTGCGAGGGGAGGGGCTCCTGGGACTGGGGCGCGCGGAAGAAGCCGAGCAGGATTTCCAGGAGGCGCTGACTTGGTCCCGCACCCAAAACAGCCCATCGTGGGAGCTTCGTGCAGCTCTATGCCTTGCACGGCTCTGGCGTGATCATGGCGCCGAACGAAGAGCCAGCGCTCTGCTAGTCCAAGTTCGCGGAGCTTTTGGCGGAGACTTCTTGAACGCTGACCTGAAGGCGGCCGAGAGTCTGCTGTCGATGACCGCCTAATCCAGTCCAACGGCGGCTCTTCTATGAATTTACCCGACTTTACCGCCTTTTAGGGGCGATCCCACCGCAACCTCGCTAGGTTTTCCTTGTCATCGTCAGGCACAGGCCAGGCGTAACGGTCGAGGAAGAGGAAATGTTCAAGCCCATTCCAGTGCGGGCCCCC
>FSWM01000987.1_pt1 | contig 11748 bp, 15 predicted proteins | sample 1637841 | NCBI WGS metagenome assembly FSWM01 (sample SAMEA3914789, study PRJEB12502) | metagenome | biome: forest; material: soil | place: Canada | collected 2011-07-03 | depth 0.3 m | reverse complement strand
CGCCGCCGTCGCCTGTTGGCGGGGCGAGGTCCTGGGCCTGGTGCTGGTCGAGGCGATTTGCACCAGCGGCGACACCGGCCCCTCGACGGTCGTGCGGACCGTCCGAAACGACCAGGCCGAAAGCGCCGTGGCCGAAATCGTCGGCTGCCTGGGATTGTCGGGCCTGTGCGGCTTCGATTTCATCATCGACGCCGTCTCGGGCGACTGGCGCCTCATCGAAGTGAACCCAAGGGCGACGCCCACCTGCCACTTGAGCATCGACGGCGGCGCCACGCTCATCGCGCCCCTCGCCGACCGCCTGCGGAGCTGTCGGGCCGCCGCCCATTGCGCCCCGCCGCCGGGGGTGCTGGTCGCCCTGTTCCCCGGCGAGCTGATGAGGGACGCCGACAGCGCCTACCTGCGAACGGCCCATCACGACGCGCCCCTGCATTCGCGCCAGCTCTACGAGCTCGGCCTCAGCGTCTGGCGTGGCCGGCGGCGCATCCTGGGACTGTTTCCAGCCTGGCCGTCGTCGCGGCGTGTGAAGCTTCCGCCGACGGTGGCGTTCGATCCTTAGCGGCGGCTAGATCCAGCGCCGCGTCCGCCCGGTGTAGGCGTCGAACGCCGCCGGGAACTGCCGTCGCATCTTGGCCTCCTCGAAGGGGATGTGGACCCAGTTGCAGGTGATGAAGACAGCCAGCGGCGCGGCGAACATCGGCCAGGCGCCGACCCAGAATGCGATCCCCAGCGTGATGACGACCAGCCCCAGGTACATGGGGTTGCGGGTGAAGCGGTAGGGGCCGGCGGTGACCAGCCTGCGATTGGCGGGAGAGGTTGGATTGATCTCGGTCCCCTCGCGCCGGAACAGAAGGGCGGCCAGGACCGGCGGGGCCACGCCGATCGCCACGAGGGCGGCGCCGAGCGCCGGCAGCGGCAATCCGGGCAGCCTCGGCCAGCCGAGCCCCCAACTGACCGCCGTACAGATGATAACATAGACCAGGGCCCAGATCGGCGGCGGCAGCTTGACCATGGCGGCCCGCCTCAGGCGATCGCCAGGGCATCGCGCCAGGCGATGGCCTCGAGCTCGACGCGCACGGCGTCTTCGACCGGAATGACGGGTCTCGCCTGGAATTCGAACGCCGGGAAGGTCGAACAGAACTTGTGCACGGCCAGCGGATCGTCGCAGTCCGCCAGCATATAGCCGCCCCAGTCCCCGACCCTGACCACGAACAGCTCGATCTTGAAATTGTCGGTCGCCTTCCACTGGCCGAAGACATGGAGGATCCGCTTCTGCGCAGTCTCATAGTCCAGGGCCGAACCTTGGGGGCGTTCGAACCAGCTGATCATGTACTTCATGGCCTTGCTCCCGTTCCCTCAGCCGGGCGTAACCCGGCCTGGTCTTAAGGATGCGTCCGGGAGGAACGCCACGGCGAAGGAGCAGGCTGTTCCTAATGATAAGTCGGCACAAGGACGAAGACGCGACCGCGCGCGCTAACCGTCCGTTCAACTCGCTGTCGTAGAAAGGTCGAATACGGGGGAGCGCCAAGTGTCCATAACTGAGTCTGTAGCTGACGCATCTGCGTCCGAGTCGAAGTCGGCGGTCGTGCGGCCGGTGTTTCCACGGCGAGCCCGGGTCTTGATCGTCGACGACCTCGCCGAGAACCGGCTGCTGCTCAGCCTGTACTGTGACCGGTTCGGCCTGGCCCACGAGTCCGCGGAGAACGGGCGCGAGGCGGTGGAAGCCGCGCAATCGGGCCGCTTCGACGTCATCCTGATGGACATCCTGATGCCCGGCATGAACGGCGTCGACGCCACGCGCGCCATCCGCGCCCTGCCCGGACCGGTCTGCGCCGTGCCGATCATCGCGGTGACCACGGCCGCGGAACCCGGCGCCGTGAAGCTGTATCTGGCCAGCGGCATGACCGGCGTCGTGCCCAAGCCGATCAACGCCACTCAGCTGGCGGACACCCTGTCCGCCGCCTTCGCCCAGGCCCGGCGGGACGCCCAGCCCAACCGGCGCAAGACCGCCGCACCCCGCGCCGCCAGCGCCTGAGCGGTCAGCGAGGCCTTCGCCCGAGCGTGTATCCCCAGCTCAGGGTCTCGTGAAACGTCGGCGATTCTCCTGACTCCAGGAGGGCGGCTCGGAGCTCCGCCTCGAAGCCCTCGAAATCGCCGCCCAGCGCCTTCCTGGAGCACACCGAGGTCGACTGCAGATACCCGATGATCTCCTCGAAGGTCCAATCGCGCGGCTCCTCGAACGACCGGCTCTCTACATCGATGAATCCAGCCCTGCGCAGCACCCGCTCGTAAGCCCCCGGCCCCACCTCAGCGCCGGCGCGCGCCACGCCCCAGCCGCCGGGAAACGCCCGGGCCGTCCATCGCTGCGCCACCTGCGCCACCACGGCCTGCCAGGCGCCGCGGCCGGCCAGCATGCCCTCGCTCCCCAGCGTCGCAAGCCCCCCGCCGGGCCCCAGCCAACCCAGCGCCTTTTGCGCCACCAGGGTCTGATCCAGGCGGTGGAACGCCTCTCCGATGGTGATCAGGTCAAAGGCGCCGGGCGGCGCGGCCAGGTCTTCCGCCCGCCCGACGATCCAGGTGATATCGCCAACGCCCCGCCGCGCCGCCTCGCGCCTGCCAACCTCGACCATCTCCGGCTCCAGGTCGACGGCCCACACCGTCTCGAAGCCGGCCGCCAGATCCAGCGCCACCCGCCCCGGTCCGCAGGCCAGGTCCAGCAGGGCGCCGCCGGGCCGGGTGACCACACGCGCCATGAGCTCGCCGAGCAGCGCCTCCGGGTACGGCGGCCTGTGCCTGGCATAGGCTGCCGCTGCGCCGGCGAAGGCGCCCGGCAGCAGGTTCGAGGGCGTGGTCATCGTCGCTGGAGCCTAGAGCATTGTCGTCCTAGGTTCACGCCGGGCAAGAAGGCGTTCCAGGCGCAAGGGAAGCCGAGGTGGCTCAGGCAATCACGTTCAGGTCCTTGTCCGAAGACGACCTGCCGCGACTGACCGAATGGCTCAATCGGCCGCATCTGCGCCGCTTCTACCAGCCGACGGCGATCACCGATGAGGCGGTGGCGGCCAAATACCAGCCTCGGATCAGAGGCGAGGCTCCCACCCACAGCCATCTGGCGCTGCTGGGCGTGGAGCCGTTCGGCTACCTCCAATGCTACCGGAATGTCGATTGGCCAGACTGGGAGGCGGTGATCGGGCCGGCCGGCGGCGTCTCGATCGACCTGTTCATCGCCGAACCCACGATGCTTGGGCGGGGACTCGGCCGCGCGATGCTGCGGGGGTATGTCGAGCAGGTCGCCCTTCCAATGCATCCGCAGGAACAGTGGTGCTGGATCGGCCACGCTGCCGAAAACCACGCCGCCCGCGCCTGCTCCGAAGCCGCCGGCTTCACCGATGTTCGAGACTACGTCGAGGACGCCGTTCGGTGCGTATTGCTGCGCCGCCCCCTACTCCCGCCAGATCACCGTGGGTTCGGGCGGTTCCCGAGGGTCGGGGACTGACGCCGCATAGCCGACGCAGATGGCGGTGACGGGGGTCAGGTCCGCGGGAATGCCGATCTCGGCCTTCGCGTCCGCGCTGCGCAGCCACGGCATCGGGGCGCCGACCCAGCATACGCCAAGGCCCCGCGCGTGCGCCGACAGGATGAGCAGCAGGCCCGCCCGGCAGCAGTCCTCGACCGGCCCCGAAATGATCACCACGGCGGGCGCGTCCCAGAAGACCTTGAAGTCCTGCCGCTCCGTCCAGGCCCCTCCGCCGCCTTCAGGGCCGCGGTCTCTGGCGTATTGCTTGGCTAGGGCGCCGTAGCCGGCGATGCGATCGACGCCCTGGACCACGTTGAAGGTCCACGGAACCTGTCCGGCGAACGGGGGCGGGGCGTGGGCGGCGTCCGCGATCAGATCCCGGATGAGATGGCGGGGGACGGGCTCAGCCGTGTAGGCGCGCGTGGACCGGCGCGAACGGATCGCCTCGAGCACATCCATTGGCCGCTCCTTGTCGCCGGCGCCGCCTCGACACTGCATCCAGACACGCGGGCGTGCAAATCGCAGGGGCCGCCGCGCGCCCGCGCCGTAGACTTGAATCAGCATGGCATGCAACCTTGGCTTTGGCGGGGCGTTTTCAGGTCCCTACTGGAGACTTGGCTGATGAACACCTTCCCACGCATCGCAATGGCCGTGGCCCTGGCCGCCGCCCTGGCGAGTCCGGCGGTGGCGGCGCGCCGGGCCGACGCGCGGATCAGTTTTTCCGGCGGCTCGGTGGCCTTCCTGGCCGGCGTGAACTGGGGGAGCGGCACGCTGACCTACAGAGGTCACCACTATCCCGTAAAGGTGAGCGGTCTGTCCGTCGGCGCCGTCGGGGCCAACAGTTACCGGGCCACGGGCGTCGTCTATCACCTGGACCACCTGAGCGACATCGAGGGGACCTACGGCGCCATGGAGGGCTCGATGACGGCGGGTCCCGGCCAGGGCGGCATCGACATGAGGAACGACAAGGGCGTGGTGATCAGCGCCCGTTCGAGCTCGTCCGGCCTCAAGCTGACGTTCGCCCCGACCGGCGTGCAGATCAAGCTCAAGCATTAGGCCGCGGCAGCCTCAACCGGCCAGGGGCGCTTGAGGAATTACATCAATCCTACTTGATACATCAACCGCATTTGATGTATCAAGTAGGGCCATGAGCCAGCCGCTTCCCCCTGACGCCGCCCCGCCCGAGTTCCTGCAGCTGGCGGGACACCCCCTGCGTTGGCGGCTGTTGCGGGAGCTGGCGCGGAGCGACCGCGTCGTGCACGAGCTGACCGACCTGGTTGGCGAGGCTCAGAACCTGGTCTCCTACCACCTTGGCAAGCTGCGGGATGGCCGTCTCGTGTCCGCGCGGCGCAGCGCCGCCGATCGCCGGGACACCTACTACGGGCTGGATCTCGCGCGGGTCGGAGGGCTGTTGTCGGCCGCCGGCGGGGCGCTCCATCCTGGTCTTCGCCTTGCCCCGCCCGTGCTTGACGACGCCCGGATCGACCCGGTGAAGGTGCTGTTCCTGTGCACCGGCAACAGCGCGCGCTCGCAGATGGCCGAGGCCCTGGCGAAGGCGCGGTCGGGCGGCGCCATCCAGGCGTACAGCGCCGGCAGCCATCCAAGGCCGATGCACCCCAACGCCGTGCGGGTGATGCGGGACGAGTACGGCCTCGACCTTGCCGCCCAGACGTCCAAGCCCCTGGCGGTGTTCGAGGGCCAAAGCTTCGACTGGGTGATCAGCCTGTGTGACCGGGTGCGCGAAGTGTGCCCCGAGTTCCCCGGCCAGCCGGAAGTCATCCACTGGAGCATCTCCAACCCCGCCACCGGCGAGGCGGACGACATCACCTATCCGCTGTTCCAGCAAACCGCGGCCGAGTTGGCGATCCGCATCGCGTTCCTGCTGGCCAGGCTCGCCGACCCCTCACCCGACCCCGAGCGCCAAGGAGAAACCCATGACCGACGTCAGTGAAATGGTGAGCGTCCGCTACATGGTCGACGATGTCGGGGCGGCGGTCGACTTCTACACCAAGGTCCTCGGCTTCGAGGTCCTGAACGCCTTCCCCCCGTTCGCTGATGTCGCCCGCGGCAGGCTGCGGTTGCTGCTCAGCGGGCCGATGAGCTCGGCGGGGCGGGCGATGTCGGACGGCGCCAAGCCGGGACCCGGCGGCTGGAACCGCATTCACCTCATCGTCGACGACATCGACGCCGAAGTGGCGCGCCTGAGCGACGCCGGCGCGACCTTCCGCAACGCCATGGTCGAAGGGCCGGGCGGCAAGCAGATCCTGCTCCTGGATCCCTCCGGCAACGTGATCGAGATCTTCCAGCCCGCCGCCATGCCCGCCCCAAGGGCGCCGTAGGGGGGACGCCGAGATGAACACCGCCCAATACGACATGAGCGCTCGCGGCGCCGCGGGTCCGGGCGAACCCAGCCACGTCTTGGCCCACCGGTGGCGCGTCATCACCATCGCGCTCGTGGCGGGCTTCTTCCTTGAGGCGGTGTTCGCCGGCGCGATGTTGTCGGGCGCCGGATGGACCCACAGGGCCCATGCGCTGACCGCGGCGCTGTTGATCGCCGGGGCCGCCACGGCCGGCCTCGTTTCCGTGATTTCTCTGCGCCGTCTGCCGCACGGGACGAGACTGGGTCTGACCCTGCTGTCGCTGGCCGCCCTGGCCGTCCTCCAGGCTGTGCTCGGCGCCCTGTCCGCCAAGGGCGCCAACCTGACGTGGCTCCACGTCCCCCTCGGCGTCGCCCTGGTCGGCCTCGCCGGACAAGCCGTCGCCGGCGCGCGCAAGGTGGGGCGTTAACCGGGCGAGAGGCCAGCGTCCGGCTTGCTGCCGCCCCGTCACATCCTTCTCCCCTTGCGGGAGAAGGTGGCCCGCGCAGCGGGTCGGATGAGGGGTCGACGAAACCCTTCGGGCTAAGCTGCTGACGCCACTCGGCAATTGCCTGCGAGACCCCTCATCCGTCGGCTGCGCCGACACCTTCTCCCGCAAGGGGAGAAGGGCCATTCAGCGGCCGCCAGACAATCCCAAGGGACACCCCCACGCCTCACGGGACCAGCAGCAGCTTGCCGGTCGTCCTGCGGCTTTCCATGTCGGCATGGGCCCTGGCCGCGTCCGCCAGCGGATATTCGCCGCCGATGTGGACCTTGAGCTTTCCGTCCACGATCCAGTCGAACAGCTGGGCCGAGCGGGCGCGCAGCAGCTGCGGCGTATGGACGTGGTCGAGGAAGACCGCGTAGCCGATCTTGATGCTCCTGGGCAGGCTCATGATGTTCAGCGGCCCTGGACCGCCGAGAACGGGGCCATACCAGCAGAACGTCCCTGACCGGCGCAGCACGTCGAGCGACCCCTGAAAGGTCGTCGGCCCAGAGCCGTCATAGACCACATGCACGCCCTCGCCGTTCGTCAGGCGCAGCGCCTCCTGCGCGAACCGGCCCTCGGCGTCGACGATCACATGGTCTGCGCCGGCCGCCTTCGCCGCGGCGACCTTGTCCTCCGACGACACCCGTCCGATGACATGGCCGCCGCGCAGCTTGATGATCTGGGTGAGCAGCAGGCCGAGCCCGCCCGCCGCCGCGTGGACGAAGGCGACGTCGCCGGGCTGCACCGGATAGAAGTCGGTGGCGAAGTGGCTGGCGGTCAGGCCCTGCATCATCACCGAGGCGGCCGTGCGGTCGTCGATCGCGTCTGGAACCGGCACGAGCGAGGCGGCCGGGATAGCGATCCGCTGCGCATAGCTTCCGGGCGCATAGACCCAGGCCACGCGCTGGCCAGGTGCGAGATCCGCCACGCCCTCGCCCACCGCCACGACCCGGCCGGCGCCTTCGACGCCCAGGACCTTGGGGTTGGGCATGTCGGTCCACGCCATGCCCTGCCGCACCCCGATGTCCATGAAGTTGACGCCCGCGAAGGCGACATCGACGAGCGCCTGCCCGGGATCCGCCACGGGGTCAGGGCGCTGGACGTGCTCCAGCATCTCCCGCCCGCCGATACCGTTCATCACGATAGATTTCATCGTACCTGCTCCTAAATTGAACGACTGTTCCAAAATTGGTCAAAAAAGGGGGTGGCTAGCGCAGCGCCCTGAGCGCCAGGCGGGCGAGGCCGGTCAAGGCCGCCCGGTCGGCGCCTCCGCGCCCGGCGACGCGGATGCCGGCTATGTTCGCGATCAGAAAGTCGGCGATCGCCGCGGCGTCGAGATCGGACGCTGCGTCGCCCTCCTGCTGCGCGTCCCGCACACGGGCCGCGATCGCGTCGCGCAGGGTCCTGGACAAGGGCGCATGGACCTCGGCGAGATCGGGGCGGGAAACGCCGAACTCACAAATGGAGCCGACGCCAAGGCAAGGCTGATCGGCCGTTTCGACAACCCGGCGCAGCATCGCCTCGATCCCGTCGATGGCCCGAACGCCTCTGCGCAGCGCCTCGAAGTGCGCGGCGCATTCGCCCATCCCATAGCGGCGCACCGCCGAGCGGTAGAGCCGCCACTTGTCGCCGAAGGTGTCATAAAGGCTCTGACGCCCGATCCCCATGGCGTTCACGAGCATCTCCGCCGAGGCGCCCTCGAACCCGTGCTCGCGGAAAACGCCGATCGCGCCATCCAGCGCCGCGTCCACATCGAATTCCCGGGGTCTTGCCATGAGGGCTAGTTAGGGGTTCCGGAACGATCGTTCAAGTACTCTGGGCAAATATCTGAACGCGAAGCGCGGCCGGTTTGACAATCGCCCCTCGCAAGGGAGAGGTTGCCTCCAACCACGAAAGGGCGATGCGCGATGGCCGACCATGTCTGCTTGGAGTGGGGAAACGGTGACGACCTTGCGATCGCGGAAAAGGGCGACACCATCTCCTTCCCGCACGTCGATTCGTGCCTGGCGATCGTGCTCGTGCGCCTTGATCCCTACAAAGCGGCCGGCGGCCACGCGGCCGTGACGACCAAGAGCGGCGAATTCGGCTTCAAGGCTAGCCTGGCGGAAATGATCGGGCGCCTGAAGGGCCAGTTCGCCACCGGCGGGGCGCCGAACCTGGCCGTGTTCGTCGGCGGGATGGGAACGAGCGAGAACGACTGGCCGGTGAACGGGATGCTCGCGGACGAGGCTGAGTTCTTCAAGACCATCCAGCACGTCCCGTTCAACCAGCGCGAATCCGTGGACGTGCTGTACGCGACCAAGGACAACACGGTGACGATCACCGAGTGGAAACAGGGCGGCGGCGGCAAGGTTCTGGTCGCGGCGCAACCGATCTTCACAGCGCGTCGGAAGTCGCACGCCGGCGCGGGCTGCGTGATCGTTTAGACCGCCGCTGCGACAGTCGTCTGGGCAAGGCCGGCTCCCTTCTAACACGCCTGGCCTTGCGCTTCGCACCGGGATCGCCGAATTGTCCGCGTCTCACGCACACGCCCGGGTTGGTGCTTCACATGCGAAAGTCCGGCAGCACCAAAGCCCTGTACGCCGGATCGTTCGACCCGGTCACCCGCGGTCACCTGGACATCATAGGCAAGGCCCTGATGACCTTTGACACGGTCCATGTCGCCATCGGCACCAACGTCAGGAAGGTGCGCACCTTCGGGATCGAGGAAAGCCAGCGGCTGATCGTTGGCTCCATCGCGGAGCGGTGGCCGGAGGCCCTCGGCGAGGCGCAGGCGCCGACGCCAAGCGAAAGGCTGTTCGAAGGCGCGCTGGAGGTCGGCGAATTCACCAACCAGAGCCTGATCGCCTACGCCCGCAAGATCGGGGCGACGCACATCGTACGGGGGCTCCGCGAGGCGAGCGACTTCAACGAAGAATTCAACATGCACGGCGTCGCTGGGCGCATCGACCCCACGATTCCGATGGTGCACTTCATTTGCGAGTCCCAGTTCCTCCATGTCTCGTCGAGTACGGCCAAGGAGCTGGACGCCATGGGCGAGGGCATCGGCTGGTTGGTCATGCCTTGCGTCGAGGCCGCCTTCGCCGCACGCCGCGAGTAGACTCCACGACGGAACTTGGCTGGCCCCGGCGGGGCGGTCAGCGAAGCCCTCCCCCGCCGCCAAGGGTTTCTTCGCTGGACTGACCTAGCGTCGCCTGTGGGCCTCTCACCCAGCGCACAGCCACGGAGCCTCTCGATGCACGACACCATCATTCGCGGCGGGTCGATCTTCGACGGCGCCGGCGGCGAGGCGTTCACCGGCGACGTGGCGGTGAAGGATGGGATGATCGTCGCCGTGGGCGACCACATCGCCGAGCTGGCCGGGCAGGTCATCGACGCGGACGGCGCCATCGTCACCCCGGCCTGGGTCGACATTCACACCCACTACGACGGCCAGGTCACCTGGGACGAGGAAATGGACCCCTCGGCCAGCCACGGCGTCGGCACCATCGTCATGGGCAACTGCGGCGTCGGCTTCGCTCCCGTGCCGCCGGGAGGTCAGCGCGAGCTGATCGAACTGATGGAGGGCGTCGAGGACATCCCCGGCACGGCCCTCTACGAAGGCATGCCCTGGGGCGCCTGGGAGACCTATCCGCAATATCTCGACTACCTGGCGGGCCGCAAGTACGCCCTCAACGTCGCCTCGATGATCGCCCACGGGGCTATTCGCAACTACGTGCTGGGGCCCCAGCGCAGTAACGGCGACGCCACCGAAGCCGAGGTCGGGCGCATGGCCGGCATTGTCGAGGAGGCCCTGCGCGCTGGTGCGGTCGGTTTTTCCACCTCGCGCATCATGGGCCACAAGTCGATCCACGGCGACCAGGTGCCGGGCACCTTCGCCCCCGAGGCGGAGCTGATGGCCATCGCCGGGGCGTTCCGCCGCGCCGGCGCCGGCGTGATGCAGCTGATCCCCGCCGGCACGCTGGGCACGATGGGCGAACATTCCGCTTTGGAAGCCGAGGTGGAGATGATCTGTCGCCTCAGCGCCGCGGCCGGCCGCCCGGCCACCTTCACCCTGTTCGAGACCTTCGCGGATCCGGCGCAGGCGCACCGCATCCTCGCCATGGTCAAGGAAGGCGCCCGCGACGGCGCCCGGGTCTTCCCCCAGGTCGGCAGCCGCCCGACCGGCTTCGTCTTCAGCCTCGGCTCCTACCATCCGTTCATGGCCAAGCCCACGTATCTCGCCCTCGCCAACCTGCCCCTGGCGGAGCGGGCCAAGGCCCTGCGCGATCCGGCGGTGAAGGCGCGCATCCTGGCCGAGGTCAACGTGCCGCCGCAGCATCCAGGCTCGATGGAGGCGCTGATCCCCAACGTCGACTTCCCGATGCACCAGACCTTCCCGCTGACGACCCGTTCCAGCTACGAACCGCTGGCGGAGGAAAGCTTCGAGGCGCTCGCCCAGGCCGGCGGCCTTCCTGGCGGCCGCTCCGCCCTCTATGACCACCTGGTTCAAGGCGACGGCCGCGACTTCGCCATCGCCTTCTTCACCGGCTATTCGACCTACACCCTGGACGGCCTGCGCGAGCTGCAGCTGGATGACGCCACGGTGGTCGGCCTCTCCGACGGGGGCGCCCATGTCGGAGCTATCTTCGATGCGGTGAACCCGACCTACCAGCTCGCCTATTGGGCCCGGGACCGCCGCCGGGGCGCGACCCTGCCGCTCGCCCACGTGATCAACCGCCAGACGCGCCGCAACGCCGAGTTGTTCGGATTCACCGACCGGGGCCTGATCGCGCCGGGGATGCGCGCCGACCTGAACGTGATCGACTTCGCCAACCTGGCCCTGGGCGACATGCGCTTCCAACGCGACCTGCCCGCCGGCGGCGCGCGACTGATGCAGCCGGCGCATGGATACCTCGCCACCCTGATCGGCGGCGACCTCACCCGCAGCTTCGATCAGGACACCGGGGCCCGCCCCGGCCGCCTGACGCGCGGCCAGGGCGCCGGCGCACGCGCGGCCGTACCGGCGTAGGGTCCGTTGCCGGCAGCGCTAACCGGCGTCCTCCTTGGGCGGACTCAAAGGCCCTGACGGCGAGATCACCGCGGGAAAGTCGCGCCGGGCCGGATATTCAATCACCCCTGCGTCACCGCATGCAGCCGGGCGTACGCCCCGCCCTTCGCCACCAGATCGCCGTGCCGCCCTTCCTCGATCACCTGGCCGTCCTGGAACACCAGGATCCGGTCGGCGCCGCGGATGGTCGACAGGCGGTGGGCGATGACGATGGTGGTGCGGCCGGCCATCAGCTCCTCGGTGGCGGCCTGGACCAGGACCTCGGTCTCCACGTCCAGGGATGAGGTCGCCTCGTCCAGCACCAGCACCGGGGCGTCGGCCAGGAAGGCGCGGGCGATGG
>FSWM01000877.1_pt1 | contig 11757 bp, 7 predicted proteins | sample 1637841 | NCBI WGS metagenome assembly FSWM01 (sample SAMEA3914789, study PRJEB12502) | metagenome | biome: forest; material: soil | place: Canada | collected 2011-07-03 | depth 0.3 m | reverse complement strand
CCTGCCGCTGCCGCCGGCCATCGTCCGTCGTATCGTGGTGATCGGCGACACCGGCTGCCGGATTAAGCTGGCCGACCAGGCCTTCCAGGCCTGCAATGACCCGAAGGCCTATCCCTTCGCCCGGGTCGCGGCGAGCGCGGCGCGGTGGAAGCCGGACCTGGTGATCCACGTTGGCGACTATCTCTATCGCGAGAACGCCTGTCCGACCGATGTGGCGGGCTGCGCCGGCAGTCCATGGGGCTACGGCCTCGATGCCTGGCGGGTCGATTTCCTCGAACCGGCCGATCCCCTGCTCAAGGCCGCGCCCTGGGCCGCGGTGCGCGGCAATCACGAGTCCTGCGCCCGGGCGGGGCAGGGGTGGTGGCGGCTGATCGATCCGCGCCCGTTGCTGGCGGGGCGTGACTGCGACACCGCCGCCCAGGATGGCGTTGGTGACTACAGCGACCCCTACGCCATTCCCCTTGGCGAAGGCGCGCAGCTGATCCTGTTCGACAGCTCCAACACCCCGGCGACGCCTCTGCGCGCGGACGACGTCCGCCTGGCCCGCTATCGCGAGGCCTACGCCAAGATCCAGGCCCTGGCCCAGCGCATGCCGCACAACATCCTGGCCGACCATCACCCGCTTCTGGCCTATTCCGCCATGACGTCCAAGGATGGCCAGCGGCAAGTCTATCCGGGAAACCTTGGCCTGCAATCGGCCTTCGCCTCGGTCGATCCCGCACTCTTCCCCGCCAGTGTCGATCTCCTGCTGTCTGGACACATCCATGTCTGGGAGGCGCTGAGCTTTTCATCGGCCCACCCGGCCCAGATCGTGGCCGGCTTCTCCGGCACCCAGGAAGACATCGTACCCCTGCCGGCCACCCCGCCCGATGCGCCGGTGGTCGCGCCAGGCGCGGTGGTCTCGGCCATGAGTTCGTGGGTCGATGGCTTCGGCTTCATGACCCTGACCCGGACCGGACCGGGCGCGTGGCGGGCCGAAGTGCGCGACGCGGGAGGCGCGGTCGTCAACACCTGCGCCATCGACGGCCGTCGTCTGCATTGCGACAAGGGCCAGGTCGCGCGACCATAGGATCCTGGTTTCCGGTCCGCCAATTGCAAGGCGTGGTTAACGCGACGGCTGCGCCCTTCCGGGTTCGGCCGATCGGGCCAAGGACGACCGGAAACCCGCCTATGCAAAGTTCAGCGATTTCAAGCCAGTCTCAGCTCCTGGCGCTGCAGGCGGCGCTATCAGGCCAAGCCAATTCGGCCTCGGGCGCAGGGCAGTTTTTTCCGACCGGCTCGGCAAGCTCTGCATCCTCCGGCGCCGCCGCCACGGCCCAGGCTTCCTCGCCGGCCAGCCAATTCGCGTCCGATGCGCTCAGCACCCTGATTTCTTACCAGACCAATCCGGTGGCCGCCGCCTCCAGCGCCGTTTCGGCGGCTGGCGACGCCGCCAGGATGGCCTCGAACGTGATGCAGAGTGTCGCCTCGGGGCTGGGTTCGCTCTTGACGGGCCACCACCACCATCATCAGCAGCAGCAGCTGCAGGCGGTGGCCACGGCCGGCTCAACCGTCGCCACCACCGCCTGACCGAGTGACCTGTGAACACGACATTCGAAACCATCGCCCTGGGGCTCGATCATCATCAGGCCGGACGCCGCGACGAGGCGGAGAGCCTTTACCGCCAGGTGCTGCAGGCTGAGCCGGCCGAGCCGACCGCCCTCTATCTCTACGGCCTGTTCAATTTCGAAGGCGGCCATGCGGATGCGGCCGCCGAACTGTTCAAGAGCCTGATCGCCGTCCGACCGGACCACGCCGAGGCCCACGTGGCCCTTGCCAATCTGCATCACTGGCAGGGCGCCCACGCCGCCGCCATCAAGGGCTATCGCCGGGCGCTGGAGCTCGCGCCAGACCACGCCGGCGCCCTGGTGCGACTGACCAGCGCCCTGTGCGAGCAGGGCGAGCTTGAGGCCGCCGTCGAGGCCGGCCACACCGCCTGCGCCCGCGCCCCGGATTCAGCACCTGCCCGCTTAGCCCTTGCTTCGGCGTTACTCGCCGCCGGCGACACCGCTGCTGCGGTCGAGGCCTATCAGGCGGCGACCGCGCTCGATCCGCAGTCTGTGGATGGGCAAAACGGCCTGACCCTGGCCCTGCTGCAGGACGGCCGGACGGTCGAGGCCCTGGCCGCCGCCGACGCGGCTCTGGCCATGACGCCGCAGTCGGGCGAGACCTGGTTCCTGGTCGGCACCGCCCTGAACCAGCTTGGCCGGACCGAGGAGGCGGTGGCCTCGCTGAAGCGGGCGGCCAAGATCGATCCTCTTCGCGCCGCGGTGCAGTTGAACCTGGGTAACGCCTATGTCGAACTCGACCAGGCCGAGGAGGCCGCAACCTGCCTGCAACAGGCGCTGGCCATCGACCCGACCCTGAAGGAAGCCCACGCCAGCCTGTCATCGGTTTATCTGATGGCCGGCGAGAGCGAGGCCGCCGAGCATCATGGCCGCCTGGCCCTGGAACTCGACCCCGACATGGCGGTGGCGCACCAGAACCTAGCCTCGATCCTCGCGGGCAAGGGCGAAGCCGAGGAGGCGCGCTGGCACCGGGACCAGGTCTATGGCCGACAGAACCTGTTCGTCGAACCGGCTGCGCGACCCGAAGCGACGGTTCTGATCCTCACCACTTCGGAAAGCGGCAACGTCCCCCATCGCTATCTGTTGCCCAAGACCCGGTTCACCCGGATCAACTGGTTCATCGAATATGCGGCTCCGGGCCAGGACTTGCCGCCCTACGACGCCATCTTCAACGCCGTCGGCGACGCCGATCTCGCCGGGCCGACCCTGGAGCCGATGAAGGTCTTCCTGGCGGCGCGCGGCCGGTCGGTGATCAACGCGCCCGACCAAGTGATGCGGACGGGGCGTCAGGACATCCCGGCCTTGCTCGGCGACATTGAGGGCGTGGTCGTTCCGCAGGTCGCGCGCCTTTCCGCCGCCGACCTGGCCCGGGACGGCCTAGCGGACTGCGTCGCTCGGGCCGGCCTGTCGGCCCCGGTGCTGGTGCGGCCGCTGGGCGCCCACGGCGGCCAAGGGCTGGTTCGCGCCTTGACGCCGAAGGCCCTGGCGGAGCTGCGGGTTGCGGCCGGCGAGGACGCCTACGCCACCGCCTATCACGACTACCGCTCGGCCGACGGCTGGTGGCGCAAGTATCGGGTGATCTTCGTCGACCGCCGGCCCTATCCCTACCACTTGGCCATTTCCCGCGATTGGCTGGTGCACTATGAGAGCGCCGACACCACTGGCGATCCCGAACGGATCGACGAGGAACGCCGGTTCCTGGAGGATCCGCAAGCCGCTCTGGGCGCCGCGGCCATGGCCGCAGTGAGCGCGATCGGCCAGCGCATGGACCTCGACTATTGCGGCGTCGATTTCTCGCTGTTGCCCGATGGGCGGGTGCTGGTGTTCGAAGCCAACGCCACCATGCTGGTCCATCCCGAGGCCAAGAACGGCCCGCTAGCGCACAAGAACCCGGCCGTGGCTGCGATCTGCGAGGCGTTCCAGGCGCTGCTGGGTCGCTAAAGCCAGCCTGCCTCAGCGCCTCCGTTACCCCTTCCGCGTCAGCCAATGGAACCTGGCCACCATCGCCGCCGCCGCCGCCGCTAATCCCGCCGCCAGTCCAATCCACACCCCCAGGCCCTGCATGTGCAGGCTGACCCCCAGCACAATGCAGATCGGCGCCCCCACCAGCCAGTAGGCGGCGCCGGCCAGGATCATCGGCAGGCGGGCGTCCTTGAGGCCTCTCAGGCTCATGGCGCCCACGACCTGCAAGGCGTCGAACACCTGGAAGGCGGCGGCGACCTTGAGATAGAGGGCGGTCAGGCCGAGCACCTTCAGGTCGTCCGGCGTGCGCCCGCCCAGATAGAGGCCGGCGATCTGGCGCCCGGCGAGGATCATCAGCAGGCCGCACAGGACCATGAACCCCGCGCCGACGCTCAAGGCGACGAAGCCCGCGCGGCGCACGCCGTGGCTGTCGTTCCGCCCCGCCGCGTGGCCGACCCGCACTGTCGCGGCCATGGCCACGCCCAAGGGAACCATGAAGGTCACCGAGGCGAAGTTCAGGGCGATCTGGTGCGCCGCCACGGGGATGGGGCCAAACGTCCCCATCACGAGGGTCATGGCGTTGAACAGCATGGCCTCGAAGATCATGGTCACGCCGATCGGCATGCCCAGGCGAAACGCCTCCGCCAGCCGCGGCCAGGCCGCACGCGTGAAGCGTCGGAAGATGCGATAGGCGCGCAGGGCCGGATCCGCCTGGATGGCGATGGCCAGCGCCACGAAGGCGAACGCCGCCGACGAGGCCGTGGCCATGCCGGCGCCCCGCAGTCCCAGGGCCGGGAAGCCGAAATGACCGAAGATCAGCGCGTAGTCGGCCAGGGCGTTGTAGCCGATGCTGACGGCCATCACCCACATGGTAGCCCGGGGACGCCCCAAGGCCGTGGCGAAGTTCCTCAGCACCTGGAAGGCCAGGGCGAACACCAGGCCAAAGCTCAGCATGCCGACGAACTGGCCCGCCCCGGCCGCCAGTTGCGGGTCCTGGCGCAGGGCGACCAGGATCGGCTCAGCCGAAATGAGCAGCAGGGTCATGGGCGCCGCCAGCATGATGCAGGCCCAGAGCCCCATGCGAACCACCGCCCGCACCTTGGCCCGGTCGGCGCCATGCGCGCCGGCGATATGGGCGATCATCGGCGCGATGGCGGACGGCGGCCCCGAACCGATCAGCCAGGCGAAGTAATAGACCGTGTTGCCGATCGCGGCCGCGGCCAGGGCGTTGCGGCTCAGCCGTCCCAGCATGACGATGTCGGTGGCCATGATCGCCATCTGGGCCAGTTGGGTCAGAACCAGAGGCGCGGCCAGCCTGATCAGCGCGCGGCCTTCCTGCGCCCACAGAGCCGTCCGGCTGGGGGCGTGGTGCGGCGCCTGAAGGGCGGTTTGGGCGGGCATCTGCATGAGGTCGGTCACGGGCTTGAGCTTATCTGTTGGACCGGCCTGGCGACGCTTGGGGCGGCGGATATGAAAAACCCCTCCGAAGCGGCCAGGCTCGGGAGGGGCGGAACGCCAGATCGCGATGGAGCGGATCTAGGCGGGGGTCTCCTCTCGGGCGCAGCGAACGCACAGGGCGCGCTTGAACACGCCGTGCGGTCGCGATGACATGAAATTCTGAATGGCCACGGTTGCTTGGCTCGTCAGCGTCGCGAGCCCAATGCCCGCCTGAGGCGAAATTGCTAACCTGGGGCGCGGGCGAAGTCAAACCCGGCGGGGCGCCGTCTGCCTATTCATAGTGCAGGGCGTCAATCGGGTTGAGGTTGGCCGCCTTGCGCGCCGGATAGAAGCCGAAAAAGACTCCCACCACCGCCGAGAAAAGAAATCCGCCCAGGATCGCCGGCGGAGAAATCTGGGTCGGCCAGCCGGCGATCATCGAGATCAGGACCGACGACAGTATGCCGACGGCGATGCCGGCCACGCCGCCGGTGACGCTGAGCAGCACCGCCTCGACCAGGAACTGCAACAGCACCTGCAGCCGCCGCGCGCCGATGGCCATACGGATGCCGATTTCGCGTGTGCGTTCGGTGACCGAGACCAGAAGGATGTTCATGATGCCGATGCCCCCCACCATCAGCGAAATCGACGCGACCAAAGCCAGAAGGGCGGCCATCACTTGGCTGCTGCTCTTTTGCGTCTCTGCGATCTGGCTGAGGTTGCGGACGCTGAAGTCGTCGAGCTGGCCGGTCTGGATACGGTGGCGCCGGTCGAGCGTGGCGGTGACCTGGTCGATCGCCGCATTGACCAGATCCGGCCCACCGGCCTGGACGAAGATGGAGTTGACGTAACCCGTCAGGCGCGGGTTCAGGCCGAAGGCGTTGAGGGCGGGCGGATAGGCGGCGCTGACCGGGTCCTTGGCCGCCTGGGGCGCCGCCACGCCCAGCACCTTGCGCTCTGCGGTGCTGAAGGGGATCAGCACGACGTCGTCCTGATCCTGGCCAAAGCCCGTCTGGCCCTTGGACGCCAGGAGACCGATCACACGCATCGGCACGCCCTTGATCAGGATCGTCGCCCCGATCGGGTCCACGCCAGGCGCAAAAAGGTTCATGTAGACCGTGTGGCCGATCAGGCAGACCGTATCTGCGCTGTCATTCTGCTGCTCGGTCATGGCCTCGCCCGAGGCGATGCGCCAGCTGACGATGTCGAGGTAGGTTGGCGTCACCCCCTGGATGCTGGTGCTCCAGTTCTGGTCGCCATAGACCACCTGGGCCCCCTGCCGGACCAGATAGCTGACCCGCTGCACGGCGGGATCGTCACGGGACAAGGCTTCGGCGTCGGCCACGGTCAGCGTCGAGGCGCTTCCGGATCCGGCCCGGACCCCGCCGCCGGTGGCGGCGCCAGGGAGCACCACGACCATGTTGGTGCCGAGGCTTTCCAGCTGCTTCTTCACCGCCGCACTGGCGCCGTCGCCCACAGCGACCATGGCGATCAAGGCCGCCACGCCGATGAAAACGCCGAGCATGGTCAGGGCCGAGCGCATCTTGTTGCGCGCCAGGGCCCGAAAGGCGGCTGCGAACACCATCGACAGGAAAGCGAGGCGCAGGCCCGCTCCGCCATTCTCCGGAAGCGCGGCGAGCGGCGATGCAGCGGCAGGCGCAGTTAGGGCGCCAGCCGCCGGCTCAACCGCCGCCGATGACGCGTTTTGCCGCTCATCGGAGACGATCCGCCCGTCACGCATGACGATCATCCGGTCGGCATAGGCGCCGATGTCCTGTTCATGCGTCACCAGGATGACCGTGACGCCTTGCTCGCGATTGAGCCTGGTGAGGATGTCCATGATCTCGTGCGAGGTGCGGGTGTCGAGATTCCCGGTTGGCTCGTCGGCCAGCAGCACGGCCGGCCGGTTGATCAGGGCTCGAGCCAGGGCGACGCGTTGCTGCTGGCCGCCGGACAGCTGGCTCGGGGTGTTCCGCTCGCGATCGGCCAGGCCCACGCTGGACAGGCTCGCCCGGCCATGCTCGTTGCGCGCTTTGGACGAGAGCGCCGCCGCCTCGCCATAGAGCAGCGGCAGGGTCACGTTCTCCAGCGCGCTGGTCCGCGGCAACAGGTTGAAGCTCTGGAACACGAAGCCGATACGCTGGCTGCGAATGCCCGCCAGCTCGGGCTCCGGCAGGCGCGCGACGTCCCGGCCCTCGAACAGGTATTGGCCGCCGGTGGGTTGGTCGAGGCAGCCGACAATGTTCATCAGGGTCGACTTGCCAGAGCCCGACGAGCCCATGATTGCGACGAACTCGCCCGGATCGACCCGCAGATTCACGCCCTGCAACGCCCGCACCTCAGTATCGCCGAGCGTGAAGGTCCGGGTGAGATCGACGAGATTGACGACGGCCTCGGCCATGGTGCTCGACCCTCTAAAGGCGCAGCGCGGGTCTTGCCGCCGCCTTGGCCGCTGCGGCCGGCGTCGCCTCGCCGGTGACGACCTGGTCGCCGATGCGCAGGTCGCCGGACCTGATCTCGGCGAAGGCTCCGTCGTCGAGGCCGATCGTCACAGGAATCTGCGCCAGCTTGTCGGCTCGCCGCACCCACACCACGCGATGCTTTCCACCGCCCCTCTTTCCAGCCGAGGCCGCGGATTGGGACGCCTTCGCCGGGGTGAAGCGCAGGGCCTGGGACGGGACCCGCAGGACGTTCAGGACCCTGGCCGTCTCGATCCTGGCGGTCGCGGTCATGCCCGGCTTGAGCAGCAGGTCTGGATTGCCCACGGTGATCACCACGTCATAGGTGATCACGTTCTGCACGCTGATCGGCGCCTGGCGTACCTGGGTCACCAGGCCGTGGAAGATATGTCGTGGAAAGGCGTCGACGGTGAAGCTGGCCGGCATGCCTTGGGCGGCCGAGCCGATATCGGATTCGCTGACATTGGCGTCGACCTGCATCTTGGTCAGGTCCTTGGCGATCAGGAACAGGGTCGGGGTCTGGAAACTGGCGGCCACGGTCTGGCCCGCCGTGACGTTGCGCGAGACTACCGTGCCTCCGACCGGGGAGATGATGTTGGTGTAGTCCAGATTGATCCGCGCGGCCGCCAGCGTCGCTACTTTCTGGGCGACTTGCGCCGCGTCGAGGCGCACCTGGGCCTCGGCCTGGTCGTCGGCGTTGCGCGCTGCGTCAGCGGCGTCGTGCGATACCGAGTCCTGGCTCCAAAGCAGATCGTTGCGCTCGCGGGTGATCTTGGCGTAGGCCAATCCCGCCCGGTCCTTGACCAGCTGGGCCCTGGTTGTGGTCAGGGCGGCTTCGTCCTGGTCGACCACGACCTGATAGGGCTTGGGGTCGATCTTGGCGCAGAGCTGGCCCTTGGCGACGCGGGTGTTGTAGTCGCAGGTCAGGGATTGGATGACGCCCGAGACGTAAGTCCCGACCGTAACCGTCTCCACCGGATTGACCGAGCCGCTGGCGGTGATGCTGGTGGCGACATCGCCGCGATCGACCGCCGCCGTCAGATACTGCGCGGGCGGCGTTCGCTGGAGCCACCACCATGTGAATGCGCCGCTGCCTGCCACCGCTGCGGCGATCGCGAGTGTCGCCCACGTCCTGGTCGCAATACGTTTCATGGGCCAGGACTTGCAGCCGCAACCGCTCCCGCGCCTTGATCTGACTCAACCGCGCGCGGCTGTCGAAAGCAGCATCGCCTTCGATGCGTCCAGAATCTGGTCGACCGCGGGCCGCCGATAGTCCCAGCGCGGATCGGCGGCAGGCGGATTGACGACCATGGTCGCGTTGGCCTCGAACAACAGCACCTCGCCGGCTGGTCCAAGGGCGAAGTCGACGCCGCCATAGTCCAGGCCCAGGCGCTCGGCGATTTGGGCCAGACCCTCCATGGCCCGGGCTCCCAGCACCGCCGGCATGTCGGCCAGGAAGGCGGCCTCGGCCTCGCGATGGGCGGCGTGTTCAGCCATGTCGGCGGTGAAGTAGTGCACCTTCCAGTCGCCCGACAGCGCCAGGTGCAGCGGATAGAGCCGGCCGTCCACCATCATCACCCGGAATTTGCGCCAGCGGCCTTCAGCGTCGCGGGCGTCAAGGTATTGAATCAGCAGCAGTTCCCGCCCTGGAAGGTCAGCCAGGCTACGGGTCAGGTCGCCGGGGCCGTCCACCTTGTTGAAATGGCGGCCGGTGTGAAAGCCTGGGCTGCGCAGCAGGAACGGATAGCCGAACTTGCGGGCCGCCTGACGGACCGTCTCGCGCGGGGCCTGGAGGACACGGGGAACGGTGACGCCCGCAAGGCCGCTCAGCCGCTCGGCTATGGCGGCGCGGCCGGTGGGACGGATCCGGTCCGGCGGATTGATCACCGGGGCCGTGGTTCGCGCCAGCACCGCCTCCGCCGCCTCCAGCGCCGCGGCGCAGAGATCGGCGTCGCCGACCGCGTTGAACACCAGGTCATGGTCCGGGAGCTCTGTCGCCGGGGTGTGCGCCTCGACCGGCAGGACGAAGGTGGAGAACACCGTATCGTCCAGCAGGAACCGCGTCGGCACGTTGCCGCCCGCCGCCGAGACCAGCAGCAGCGCGCGGCAGGGCGGCCCTTCGCCGCGATAGGGCAGGGCGGTGACGCCGCGCCCCTGATAGCTCCGCTGGCGATGGCGATCGGCGGCCTCGGCCTGGCCCAGGTCCTGAAGCAGGTTGGCCATGCCCTGATGGGCGTCGGGATGGTCTGGTACAGCGCGCAGGGCGGCCTCGTAGCAGCTTCGGGCCTCGTCATGCCGGCCCTCGGCCAAGAGCAGGTTACCGAGATTGATGTGGCCGATGGGGTTTCTTGGATGGTGCTTGACCGCCTCGGCATAGGCCGTCCGCGCCGCCGAGCGGAAATCGGTGCTGTAGAGCAGGGTTCCGAGATCATTCAGGGCGCCGAAGTGGGTGGGCGACAGCTCCAGCGCCGCCAGATAGGCCGCCCGCGCCGCCTCGGGCTGGCCGTGCGCCGCCAGCGCGCCCGCCTTCTGATAGCGCAGCTCGACATCGTCCGGCCGCCGCTGCAGCATGGCTTCGATTTGTTGCAGGCGCGAGGCGGCTGGCCCCGTCGTCATCCCTGACCCTCTTCAAATGTCGGCATTGGACAGCTCCCGTCTTGCGCATGCGCTCCGGGCCGGGTCTTGATGGAACGCGATCTGGAGGGTGTACGGCTTGGGCGTCGCTACGATCAAGGATGTCGCGGCGCAGGCCGGCGTTTCAGTGATGACGGTCTCGCGCGTGCTGAATGGTGAACGCTATGTCAGTGAGGACAAGCGCGAGCGGGTGCTGGCTGCGGTGGCGGCGCTGGAGTTCAGCCGCAATTCTTCGGCGCGAGGCTTGGCCGGCAAGCGGACCTTCGTGCTGGCCCTGGTCTCAGGGATCATCGCCGATTATGCGGCCGCCATCGAGCGCGGCGCCATTCGGCGATGCCGCAAGGACGGCTATCACCTGGCGGTGGCGGCGACCGACCCGGCGATCGAGGACCCTAGCGAGGCCATGCGGCTCTTGGTCTCCGCCCTTCCTGCTGACGGCCTGATCCTGCTCCCGCCCCTGGCCAACGACCCCGCGGTGCTGGATCTGCTGGACGCGCAGCGCAAGCCCTATGTGCGCATCGCGCCGGACGATCGACTGGAGCGCTCGCCATCGGTGCGCATCGACGAGGCGGCGGCGGCGGATGCGGTGACCGCTCATCTTCTCGATCTCGGCCATCGGCGGATCGGCTTGGTCCGCGGGCCGTCCGAGCATGGGGGTTCGTCCCGACGCTGGCGCGGTTATGTCCAGGCCCTGTCGAAGCGAGGATGTGTGGCCGACGAGGCGCTGATGCGGGACGGCGATTTCAGTTTTCTGAGTGGTCTTGTCGCCGGGCGCTCCTTGCTGGCCATGGACGACCCGCCGACGGCCATTTTCGCCAGCAACGACGCCATGGCTTTGGGCGTGATGTCGGCCGCGGCCCAGGCAGGCCTGTCAACGCCGCGTCAGCTGGCGGTGGCCGGGTTCGACGACACCGAGGTCGCCCACCAGACCTGGCCGGCCCTGACAACCATCCGCCAACCCATGGAGGACATGGGCGAGGCGGCGGCGGATCTCCTGATCGCCCGCATCGACCAGGGCTCGGGGCGCGGCGCGGCCGAGGTGCGCATGTTGGACTACGCCCTGATCGTCCGCGGCTCCACCTGCCCCGATGCGCCGTCCGGGGGTGGCGCGGTCGAGCCGCGCTCGATCAGCTCATAGTCGAGTTGGCGGCTGGCTACTGGCCGCGAGCCTCGTCCCCGGGCGTTGGCCTCGATCAGCAGATCGGCGGCGGCGGCGCCCATCTCGGCGATCGGCTGGCGGATGGTGGTCAGTTGCGGCCAAGCCATGCGAGCCGGCTCGGAGTCGTCGAACCCGGCTACGGAGATGTGACCCGGCACCGAGAGACCGGCCCGCATTGCGGCCCACATGACACCCAGGGCCATGTCGTCATTGCTGGCGAATACGGCGGTTGGGCGCTGATCGAGGGTCAGCAGGCGTTCGGCCGCGACCATGCCGGATTCGAAAGAAAAGGCGCCAGCCTCGATATGCCCTGGCGGAATCGCGGCGCCGGCCTCGCGCATCGCCCGCCGGAACCCTTCCAGCCGTCGGGGCGTCGCGCTGTGCTCGGGAAGACCCGTGATAAAGGCTATGCGGCGATGGCCCAGAGCCAGGAGGCGCTGCGTCATGTCAAAGGCTGCGCTGACATCGTCCATCGTCACGCAGGGCGCGCGTGGAAGGT
>FSWM01001182.1_pt1 | contig 11973 bp, 7 predicted proteins | sample 1637841 | NCBI WGS metagenome assembly FSWM01 (sample SAMEA3914789, study PRJEB12502) | metagenome | biome: forest; material: soil | place: Canada | collected 2011-07-03 | depth 0.3 m | reverse complement strand
TTGCGGCTTTTCAGGATGGATATGAGAGACCTTACCCCCTCATCCTCCCATTCGCTTCGCGAACGGGCCCCTCCTTCTCCCCATGGGAGAAGGTAGGTTCGACCGCCCGGCCTAACTTAGCGCCTATGGGCGCATGCCGGCCATGACGGAAAAACCCACGCCAACGGTCAAGCTCAACGACCGTTGGTATTAACCTCACGCCGCGATCAGCACCTTGATCCCGGCGGCCTCCAGCAGCGCGCGGTCCTCGTCGCGGACGGCGGGGTCGGTGATCAGGACATCGATTTCGCTCAGCTCGCAGACCACGTGTCCGGCGGGCCCGTCGAACTTGCTGGAATCCACCAGCACGATCACCTCGCCCGCCCGGTCCAGCATCCGACGCTCGGCCTGAACCAGCAGTACGTCGCTTTGCATCAGGCCATGCTCGCCGATCGCCGCCGCGCCGATGAACAGCTTGGACGCGCGATAGCGGCCCATGCCGTCGTCTTCGAACGGCGACAGCAGGATGTTCTGCTCGCGAAACAGGGCCCCGGCCGGGGTCGAGATGCGGGTGCTGGCCTGGGGCAACAGGGCGCTGACGATATGCAGGGAATTGGTCAGCACGTTCAGGCCCAGGGGCTCCAGATGCGGACACATCTGCAAGGTGGTCGAGCCGCCATCGATGATCACCGACTCTCCGGGCCGGCACAGGGCGGCGGCGGCGCGGCCGATGGCGGCCTTCTGCTGGGGAAAGCGGCCGATGTTTTCGTGGAACGGCACCCCGCTCAGCGGCCGCTCGCCGGCGCCCGGCGCGCCCTCGGCGGCGTTCAGCCGCGCCCCGCCGCGCACCCGGGTGATGGCGCCGATGGTCTCGAGCCGGTCCAGGTCGCGGCGCAAGGTGGCGGGGGAGGCGTCCAGCCGGCGCTCAAGATCCTGAAAGGCGATGAAGCCGCTGGGCTGCATCAAGTCCAGGATCAGTTTTTCCCGCTCGGCGGCGTGCATCCGGGGTCCCTCAAGATTGACCTCCGCCTTGTTTCGCGCGGAACGGCTTAAAGCAAGCAAAACCGCTCAGAAAGCTTCATCCGCCAGCCTTCACACGATGCCAGGCTTCACACGATGCCCGCGCCCAGGCCCACGGGCTTGCGCTGCTGGGCCTTGCGTTCGCGCCAGCCGGTTTCGCGATAGAGGGCCAGGGCGTCGACCCCGCCGCCGGCTTCATAGCGGGCCATGGCCAGGATCGGGGTCACATCGACACTATAGGCCCGGCGCAGGGCCTGAAAGGCCATCATCACGTCATTGGCCTCCTGCGCCGCATGCAGCGCCTCGCGGTCGACCATCACCGCCTTGGCGAAGGCCGAGACGATGGCTTCGGACGAGGACAGCAGGCTTTCGATCGGGTCGGTGACGTTGTGCGACTGGTCGATCATATAGGCCGGGTCGAAGCCGTCGCGCGGATTGAGCTCGGCCTCGACCAGCTCGTTGAACACCAGAAACAGCTGGTGCGGATTGATCGACCCCGAATCCAGGTCGTCATCGCCATATTTGCTGTCGTTGAAATGAAAGCCGCCCAGCTTTCCGAACCGGTGCAGCCGGGCGACGATCTGCTCGATATTGACGTTGGGCGCATGGTGGCCGAGGTCGACCAGGCATCGGGCCTTGGGGCCCAGCGCCTGGGCCGCCAGGATCGACGAGCCCCAGTCGGAGATCACGGTGGAATAGAAGGCCGGCTCGTACATCTTGTGTTCGAGCAGCATGCGCCAGTCGTCGGGCAGGCCGGCATAGACCTCGGCGGCGGCGTCCAGATAGCGGTCCAGCGAGCGGCCCAGGTCCTGCTGGCCCGGAAAATTGGTCCCGTCGCCGACCCAGACGGTCAGGGCGCGCGAGCCCAGGGCCTGGCCGGCCTCGATACAGGCGAGATTGTGGGCGATGGCCTGGCCGCGGGCGCCGCTATCGGTGCTCGACAGACTGCCGGAGCGGTAGGAGTGCGCCTGGTTCGGCTGGTCTTGAAAGGTGTTGGAATTGACCGCGTCGAAGCCCAGGCCAAAGGCCGCCGCCTCCTCGCGCAGACCCGCGAAATCGTCGACCCAGTCCCAGGGAAAATGCGGCGAAACCCGGGACGTGGCCCGGCCGATCTGCTGCACCAGGGCGCAGTCTTCCAGCTTTTCGTGGATATTGGTCGGCTCCCCGGGAATGGGGAACTTGGCGAAGCGCGTCCCGCCCACCCCGACGCCCCAGCTGGGCAGGGCCACCGAAAACCCGCTCACCCGCGTCTTGACCGCTTCGATATCGATGGCGCGCCGGGCCAGGGTGCGGCCCAGGCTGTCATAGTCGTCGCGCAGGGCCTCCAGACGGACCGCGTTGTGGGCGCCGATCTGATCTTCGGACAGGGGCAGGGTCTGGGCCATGGTTTGTCCTTTCCTCAGGGCTAGCGCGTGAAGGCCTGGGCGTTGCCGGCGTCCACATTGATCACATTGCCGGTGGACTTGGCCGAGGCGTCCGAGGCCAGGAAGAACACCGCTTCGGCGATGTCGGCCGGCAGCACGTTCTTTTTCAGCAGCGAGCGGTTGCGGTAGAACTCCTCCAGCGCCGGGCCGGCGTCGATCCCATAGGCGCCGGCGCGTTCCCTGCGCCAGTCGCCGTCCCAGATCCGGGAGCCCTGGATCACCGCGTCGGGATTGACCACGTTCACCCGGATGCCGAACTCGGCGCCTTCCAGGGCCAGGCATCGGGCCAGGTGCAGCGAGGCGGCCTTGGCCGAGGCGTAGGCGGACGCGCCGGGCGTGGCGGCCAGGGCGTTCTTGGAGCCGATGAAGACGATGGCCCCGCCCTTCTGCAGGCGCATCAGCGGAAAGGCCGCCCGGGCGCTGAGGAAATAGCCCTCGGCCAGGACGTCGTAATTCTTGCGCCACAGGGCCACCGTGGTCTCCTCCAGGGTGGCGGACGAGGCCAGGCCCGCATTGGCCACCAGGATGTCCAGCCCGCCGAACTCGCGGGCGCAGGCGTCGAACGCCGCCTGGATCTGGTCTTCCTGGGTGACGTCGCAAACCGCGCTGCGCACCAGGTCCTCGCCCACCAGGGCCGCTAGGCTTGAAGTGGCCGCCGCCAGGGTCTCGGCGTCGCGGTCCAAAAGCATGACGCAAGCCCCGTCCGCCGCCAGCCGGTGGGCGGTGGCGGCGCCGATGCCGCCGGCGGCGCCGGTGATCAGGGCGATGCGCCCGGCCAGGGGCTTGGGCCGCGGCATGCGCCGCAGCTTGGCCTCTTCCAGCGCCCAGTATTCGATGTCGAAGGCTTCCTGCTCGGGCAGGCCGACATAGCCGCCCAGCACCTCGGCCCCACGCATGACATTGATGGCGTTGCCATAGAATTCGCTGGCCAGCCGGGCGGTGGTCTTGTCGCCGGCGAAGGTCAGCCGGCCCAGGCCTGGAACCAGCACCACCACCGGATTGGCGTCGCGCATGGGCGGATCCGACGGGCGGGCGCAGCGCCGGTAATAGGCGGCGTAGCCCTGGCGATAGCCGGCCAGCGCCTCGCCCAGATAGGCCAGGTCGTCCAGCCGCGCGGGATCCAGGGTCAGGGGCGCGATCTTGGTGCGCAGGAAGTGGTCGGGGCAGGAGGTGCCCAGCGCCGCCAACCGGGCGAAATCGCGCGAGCCGGTGAATTCCAGCGACTCGGGGTCATCGGAAAAATGGGCGAGCTTGGCGCGCTCGCCGGTCATCAAGCCGCGCAGCCGAGGCGCCAGTCGCGCGGCCACGGCCGTCCTATCGGCCGCGGCCAGGGCCGGCGCCGTTTGGCCGCCAAAGGCCGGCGCCTTGGCCAGGCGGGCGTTGAGATAGGCCGCCGCCTGGGCGATCAGGGCGATGGTGTGCTCGTAGCAGGCCTTGGCGGTGTCGCTCCAGCAAATGATCCCATGTCCGGCCAGCATCACGCCGCGCAGCTTCGGATTGGCCGCCACATAGTCGCGCAGCTGCAGCCCCAGGGCGAAGCCTGGGCGCTTCCAGGGCAGCCAGCCGATCTCGCCGTTCCAGATCTCCGCCGTGGCCGCTTCGCCCCCGGCCGCCGCGGCCAGGGCGATGATGGCGTCGGGATGCACATGGTCCACATGGGCGAAGGGCAGATAGCCGTGCAGCGGCGTGTCTATGGAGGCGGCGCGGGGGTTCAGGTTGAAGGTGCAGTGGGGCAGATAGCCGACCATCTCGTCTTCGAAACTGACGCCGCGATAGAGCCGCTCCAGGCCCAGAAGCTTGTCGAGATAAAGGGTGGAAAACCCGTCCAGCGTCATCGAGCCGATGTCCCCGCCCGACCCCTTGACCCACAGCACCGCGGCGGTCTCGCCGGTCAGGGGATCGACCTCTTCCAGCTTGGCTGAGGTGTTGCCGCCGCCGAAATTGGTCACGGTCAGGTCGGAGCCCAGCAGGTTCGAGCGATAGAGCAAAAGCTCGGCCCCGCTCAGGCCCGCCGCGGCCTCGTCCGACCAGCGGCTTTGCGGAACCGCGAAGGGCAGGGCGCCTTGGCGAGCGGGAGCCAGGGGCGAGGCGTCGGACATGGAGGACTCCAAGGGCGGGCGAAACAAAGACAGGCCAAACGGATCGGGCGCCGGCCCAGGCGGGACCTGCGCTGCAAGGGCTTGAACTGCCGGGAAGGCTAGCAAAGGGCCTAGCCAATCACAATCATCTTCGATAACAATCGATCAAAATGAATCTGGAGGACTCTGTGAGCGGCGGTTTGACGGTCGTGCTGGATGTGGGAAAAACCCTGGCCAAGCTGAGCCTGTGGGACCGCGCCGGCCGACTGGTCGAGCGGCGCTCCCGGCCCAATGCGCGCATCGAGGCTTGCAGCGGTACGGGCGGCGGCGCGGGCGCCTATGCGGCCTTGGACGCCGAGGGCGTCGAAGCCTGGCTGGCCGGCGTCCTGGCCGATTTCGCGCGGATGGGCCCCGTTGAAACCATCATTCCCGTGGCCCATGGCGCGGCGGTGGCCGTGCTGCGGGACGGGCGCCTGGCCTGCCCGCCCATGGACTATGAGCAGTCCCTGCCGAGCGCGGATCGCGCCGCCTACGAGGCCGGCCGCGACGCCTTCGCGCGGACCGGATCGCCCCGGCTGCCCGACGGGCTCAATCTCGGCGCCCAGCTGCACCGGCTCGAGACCCTGTATCCCGGGTTGCTGGGCGAGGGCGCGACCATCCTGCCCTGGGCCCAGTACTGGGCCTGGCGGCTAAGTGGCGTGGCCGCCTGCGAGGTCACCAGCCTGGGCTGCCACAGCGATCTGTGGCGTCCGCTCGAAGCTGCGCCGTCGTCGCTGGCGATCGCGCGCGGCTGGGCCGAACGGCTGGCGCCCCTGCGCCGCGCCGACGAGGTCCTGGGCGTCATCACCCCGGCCTGGGTCCAGCGCACCGGCCTTGCGGCCCATGTCCGCGTCCTCTGCGGCCTGCACGATTCCAACGCCGCCCTGCTGGCCGCCCGCGGCTTTCCCGAAATCGCGGGGCAGGAGGCCACGGTGCTGTCCACGGGCACATGGTTCGTGGCCATGCGCTCGCCGGCGGCCGGCGAACGGATCGACATCAGCCGCCTCGACGAGGCTCGCGACTGCCTGGTCAATGTGGACGCCGAGGGCCGCCCGACGCCCTCGGCCCGCTTCATGGGCGGACGGGAGATCGAGCTTCTGACCGGCCTGGACACCCGCCGCGTGGACATCCCCCCGGACCAGCGGGCGCTGCTGGCCGCTGCGCCCGCCGCCATCGCCTCCGGCGCCCTGGTGCTGCCGACCCTGACCCCGGGGGTGGGGCCGTTTCCTCAAGGGCGAGGCCGCTGGATCGACGCGCCGGCCGACGAGAGCAGCCGCCGGGCCGTGGTCTGCCTCTATGCCGCCCTGGTGGCCGACGCCGCCCTGGACCTGATCGGCGCCCGCGAGCGTATCCTGATCGAAGGCCGCTTCGCCGAGGCCGAGGTCCTGGTCCGCGCCCTGGCGGCTCTGCGGCCCCACACCGCCATCTATGTCAGCCACGCCGACATTGACCTGTCCTACGGCGCCCTGCGGCTGCTCGACCCGGGATTGCCGCCGGCCTCGTCCCTGGTCCGCGCCCTGCCGCTGGAGACGGATCTGGCCGCCTACAGGCGCGCCTGGCGATCCCAGGTCGAGCGCTGTGAGGCGGCGGCGTGAGCCCTGCCTGGGCCGCCGGCGTCGCCGGATCATGACGACAACAGGTCGGCGCGCGCCAGCGCCGCGCGGGAGGGACTGAACCATGGGCGGCAATCCCCTGGTGGGCGTGCTCTTTCACTGGCTGGGCGGCCTGTCTTCGGCCAGTTTCTATGTGCCCTACAAACAGGTCCGGCGCTGGTCGTGGGAGATCTTCTGGCTGGTGGGCGGCCTGTTCAGCTGGGTGATCGCGCCCTGGATCTTCGCCGCCCTTCGCACCTGCGACCTGCTGGGCGTGCTTGGCGCCGCGCCGCGCACGACCCTGTTCTGGTGCTATTTCTGGGGGGCGATGTGGGGCTTCGGCGGCCTGACCTTCGGCCTGACCATGCGTTATCTGGGCATGTCGCTGGGCATGGCCGTGGCCCTGGGCCTGACCACGGTGATCGGCACGATCGGGCCGCCCCTGTTTCGCGGAACCCTGGCCGCCCTGGCCGCCACAGCCAGCGGCCGGGTCACCTTCGCCGGCATCCTGGTCACCCTGGTCGGCATCGTCGTCGTCGCCCAGGCCGGGCGCGCCAAGGAGCGGGAGCTGAGCGGGGCGCAAAGCCGCGCCAATATCGCCGAGTTCGATCTGAACAAGGGCCTGCTGGTCGCGGTGTTTTCCGGGGTGATGTCCAGCTGTTTCGCCTTTGGCCTCGATGCGGGCGAGCCGATCCGCAAACTGACCCTGGCCGCCGGTACGGGAATCCTGTCCCAGGGGCTGCCGGTGCTGTGCGTGGTCCTGGCCGGCGGCTTCACCACCAACGGCCTGTGGTGCCTGTATCTGATTGCCAAGAACCGCTCCGCCGGCGAATTCATCGGCCGCGCGGGGCCGGCTCCCGACGCCGACGGCGCGCCGCCGCCCCTGCTGCGCAACTATCTGCTCTCGGCCCTCGGCGGCATGCTCTGGTATTTCCAGTTCTTCTTCTACACCATGGGCGAGAGCCAGATGGGGCGCTACGGCTTCTCCAGCTGGACCCTGCACATGGCCAGCATCATCCTCTTCTCCACCTTGTGGGGCTTCGCCCTGAAGGAATGGGCGGGGTCGAGCGGGCGCACCCGGGCCTGGGTCTGGGCGGGCGTGGGCCTGTTGGTCGCCTCCACCATGGTCATCGGCGCAGGCAATTTCCTGGCCGCCAAGTCATGATCGGGCACCGGAAGATTGAATTTGAAGTATAATGAACGAAAATAGCAAAATTGACGCCCAAGGCGCTCGACTTTGGTTATGCAGATGTATAACGTGTCCGGATCGGGTCGATCAAAAGCAATCATTCGAAGGGGTTGAGGCAGCCCGGACGGGCATAGCGGCGAGCGCGTCCGACGGTCGGGACCGCCGCCGCTGATCGCTCCCTAGAGTTATGTTTTTGTAGGGCTTTTATGGATTTCGCCCGCCCGTGAGGGTCGGCGCGCCACCAAATCATCAGAAAACGTCACCAAACCTGGGAGGGGACCTATGCGGAGTTTCAAGAGCCTATTGCGGGCCGGAGCGGTCTTCGCCGCCCTGGGGTCAGCCGGGGCGGCCGCGGCGCAGCAGGCGGACAAGCCGATCGAAACCGTCGGCGAAATCGTCGTCACCGCCCAAAAGCGCGTTGAGCCGCTGCAAAAAATTCCTCTGAGCGTCAGCGTGGTCGGCCACGCTCAGCTGGAGCAGGAGGACATCACCAGCATCGAGGACCTGATCCGCGCGGTCCCGTCCCTGACCACCTATGGCGAGCCCGGCAATCCGGACACCCGCTACGCCATCCGCGGCATCACCACCCAGTCGTTCAGCATCACCTCCGAACAGGCGGTGTCCTTTGTCCTCGACGGCGTGGTGCTCGGCCGCACGCCCTCGGCCAACCTGTTCGACATCTCCCAGGTCGAGGTGCTGCGGGGGCCGCAGGGCACCCTGTTCGGCAAGAACGCCTCGGGCGGGGTGATCAGCATGACCACCAATGCGCCGGACCCGACCAAATACCAGGCCATCGGCCATGCGGAGTTCGGCGATCAGTACGACTATCGCGTGCTCAACGCCGTGCTGAACATTCCCGTGGGCGACAAGGCGGCGTTCCGGCTGGCCCTGGGGGACGACTCCACCAACGGCTTCATCCACAACATCGTCCGCCACCAGGACAGCACGCGGACTCTGGACAGCGCGCGGCTGAGGTTCCTGTGGGAGCCGACCTCGAATCTGACCCTGAAACTGATCGCCGACTACGAAAAGCAGAAGACCACCGAGCAGGTCTACATACAGTTCGGCGAATATGACAACGCCGCCGGCCAGCCGGTGGCCATCCCCGGCTGCGGCCCCAATACGATCATCACCGCCAATAGCCGCGTCGCCTGCAACGGCGACCCCAGCTGGTTCGAGGCCAGCGACTATGGCTTTTCGGCCCAGCTCGACTGGCGCCTCGGCGGCTTCACCCTGACCTCGATCAGCTCCTATCGCCGCTATCTGCAGAATGGATTTCTCGACGTGGACGGCCTGCCGACCCAGGCCTTCGACAACGGCAATCTGTTCAATAACAAGGTCTACACCCAGGAACTGCGGGTCGCTTCGCCTCAAGGGCGGTGGATCGACTATGTGGCCGGCGCCTATTTCTCCGACACCAGCGTCTATAACTACCTGACCCAGACCTACGGCACGGGCCTGTTTCCGGCGCCCCTCAACAATCCCAACACCGCCCAATCGACCACGCGCGACTATGCCGTCTTCGGTCAGCTGACCTTGCACGCGACCAAGGCCCTCAGCCTGACCCTCGGCGGGCGCGAGACGCGGGACGAGGTCAAGCTGGACCAGGCTTCCTTCTTCTCGTTCGATGGGGTCATACCCAATCTGACCCAGCTGGGTCCCAACGTCGTAACCTCCGACAACCGCGACAACTTCTCCTGGAAGGCGGCGGTTCAGTACCAGTTCGATCCGGCGCTGATGGCCTATGCCAGCGTCACCCACGGCTATAAGGGCCCGCAGATCCAGTTCAATCCCCCGAACGCCCTGGCGGTGCTGTCGGGGGTCCCCATCTCCGCCCTCAGGGGATCGGCCTCGGTGATCGAGCCGGAACTGCCCACGGCCTATGAGATCGGGGTCAAGTCGCAGGCGCTGGGCGGCCGGCTCGCGATCGACGCCGACATCTTCTACACCCGGATCAAGGATTTCCAGACCTCGGCCTTCAACCCCACCACCGGCCTGAGCAGCGCCCAGAACGTGCCCTATGCCGACACCAAGGGCGTGGAAATCGACGTCTTTGGCAAGCTGACCCGGGGGCTCAGCCTCAATGGCGGCCTGATCTACAATATCGCCACCTACGGGCCGTTCGAGGTCACCTGCACCCCCGGCGCCCTGGCCGCCTGTCCGGCCTCGGGCATTGTCGACGTCAATGGCGATCAGATCGCCGGCACGCCGAAATGGAAGCTGACCCTGTCCGGCGAATATGACCACGACATCTGGGCCAACCTGCAAGGCTTCGTCGGCGCCGACATGGTCTATACCTCGCTGGTCGATTTCGCCCAGGTCCGCGATCCCTTGCAGGAGGTCAGCGCCCGGGCGATCGTCGGAACCCGTCTCGGCGTCCGCTCGGCCGATCGCCGGTGGAGCGCGAACCTGTTCGTGCGCAACCTGTTCGACGAGCGCACGCCGGTGTTCCTGTTCGCGCCCTACCTGTTGTCCAACCTCACGGCGCCCACGATCACCACTGTCGGCCGGTCCTATTCCACCGAATCCTTCCGCTTGGTCGGGATTTCGCTGGATGGGCGCTTCTAGGCGGGCTTGCGCGCCGGGTGGGCGAGACCGCCCGGCGCGCTCTTTTTTCTGGATTTGGCCGGCGCGACTGCCCCAGGGTGACTGTATGATCAAGCCGCTCGCATTCCTGGCCCTGGGCCTGCTGTTGGCGTGCAAGGCCTCGGCCCAGCCGGGGCCGACCACCGAGTTCCCGCTTTCCTCAGCCCCCGCGCCGGCCGGCGCGGCGCCGGAGCAAACCGATGTTCGCGATGGCATGCGCATCGTGCGCAATGTCAGCGTGGCGACCCTCACCCCGTTCCTGCCCGACCCCGGAACGGCCAATGGGACGGCGGTGATCATCGCCCCGGGCGGCGCCTTCATGATGCTGTCCTTCGACGGCGAGGGAACCCTGGTCGCCAAGTGGCTGGCCCGGCGCGGCGTCGCGGCCTTTGTGCTCAAATACCGGCTGGAACAGACGCCCCCCAGCGGCCCGGCCTTCATGCTCGCCCTGATGAGCCGTATGGGCGCCGCGAGGCCGCCGCCGGGGGCCACCGCGCCGGCGCCGTTCAAGACCGAGGGCCTGGCCGCCGCCGACGCCGCCGCCGCCGTCCGCCTGGTGCGGGGCCGGGCCGCCGGCTGGGGCCTCGACCCGCACAGGATCGGCTTTCTCGGCTTTTCGGCCGGCGCCATCACCGCCACCGCCGTCGCCACCGCAACCGACGCCGCCGACCGGCCGGACTTTGTCGGCGTGATCTATGGCGCCCTGCGCCGTCCCGTGCCGACCGACGCCCCGCCGGCCTTTTTCGCCACCGCCGCCGACGATCCCCTGCTGGCCAACGCCGCCGAACCGATGTTCGACGCCTGGCGGGCCGCGCGCCGTCCGGCGGAGCTGCACCTCTATGAGCGCGGCGGCCACGGTTTTGGCCTCGTCCCCAAGGGCGCCAGCAGCGACCATTGGCTGGACGAGTTCTTCTGGTGGATGCAGAGCCTGGGCCTGATCAAGCCGTCCGACGCTAGCCAGGGGCGGGCGCCATGAGACGGCGCCATGCCCTCCTGCTGAGCTGCGGCCTGGCGTGTCTGAGCGCCGGGGCGGGCGTCGCTTTCGCGGCGGATCGGCCCAATCCGGATACGCAGGGCCCCGATGCGAGAGCCTTGGTCATCCAGCATCAGCTGACCCCTCAGGAAAAGCTGTCCCTGGTCCATGGGATCATCGCCGTGCCCATCTTCCCGGGAGTCATCGTGCCGGCGGACGCCGTGCCGAGCGCCGGCTATGTGCCGGGGGTCGCGCGTCTCGGCCTGCCCCCGCTCAAGGAGACCGACGCCAGCCTGGGCGTCGCCTATCTTTCCGGCCTGCGGCGCGACGGGGCCACCGCCCTGCCGTCAGGCCTGGCCACGGCCTCCACCTGGAGCCCCGAGATCGCCTATCAGGGCGGTCAGGTCGCCGGCCAGGAGGCTTGGCGCAAAGGCTTCAACCTGCTGCTCGGCGGCGGTGTCGACCTGGCCCGCGATCCGCGCAACGGGCGCAATTTCGAATATCTGGGCGAGGATCCGCTGTTGGCCGGGACCCTGGCCGGCGAGGCCATCCGCGGAACCCAGGACCAGCATGTGGTCTCGACCGTCAAGCACTATGCGCTGAACGACCAGGAGACCGGCCGCAATGTGCTCAGCGCCGAAATCGCCGAATCCGCCGCCCGCGAAAGCGACCTGCTGGCCTTCGAGATCGCCATCGAGCATGGGCGCCCCGGCTCGGTGATGTGCAGCTACAACCGCTATGGCGGGGGCTATGCCTGCGAGAATGACTTTTTGCTCAACCGGGTGCTCAAGCACGACTGGGCCTATCCCGGCTGGGTGATGTCCGACTGGGGCGCCGTCCACAGCGTGAAGTCGGCCCTGAACGGGCTGGACCAGGAATCCGGCGAGCAGGTCGACAGCCAGGTCTATTTCAACAAGCCCTTGCTGGCGGCGGTGAGCTCCGACCCGGCCTATGCCGCCCGGCTGGAGGACATGGACCACCGGATCATCCGCTCGCTCTACGCCGTCGGCGCCGTGGATCATCCGCCACAGACCACCGCCCTGGACATGACCGCCGGCGCCGCGGTCGCCCTGCGCGCGGCCCAGCAGGGGAT
>FSWM01000609.1_pt1 | contig 12012 bp, 8 predicted proteins | sample 1637841 | NCBI WGS metagenome assembly FSWM01 (sample SAMEA3914789, study PRJEB12502) | metagenome | biome: forest; material: soil | place: Canada | collected 2011-07-03 | depth 0.3 m | reverse complement strand
CTGCCCGCGCTTGCCCAGAGCGGCCCCGGCGAAACCTTCCATGTCTCAAAAGTCGATGCCGTCGGCGGGGAGGGCAGCTGGGACTACGTTCAATTCGACCCGGCGACCGACCGTCTTTTCGTGGCGCGCGTCGGCGGTGTTCTGGCGCTTGACGTCCGCTCGATGAAACCCGTGGGAACGATCCCGGCCCTGGCCGGCACGCGCGTCCATGGCGTCGCCCTGGCCGAAGATCTGGGCCTTGGGATGACCGGAAACGGCGCGGACAGGACCTCGACGGTCTTCGACCTGAAGACCCTCAGGACGACGGCCGAGGTGGCGCTGCCCTACGCGGCCGACGCCGTCACCTACGATGGCTTCAGCCATGCCGCCATCGCGGTGGGGGCCGATGATCCGCACGTCATGGCGTTCGATCCGAAGACCGGAAAGCTTGTCGCCGACCTTAAGATGCCTGGATCCCCAGAAGCCAGCGTGCCTGATGGACACGGTCAGCTCTATGTCACGCTCTCGGACACCAACGAAGTCGGCCGTATCGACACGCGGTCGTGGACCGTCGCGGACCATTGGGCGGTGGGCGGGGGTTGCGAAGAACCCACCCCCATTGCCATGGATACGGCCCGTGGACGGTTGTTCGTGGGCTGCCGCAGCAAGGTTCTCGTGGTGGTCGATCCTGGCCGGCGCACGCCGGTCGCCGTCGTCCCGATCGGCGAGGGCGTCGACAGCCTGGCCTTCGACCCTGCAAGAGGCCTGATCTTCGTCAGTTGCAATGATGGGACCGTGACGGTCATCGCGGCTCAGGGGGCCTCCAGCTACTCGGTGGCGCAGACCGTGAAGACCCAAGCTGGCGCACGCACGATGGCGCTCGATCCGGGCGACGACCGACTGTTCCTGCCCGCCGCGGACAAGGGCCCCATGTTGCCGAAGGTGGGTGATATTCCGGGCCGGCCGGCCATTGTCCCCGAGACATTTCGGATCCTGACCGTGTCCCGCTGACGTCGTCCGGTCCGCGGCCGACCTGAACTGGCGGACATGGCGCTTGAAGCGTCATCCTCGCCGCCGCGGATCGGCCGTCGATCCGCAAAGCCTCCCTGCCGGCCCGCTGTCGTGTTTGTGGGGTCCTGGCGCGGTGGTGCTTGCCGCGCGTCTCTAGCTAAGGCCCGCTTTTCGATGGGTCGAGCTGAGCGATGTAGTCGGCGACGGCGGCCCGTTCCTCTGCCGAGAGGCGCGGGGCGATGATGCTCATCAGCTTGCCGCGATGGCCGCGATTGGCGAGCCAATGCTCAAGCTGGGCGTCGACATAGTCAGGGTTCTGACCGCCGACGCGTGGGAAATCCGGCCGGATGCCCTGGCCGTTGGACCGGTGGCAGGTGATGCACGCGGGAAGGTCTTCTTCCGGATTGCCTTCCGTGAAGACCTTCCGGCCGAGCTCCAGGGTCTGCGGATCGCGGGGGCGTCTGGGGTTGGACGACTGGCTGGCGTAATAGGCCGCCACGTCATTGATGTCGTTCTCGCTCAGGCCCGCGGCGATGGGACCCATGACCGGGCTGAGGCGCGCGGTCTTGGAGCCGGCCGGCGCCGCCAGGGCCTTGAGCTGCTTGGCGATGTATTCCGGATATTGGCCGCCCAGGTTGGGGGTGTTGTGGGAAATAGACGACCCGTCCAAGCCGTGGCAAGCCGCGCAGATGCGCACGACGAGGCTTCGGCCGTGACCCGGGTCGCCGGCGAAGGTGGCCGGCGACGCCGCGCCTGGGCCGTGACACCCGGCCAGGCCCAGGGCGATCGCCGCGCAGGAAGCCAGGGCGGTCCGTGCGACCATCGGAGCCTCTCCTTAGGATGCGCGATAAAGACGCGGCGCGTCGGCCCGCACGGGGTTGCGCAGGACCCCCAGCCCTTCGACCTCGATCTCGACGATGTCACCAGGGCGCATGTGCACGAGGCCGGGCGTCTTGAACGGTCCATATTGCCGGGTCAGGTCGGCGCCCTCGGCGTCGTCGGGCTTGGGCTTGAGGGCGCCGGGCGTGCCCATGGCGATCATATCCCCGGGGCGAAGCTCGTACCCTTCTGAGAGGTAGGCGATCACGGACGTCACGTCGAAGAGCATGTCGTCCAGCGGCGCGCTCTGACGGACCACGCCGTTGATGCGGGTGAGCACGCTGCGCTTCGCCGGATCGCCGAACTCGTCGGGCGTCATCAGCCAGGGGCCGTAGGATCCGGAGGCCTCGAAATTCTTGCCAAGGCCAAATTGGCGGTTGTGCATCTGATAGTCGCGCACCGAGCCTTCGTTGACGCAGGTATAGCCGGCGACATGCTCCAGGGCCTTGGCGGCGGGGATGTGCCGGCCGCGCCGGCCGATGATCACGCCCAGTTCGCCCTCGTAGTCGAACGCCCGCGCGACCTCTTCCGGGGGCGCCAGGATCGCCTCGCCGGCGCCGACATAGGAGGCGGCCGTGCGCAGGAAGAGGTGGGGATGCTCTCGGGAGGTGGTGAGGCCCGTCTCCTCGATGTGGCTCTTGAAGTTCAGCGCCAGGGCCCAGAGCGCATTGGGGTGGGTGAGGAACGGTTTGAGGGTCACGCCCGCCAATTGCTCACCCCCGGTCAGACCGTCGGCCGCGGCGCGCAGGCGCTCCAGGCCGCCCGGGCGTTCGAGCAAGGCGATCAGGTCGCCCGGCAGATCCGGCGTGATGCGGGCCACCGGGACGAAATGCTCGCTGTCGGTGACGACTCCAAGGGCCTGCGTGGAGCCATGGGCATAGGCGATGAGTTTCATGCAGCCGTTCTCCTCCCGCCGTCAGGCAGGTTGCTGTCGGATTGGGGTTTCGGGTTGAAAGTGCGGGGCGGTTAGGGCTTGGCGCTGGCCCCGATCGACAAGATCGCGTGGACCAGGGCCGCCTCGTCGACGTCGGAGGGGGCGCCGCTGGCGCCGATGGCGCCGACCAGGCGGCCGTCCTGGAAGATCGGCAGGGAGCCTTGGGCCGGAAGCAGGGGCGCGCCGTAACCGAGCGGCCCGGCGTTGCCCCAAACCATCGGATTGTCGCGGTATCGCTGGGCGAGATCCGATCCCGGCTGGCCGCCGGTTGCGACGCTGGCGAAGGCCTTGCCGCGTGCGACCTCGGTGGTCACGAACGGCGCGCCGTCCATGCGGGCGGCGGCGACAAGATGGCCGGCGCTGTCGACCACCACGAAGCTCAGGCGAACCTTGTGCTCCTGGGCGTAGGCGATGCCGGCGGCGATGGCCGCGTTGGCGGTCTCATAGGCGATCAGCGACAGGCTGGGCGGGGGAGCGAGCGTCTTGGACATGGGTATTCCGATCCTAAGGTTGCGGCTCGTCGACCTGGGCGCGGGCGAAGGCGCGTGTCGTCGAGAGAAGGAAAATCAGGCCGGCGGCCAGGCCGGCGCAGGCGGCGATCACCAGGTACAGCCGCCAGGTGGGCCACTGCAGCGCCACCAGAAGGCCAATGGCCGTCGGCCCCACGATGGCGCCGATGCGTCCAAACCCCAGGGCCCAGCCCACGCCGGTCGCGCGGGCGTCAGCCGGATAGAGACTTGAGGAGACAGCCAGCAGAGCGCCGCCGGCGGCCGAGGCGCAAAAGCCGGCCAGGGTGGCTGCCAAGGCGAGAAGCGGAAAGCTGCCGGTGGTGAAGCCCATGGCGCCGATGAAAACCGACGCGCCGATGAGCGCGCCGATCAGCGCCCAATGGGGACGCATCCGCGTCAGGGCCGCGCCCAGAAGGACCGTGCCCACGACCCCGCCGCCGTTGTTGAGCGCCAGCACGGTGGCGGCGTTGGCGGCCGACCAGCCGGCATGTTGCAGGAGAGGCGGGGTCCAGAAGGCGGAGACGACGAGCATCGTCCACGTCATGAAGGAGGCGAGCCACAGCCAGGCCGTCGCCAGCGCGCGACCCCTTGAGAAAAGCTCCGTCACGGGCGCCGGGCGAGGGCCGCGGGCGATCGTCGCCTCCCGCGATTCGGGCAGGCCGGCGATCAGTCCCAGCGCCAGGATCATCGGCGCCGCCGCGCCGACGTAGAAGAGGGCCCGCCAGCCCAGCAGGGGCAACGTCGCCGAGCTGGCGAAGGACGCCGCCATGCCGCCCAGGGGGACCGCCGCCCAAAGGGTCGTGATCAGCCGCGCCCGCTGCGAGGGCGGCGCATACTCGCCGGCCAGGCTGACGAAGTTGGGGCTGGCGCCGCCCAGTCCCAGACCCGCCAGCAGGCGGAAGGCGAACAACGCCCCATAGGAGTGGGACAGGGCGGTGCCGAGCGAACAGACGGCGAAGATCAAGGTGGTGGCGATCAACAGCCGCTTGCGCCCGAAACGGTCGCCGAGCGCGCTGAAGCCCAGGGCGCCAATCAGAAAGCCGATCTGCGAGGCGCTGAACACCGGTCCCAGGGCGCTGAGCGGAAGCGCCAGACTGGCGGCGATGGCCTTGCCGGCTGGTCCGATGGCCTGGGTGTCGAAGCCGTCAAGGAAGGCCACCAGGGCGCACAGGATGGCCACGCGCCATTGCAGGGGGCTGAGCCTTTGGGCCGGTTCGGCGGTGGCTGCGATCGCGGCAGAGGCTGGCACGGGCGCGTTCATCCCCCAGGACGCACGGAGCGGGAGATCTGCGCCAGGCGCGCCTTGTCGAAGATCGCCTTGGGCAGAACGCCGTGAACCGTCTTGGCGGGGATGGTGGTGTAGTTGGATGCGATCTGGTGCGAGTATTGGGTGATGCGAAAACTCGCGGCGATACTGCACAGGGCGTAGACGTCGTTCTTCGCCAGGCCGGTGGCGTCGCTCAGCCAGTTGATGGTCTGACGCAGCGACGCGGTCAGGGCGTCTTCGATGCTGTCGCCGAAGCCCATGACGATCCAGCTGTCGGGGGTCTCCGCGATAGGGCCGGCCAGCGGCCGCGCCTTGTGCAGGACGTACTGGATGCGCAGGTCTTCCATGGCCGTCTCGATCGCGGTCTGGTCGACGACCCCGTCGCCCTGGGCGGCGTGGGAGTCGCCTGTCCACATTCGCGCGCCGGGGACCTGGACGGGCAGGAAGAGGGAGGTTCCCACCACCAGTTCGCGCAGGACGATGTTGCCACCGTAAGGCCCGCTCAGAATGGCGCTGACCGGTGTGTCGCCGGCCGGCTGGGCGGCGATGACGCCTTGGATGGGCGCCAGGGGAATGCTCACGCCGGGCGCATAGTCGGCATGGCGTCGGGCGGCGTCGAACTTGACGTAGTGCAGGTAGGGCTCGGCGAAGTCGGTGGGCAGGGCGCCCACGCCCTTGGGGGTGGAATTCCAGCCCCACCCGATGGGCCGCGCTTCGATCATCCGGCATTCGACGATGTCGCCGGGCTGCGCGCCCTTGATCACCACCGGACCGATCAGGGAGTAGGGACCCTGAGGGTAGCGCTTGCGGATCGGTTCGCGCTCGGTGAACGACATGCCGTACTTGGCCTCGTTGGCCCAGTTCACCCAGGTGTTGGGATAGTGCACGACGTCGCCCGACTCGATCTCGACGGCCGCCGGGGCCGAAGGGTCCATCGTGCCGACGCGCACCGTTTCCTTGGACGAGGGCAGGGTGTGGACCCGGCCCATGGGTCCTGAGACGGCGCCGCGGACCGGCGCCTTCGCGGCCGCGGTCTGCGGCGCGCCGACGACAAAGGCGGAGCCGCCCGCGAGCGCCGCCATCCCGAAGACCCCGCGGCGGCTCACCGCCCGGTGATCGAGCGACTCCGCGAGGAACGCGGCGTCGACCCCATCTTGGGCCGCCGCGGACTCGGCGCCGGCGGCGGCGCGTTCCGGCGCAATGTGGCGCGGGCATGGGTCATGCGCTGGGCAGCACCGGTTCGCGTTCGCTGGCCTCTGCATTGTGTCCTCCCACGGTGTTCTCGGCGGCCCGATCCGCCCGGTTGATTGATCATAGGCCGCGGGGCAGGCGCGCCGCTAATCACCGCATCGCGGCGCTTGGCGGATCGTCCGACGTTCGCGGATGGCGGTGACTCTGGGGCTGAAGCGGCCACGCCGAAACCGCAAATCGGACGATCCGCCAAGCCCCGCGACGGCATGGACGGCCGCCCGCCGGCCGGCGCGATAGGCTGCAGGACAGGAGGATCGTCATGCTGAAAATCTGGGGCCGCAAGAACTCGCCCAATGTCCAGAAGGTCTTGTGGACCTGCGCGGAGACCGAACAGGCTTTCGAGCGCATCGATCACGGCGGGCCCTTCGGCGGCGTCGACGATCCGGCCTACCGCGCGAAGAATCCCAACGGCCTTGTCCCCACCCTGGAGGACGGCGACTTCGTGCTCTGGGAGTCCAGCGCCATCGTCCGCTACCTGGCGGCGCGCGATCCGCAGCAGCGCCTGCTCCCCAGGGGCGTACAGGCGCGGGCCGTCGTCGATCAGTGGATCGACTGGCAGATCGGTCACGGCGGTCCCTCGGTGAGGGCGCTGGTGCAACTTCTGTTGCGCCCTGGCGCCGTGCCGCCCAGTCCCGATCAGGTCGCCATCGTCGGCATGGGCGCGGAGAAGACCATCGCGGTTCTTGAACATCGGCTGTCGGCCAGCGTGTTCCTCGGGGGGGCGGACTTCACAATCGCCGACATCATCAACGGCGCCGCCGTCCACCGCTGGAAGACCCTGCCGCTCGAGCGTCCGACCTTTCCGGCGGTCGATGCCTGGCACAAGCGGCTGATCGCGCGGCCAGCCTTCGCGGCGTCCGTCGATCTTCCTTGAGACGTCAAGGCGCGCTAGCGCGCCAGCGCCAGCCGCGGGGACGGCGGATCGGGTGATTGAGGCTCGCCTTCCGGCACGCTGATCGTCTGCCTGCGAAACTCGCTGGGCGACACGCCGATATGCTGAGTGAAGAAGCGCGTGAAATTGCTGTGCGCGCCAAAGCCCAACTCGTCGGCCAGTTCGATCAGGGGGCGGTCGCTGGTGCTGAGCCACCGGGTGGCGGCCGCCATGCGCACGTGGTCGATGTAGTGCTGCGGAGAAGCGCCCACGCAGCGCCGGAACTGCTCGAAGAAGCGCGAGCGCGACAGGCCCACCCGTTTGGCGACATCGTCGATCCGCGGATTCGAGAGCGCCTGTTCGTGGATGTAGGCCATGGCCTTGCGGATGCGGTAGTCGATGGGCCGCGCCCTGGCGAGGATGTCCCGCTCCACCGCCGGGTCGGCGTATTCGCGTGTGACGGCGTCGATGAGGTCCACCAGCAGGTCTTCACAGGCCTCCTGGCTGCTCAGAAGGTGGACCGAAATCGCCGCGGCCAGACGATTGGCGTTCAGGCGGACCTCCTCGGAGATCGGCTCGCGCGGGTTGGGAAACAGGCTCTCCGGGCGAAGCGACTTGTCGGCCAGCACCCGGGAGAGCCAGTCCGGTTCGATGATCAGGGACAGGATCATCGCCGGACCTGGCGCAGCCTGCTTGGCGTGAGGAACCCACGGATTGAACAGAAGCACCGACTCGTCGTCGAGGGTGATCGTCTCCCCGTTGACGCGGAAGTCGGTGTCCGCGCCGCCGAGTTTGAAGATCATATTGAATTCGCGATGCGCATGTTCGACCAGCGGCTTGTCGATGACATTGACCGTCGCCCGGCCGAAGCGGCCCTGCAGTATCCAGATCGGTGCGCTGCGATCCATCTTCGCCTCCCTGGCCGCCGGGGCGGCGGCTCACGCCGGCTGCTTGGACGATCAATGTCGCCTCTTGTGCCTATCCGCTGCGGCGAGATGTGGCGCCAAACGGCCCCCACGACAATCGCGGCGCCCCAAGACTCTCGGACTGTACGGTAAGCGGGCGGAGCGAGCCGGGAGCGCCAGGGGCGCCCGCCATGCCACCCTCATGCCGAAACGCGAAAGGCCGGGAGGGGAAAATGCGCATGGTGACCCTGGGGGAGGACCGCGCGGTGGCGGGCTACATGTCGGGGTTCGGCAACGCTTTCAGTAGCGAAGCCCAGCCCGGCGCCCTGCCGCAGGGGCGTAACTCGCCGCAAAGGGCGCCGCTCGGCCTCTATGCGGAACAGCTGAGCGGCAGCGCCTTCACCGCGCCTCGGCACGAGAACCGACGCTCGTGGCTCTACCGGATACAGCCCTCGGCCGCGCACCCGGCCTTCGCGGAGGTGAAGTTTCCATTGTGGCGAACGGCGCCCTTCCGGGAGCGGGCGACCCCCAATCGTCTGAGGTGGGATCCTCTGCCTATGCCCGAGGGCGCGGCTGACTTCCTCGACGGGATGGTGACGATCGGCGGCAACGGCGACGCCCACGGGCGTACTGGCGTCGGCATCCACATCTACCGCGCCAATCGTTCGATGGTGGATCGCTACGTCTACAACGCCGACGGCGAAATGCTGATCGTACCCGAACAAGGCGCGCTCGTACTGCATACCGAGCTTGGTGTGATGGCGCTGTCGCCCGGCGAAGTCGCTGTCATCCCCCGGGGCGTGCGCTTCGCCGCGAAGCTCAGCACCACCGCTGCGCGCGGCTATGTGTGCGAGACCTACGGCGAGCCGTTTCGCCTGCCTGAGCTTGGCCCGATCGGCTCCAACGGCCTGGCCAACCCGCGGGACTTCCTGACCCCCGTTGCGGCCTATGAGGAGCGGCCTGGTCCCATGGAGCTGGTGGCGAAGCTCGACGGTCAGTTCTGGGCGACGGAGTTGGACCATTCGCCCCTGGACGTGGTCGCCTGGCACGGCAACTACGCGCCTTACAAGTATGACCTCTCGCGCTTCAACACGATCGGCACGATCAGTTTCGATCATCCCGATCCGTCTATCTTCACGGTGTTGACCTCTCCGTCGAGCCAGGCGGGCACGGCCAACGCCGACTTCGTGATCTTCCCGCCCCGTTGGCTGGTGGCTGAGGATACGTTCCGCCCGCCCTGGTTCCATCGCAACGTCATGAGCGAGTACATGGGCCTGATCCATGGCGTCTACGACGCCAAGGCCGACGGCTTCCTTCCCGGCGGCGGGTCGCTCCACAACTGCATGTCCGGACACGGGCCGGACGCCGAAACCTTCGAAAGAGCGACCAGCAGCGCCCTGGCGCCGCACAGGATCAGCGACACCCTGGCCTTCATGTTCGAGACCCGCCTGCCAATCCGCCCCACCCGCTTCGCCCTCTCAACCGCCGCCCTTCAGCCGCATTATGACGGCGCCTGGGCCGGGCTTGATCGGCGCTTCCAACCGACCGCATCAACGTGACCTCAGGGGGCCGAGCCCTCTGAGACCATCGCGGGCGACGCCTCGCCCTTGACGGCGGCTTGCCAGCGTATATGACCTCAATTCCGAATATTGAATGCAAAATGCGGACGATTTGATAAGCCGACGGATGGGAGCGGAAGGCGTCTCTCGGCAAGGTGTCGGAAGGAAGGACGGGAGCCGGCGATAGGGCCGCGATCCCACGAAGAAAATGGGGACCGGCAGGTCGTCCAGGCGGACGTTGAGTTCCGCCCGAGGACGGCGCGGCGCCGATCCAACAACAAGGCTTGGGGAGCAGATCATGGAAGTCGCCAGCAACCGGAACAGCGGCGCGTCGCCGGCCAGGTCCGCCGGCAAGACCGCCTTGCTGCGGGGCGCGGCGATGGCGGGAGTGCTGTCGGTGTCCGGAGGCGCGGCGTTCGCCCAATCCGCCTCGGCGGCGAGTGAGGCTCCGGCCGCCGCGCCGTCCAACATCACGGAAGTCGTCGTGACCGCCTCGCGCATCACGCGCAACGGCTACACCGCGCCGACACCCACGACGGTGGTTTCCGTCGCCCAGATCCAGACAGCGGCTCCGGCCTCCATCGCAGACTACGTCAATGAATTGCCGGCCCTTGTGGGGTCGATCACGCCGCGTGTGGCGACCACCGGCGCATCGGCGACGGTCGGCGCCAACCTGCTCAATCTGCGCGCCCTGGGGGCCAACCGCACCCTGGTGCTGCTCGACGGTCACCGTGTCGCGCCGACCACCCTGACCGGCAACATCGACACCGGAATGCTCCCGTCCGCCCTGGTGCAGCGCGTCGACATCGTCACTGGCGGCGCCTCGGCGGCCTGGGGCTCCGACGCCGTCGCCGGGGTGGTCAACTTCGTCCTCGATCGCAATTTCACCGGCCTCAAGGGCGACGTGCAGGGGGGGGTCTCGCAGCGGGGCGACGCCGGCTTCCTCAAGACGGAGCTCAGCTATGGCGCCAAGTTCGCCCAGGATCGCGGCCACATCCTGCTGAGCGGCGAGTATCTCAACGACAACGGCGCCGACCCTGTCACGTCGCGCAGCTGGTTCAAGAGCTACAAGGTCATCAATAACCCGGCCTACACGCCCACTAACGGCCAGCCGCTGCGGATCGTGGCGCCAAACGTCGGACTGGGCGTGGCGACCGTCGGGGGCCTGATCACGAGCCCGGGCGCCTTGCGCGGCGCCCAGTTCGACAACGGCGGTCGACCCGAACCCTTCAACTTTGGCTTCACCTCCGGGGTGCTGTCGGTCGGCGGCGACGGGCAGGATGTCAGCCAGGCGATCGAACTGGCCGTCCCCTCGCGGGTGTACAATCTCTATTCGCGCGCCAGCTATGACCTCACCGCGAACATCAACGCCTACGTGGAGGTCGGCTACGCAAAGGCCGACACAACTATCTTCGCCCGCCCTTACGAGCGCGACGGCAACATCACCATCCGCAACGACAACGCCTATCTCGATCCCGCGGTGAAAGCCCGGATGGCGACGGCCGGCGTGACCAGCTTCTCGCTTGGGAAGATCTTCCTCGACTGGGGACCCGCCGAAGGGGTCAACGACCGCCATCAGGTGCGGATCGTCACCGGCCTCGAGGGCAAGCTCGGTGGAAGCTGGGCATGGGACGCCTACTACCAGCACGGCGAGACCCACTTCACCACCGGCGACTACACCAACAACCCGATCACCGCGAACTTCAACGCCGCCGTTGACGCCGTCATCGGGCCCTCGGGGCAGGTGGCCTGTCGCTCGACCCTGACCACCCCGACCAACGGGTGCGTGCCCTTCAACGTCTTCGGATCAGGGCGTCTCACGGCCGCGACGGCCGCCTATATGTTCGGTCAGTCGGTCCAGTACACCACGATCAAGCAGGACGTGGCCGCGGCCAGCATCCATGGCGAGCCGTTCTCTCTGTGGGCCGGTCCGGTCTCCATCGCCACGGGCGCGGAGTATCGGAAGGAACAATACGCCGCCACGACGGACGCGCTGTCGCCATCGACGCCGTTCTTCCTGGGCAACTATAAGCCCTCACGCGGCAGCTTCGACGTCAAGGAAGGCTTCCTGGAAGTCGTCGCGCCCCTGCTGGCGGGCCAACCCTTCGCCAAACACCTCGACTTCAACGGCGCCGTTCGCGAAACCCACTATAGCCTGAGCGGCAGCGTCACGAGCTGGAAGGTCGGCGCCACCTGGGACATCGACGATCAGCTGCGGTTCCGGGTGACGCGCTCGCGGGACATCCGCGCGCCCAACCTCAACGAGCTCTTCCAGGCCGGTAACGCGCTCAACCAGACCATCAACGACCCGGTCACCCACACCAGCTACTCGATCCAGCAGTTCGCCGGCGGCAACCTCAATCTGAAGCCTGAGCAAGCCGACACGACGGCTTTCGGCGGGGTTTTCCGTCCCAGTTGGCTCAGCGGCTTCGCCGCCTCGGTCGACTACTTCGACATCAAGATCAACGGCGCGATCTACACCCAGGCGGCGCAGAACGTCATCGACCAGTGCAATGCCGGCGTCACCTCGCAGTGCGCCTATCTGACCAGGAACGCCGGCAGTGGCCTGATCACCACCGTGTCGCTGATCCCGCAGAACATCAGCTCCGAAGCCACCCGCGGCGTCGACATCGACGTCAGCTATCACAAGCCATTGGACGCCTTCGTGCACGACTGGCCAGGCGAGGTGACCTTGCGCGCGCTAGGCACCTATGTCGCCAGCCGCACGGTCACGGCCAACCGCGTCACCACCCAATACGCGGGGACCAACGCCAACGTCGACCAGAACTCCGAAGCCGTCCCAAGCTGGCGGTGGATGATGTCGGCGACCTATGACCGCGGCCCGTT
>FSWM01000351.1_pt1 | contig 12012 bp, 11 predicted proteins | sample 1637841 | NCBI WGS metagenome assembly FSWM01 (sample SAMEA3914789, study PRJEB12502) | metagenome | biome: forest; material: soil | place: Canada | collected 2011-07-03 | depth 0.3 m | reverse complement strand
GGCCAGCACCGAATAGCCGCCGTAGGCCTTGGCGATGTTGTTGATCAGCTCCTGCATGGTCACGGTCTTGCCCACGCCGGCGCCGCCGAACAGGCCGATCTTGCCGCCCTTGGTGTAGGGGCAGAGCAGGTCGATGACCTTGATGCCGGTGACCAGCACTTCGGCCGCCGTCGACTGGTCGGCGAAGGAGGGGGCCTCGGCGTGGATCGGGCGGAGATAGGTCTGGGCGATCGGGCCGGCTTCGTCGATCGGCTCGCCGATGACGTTCATGATCCGGCCCAGAGTCGCGGGGCCGACGGGAACCGTGATCGGGCCACCCGTGTCGGTCACCGGCTGGCCGCGAACCAAGCCCTCGGTGGTGTCCATGGCGATGGTGCGCACGACGTTCTCGCCCAGGTGCTGGGCGACTTCTAGCACCAGGCGGAAGGGCTCGCCGGTCCGCTGGTCGGTGTTGGTGGTTTCCAGCGCGCTGAGGATCGCCGGCAGGTGGCCGACGAACTCGACGTCGACCACGGCGCCGATGACCTGGGCCACGCGGCCGGTGGCGACCGCGGACACCGGCGCGGCAGCCGTGGGCGCGGCTTTCTTCGCAGGCGCCTTGCCAGCGGCTTTGGAGGCGGCGGGTTTTTTGGCGGCAGCAGTCGTGGCCATCGTCTAACTCTCTTGTCTAAAGGGCTTCGGCGCCGGAGATGATCTCGATCAGCTCCTTGGTGATCTGCGCCTGACGCGTGCGATTGTATTGAATGGTGTAGGCGTTGATCATGTCGCCCGCATTGCGCGTGGCGTTGTCCATGGCGGCCATCTGGGCGGCGAAGAAGCCGGCCTGATTTTCCAGCATGGACGACAGGATCTGGACTGTGATGTTTCGCGGCAGCAGGGTTTCGAGGATGGTCTCCTCGTCCGGCTCGTAGTCGTAGCAGGCGCCCTTCAGGTCGATCTTGGGCGCACCCTCGGCCACTTCCGCCGGGATCAGCTGCTTGGCGGTCGGGATCTGCACCACCACCGACCTGAAGCGGCTGTAGAACAGGGTGACCACATCGATGTCGCCGGCGCCGAACAGCTTCAGGATCTCGTCCGCGATCACCTGGGCGGCGGCCAGGGTCGGGGTGGAGCCCGCCTCGAAGCTGCCGACATAGCGATCGCCATAGAGCCGGCGCAGCTGGTCGCGAGCCTTCTTGCCGATGGGCAGGACCTTGACGTCCTTGCCCTGGTCGATCAGGCGGCCGATCCGCTCGCGCGCCGCGCGGACGATCGACGAGTTGAAGCCGCCGGCCAGGCCGCGGTCCGAGGTCGCCACCACGATCAGGTGACGCTGGTCGCGGCCGGTGCCTACCAGCAGCTTGGGCGCGCCATCGCCCGACACGCCGGCCGCCAGATTGGCGATCACGGCGGCCATGCGGGTCGCGTAGGGCCGCGCGTTCTGGGCGGCGTCCTGCGAGCGGCGCAGTTTCGCCGCCGCCACCATCTGCATCGCCTTCGTGATCTTCTGCGTGGCTTTCACGCTGGCGATCCGAGAGCGCATCTCCTTGAGGCTGGCCATGTCAGGCGCTCCTGCTCAAGGGTCTTACGCGAAGGTTTCGGCGAAGGCCTTCAGCGCGCTGTTCAGCTCCGCTTCCAGGTCCGACGTCAGGGCCTTGCCGGTGCGGATGCCGTCCAGCAGCGACTGGTGCTTGGAATGCAAGCGAGCCAGCAGTTCCTGCTCGAAGCGGCCGACCTGGGCGGTGGCGACGCCGTCGAGATAGCCGCGGGTGCCGGCATAGATCACGCAGACCTGTTCTTCCACCAGCAGCGGAGCATATTGCGGCTGCTTGAGGAGTTCGGTCAGGCGCTCGCCGCGGGCCAGCTGCTTCTGGGTCGAAGCGTCCAGGTCCGAGCCGAACTTGGCGAAGGCCGCCAGTTCGCGATACTGGGCCAGTTCGCCCTTGATCGGGCCGGAAGCGGTCTTCATCGCCTTGATCTGGGCCGACGAGCCCACGCGGCTGACCGAGATGCCCACGTTCACCGCCGGGCGGATGCCCTGGTAGAACAGGTCGGTTTCCAGAAAGATCTGGCCGTCCGTGATCGAAATCACGTTGGTCGGGATGTAGGCCGATACGTCGTTGGCCTGGGTTTCGATGACCGGCAGGGCGGTCAGCGAGCCGGCGCCGAAGTCGTCGTTCAGCTTGGCCGCGCGTTCCAGCAGGCGTGAGTGCAGGTAGAACACGTCGCCCGGATAGGCTTCGCGGCCCGGCGGGCGGCGCAGCAGCAGCGACATCTGGCGATAGGCCACGGCCTGCTTGGACAGGTCGTCATAGATGATCAGGCCATGCATGCCGTTGTCGCGGAACCACTCGCCCATGGCGCAGCCGGCGAAGGGCGCCAGGAACTGCAGCGGGGCCGGCTCCGACGCGGTGGCGGCGACGACGATGGTGTATTCCAGGGCGCCGCGCTCTTCGAGCGTCTTGACGATCTGGGCCACGGTCGAGCGCTTCTGGCCGATGGCGACGTAGATGCAGTAGAGCTTGGCCTTCTCGTCGTCGCCGGCGTTGACCGACTTCTGGTTCAGGATGGCGTCGATGGCCACGGCGGTCTTGCCGGTCTGGCGGTCGCCAATGATCAGCTCGCGCTGGCCGCGGCCGATCGGGATCAGGCTGTCGATGGCCTTCAGGCCGGTCTGCACCGGTTCGTGCACCGACTTGCGCGGGATGATGCCCGGAGCCTTGACGTCCACGCGGCGGCGCTCGGCCACGTTCGTGATCGGCCCCTTGCCGTCGATCGGCTCGCCCAGCGGGGTGACCACGCGGCCCAGCAGACCCTTGCCCACCGGCACGTCGACGATTTCGCCCAGGCGGCGGACTTCGTCGCCTTCACTGATGGCGCGGTCGTCGCCGAAGATCACGACGCCGACGTTGTCGCGTTCCAGGTTCAAGGCCATGCCCTTGACCCCAGCCGAGGGGAACTCGACCATTTCGCCCGACTGGACCTTGTCCAGGCCGAACACGCGCGCGATGCCGTCACCGACCGACAACACTTGGCCGACGTCGGAAACGTCGGCTTCTTCGCCGAAATTGGCGATCTGCGACTTGAGGATGGCCGAAATCTCGGCGGCGCGGATGTCCATGGGCTTACGCTCTCTTCAGGGCGAACTTGAGGGAATCGAGCTTCGACTTGAGCGAAGCGTCGTACAGGCGGGAACCGACACGCACCTTGAGCCCGCCGAGGATGGCGGGGTCGACGCGGGTTTCGATTTCAGGATCCTTGCCCAGCGACAGGCGCAGGGCGGCGGCCAGGCCCTTGGCCTGGGCGGCGGACAGCGGAACGGCGGTGGTGACCTGGGCCGAGACCACGCCGCGGTGGGTGGCGGACAGGGCCTCGTAAGACGAAATGATAGCGCGCAGGGCCCCCGCCCGCCGCTGGGCGGCGACGAACGCCAGGAACTTCTTGGTCAGGGCGTGGAAGCCGGCGGCGTCGGCCACCGCGGACAGACCCCTGCCCTTGGACTCGGAATCAAAGGCGGGCGAGGCCAGCAGGGTGCGCAGATCGGTGCTGTCGGCGATCATCGCCTTGAGGGCCTTCAGGTCGGTATCGACGTCCGTGATCTGACGGTTGTCTTTCGCCAGATCGAACAGAGCCTGCGCATATCGCGCGCTCACATCCGTAGCCTTGGAATCGTCCGCCAAGATGAACCCACCAGTTTGCGTCTGTCGCACCGCACGCGGGAAGCCGCGGCGGCTGGAAAGGCTTGATTGCGCTTAGGAAAGCACGTGAACCGGAGGGCGTACTCACAGGGCCCCCAGCCCGAAGCCGCGCGCCTGATAGCACGCGTTCCTCAGCCCCGCAACCGACTGACCCCCCGCCTTTTGGCCAATCCGGCCCGATGTTTATGGGGCGCCGCTACGGCAGCTGCGGGTAATCCTTCCCCCCTTGCGGGGGAAGGAGGGGCCCGCCCGCGAAGCGGGTGGGAGGATGAGGGGTCGCGCCGGCCTTTCAGACTTCTTGCGCTCGTCTCGAAAATGCGCCGGAAGAGCCGGTGCGACCCCTCATCCTCCCACGGCTTCGCCGCGGGCCCCTCCTTCTCCCGCAAGGGGAGAAGGCGTTTAGAGAAAGCTGTACGGGTCCACGTCGATCGCCATCCGGATCGATCCTGGGACTCGCACTCGGGCCCGCCAGGCCGCCAGGAACGCCGGCAGATCGACGTTGCGGTCCGCCCGCACCAGGAACCGTTTGCGGCGGCGTCCCCGGACCAGGGCCAGGGGCGCGTCGGCGGGGCCATAGATTTCGACTCCCTGCGCATTGGGCGCCACGGCCGCCAGTTGGCCCGCGAACGCCTCCAGGGCCTGCGCGTCCGGGCCGGAAAGGATGATCGCCGCCAGCCTCCCGTACGGGGGCAGGCCCGAGGCTTGCCGCGCCTCCATCTCGGCGGCGACGAAGGCGTCGCGATCCTGGGCGGCCAGGGCCTGCATCACCGCATGTTCGGGCGCATAGGTCTGCAGCAGCACCCGCCCTGGCCGCTCATGCCGCCCGGCGCGTCCGCCCGCCTGGGCCAGGAGCTGGAAGGTGCGCTCGGCCGCGCGCAGGTCGCCGCCGCGCAGGCCAAGGTCGGCGTCCACCACCCCCACCAGGGTCAGGTTCGGAAAGTTGTGGCCCTTGGCCGCGGCCTGGGTGGCCACCAGGATGTCGATATCGCCCTCCTCCATGGCCGCGATCATGGCGCGCGCCGACTCCGGGTCGAACATGGTGTCGGAGGAAAAGACCGCGATGCGCGCCTCGGGGAACAGCTCGCGCGCCTCCTCCTCGACGCGCTCCACCCCCGGACCGATCGAAGCCAGGCTGTCCTTGGCCCCGCAATGGGGGCACGCCTCAGGCTTCTTCATGGAAAAGCCGGTCAGGTGGCAGACCAGCCGCCCCGTGTAGCGGTGTTCCACCAGCCAGGAATCGGTGTCCGGCGCCGTCAGTTTCTCGCCACAGGTGCGGCAAAGCACCAGCGGGGCGTAACCGCGGCGATTGAGGAACAACAGGCTCTGCTCGCCCCGGCCATAGGTCTCGGCCAGGGCCCTGACCAGGGGCGGCGACAACCAGCGGCCGTGCTCCGGCGGCGTCTCGCGCAGATCCACCAGCGAGACCTCAGGCAGCTCAGCAACGCCGTGGCGATCAATCAGCCTCAGCCACTGATAGCGCCCGGTTTCCGCGTTCCACAGGGTCTCCAGCGACGGGGTGGCCGAGGCCAGCACCACCAGAGCCCCCTCGATCTTCGCCCGCGCCACCGCCATGTCGCGCGCCTGGTAGATGAAGCCATCCTCCTGCTTGTAGGAACCGTCATGCTCCTCATCGACCACGATCATGCGCAGATGGGTGAAGGGCAGGAACAGGGCCGAGCGGGCGCCGATGACGATGCGGCAGTCGCCGCCGGCCACCCCTTCCCACACCCGCCGCCGCTGGGCGGGGGCGATACCGGAGTGCCATTCGCCCGGCGCGGCGCCGAATCTGGCGGTGAAGCGGGCGATCACCGCCTGGGTCAGGGCGATTTCGGGCAGCATGACCAAGACCTGGGCCGTGGGGTCCTGCGCCAGGACGCGGGCCACCGTCTCCAGATAAACCTCGGTCTTGCCCGAGCCGGTCACCCCGTCGAGCAAGGCGGCCTGGAACCCGCCTTGCTCGCCAAGGCCGCAGAGACCTTTCATCGCCGCCGCCTGGCTGTGGTTAAGAGTATGGGTCTCGTGGTCCGGATCGGGCTGGGCGAACCTGTACTCCGGCTCGACCAGGCGGATCTCCAACACCCCTTCGTCGACCAGCCCCTTGACCACCGAAGCCGAGACGCCGGCCGCCTGGGCGAGTTCCGTGGCCGTCATCAGCGCCGTGGCGGCCTCCAAAACCCGCAAACGGGCCGGCGTTGGCCGCGCGGGGCGGCCCCCCGTAGCGAAGACCAGCTTATGCGGTTTGGGCTTGGGCGCCCGTGCCCCGCGCAGGGCGATGGCCAAGGGCGCGCCGGGGGTGTCGACGCTGTAGCGGGCGACCCACTGGATGAACGCCAGGGTATTGGGCGGGAGCGGCGGCTCGGCCAGGCGGTCCAGCACCGGCTTCAGCGGCCGGTTATGGCCGGCGCCGTCCTTTAGCCCGGTCACCACCCCCATCAGCCGCTGGGGACCCAACGGCGCCAGCACGATGTCGCCGAGGCTCAGGGCCATGCCTTCCGGCTCGGCGTAGTCGAACGCCTCCGGCAACGGCAGGGGTAGAAGGATGCTTGCGACTCGCGCCATGGAGGGAGAGCTTAGAGCAGATTTACGCCCACCTCCGGGAGAGGGATTTCCGGATGTTCGTGAAGACCTTGTTAACCATCCCGGGCCTCAACCTGGACGGCTTGATGGTGGGTGGCGTGAGGTTCGGGGGGAACGGGTCGTGAGCGAGCAGCCAAATACGTCCCAGGATGCGACCCAGGCCAAGATCGCCGAAGCCTTGGCGCGGGATTGGAGGGTCGTGTCGGCCTTCCTGCGCGAGCATCCGGGCCTGATCAGGGACGATGCGGATCTTCTTTCCAGCCTGGGCCTGTGGCTGCGCGCGGACAATATCGTCGAGTTCGGCCCGGCGGCGCTGGCGCGGCTCTCCGCCGACAAGTCGCGGGAAAAGGCGGCGCGCCGCCAGCTCGAGGTCACCGCCCGCGCCAATTTCGCGGCCCAGGCCCAGACCCACGCAGCGGTGATCGACCTGCTGGAATCGCGCAACCACGCCGATCTCGCGCGCCGGGTCGACGAAACCGCGCGGCTGCGCTTCGGCCTGGTCACCGGCGTCATCGGCCTTGAGGGACCAGGCGGCGTTCCGGCGGGCTGGAAGGCCCTGCGCGGCGGAATGGCTGACGAGTTGCTGGGGCTGGAGGGTCCCGCGCGCATGGGGCCGGTGCTGGCGGCCAAGACCCTGTTCGGCGAACAGGCCGAGCAGGTGACCAGCGCCGCCATGGTGCGCCTGGCGCTGTGGAGCCCGGCCCGAGAGGGGGTGCTGGTGTTCGGCTCCGCCGATCCCAATGGCTTTCTGCCGCAGATGGGCACGGAGCTCGTGTCATTCCTGGCGCGGGTGGTCGAGCGGACGGCCGAGCGATGGCCGGTGCTTTAGGGACGGCTGAAACCGGGCGCCCGCGCTCGGCGCGCGAGGCCCTGGCAGCCTGGCTCGGCTATCTGGAGCAGGAGCGCCGCGCCTCGCCGCGAACCGTGCGGGCCTATGGCGACTGCGCCCAGGCCTATATCGCCTTTCTGGAACAGCACCGCGGCGGAGCCCTGAGCCTCGCCGTCATGGGTGAAATCTCGGGCGGCGACCTGCGCGCCTACCTCGCCTTCCGGCGCAGCGGCGAGAAGGGCCTGGCGCCCCGTTCCGTTTCACAGGCGCTGTCGGCCATCCGCGCCTTCCACCGCTGGCTCGACCGCAGGCTGGATACGCCCAACGCCGCCATCGACCTGGTGCGCGGACCGCGCCTGCCGCCCGGGGTTCCGCGACCGGTGTCCGAGGACCAGGCGCACGGATTGATTGAAGAGGCCGGCTTCAACGCCGATCGGCCCGAATGGGAGATCGCCCGCGACGAGGCCCTGATCACCTTGCTCTGGGGCTGCGGCCTGCGCATTTCCGAGGCCCTGTCGCTGACCGCGGCCGACAATCCGCTGGGTGAGACCGTGCGGATCACCGGCAAGGGCGGCAAGACCCGGCTGGTCCCGGTGCTGCCGGTGGTGCGCGAGGCGGTGGCGGCCTATGCCGCGGCCCTGCCCCTCGCCCTGTCGCCCAAGGACGCCTTGTTTCGCGCACCGAGAGGCGGCCCCTACAGCCCCCGCCACGCCCAGGCGCTGATGCAGAGACTGCGCGGGCGGCTCGGCCTGCCGGACAGCGCCACGCCCCACGCCCTGCGCCACAGCTTCGCCACGCACTTGCTAGGCGCAGGAGCCGATCTGCGGGCGATCCAGGAGCTATTGGGCCACGCCTCGCTGTCCACGACCCAGCGCTATATGGACGTGGACGCGGCGGGGCTGCTGGCGGCCTATTCCAAGGCCCACCCTCATGCTTAACCCTTCTCCCCTTGTGGGAGAAGGAGGGGCCCATTGCGCAGTAATGGGAGGATGAGCACCGGCGCTTCACACAGACGTGGGCGAGCGCACGAGGATTGAGAGGTCAGCTCGACCCCTCATCCTCCCACCCGCTACGCGGGCGGGCCCCTCCTTTCCCCACAAGGGGGGAAGGTTTTAAGCCTGCATCGTCCAGCCCTCGACGCCCATCGCCGCCTGGCGCAGGGCCTCGGAGCGGGTGGGGTGGGGGTGGCAGGTGCGGGCGACATCCTCGGACGCCGCGGCGAACTCCATGGCCACGCAGTATTCGCCGATCATCTCGCCGACCTGGGGGCCGATCATGTGGGCGCCCAGCACCCGGTCGGTCTTGGCGTCGGCCAGGACCTTCACGAAGCCCTCGGCCTCGTGGTTGATCTTGGCGCGGGAGTTGGCGGTGAACGGGAACTTGCCGACCTTGTAGGCGACCCCGGCGGCCTTCAGCTCCTCCTCGGTCTTGCCGACCCAGGCCACTTCCGGGTGGGTGTAGACCACGCCCGGAATGACGTCGTAGTTCACGTGGCCCGCCTTGCCGGCGATGATCTCGATCGCCGCCACCGCCTCGTCCTCGGCCTTGTGCGCCAGCATCGGGCCATGGGTGACATCACCGATGGCCCAGACGCCCGGCGCGGTGGTCCTGAAGTGGTCGGTGTCGATGAAGCCGCGCTTGTCGGGGGTGATCCCGACGCTCTCCAGCCCCAGCCCGTTGGTATAGGGCCGCCGGCCGATGGCCAGCAGCACGTAGTCGGCGGTCAGGGTCTCGGCCTCGCCGCCCTTGACCGGCTCGAGCGTCAGGCTGACCCCCGTCTTCGAGGTCTTGGCCCCGGTGACCTTGGCGCCGAGCTTAAAGGTCACGCCCTGCTTGGCCAGGGACCGCTGGAAGGTCTTAGCGACCTCCTCGTCCATGCCAGGGCAGATGCGGTCGAGGAATTCGACCACCGTCACCTGCGCGCCCAGCCGCCGCCAGACCGAACCCAGCTCCAAGCCGATGATGCCGGCGCCGATCACGATCAGGCTCTTGGGCGCCTCCGGCAGCGACAGGGCGCCGGTGGAATCGACGATCCGCCTCTGGTCGACCTCGACTCCAGGCAGGGGCGAGGGTTCGGATCCGGTGGCGATGACGATGTTCTTCGCGTCCAGGGTCGTGACCTGGCCGTCCTCGGCCTTGACCTCGACCTTGCCGACGCCCGCGATCTTGCCCCAGCCCTTGATCCAGTCGACCTTGTTCTTCTTGAACAGGAACTCGATGCCCTTGGTCAGCTGGCCGACGCTGTCGTCCTTCTGCTTCATCATGTTGGGCAGGTTCAGGGCCACGGTGGCGTCGATGCCGAGGCCGGCGAAGTCCTTCTGGGCGCTTTCCAGCATCTCGGACGCATGGAGCAGCGCCTTGGACGGCATGCAGCCGACATTGAGGCAGGTGCCGCCCAGCGTCACCCGTCCCTCGACGCAGGCGACCTTCAGACCCAGCTGGCCGGCGCGGATCGCCGCATTGTATCCGCCGGGCCCGCCCCCGATGATCACCACGTCATATGCGGCCATGTGCTCAAGTCCTCTTTAGAAGCGCGGCTGTCGTCTAGCCCTACGCGGCCGTCCAGTCGATGACCTTCAGGCCCTCGATGCGGTTGAATTCGCGAGTATTGGCGGTGACCAGGGTCCAGTCGCGGGCCAGCGCCTGGCTTGCAATCAAGAGGTCATAAGCCCCGACGGGGCGGCCGAGCCTCGCGAGATCGGCGCGCACCTTGGCCGCCATGATCATGTCAGCCTCGTCGAAAGGCTCCAGCTCGATATCGTTGAGCGCAAATCGCACCCTGGCCCGTTCTTCATCCGGTCTCGGATGCCGCCGGCAACCGAACTCCAGTTCGTGCAGCACGACCAGCGACGTCACTAGTCGCTGGTCGCCTAGAACGGCGGCATCAAAGCGCTTGCGGATCGTCGAGCTCCTGGCACGGACAATGTCGACGATGACGTTGGTGTCCAGGGCCAGCGTCACCACCAATCGCGCTCTTGAAGCGGAGGCTGGTCGCGGTCAGGGAAGTCGCTGTCGCCAAGGCTGTCCAGCTCAGCCCAGAAAGCCGCCATCTCCTCCTTGGTCCTGGGCCGCCTTCGCTTCGCAGGAACCGGCTCCAGGATCACCGCATCGCCGTCGCGCCGCACGGTCACCTCAGAGCCTTCAAACCGGAACGCCTTGGGCAGGCGCACCGCCTGGCTGCCGCCATGCTGGAACAGCTTGGCGCGCACCGGCTCGCCTTCGAACGGCCTGCTCTCTTCCTTGAACCCGGACATGGCTTACCCGCCTGTAGATACAGGGTGTAGATACGTTCGGTTCGCCAGAGATTCAAGCCCAGGGATCAGAGATCCAGCAGCAGGCGCTGCGGGTCCTCGATGTGTTCCTTGACCTTGACTAGGAAGGTCACCGCGCCCTGTCCGTCGACCACGCGGTGGTCGTAGGAAAGCGCCAGGTACATCATCGGCCGGACCACGATCTGGCCGCCGACCACCATCGGCCGCTCCTGGATCTTGTGCATGCCAAGGATGCCCGACTGGGGCGCGTTGAGGATCGGGGTCGACATCAGGCTGCCGTAGACGCCGCCGTTGGAGATGGTGAAGGTGCCGCCTTGCAGGTCGTCCATGGCCAGCTGCCCGTCGCGGGCCTTTTTGCCGAGGGCGCCGATCGCCTTTTCGACGCCGGCCAGGTTAAGGGCGTCAGCGTCGCGCACCACCGGCACCACCAAGCCCTTGTCGGTGCCGACAGCAACGCCGATGTCGTAGTGGTTCTTGTAGATGAGGTCGGTGCCTTCGATCTCGGCGTTGACGTCGGGCACGTCCTTCAGGGCGGCGATGCAGGCCTTAACGAAGAAGCTCATGAAGCCGAGCTTCACCCCGTGGCGCTTTTCGAACACGTCCTTGTACTGATTGCGCAGGGCCATGACCGCGCTCATGTCCACCTCGTTGAAGGTCGTCAGCATGGCGGCGGTGTTCTGGGCTTCCTTCAGGCGCCGGGCGATGGTCTGGCGCAGGCGGGTCATGCGCACACGCTCTTCGCGATCAGCCAGCGTGCGCGGCTCGGCGGCGACCAGGGTCGGCGCGGGGGGCGCCGCAGGAATGGCGGCGGCGGCTTCGATGGCGCCCAAGGCGTCGCCCTTGGTCAGGCGGCCATCCTTGCCGGTGCTGGCGATGGCGGCGGGATCGAGGCGGTTCTCAGTGACAATGCGCTGCACCGAAGGCGACAACGGCATGGCCGCGACCGGCGGCGGCGAGACCGAGGGCGCAGCGGCTGGAACGGGTTGGGGCGCAAGCGCTGGCTTTTCGGCCTTGGGCGCGGGCTTGGCCGGCGCGGCGGCGCCGCCGGCGTTGATGCGGCCGAGGACCGTGCCGGGGACGACGGTCGCGCCCTCCTCGGCGTTGATCTCGGACAGCACCCCATTCTCCTGGGCCACGACTTCCAGCGAGACCTTGTCCGTCTCCAGCTCGACCAGCACCTCATCCTTCTTGACCGCCTCGCCGGCCTTCTTGGTCCAGCGGGCCACCGTCGCTTCGGTGACGGACTCGCCGAGCGCCGGGGTCATGATATCGGTCATCGGGGTAGTGCTCCTTGATCGGGGGGCGGCTTCAAACCCCCCGTCGTCTTATCCAAAAGTCATGCGGGTTGCAGCCGCGGATCAGGCCAGGGCCTCGGCTAGGAAGGCTTTCAGTTCGCGGGTGTGGCGGCTCATCAGGCCGGCGGCGGTCGAGGCCGAGGCCGGGCGGCCGACATAGCGGGCGCGCTTGGCGGCGACCTTCATCCGCGCCAGGGTCAATTCCAACCACGGATCGACGAAGGTCCAGGCGCCCATGTTCTTGGGCTCCTCCTGACACCAGACCAGTTCGGCGACTTCGCCAATGGCGCCCAGGTGGTTGTGGACCAGTTCATCTCTTCGGGCGAACGCAAGTGGCTGCGCATGTCGGGCCTGGTCATGCT
>FSWM01000800.1_pt1 | contig 12101 bp, 7 predicted proteins | sample 1637841 | NCBI WGS metagenome assembly FSWM01 (sample SAMEA3914789, study PRJEB12502) | metagenome | biome: forest; material: soil | place: Canada | collected 2011-07-03 | depth 0.3 m | reverse complement strand
ACCAAAAGCATGTAGAGGGTCGGCGCAAGATACAGCACATTGACCATCGCGCTGAAGCTAGCCGCCGCCGCAAAGTGCGGGCGGCACGCACGCAGCGCCCGCCGGAGCGGAGATGCGATGCTGGTGAACCGCGACGAAGCCGCCATGCGAATCCTACCTCCGACCAGCCTGCGGCCATCGTGGCCGCCCCAAATAACTGCTCGAAGGTCTACCGAGCGTCCCTATAATTTATTGTAAACAACCCCCCGTTACGGGCCGGAAACCGTTAAGATACGACAATAGGTCGCGCCGGGCCTGTCCATAAAGCAAAGCTATATTGAACAAGGGGATTTTGGTTGCTGGCTTGCAGCGCGATCCTGTCGTAATTATTTAGGAACAAGGTAAATATTGTCTAAGCTGAGCTGGGCGGATGGTTGCGCCTATAAGCTCCCCAAGCGCCCATCCCAGCAGGACAGTTCACTATCGGGTGAGTTGCATAATCATGGAATTGCGATCACATGCTGTCTATAGGAATGGAGTCTGGTTCACTCACTGACCCCTGATCGGCGGCGCAAGGGAAGAGCGCACTTGCAGATCGTGCTTGACCACGCGCCGACCGGTCGACAAGGCCCCCAATTTCCGTTGCTCGATCGGATCAACTGGCATCGGGTGGCGGCCTTGGCCTTCAACCTGTTCGCCTGGACATTGATTCTGGCGTTCTGCAGCGCCCGTTTCTGACCTGGATCAGGCCCTCCTGGCGGAACCTCCTCGCCGTCGGCGCGTTGCCGCCCCGGCGGGTCGATCTGGGTGCGCCCTCATCAAGCCTGACCTTATCAAGTGAGGGGCATGGGCTGCGAGGTTACGACCATCAGCCAGGAATTCAACCTGGCCTGCATCCTGCTACGAGCCCGCCGCTCGGCATGGATGGGTCAAATTGATGCGTATTCCAGATACTCTTGAGAATATCGCACGCCGATTGCGGCCGAATTCTCGAGTTTCACCCCATCGATTCGACCTTGGCTCCGCCAAGTTGCAAGCGGTGCCGGCCACGCTTCCCGGGCCACCTTGGCGCTATGCCCCGGGCGCTGTCGCCGGGCTCGCGCTTGTCGCCGCGGCCGGCTCGCTGGCCTGGGCCAGCCACGGACCGGTCCATGGCCGCCCCGGACAGGAGAGACGCGCGGCGCTGCAGGGCGGCGCCCTGCTCTTGACGGCCTTTCATCACCTGGGCGGGGATATCGATCCGACGAGCCTTTCGCTGGCCCAACGCTACGACCCATTGGCCCGCATCGCCCGCGCAGGCCTGCCGGCCGCCCCGCCTGTGATGGCCGACGCCCCTGCGCAGCCGGCGCCGCCAATCCAGACCTTCGAAGACCTGACCCCGCAGCAGGCGGCGTTGGTGAACGCCAGCATTCCGTTCTCGCCGCTGCCCAATCCGGCCGCGAAGCCATTTCGCCTGCCGACGGACGCGGCCAACGACCGGGCCAGGGCCCTAACCTGCCTGACCATGGCCGTCTATTATGAGGCCGCTTCGGAGAGCGCCGTCGGCCAGGCCGCCGTCGCCCAGGTGGTGCTCAATCGCGTCCGCCATCCGTTGTTTCCCAAGACGGTCTGCGCGGTGGTGTTCCAGGGCTCGACCCTGCCGACCGGCTGCCAGTTCACCTTCACCTGCGATGGATCCTTGGGCCGGCGGCCGAGCCTGTCGGGCTGGGCTCAGGCCCAGAAGATCGCCGGGCGGGCCCTGGACGGCTATGTGCTGAAGACGGTCGGCGAAGCGACCCACTACCACACCCAGTGGGTGGTGCCCTATTGGCGGCCGACCCTGGTCAAGGAGACTCAGATCGGCGCCCACATCTTCTATCGCTGGATGGGGGGCAGCGGCCTTCCCGCCGCCTTCGCCGGCAAATATGCCGGCTTCGAGCCGCCCCCGCCGCCGATTCCGGGCTTCGACACCGGTCCGACGACGGTGATGGTCGCACGGGGTGACAAGCCGATGGCCCTGGCCCAGGTGGCTCAGGTCGATGCGCCTGAGACCACTCGCGAGGCGGTCCAGGCGGTGACAGCGGCGCCATTGAGTTCACTCCCCGTGGCGGTAAGCTCGCCGCCAGCGTCGGCCGCCGCTGCGGCGCCGGCGAAGCCGGTCTATTTCGGCAAGCCCTTCCGCGAGCGGCGGGGCCCGGTGGCGGGTGGTTGAGGTACGGTCGACCGACGTGATGGGGGCAGTTCGCGTGAGGACGAGGCGTATCCGGGGCCAAATCGGATTTTTTTCGCCTGGCGCAGTGGAGCCTGCTGCCCGGCCGCCGGTCATGGCCTATGGTCGCGCCGTGACGTCGGCGGGATCGGTGCAGAGGATGATTATGAGATCGGCTCAGGCGCAGCTCAGGAATGGCTGCGCATGATCGACGAGTTTGCGGCGATCGCCGATCGGCCGCCTGTGTTTGACGTCTGCATCGTTGGCGGCGGCGCCGCCGGCCTGACCTTGGCCGCGTCCCTGATCGGCTCCGGCCTGAAGGTGGCTGTACTCGAGGCGGGGGGACGCCAGCCGGACGCCAAGGGCCTGGACGCCTACAGGGGAGAGGTGGCCGACGCCAAGGCCCATCCGTTCCTGCATCACTTCCGCGTCCGCGCCATCGGCGGGGCCAGCCGCATCTGGGGCGGGCGCTGCATACCCTTCGATCCGATCGACTTCGCCGAGCGACCGTGGGCGCCGGGGACCGGATGGCCCATCGGCTTGCAGACTTTGGCGCCCTATTACATCGCCGCCCAGGACGCAGCGGAGGCGGGCCCATTCGACTATGACCCTGCCAGCGCCCTGCCCGGGCGGCCGGCGGAATTTGTTCCGGGTCTTGACGGCGTTTTGGTGCGCACGACGCTTGAGCGGTTCAGCAAGCCGACCGATTTCTGGCGCCGCTACGGGGCGGCCCTGACGTCGGCGGCGAACGTGCATGTGTTCCTGAACGCCGCCGTGACAGGGGTGCGCGTCAAACCTGACGGCGGATCGGTGGATCACATCGAGGTCGCTGCTGGCGATGGCCGCCGGGTCGCCGTGCGGGCTCGCCGCCATGTAATCGCCATGGGCGGCCTGGAGACCACGCGGCTGCTTTTGGCCTCCAACGACGTCAAGCCCGCGGGCCTCGGCAACGACCACGACCACCTTGGCCGCTACTATATGAGCCATCTGGCCGCGACGGCCGGGGTGGTGACCTTCGCCGGCGATCCCGCCGGGATCAATTTCGACTATGAAAAGGACGCCGCCGGGGTCTACGTCCGCCGCCGGCTATGGCTAACCGAGCAGGCTCAGCGGGAGCTGGAAAGCCTGAACGTGGTTTTCCGCACCCACTTGCCCGATCCGGCCGATCCCGCTCACGGCGATCCGATCCTGTCGGCCATGTACCTGGTCAAGGACTTGGTGCTCTATGAATACAGCCGCAAGATGCGCGCGGCGGGGCCCAGTTGGGCCGGGCGGGCGCGGCACGTCGGCAACATACTGGCCCATCCGATCCGGCTGGCGGATTTCGGCGTCCGTTGGGTGCGCGAGCGGAACCTGGCCGAGCGAAAGATGCCCTCGGTGGTGCTGGGCTCGCCGCAGAACCGCTATCCGATCGAGTTCCACGCCGAGCAGTCGCCCAATCCCGACAGCCGCCTGACCCTGACCGAGGCCCGCGATGCCTACGGCATGCGGCGGCTGAGGGTCGACTGGCGGGTGAACGACGTCGACCTGGAGAGCCTCAAGCGATCCTACGCCCTTCTGGCCCGAGAGTTGGAGCGGACAGGCGTCGGCCGCCTGGATTACGATCCCGACGAGGTGGCGGCCAAGGCCCTGGCTGAAGGCGCCTATGGCGGCCATCACCTGGGGGCGACCCGTATGGCGGCCGACCCGCGCCTGGGGGTGGTCGACACCGATTGCCGGGTCCACGGCATGGACGACCTCTATGTCGCCAGCGGCTCGGTGCTGCCGACCTCCAGCCAAGCCAATCCGACCCTGACCATTCTGGCCCTCAGCCTTCGCCTCGGTGATCGGCTGAAGGCGGATCTGAAAGCCTGAAGGAGAGCGCGCGAGTGACGCGAGCACGTGGTCCCGCCGTGGTGGTCATCGCCTATGACCGCACCGATTCCCTGGCGCGGCTCTTGGAGTCGCTGTCGCGAGCCCGCTATCCGGCGGATGTCGAAGTCCCGCTGGTGATCAGCATCGACCATGCACCGCACGCCGATACGGTGGGCGTGGCCGAGCGTTTCGACTGGCCGCACGGGGAAAAGCGCATCATCGCTCACCCGACCAATCTGGGGCTCCGCGCCCATGTGCTGGCGTGCGGGGATCTGGCGCTGGAATACGGCGCGGCAGCCGTATTCGAGGACGATCTGGTGGCTGCGCCCTATTTCTACGACTGGGTGCAGCGGGCGGCCGAGTTCTATGCGGATGAGCCGCGGGTCGGCGGGATCGGGCTCTACAGCTACAAGCTGAACGAATTCAACAATCTGAATTTCGTGCCGCTCAGCGACGGCTCGGACGTGCACTTCCTGCAGGTCGCCGCCTCCTGGGGCCAGGCGTGGACCGCTGACCAGTGGCGGGCGTTCCGGGCTTGGTACGACGAACACAAGAGCGAGCCGATCTCCCAGTCCGACGGCCTGCCGGAGCAACTGGAGGCGTGGAAGGAAAGCAGCTGGAAGAAATACTACATCAAGTATCTGACGGTGACCGACCGCTTCTTCGTCTATCCGAACGTGGCCCAGTCGACCAACACCGCCAAGCCCGGCACCCACACCAAACGGCCGGTAAACCTCTACCAGGTGCCCCTCGACATGGGCCCCAGGGCCTGGAATCTGCGGCGACTGGATCAAAGCGCCGCGCTTTACGACGTCTTCTACGAATTGCGCCCAGAAGGGCTGCGCCATCTATGCCCGTGGCTGGAGGGCGTCGACTTCGATATCGACCTGATGGGATTGAAGCCGGCCGCCGCCCTGCGCAGCCCCCATCTGATCTCGACTCGTGAATGCCAGCGGCCACAGCATCAGTGGGCGCTGGAGATGATCCCGATCGAGGCCAATATCGCCTTCGGTGTCCACGGCGACTTCATCAGCCTCGGCGCGCGTGAATCCTTCGGATCGATGAGTGAGGGGCGACGCCTGGCCGTGATCCGCCACCTCAACCTGTTCGCCTATTGGAACAAGTATTTCTTCCAGCTGTTCAAGCCGATCCAAACTAAGCTGCAGATCGTGCGTCAGATCCTACAGCGCAAAACCGTTTAAGGCTCCCGAACCGAGGCGGCGGGCGTCCAGACCGTGTAGGTGCGTCGGGTGAAGACTGATTCCAGGATTCCCTGCGCGACGCCCGCCAGGGAGATCGCCGCCATCGCCAGGAAGCGGAACGGTCCGAAATTGAACACTACGCCGAGGGTGAACAGCACCAGGCTCGCGGCTGTCAGGACCGCCGTCCAGACCGGGCCGATCCACAACACCAGGATGCCGATCGCGCACAGGCCTCCGAGCAATGCTGTGAACGGCGTCATCCATTTCAGGACGCGGTGCGAGATGTAGCCGTACAGCTGTGACGGCGGCAGCCGTTTCAGGCGCGGCCAAAGGGTCCGATGCACGTTCCAGGCCTGGCACGCGATGCGCGCCTTGCGACGGAACTCTTCCTTCCACTTCGAGGCGCCCCGCTCGTGGACGGTGACGTCCGGCGCGGAGACGACCCGGCGGCCGGTGGTCGCCGCTGTCAAGGACACATAGAGGTCGTCGATCAGGTGGTTCGGGGCGTTCTCGTAGGCGGCGCGGTCGATCATGAACAGGGCGCCGTCCACCCCCATCAGGCCGATGGTGCGGCTTTCCAGCTCCTTGATCGTCTCCTCGAGCGACCAATAGACGGCGCCCGCCACGGCGATGCCGGACTCATCTTCGCCGACATAGCGCAGGCGAGCCGAGACCAGGCAGACGTCAGGATCCTTGAAGGTCTCACCCAGCCGGATCAGCGCGTCGACCGGGGTCTCCACATTGGCGTCGGTGAACGCCAGGAGCGGCGCGTCGGTCTGCGCCACCAGCAGATTGAGACCTGCCGTCTTGCCAGCGCGCGCGCTCGAGACGGTCAGGTGGATTCGGTCGGCATAGGGCTGCAGAAGCTCGGCGGTGCGGTCCTGGGCGCCGTCGACATAGACGTAGATTTCCACCGGGCCATAGGCCCTGGCCATCGCCAACAGGCTTTCAACCTTGGCCACGATCACTTTTTCCTCGTTGAACGCGGACATGCAGACGGCCAGTTTGGGCCGCGTCCATGGTGCGGAGCGTGGCTGGTGATGCGGTCGCGCCATCAGGATCAGCGACAGCGGGTAAAGCGTGTAGGGATACGCCGCCAGCACCAGAAACAGGAGGAAGGCGGCGACCAGGATCGCCATCATTCGCTTCTCACTCGCTGGCTCGCGCTTGGCTGACGACCCTTAAGCTCCGTGCGTGGCGCGACGGCGGGTCTCGGTCGGATCGTGGAGTCCATGACTCTGAGGCCCCGCAATTCATCGCGTCTGGATCGGCTGCCAACGTTGGTAGGTTCTGCCGCGCCAAGCGTCGTAGACGCCCAGCCCTGCTGCATATATGGCCCGAACCGTTTCATAGGCATGACTAAGACCGGGCGTCCGCGTCTTGGCGCTCAACCAGAATACGGCGCCAGCCAGGAGGCAAAGGGCGGCGGCGGCGATCCAGTTCCAGGCCAAGCCGATGAAGGCGATGCTGAAAAGGATGCTGAGCGAGCCCGTAGCCGCCCCGTACCATCGCAGGAATCGGTGCGACACGTATTTGTAGCGGTTGGTCAGGCTCATTCTTGCGAGTTGCGGTCGCAGATAGCGATGGCTCGAATAGGCTCGGCAGGCGATGCGCCGCTTGCGCCGGAACTCGTCCTCGCTGGCGACCGCCGATCGCTCATAGGCCACAACGTCTTGGACGCTGATGATTCGCAGGCCGGCGAAAAGCACAGACATCGAAACGATGAAGTCGTCCAGCAGGTGCGTCGGCACCACCGGGTAATGGGCCAGCCGGCTGGCGAAGATCGAGCCGTCGGCTCCCATGGTCGAGCCGGTGCGCGCTTCCCGCTTCTTGATCAGTTCCTCGAGCCGCCAGTAGGTGGAATTGGTGGCCGCCGTCGCGCTTTCGCCGGAGTTCGTATAGATCAGCGTGCCGCAAACGCAGCCTACCTCCGGATCCTGGAAGTAGTGCAGCATGCGGGGAATCGAATCGGGCTCGACCATCACATTGGCGTCGGTGAAGATCATCACCTCCGTGGTCGCCGCGGCGGCCAGCTTGGCCATGCCGGCGGCCTTACCGGTGCGTTCCTCGGCGGCTGTGACGTCGATCAGGTCCGGGTGCTGGCGCAGCAGCGCCAAGGTGTCGTCAGTGCTGAGGTCGACGTAGCAGGCGAACTTGAGGTCGGGCGCGACGGCGCGAATCGCCCGCAAATTCTCGATCTTGGCGGGAACCGAGGCGGCCTCGTTGAAGGCGCAAAACACCAGGGTGGCGCTCGGCGCGGGCTTGGATGGGTCCGGACGGATCGGCTCACGGCGTAACAGCAGCAGGGACATCGGATAGAAGACGTAGGGCTGCAAGAACAGCAATCCGAACGCCAGGGCCAATCCGAAAAATACCATCATCATGCCGTCATTCCCCGCGGCCCGTCTGGGCAGCTAGCGCGATGAGGACTGTCTATATCCTTCCGCCGAAATCAATCCCAATCAATCAGGCTGAGCCCTGAGACATTTTGGCCCGATCGGTTTGCAGGCCAAGGAGCGCGGCGTCTGCGCTGACAAGATCACCAGGACCCTCTTTGCGGCGCCAAAGTGACCAGCACCCCGTAGTGGTCGGACCCTGTTCGCGGCCCGCGTCGGACGGAAACGGTGCGCCATGCCCTACCCGCATAGACCTGGTCGATCGGCAGAAGGGGGGCGGGCAGGGCCATGGCCGTTCCGAATGGCAGGCGATTCGGCCAACTGGCCAGACCCCGCGTGCGCCGCTCGAGCTCCAGCGATCGATCGATTCGGCGCAGGGCGAAGGACCAGGGGGTAAGGTTGAAGTCGCCGGCCAGAATCGCCCGATCCTGGTCGATGCGACGGATCTCATCGACCAGCCTTCCTATCTGGGTGTCCTGCAGGTCGCCCGTATAGGGATGGACGAGCTTGCTGCCGACGATGTCAAACGTCCCCAAGGTGGGGCTGTCGACCGTGGCTCGGACCATAACCAGCCTATCCCAGTCCGGCGCCTTCCAGCCCCCCTGATGAAAGGACCAGGCGATGATCGGCAGTCGGGAGATGATGGCCAGCGAACACCAGCGGTTCACGAGCGTGCAGTCGGCGTGGAAGGGATAGACCCGCTCAAGGTCGCGAGCCACGATGCGCGCGTGCGGATTCTCCAGTTCCTGGAGAAGGATGATGTCGGCGCCGGCAGAGGCCAGCGTGCGCGCGGTGCCGTGCGGATCTCTGTTGGCGTCCCAGACGTTTTGCGTCAGCACGGTGATGCGCGGTCCGGCGGGTTCGTCGTCCGGGGGCGCCGCCGCCGCCATCTCGGGCGCGACGCGGACGCCGGCGCCGACGGCGCCGGCAAGGCCCAGGCCGAGCAGCAGTCGCCGGCCGGGAAGGCTCGGCCGCATCGCGCCGATCGCCATAGCCAGCAAGCCGCCCGCGACGAATAGCGGCGTGGCGTGGTTCAGCAGATCCAGGGTTTCGCTCCAGGCGCCGCCGACCGAAAGCAGCCCCAGCAGGCTCAAACAGGCCGCGACGGCGGCGCAGAAGGCCGTGGGAGCGCTGACAGGACGGCTCGGCCCGGATTGCGGCGCCTGTTTCGAATCTCGCCCCGCCATCGGCCGCCTCTTACTATCCTGGAGCAGAATGAGGAAAAGTGCGAAGCGGTTTTCCGCCCGTGTCCCGCTCTAACCTTTGGAATCGAACACATTTTATGAATTTGGATCGAATCGATCCAAATTCATCGTGATCTCGCGTCAGCCCGCCCTTTAGCATGCAGGCGAACGCGTCAAGGCCGAGGTTTAGTGAGAAAGTCCCTGGTATTGCACTGGCGCCGAGTTCTGGGTCAGGGTGCGGCTAGACGAACCGATGCTGGAAGGCCCATAGATGAGGCTGAAAAAGGCTTTGACGGCGTCATATGTTTTATCCGGTGATCATGTGCGGCGGTTCAGGGACGAGGCTCTGGCCCCTGTCGCGGGCCGCAAGACCAAAGCAGTTCATCCCGCTGGTCGGGGAACGCTCGCCGTTCCAGGCCACTCTGATCCGGCTGGCCAAGCTGGAGGGCGCGGCGGCGCCGCTGGTGGTCGCGGGCCTGGGGCATGCAGAGTGGATCGCCCGGGAAGCCGAACAGGCCGGGATTCCGGCGGACATGCTGCTCGAACCCATGGCGCGGGATTCTGGGCCGGCGGTCGCGGCCGCGGCGGCCTGGATCGCCGAGCGGGACCCCAAGGGCGTGGCCGTCATCGTGGCTTCCGATCATCACATACCGGACGATGAAGCGTTTCTCGACGCTGTAAGAGCAGCGGGGGTCGCAGCCGCGCAGGGGTGGGTTGTGACCTTGGGCATCGACCCGGCCTACCCGGCCACGGCCTATGGCTATATCCAGCCGGGCGAGGTCCTGGCCGACGCCGCACCGGCGCGCCGCAACCAAGCTTTCGTCGAAAAACCTGGCGCAGCGACCGCGGCGGCCTACCTCAAGTCCGGCTATCTGTGGAACAGCGGCAATTTCATCGCCCGGTCGGACGTTCTGCTCGGCGAACTCGCCCGGCACGAGCCGGCGGTGGCCGCCGCGGCCCGCATGGCGGTGGCGACGGCGGAGCAGTCCGGTCGGGTCTGGCGCCTGGGCGGCGCTTTCGCCGAGGCGCCGAAGATCTCGTTCGACTATGCCGTGATGGAGCGCACCGACCGGGCTGCGGTGCTGCCGGTCTCGTTTGCTTGGTCCGACCTTGGGGCGTGGGACGCGGTATGGGCCGCTTCGGCCAAGGACGAGGCGGGCAACGCCGCCGACCCTCAGGTGCTGTTGCAGCAGGCGCGCGAGTGCCTCGTGCGCAGCACAGGCGGGCTTGAGGTCGCCCTTGTGGGCGTCAATCGCCTGGCCGTGATCGCCGATTCCCAGTCTCTGCTGATCTGCGGCCTCGATTCCAGCCAGGGCGTGAAGGCGGCGGCCGAGGCGGCGGCGCGTGGCGCGCTACGGCCGCAGCAGCGCCCGGTCGATCTCACGGCCTGGTTCGAACATTACGAACAATGGCTCAGGACGGCGGCCTTGCCCGTCTGGTGGTCGCTTGGCGCGGACCACGTCCAAGGCGGGTTCCATGAGGTTTTGGAGCAGGACGGCGCGGCTCCGGCCCGGCCGAGGCGCGCCCGCGTCCAGGCCCGCCAAGCCTTGGTTTACGCCAAGGCCGCCGTGCTGGGCCTGCCTGGACCTTGGCTGCAGGCGGCCGAACACGGCTGGCGCTATTTCGACCGGCGCTATCGGCGAGCGGACGGCCTCTACCGAACGCTGGTCGCCGTTGGCGGCGACCAGCGGGATGAAACAGCCTACCTTTACGATCAGGCCTTCGCTTTGCTGGCCATGGCCGGCCTGCGCGAGGCGGGATCGGTTGAAGCGGATTGGGCCGCCACGGCTGGCGCGCTGCTTGGCGCTGTCCGGAGCGAGTTTGGCTACACGGGCGGCGGATTTCGCGAAGCCGGCGAGCATCCCTTCCAGTCCAATCCGTTGATGCATCTGCTCGAAGCGGCCATGGCGTGGGTCGAGGTCGATGGCGGCTCGCAATGGCGGGATCTGGCCGAAGGCCTAGTCGGCCTCGCCCTGGATCGGTTGATCGATCCTGTGGGTGGCTTCCTGCGCGAGTATTTCGACGCCGACTGGACTCCGGCGACGGGTGAGCCGGGCCGATTGGTCCTGCCGGGCCATCAGTTCGAGTGGGCGTGGCTGTTGGACCGGTGGTCGCGGATCGCGGGATCGGACCGGGCCGCCGCCGCGGCGTTACGTCTCCACCAGGCCGGCCTGGCGGGCTGGGACCAGGCCAGGGCCGTGGCGGTGGACGAACTCGACGACGGGCTTGAGATGCGTTGCAGGACAGCCAGGCTCTGGCCCCAGACCGAGGCGCTGAAGGCTTCGATCATGCTCGGTTTGCGCGAAGGAGCCGAGCCGCGGTTCTTCGAACACGCGGCCGAGGCTGCGGCTGGCCTTTGGAGGTATCTGGAGACCCCGATCGTCGGTCTCTGGCGCGACACGGTCGGGGCTGATGGTGAATTCGTGGTCGAGGCTGCGCCGGGGAGCAGCTTTTATCACCTGTTCGGCGCCATTCTTGCATTGCATCGCTATCATGACCGGCGCGCGCCAAGCTCGGCTCAACCTTCAACCTAGCGGCGCAAACGCGGCGAGCGCCGAAGAACCTGGAGCTTAAGCGATCAAAGTGTGGCCTTTCCGTTCTCAACCTAAGGTCGATTCTTCACCCCCTGCCAGTACGGGCGGGCGACTGGTGTACGCCGTCGGCGATATCCACGGGCGGCTGGACCTGTTGCAGCGCCTGATCACTGCCATCAGCGCCGACTCGATCCAGACGCGGAACGCCGAGCGGCCGCTGATCATCTTCTTGGGCGACTATATCGACCGCGGAGCGGAGTCGCGCGGCGTGATCGAGTTTATTCTGGGCCTGCGCCGACAGGGGCGCTTCGAGGTCCGCTGTCTGAAGGGCAATCACGAACAGGCGCTGCTCCAGTTCTTGGACGATCCCGGCTTCGGCCCTGCCTGGGTCGGTCATGGCGGTGGCCCCACCCTGATGTCCTATGGGATCGCGCCGCCGCAGATGCGGTCCGACGAGGAGGGGTGGGCGGCCACGCGCCTTGCGTTCAAGGCGGCGCTGCCGTCACAGCACCTCGAGTTCTTCCAAAACCTCGAACTCTTGCTCGTGGTCGGCGACTATCTATTCGTCCATGCCGGCGTGCGGCCGGGGGTCCCACTGGCCCATCAGGCCGAGCAGGATCTTCTGTGGATCCGGGGGGATTTCCTCAATGCGCCGAATAGCTTCGAAAAGATGATCGTCCACGGGCACACGCCGGTCGATCGTCCCTATGTCGGGCGCTCACGTATCGCCGTTGATACCGGCGCCTACGCAACTGGCCTGTTGT
>FSWM01000433.1_pt1 | contig 12114 bp, 6 predicted proteins | sample 1637841 | NCBI WGS metagenome assembly FSWM01 (sample SAMEA3914789, study PRJEB12502) | metagenome | biome: forest; material: soil | place: Canada | collected 2011-07-03 | depth 0.3 m | reverse complement strand
GCGCTGATGCAGAAGAAGGGCGCGACGGCGGCCGAGTTCAATCGAGCGGTCTTCGAGCGCCTTAAGCCTAGTGGATGCTACGTCATCGTCGACCACGCCGCCGCCGCTGGGTCGGGCACGAGCGACACCCAGTCGCTGCATCGGATCGATCCCGCGTCCGTCCGCGAGGAGGTCGAGGCGACCGGCTTCGTGCTGGACGCGGAAAGCACCATGCTCGCGAACGAGGACGATCAACATTCGATCAAGGTGTTCGATCCGTCGATCAAAGGCCAGACCGATCGCTTCGCCTATCGGTTCGTGAAGCCCTGACAGGTCCCGGCGCCGACTTCATGTCGACCTCCCCAGTGGGAGCAAACAAGCCCATCGAAGACATCGAGGCAACCCTACTTGCCGCCACGAAGTCGCTTTGGATGAGCTCGTCTGGTGGGCCCACGCGACGATGGCGGCGAAGGCCGCTGAAGCGTCATTTTGGAGTTCTCTTTAAGGAGCTGGACGGCCTCCCGTCCTCCGCCTGCATCGCGAAGGCGTTCACCGACGCCAAGCTCATCAAGGCCTTCAATCACCTAGTTGCGGCCACCCTGGCTGCCGATCCGATCGTCGAGGGCGCCACCGGGTCATCTTTCTGTCGAGCGACGACGAGGATGCGACCGCTCCCGTGGCGGCCTTAGCCAAATAACTCGGGTTCGCACCCGTCAGGCTGGGAAAGCTCAACGATGGTGGCGCGCTAGTGTACGCGCGCGGCCGCACTTGGGGCCAGTTGATCTTCCAGAACCTGTTCAAGAAGGAACAGCAACGGATTTACTGTCCACTGTCAGAGGTGCTGCTTGACCGCTCGCAACAGCAACGCAAAGCCTGCTCCCCACCCACCCCTGCCGATCGCAATGTCAGTTATGAGGAAGCGGGCGCTGGCGTAGGGCCGCCAGCTCGAATGACTGGATTTGGCGAGCAGCGTCGTTGATTGCCGTGGCGGTGGGCGTCAGAAACGCTACGCAGGCCGGACCGGCACGGCCGGCGGTATCTGCGCGATGGCGACACTCGGCGCCATCATGGTCAGGCTTGCGGTCGCGGCCCCCGACATCTCGGCGGCGAGACGAGTTCACCTACGGGTGGATCCCATCGATCACGTCCGGGCCGGAGTTGGTGTGGTTGGCTCCCACGGCCAATATGGCGTTGGGGCCGCCAAGATTGATGCCCGTTTGGGCGGTGACGTTCAGCAACGGCGTCGTGATCGCCCCCGCGCCGTTCTCGCTGATCGCGCCGCCGGAGGCCAACGTCGTCGTCCCGCCGGACTTAAGCGAGGCCCGGATGCGAAGGCCGCCCGGGGTCTGCTGATTGATCGTCAGATCGCCCGCCCCGGCGTCCACAGGTCCCGTCACGATCAGGCCTGCGATGTTCCTCAGGCTGAAGCCGCCGGCGCCGAAGTTGCTGAAGCCGCCAAGGGTCGAGATCGCATTGGAGCCGTTCAGGCTCACCGGACCATGGGCCCGGCCTGTGAACAGGTCGGTGGTGATGGAGCCGCCACCGCCTTCGGTGATCGCTCCGGCCGAGTCAAAGGTCACTTTGCCGCCGACCGTAACGCCGGCCCGCAGGGTGATCCCACCGGCGCTGGCGAGCGAGAACGATCCGGCCCCTATGTTCACAGCCCTGTCGATGGTGAAGTTCCAGCCTGTAGCGCTAATATCCAGGCTGTAGCCATAGTTCAGGCCGTAGTCATTTGTATCGAAAAGGAAATCGGCGCCGTAACCGGATCCCGTCGCATGGGACAGCGCGCTGTATAGGGCGGAAATCGTCGCCGCACGGGTCCTCGCGCTTAGGATCCCGACATAGATGTCCATGTCGGAAGTCGATCCTGTAACGCCACTTTCAAGGGCGTTCCCCTTCAGGGATCCGGTCAGGTAGGTGAACAGGTCGGCGTTCACACCTCGCGGCGCCAGTAATTGATAATAGCCGTTGGCCCCGGTGGTCACCTCACCGATGCCGATCCCATTCTCCAGCCCATCGACCGCCAAGCCGGCAAGGCCGCCGCCGCCCGGGGCGCCATAGACCCTCCCCGCCACGACTTCAGGGGCGGAGCCCGGGAACTGCCAGTGAAGGTACGGGAAGCTTTGGCCCGCAACTCGGCCCCAGTTGGTTTTCGAGAGCCCGGAAGGAAGCGCGGCCACCAATTGTGCGGTCGTTAGCCCGGTCCCGCCCGCGCTCGTCGCCCGACCGGCGGTTTCGGTGTCCCAATAGGAGGTGGAGACGGAGCCGCCCGGATTGTCACCCACAAGGCCGCCGACAAGGCTGCCGCCGACCACCGCGCCGGAGGCGTAGCTCCGCGCAATCGTACCTTGTGCGTTCTGACCCACCAAGCCGCCGACATAGTTCAGGCCAGTCGTCAGCCCACTCGCATAGGCGTTCAAGATCGAGCCGGTATTCTGGCCCGCCAGACCTCCGACGAAGTTGACGCCAGAGGTCGTCCCGGTCGCATAGTCGCTCGATATCGCGCCGCTGCTCTGACCGATCAAGCCGCCTACGTAGATTTGGCCGTTTGTCGCTCCCTTCGCGTAGGAGGTCGCAATGGAAGCCTGGTCGCCCATGCCGACCAACCCGCCCACATCAGTGCTTCCGCTGACCGCGCCGGTGGCGTAGCTGTCGGTGATCGAGCCCTGTTGGGCCGTGCCGACCAGCCCCCCCACGAGCGCGTCGACGGGATGTCCAGGAAGGCCGACCGACTCGGGCAAGCCCGTAACCGCGCCCGTGGCGTGGCTGTGGCTGATCACACCACCAGAAAAGCCGACCAGGCCACCCACCTCGCCAACACCGGTGACCGCGCCCGTCGCATAGGAATCCGTGATCGTTCCACCGGCGCCGCCGACCAATCCGCCTATGTCTTCGCCGACCGACGTCAAGGAGCCGGTGGCGTAGGAGCCGGCGATGACGCCGTCACTTGACCCCACGAGTCCTCCCAAATCCCATCCATTGCCTCCACCCACGCCGCCGGTGGCGTAGGAGTTGCGGATCGTGCCGTCATTGAGGCCGACCAGGCCGCCGCCGGTTCCGATGACGTCGGGCTGGGGCCCCGGTGCGCCAAACGGGATTACGCTGTCGGAAACGGTGGCCAGGCCAGTGGCGTACGAATTGTCGATTTCCCCCGCGTTCCAGCCGACGAGCCCCCCGATGGTTCCCCATCCGGCCGCGGTCCCTGTGGCGTAGGTGTTGAAGATCAATCCATTGCTCGTTCCAGCCAGCATGCCGACTTGGACGAAGCCTAGGCTCGATCCGCCCACAAGGCCAAGATCGCGCACGGTTCCGGTTCCGGTTATGACGCCGAACAGCCCGACGTTGATTTGACTGTACAGCCCGTTCGCCACGAAGTTTCCATCCAGCGTCAGGTTGGAGATGGTGTTGCCCAGGCCCTCGAAAGTCCCCGCCAAGGTGGCGGAAACATAGGCCTTGGAGACCACGCCCGTAGCGTCGATCGATTGGGCCAGGGCGTAGTTCGAGGTCGATAGGCCCAGCGCGGTCGTGGCGATGTCGTCCAGGGTGTAGAGCAGCCGATAGCTCTTGCCGTTGATGGTCAGGCTCTGGCCCGAGCCCTCGGCGGCGGTGAACTGCAGGCTGCTGAAGTTGGAAGAGGGGTATCCGAGGTAAGTAAAGACCAGGTCTCCGCCGGTCCCGCCGTCGTTGGTGACGATACGCACGCCGCCGGGCCCGGCCACCGTCATGGCATTGTTAAAGATCACCGAATGGTAGGCGTCCAAGGTGAGCGTCTTTGCGCTGAACCATAACATCGGACTGTCGATGTCTATGTCGCCCGCGCCGCTGACCTGGGTTCCGGGCCCGCTGGCGCCGGTGGGTGTGGTCTTCAATGTCACGTTGGTGTTGACAAGGTTGATGTCGAGGGTGTCGGCCGCCGCAGAATCGATATGGAGATCGACCGTATCGATCAGCCAGCCGCCGGCCTTCACCGTCGCCCCGGCGAAATCGACCTTGGCGCCCGAAGTCTCAACCAGGCCGCCTGTTCCACCGGCCTGGGTCGCGTCGATTTCGCTCTGGGCGGTGGCTGTACCGCCCTCCGCGACCAGGAACACCTTGCCGTCCTTGGCCGAGACGCCGGTGGCGCGGATCACGCCGCCGGGGTTGCCCGCCAGCGCATAGACGTCCCCGCCATTGGCCCGCAGTTCGGCCATGGCCGCCGTGATCGCGCCCGAATTGGTCGCCGAAGTCCCGGCCCCGCCCAGCGTCACCGCGAAGCGGCCGTCGTCCAGGGTCAGATCGCGCAGCACCACGCTGGTCCCGGCCAGAAGGCCGACATCGCCCTGATGGGCGTCGATGGCTCCCTGGTTATCGACCATCGACGCCGCCAGCACCACGTCGCCGCCCAGCGCGCCGATCCTGCCAAGATTGACCACCGAGGCGGTGGAGGAACCGGCCAGGGTCAAGGCCCCGCCAGCCATGAAAGCGGCGTCGGACACGTCCAGCGTCGAGGCGGTGAAGCTCCCGCCCACCTTGACCACGCCGCCCTTGCCGATGATCACCCCGTTCGGATTGATCAGATAGACCGAGCCCGAGGAAAACAGCTGGCCGTCGATGGCCGAGCCCACGCCTCCCACGACCCGATTCAGGGTCGCGCCCGAACCGTTGTTGAACAAGACCTGTCCGCCGGTCCCGATCGAGAAGCTGGACCAATCGATGATCGCCTTGGGCGAGGACTGGTTGATCGCCGTGACGCCATTGCCCGCCGCGATGTTGGCGGCGCCCGCCTTCACCTGACCGCCCGAGGGCAGGGTTGAAGCGGCGTTGCTTGCGCCGGCCCAGGCCGATCCGCAAAGCGCCAATGTGATCACCCCGCCGGCGGCCGAATCCAGCCACCGCGCGCGTCCGTTCGCCCGCCCCGACATCGTTCTTCTCCCTGCCCGAAACAGCGACGACCAGAGGATCGCCCGTTCAGGCGCAACGCCTTCGGTAAGCCCTCCAATGGGGAATTTTATTCCTTTACTATCTTAGGAAGGCTGTCATCCTCGCCGCGCCAAATCAAACTAAATGCGGCGCCGCGAACGATCACAATTTGGGTTACTGTTTTTTGGGGGTTCCAACTTACCGCAAACCTGCCCGCGAGGACGGCGACAGGAATATCGGTCCCCATAGATCGTAGATCCTGTCAGTAGGCGGATCGTGAAGGGCGGGGGTTTGCTAAAGACCGGATCACGTTCGATTTTGAAATGGCCTCCATTGGCCAAGACTAAAGATCGACGAAGCCCGAATCGCATCGGCCTATCCTGGTGCGCCATTCTGGCGCCGATCAGGGAAGTCGCGTTCCCAAACTGACGTTCTAAGTGGCGCGGCCAGGTCGCCATTTGGCGGTCCTCCCCGCTTTGGAGGGCGTATCATGACGGTTCGAGCTAGGCGGACACTGCTGCTGGCTGCCGCAGCGGCGATCGCGGTCGGCTGCTGCCTTTCGGGGGTCACCGCGACCGCCGGACCCGTTCTACCAGCAGGTGGAAAGATCACGGCCGGGTCGGCCAGCATCGGCGCGCCCACGGGCGGGACCATGACCATAGACCAGTCCTCGGCCAAGGCGATCATCGATTGGTCAAGCTTCTCCATCGGCCAGGGCGGCGCTGTCGCCTTCCAGAACGGCTCGGGCGCGACCCTGAACCGGGTGAGCGGGACGCAGACCTCGGCGATTGACGGAACGCTGAACGGCACGGGATCGGTCTACCTGATCAATCCGAACGGGGTGATCATAGGCAGAAGCGGCGTGGTCGACGTTGGCGCCGCTTTCGTCGCTTCCAGCCTGGCCTTGAGCGACAACAATTTCCTGGGCGGCGCGCCGTTGGCCTTCAAAGGCGCCTCCAAAGCTTCCGTGATCAATCTCGGCAGGATCGGCGCCCTTGGCGGCGACGTGGCCCTGATCGCCGCCGCAGTAGACAATCATGGCGCCATCACCGCGCCCAAGGGGGAAGTCGGCTTGATCTCCGGCTACAGCATCGTCATGCGCGATCAGGCCCAAGACGACGGCAAGTTCACGGTCCTGGTCGGCGGAGCAGACACCGCGACGACCAACGCCGGTGCTATCGTCGCGGCCATGGCGGAGCTGAAGGCCGAGGGCGGCAACGTCTATGCGCTGGCCGGCAATCTCGGCGGGGTGATCCGTGCGACCGGCGTCTCGGCGAATGACGGGAAGGTGCTTCTGATCGCCAAGGACGGCGGCGTGAGCGCCAGCGGCGAGATCGACGCGGCCAGGGCCGACGGTTCCGGCGGCGAGGTGGAGACCTCGGGCGCTCATGTCGATTTCACCGGACTGAAGGTCAAGGGCAGGACCTGGCTGATCGACCCCACCGACGACACCATCGACGCGGCCCAGGCGGCGACCATCGAAAGCAACCTAGCCACCACCAACGTCACCGTGCGGACCACCGCGTCCGGCGACGGCGGTCGAGGCGACATCATCGTCGCCGCGCCGATCACGTGGGGCTCATCACATGGAACGACACTGACGCTGAGCGCTATCGACAACATCACCGTCGATGCGCCGCTCATCTTCGGCGGCGCAGCCGGCGCCGGCTTGACACTAGACGCCGCCAATGCGCTGGCCATCAACGCCAATGTGACGGTCAAAGGAAAGGGCGCGGTCACCCTGGATTATGACGCAAGCTCGGCGACCAATCTCAGATTCGGCGGCGGCGCCGCCCTGACCTACGCCAACGCCGACGGCTCGGCCGCGACATCCAGCGCGGGTGGATCGCTCACCATCAATGGCCAGGCCTATACCCTGCTCTACACGCTCGCCGAGAGCGGCTCGACCGGGCCGGACACGGGCTCGGCCGATGTCGCCGGCATCGACCATGCGGGCGACGCCGGCGACTATGCGCTCGCGACCAATCTCGACGGCTCGGGAACCACCTTCACCGCGGCGCCGGCGGGTTCGATCAGCAAGTTCGCCGGCGTGTTCGACGGGCTTGGCCACACCGTCTCCAACCTGACGATCTCGGATGCGACCGTCTACGGCTACGCCGGCCTGTTCGGCGCGATCGATTCGGGCGGCCTGCTCCGCGACGTCGGCCTCGTCGGGGGCAGCAACACCAGCGTCTTCGCCTATGCGGGCGGCCTCGCCGGCGTTAACGGCGGCACGATCATCTTTGCCTACGCGACTGGCACGGACAGTGGCGGCGGCTTTGTAGGCGGGCTCGTCGGCGAAAATGAAGGGTCGATCACCTCGTCATACGCGTCGGGCCCGGTCAGCGGGTCCGGGGACGACGGCGGTCTCGTCGGAATTAACGATGGCGTGATCGTCTCGTCCCATGCGACGGGCGCTGTCAGCGGTTACGGCTACGCTGACGGGACAGGCGGCCTCGTTGGCGAAAATGACCGCACGATCACCTCGTCGTACGCGACCGGCGCGGTCAGCGGCTTCGATTCCGTGGGCGGCCTCGTCGGTTTCAACATCTCCACGATCACCTCGTCCTACGCCGCCGGCGCGGTCAGCGGCAACTTCAATGTGGGCGGCCTTGTCGGCTACGTCTATTCCGGCGCGATCACGTCGTCCTATGCGACCGGCGCGGCCACAGGCGTCAGCGCGTACCTGTCAACGGGACGCTACGTCCTGCCTACCAATATTGGCGGCCTCGCCGGTGACAACGTCGGCGCCATCACCTCGTCCTATGCGACGGGCCCGGCCAGCGGCGACGCCGTTGTGGGCGGCCTCGCCGGTGAAAACGACGGCGCCGTCACCTCCTCCTATGCGACGGGCGAGGTCAGCGGAGTCAATGGGTCGGGTGGTCTCGTCGGTCATAACAGCGGCACGATCATCGACGGATATTACGACGCGGGCACGACCGGTCGGACTCTCGGAACCCAGACCGACGGCTCGACTGGCCTGACGACCGCCCAGCTCCAGGCGCAGCTCCCACCTGGATTCGCGTCGTCCGTCTGGGCCCAGATCGCCGGGAAGTCCTATCCCTACCTCCTCTGGCGATTTCCCAGCGCGCCCGGCCTGATCGCCGGCACCGTCTATGACAGATCGGCGGTGCTGGCGGGGGTCACGGTCAACGGCCTGATGGACGGGGCGGACGAAGGCTCGGTCCAGACCGGGGCCAATGGCTATTACCAGTTCCTGTTGGCGCCCGGCGCAATCGAGCACGCCGACGTCCTCGCCTACCTTACCGGTCCCAAGAAGGGCGAGGCTTTCCAGGACCATCTCACGGGGTCGGCCACCGACCTCGACATCCACACCAACGCCCTCAACGCCACGACCTCGGGACTGCGCATCTCGGATCTCGTCGGGGCGTTGACCGACGCCATGGGGTCAACCCCCAGCAGCAGGTTCCTGTTTGCGGTCTCGGGCGGACACCTGGCGCCGAGCAATGGCGCGTCCTTGCTGATCCACGCCACGAGCAGCGAATTCATCGTCGATCAGCCCTTGAGCCTCGGAACGGGCAGCTTCGCCCTGGACGCCGATGGGGGCATCGTCATGCAGGGCGCGTCCGCTGGCGGCATCAACCTCACCGCGGCGCAGGGCCGCGTCTGGATCGGCGGGCCACTGTCGGCGACGGGGGATGTTTCGGTCACCGCGTCCAGGTCAGTGGCAGTGAACCATCCGATCACCGGGGCTGACATTACCCTGAACATCGGCGATGGCGCGCAGCCCGGCCAGATGCTCACATTAGCGGCCCCGCTCACTGCGACGGGAACCGTAACTCTGAACTCCAGCGACCCGATCACCCAGTACTCGGCCGGTAGGATCATCGCCAATCGGCTGACCGGCTCCAGCGGAACGTCCGGCCAGACCAATGCCTGCTGCAGCGGCTCGACGGTCCTGAGCGCTTCGAACCAGATCAGCTACCTGGGTCCCTGGACCGCAGACGGCGGATTCACTCTCCGCGACCTCAAGGCGCTGAACGTCGATGGGACGCTCGCCTCGCCAGTTGGCGACCTTTCGCTTTCGGCGACCAGCCTGCATCTGAGGGCGAACCTGGATTGGGCGGGGGATATCACTCTGGCCTCAACCCTCGGCGACATCGATATCGGGGCGGACGTTGGCGGCCTCAGCTATGCACGGCCAGATACAGTCTCGCTGTCGGCGTTCGGCGCCGTCACCAGCCAACCGTACAGCGGCATGCGCGCCGCACTGCTGAACGCCACGGCGCTCAAGGGGATCACCCTGACGGGATCGGCCAATCGGATCGGCGCGCTTGGCGTGGTCAATCCTGGTTCCGGATTGGCCGACGTAACCGGCGTCGCCAAGTAAAAATGCCAGGGCGCAAAGGCTTTGTCGGGGGCATGAGACTGTCTTATGCGATCCTGCTGAAGGCCGTTCTCGCTGTTCCCATCGCCGTTCAGGCCCAGCCGATCGAACGCAACTTGCCGCCGGCGCCGCCAGCCAGCCCGGCGGAGATCACAGCGCCGCCCGCGCCGCCGCCGGACCAGGACGATCGGCCATTGGGGCCGAAGTTGTCCGGGGTGACGCTGATCGGCGCCGACGAAGCGGTCGCCGGTTTCGCGCGCCCCGGGATCGACGCTCATGGCGCGAGGCGGCTCGACACACCGGCCGGCAAGGCGGCCTTGCAGCGGTTACTAGGCCAGCCGCTTTCGCTGAAGCTGATCTCCGAGGTCGAGGCGATTGTGGTCGCCCGCTATCGCGCCTTGGGCCACCCGTTCGTCTCGGTGTCGGCGCCGCAGCAGGACATCAGCCTGGGCGTCTTGACGCTCAGGGTGATCGAGTTCCGGCTCGGCAGGGTGAAGGCAGCGGACGATCTGGCGCACGATGTGCGCATTCGCCCAGGAGAGACGATCGACGCCGGCCGGCTGTCGCAGGATCTCGACTGGCTGAACCGCGACCCGTTCCGCCAGGTCCAGGCCCAGTTCGCGCCCGGCGAGGCGCTGGGCCAGACCGACTTGACGCTGACCGAGACCCGCGCCCGGCCCTGGCGCATCTATGCCGGCTATGCGACCTCCGGCTCCCACGCCACCGGCGCGGATCGCATCTTCCTGGGCGTCCAGGCGGCCGGCCTGATCCCGTGGGCGCCGGACGCGCTTGCCTCCTACCAGTTCACCGGTTCGCCTGACGCCTATGGCAAGGCGCATCCTGCCTATCTCAGCCATGCTGTGTCATTGGATCTGCCTTTGGCGCAGCGTCGGGCGCTGGAGGTCAGCTTCGATCACGTAGAGACGCACGCGCCGGTCCAGGATTTCGAGGTGCGCCAGGTCACCGACGAAGGCTCGATCGGCCTGCGGGCCGCGCTGTCCGACTTCGCGCCCCTACCCGGCGACGCAGTGTTGGGCGTCGAGGCGCGGCGTTCCTCGCGAGAGACCCTGTTCGGCGCCGCCGTTGCGGCCGCAGCGGCCGTGGACACGTTCCAGACCTTCGCCCGCTATTATTCCCAATTCTCTAGGCCTTGGGCGCAAGGCGAGGTCGACTTCGCGGTCCACGCCAGCCCCGGCGGCGTCGGCCACCACGGCGACACTGCGGCTTATCTGGCCTTTAGCCAGGGCCGCTTGCACGGCGCCACCTACGCCTACGCCACAGGCTCGGCTGACGCATCCTGGTGGCTGCCGTCCGGCTTCGGGCTCAAGACAGACCTAGCCGGCCAATATGCCGACGACGCCTTGCCTGAGACCGAGCAGGCGGCGCTCGGCGGCCCTGGCGCCGTGCGTGGCTACAGTCTGGACGACGGCGCTTTCGATTCCAGCATCGTCCTGCGGACCGAACTGACCTCGCCCCAGATCGCTGTCCGATCGCCAGTCCCAGGGAGCTTGCAGCCCTATCTGCTGGCCGATGGAGGCTGGGGTGGGGAACGGCGTGGTCCCAGCCGGGCCGCCTATTCAGTGGGTGTTGGGCTTGGCTACCATTTAGCGCGCTTCTCGGTCTCGGCTGACGGCGCCTGCGCCCTGCGTGACGCCTTGGTCACGAGACATGGAGAATGCCGTCTCGAGGCGCGGTTGATGGCCAGCTACTGACGGACACTGAACCAGCGCGGACCTTCAGCTGACGCTCGCGCTGATCTCACGCGCCGAAGCCGGCGCTCCCAGCACCTGGGAATAGTCAAAATCCCTGGATTGAATTTCGGTTTTCATGAAACTGGCCCGATCGCAGGCCTCTCGCTGTCGGGTGTCGCCGGTCCTGGGACCCTCGCGGAGGCCCTCAATCAATGGTTGCTAGAGGGCCGCGTCATAGCCGAATTTTGCGATAACGCTGGCGAGGAGCCCCACCTCAGTCGAACGCTACGTCCGGGTACAATCGGCGCATCTGGCGCTTTTCATCGGCATCCAGCGTGTAATTCCGGATACGCATGATGTGACGGTAGCTCTGGAAAGACTTGATCGTGAGGTAACAAAACCCCCTCCGGATCGTGATGAAGGCGCTAGCCGGCATAGGGAGTCAATACACCGGCTCGGCCGGCAAGATCACCAACTGCCAGATCGGGGTGTTTGCGACCTATGCGTCGCGCCACGGCCACGCCTTCATCGATCGCAGGCCCACGCCGTGGTGTTGTCCATCGATGAAAAGTCCCAGATCAAGGCGCTGGACCGCACGCAGCCCGGCTTGCCGCTCAAGCCCGGCAAGGCCCGAACCCTGACCCACGACTACAAGCGCCACGGCACGACCACTCTGTTCGCAGCCTTCAACATCCTCGATGGCGTCGTACTCGGCCGTTGCATGCAAAAGCACACCCATCAGGAGTTCATCCGCTTCCTGAACGCCGTCGAGCGCGACGTCCCCGCAGGAAAATCATCCACGCCATCCTCGACAACTACGCCACGCACAAACACCCCAACGTCCGCGCCAAGCTCGAACGTCATCCGCGATGGGTGTTCCACTTCACCCCAACCCCCGGCTTCTGGCTCGACGCCGTCGAGAACTTCTTCTCTGCTCTCACCAGACGGCGTATTCGGCGCGGCGTCTTCAAGTCTATCGTTGACCTTCAGGCCGCCATCAATCGCCACCTCGAGAAGCATAACGCCAACCCTAAGCCCTTCGTCTGGACCAAGCCCGCCCAGGACATCCTCGCCAAGATCGAACGGCTGCCTGTACCTCCGTATGAGTCAGTGCACTAGCACTACTTTGGCAGATTTGATTCGGCTGCAGTTTTGAGCAGCCTGTCACAGTGTGGACAACGCTGCGGTGGAGGT
>FSWM01000258.1_pt1 | contig 12186 bp, 5 predicted proteins | sample 1637841 | NCBI WGS metagenome assembly FSWM01 (sample SAMEA3914789, study PRJEB12502) | metagenome | biome: forest; material: soil | place: Canada | collected 2011-07-03 | depth 0.3 m | reverse complement strand
GGGCCCGCCGTGGGCCTGTTCGCCGACCAGGAGATCCGCCTGATCGACGGTCCGCTCTTCGTGGGCGAGGACTATGTGCTGCGCCGCGAGATCGTGGCCTTGGCCCAGAGCAAGCGGACCGAGTCCTATTGGGTGCGCACCCGCATCTTCGATGCCAAGGGCGAACGGCAGCTGGCCGAGATGCTGCTCAACCACGCCACGCTGAAGCACTCGTACGCCGGATACGCGCAAGCGGACATTCGGGCCGAGGCGGGAACCGGACATTCCACGCCCTATCCGCCGTCCAGCTGACGCTGCGCGAGGAACTGGTGGTCAAGCGGGACTTTGACCGAACAACTTGGCTATCGGTCTCAAGAGGTCCAGCATCTCGGCAAGGCTTTGCTCGGAGTAGTTGCGTCGCACTCTCCCCCGCGCCATTGTCTCGCGGGGCGTGAAACAGAATGGTGACTTGGCGAGAGGGCGGACGCGCAATTCTTGCGCATGCGAGGCGGGCTGCGAAGGAGGTCGAGTCCTCCTGCGGCACGAACACCGCTCGCGTACGCTTGGCCCGCGACCTTTTGCGTGCGCGCGTCGGCGACGATGAGTTCGGAGGCCTCGCGCGGTCGCTGTCTTCGCTGACCGTTGACGAGCGCCACTACTGGGTCGGCGTTTTCTACACCCTCCTGCTCTCCGCTGAAGTGCGGCGCGACCAGGCAGCCTATTTCACGCCGCCCTATTTAGCGGCGGCCGTGCTGGACCTCGCTGTCGAGTACGGCTTCGATCTCGGTTCGGGCTCAGTCCTGGATCCTGCTGCCGGCGGGGCCGCTTTCCTGTCGACCATCGCGGCGCGAATGACGGCGGGCCGAGCCATCCCCAGCCAAGTGGCAAGCCGGCTGCACGGCGTGGAAATCGACCCCGGGCTGGCGCGCATTTCCCGAGCCCTGATCGCCGAACGCATGGCGGTCGACGGCGTTTCGTCGATCGACGTACAGGTCGGCGACGCATTGCGCCGCCGATGGAAGGCCGAATTCGATCTTGTGGTGGCGAACCCGCCCTATGGCCGGATCACGCCGGCGGTGCTGAAGGGCGACCACTGGAAAAAGGTCGCCCACAGCGGAAACATCAACAAGTACGCCGTCTTCGCCGAACTTTGCCTGCGGGCCGCGAAGCCAGGCGCCTTGATCGCGCTGGTCATCCCATCGAGCTTCCGCACCGGTCCGCTCTACACCAAGCTTCGCGGCTTCCTCCGAGACCAAGCCCAGGTCTTGTGCATCGCGGAGGTTGGCCCTCGGGACGAGGTGTTCGCCGATGTGGCGCAGGACGTCAGCGTCCTGCTCTTGCGAAAGAGCAACGCGGAGGATCGAACAGACACGCGGTTTTGCGCCATCAGCGCGACCTCCGGCGTGACCGACATCGGGGCCTATCCCTTGCCGCAAGACCGGCACGAGCCTTGGCCGTGCCCGACGGTCAACGCCTTGCCTCGGGGTGGCGCCACCCTTGCCGACTACGGTGTCACCGCAAAAGCGGGCTATTTCGTCTGGAACCGGGAAGGCGATCGTCTGCGCTCAATGGCGGAGACCAACACCTTCCCCTTGATCTGGGCGAAGAACGTCAAGGCTGGCCAGCCCTGCCGACCCGAAGGCAAGCGTGGCAAAGGGGCCGATTTCGTCTCGTTCGCCGAGGCGTCTACCGCGATCGTCCGCCAACCGGCGGCTGTGTTGCAGCGCACGACGAACAACAAGCAGCCCAGGCGGTTGGTCGCCGGTGTTGTCGATCCGGTCGTCTATGCGCGCTGGGGCGGCTTCGTCACGGAGAACCACACCATCGTTCTGATGGGTGAACAGGCGACCGATGTCGCGCTCGTCTGTCAGCTCCTGAACACCGCCGCGGCCGACGCTCGCTACCGCGCCATGTCCGGAACTGCGGCGGTATCAGTCCAACTCCTGCGGTCACTCGACCTGCCACAGCCGGCCCGTCTGGCCGCCGCCGCAAAGATCCACGCCGACCCCGAAATGGCGGCTGTAGCGGCCTATGAGGCGTCGGCTCGTCAAGCGGCATACCGCCATGTCGCGTGATTGGGCCGGTCGAAGCCGTGGGTCGCGCGTCGGGCTGCAGAGCCGTTTCGATCAGCGACGGGCGACGGCCGACCAGAAAGGTGCGCTCGCTCGCCAGATGGCTGAATCGGTCGCAAAGCGCGCCGCCGCGGCAGCGCCTCCGCCGCGGACCCGGCGCCCTTCAGAAGCCTATGTGCAAGCACTGAGCGGCCTTCCTCTCCACCAGATCGGTAGTCAGCATCCCCTCGGCGTCGCTACGCCCTATCGCAAGCTGGTGGAGATCATCGCCAAGTCGGCGAGTGACGGCGGCCGCCGCACGGTCCTATTCTGGCCGGCAGCTGAAATCTCCCTCGCGGCCGGCGCTGTGCTGACCTGTCTGGCAGACTGCCTCGCTGCCCCCGCGATCAAGATCGTCCATGCTGGAGAAACATTCTCCGCACTATCGACACCGATTGGTTTGCGGACGCTGCTGTTCCCGGCAGCGAGCACGGGTCATAGCCCCCTCAAAGACGTGTATGTCGACAACAGCACGATCGCGCGCTGCCACACCAAGCATCACGTCAGGGCGATCCGACAGCCCGAACAGGACGGATTGGCGGACTATCACCAAGCTCTGTCGCGTGTGAAAACCCTCACTGGGCGCGCGCGCGACGGCCAAGTCTACGACGAATTCCGTCATCCCAATCTCGATGAGGTGGTGGCCAGCGGCCCATTGAACGGTGGGGTGCCGGACCACGGTCATCTGCTCTGGCATGCGCGCAGCAAGACTGACCTGCGGGTACACAGTCGAACGGGCTTGGCAGATGATCCGAAGTCGGCGCCGTACTTCTCGTTTTCCCTGCGCGCGGACGATGCCGAGAGCATGCGGATCAACCCTTCGACGCTGCCGCTCGATGTCCTGCTTCTCGATCTTTCGCGCCGCGGGCGTGGTCGTCTGGGCTTGAATTGGCGGAAGAGGGTCCGCGAACTCACGGCCAAGATTGAGGCGGCTCATCGCGGCATTGGAGTGGTCGCCTTGACCGACGATCCTTGGACCTTCGACGCGGTCCGGTTCGAAGCGCTAGCCATTGAAACCCGCACGCGCGCGAAAGTGGAGCGCACACCTTGCCCGTCTGAAGTCGTGTTGGCGACCGACGGCGCCGTGGCGGCACCCGCCCACGAAACGCCCGCCGAGTGGCGAGGGTGCGAGCGCGTGTCCGTGGAAGGGTTCGGCGGTGATCTCGTCACGGAAGTGGCGCGCCTGAGATCGTTAGCCGCGACGGCGAGCCAGGCCGGCGATCTCCGCGGCGCCGAGACCGTCCGTCGATTGATCGGACGGCTTCGCAGCGCGGCCTCCCTGCCGGCCTCGCTCCGCGCCCTCAGTGATTTCGTCACGGGGGAGATGGGCTCAGCCGTCGCCGCGGAACAGGTCGCCGCCTATCAGGTCAATGCGCTGATCGCGGACCTGACTGAGCCCGGCTCGGTCCTGTCCCAGGTCGCGCATGATGAGTTGACCGCCTCGGTCGCCAAGGCGCGGGAACTCCGGGGGAAGGTCGACCAGGCGACGCCAATGTCGACCCTCGTCGAGGCGGCCGTGCGACGCTACCTCGGGTCCAGCTCAAAATGCCTCTTCGTGTTCCGAAGCGACCTGATCGCCGAGCTCGCCTACGAAGATCTGGTCTCGCGGCTTCCAGACCTAGAGGCCCGCATCGACAACGGCATGATCCACTTCACCGACGTGCCCGGAGCCCTTGATATCGCGAGCCGGCCGGATGGCGAACGCAACCAGTTCTACCGCATGGTCCTCGTCGGACCGACGCGGGCCCAGCTCCTGAGCTGGATGGCCAAGCCGTGGCTTCCCAAGGAGCTGCTGATCCTGCTCGACCTCGACACGATGCGATCGACAAGCCGCGACGCGCTTCGGCTCGCCGAGTACCCCGAATTCTCACCCCTTCAGCGTCGCCTGAGCCTCCTGGCCCAGCGGACGCGCGAGTGCGCCGGCCGCCTCGGCGGGGCAGCTATCAAGCTGGACAGCCTGGAGGCCCCTCCGGAGGACGTCGAGGTGCCGGTCGGGTCGGTCGTGGACATGGCTGGCCCGTCGCGCAATCCGCGGGACCTGATCGCCTTCACCCTGTCGAACGACTTGACGGTGATCGCTCGCCCTCGCACCCGGCTGGTCTCAAGGCAGCCGAGCCAGGCGCTGGTTAGCTACGGCGAGACTCAGGCGTCGCAGGTGGGTGTCGGCGACGAGATCTGCGTCATGGGCCAAGCCTTCATCGAAAGGATGCGACCGCTGCTCAACATCTCGGCAGTCGCCGCCGAGGAGATTCGCACCTACCACGACCTTGTCCGCGACAGGTTCGACGCCCTGCCCGGAGGGCCTGTTTCCGCACGTCTCCGTATGGTGTCCGAGAAGATGGGGCAGCCGCGGGTCGCGCCGGAAACGATCCGCTATTGGGTCACCCTCGACGACGAGGCCGACAAGGCGCTGCACGATGTGGTTCCGCATGCGCCCCGCGACCGCGACACCTTCCTGCGCTTCATGGCCGCCTTGGACGTATCAGAAGGGACCGCGCGTCGGTTCTGGGCCTGGGCAGTCATCGCCCAGCGCTCAGTGCGGCAGCGCGTCGGCGCGGTGCTCTACGACGCCTACCGCAGCATCCTCGTCGATCCGCACGGCTCGGACGCCTCACAACTCGACCGTCTCGCCGGCGTTAAGGCTGTCCGCTCGGCCGCCGAGCAATTCGTCGCCACCGTCACCGGGCGCCGGGAGTACCGAGGATGAGCAATGGCTACTCGGCCACGCAGCTGCGGGACATCGATTCCGAAGTGAAGGAGGCGGTTTGCGATGCCCTGGTCAACCTCATCGTCGACCGAGTGTCGGGCGCAGATGAGCATGGGCAAGTCATCTTCGGCCGTTCACCCCGGCGCGCGATTTTCTCCGGCCAGCTCCTGCCGCGCTTTGACGACGGCGGTCTGGAGGACGAGACTTCCGATATCCGGATCGCGGCGATCGGCCTCGACTTCACGGCGAGGTCCGGGGTCGGCGGCGACCTGACCATTGAACCCCGCGCCGCTGTCTACATCCGGGCCCTGCCGACTTGGGCGGAGTTGCAGAATCCTCGCAATGGCCTCGACATCGATTTTCGTCTGAACGCCGCGACCCAGACGGCCATCGACCTGGCGATCCGCACCCGCCGCCAGCAGCTGTTCGCGGAACAGGGGTTGGATCGTCCCCGCTGGCGGGATCTCAGCGAAACCGCACGATCAGACGTGCGTCGGCGTCGTTCCGAAATCCAGGAGCGGGTGCGGATTGAGGCCTATCAAGCCCAAGGTATCGAGCTTGTGCGTGGCGATATGGACGACCTCGTGGTCGATGATGATGCCCCGGTTGAGCCGGCTCCGGGGGGGCCGGACCCAGCTCAGGAGGAGCAAGAGCCGCGCCCCCGGATCGCGACCCTGCTCCGCGCCGGCCGGCGAATTCCCTATGCGCTCATCGATCCGGCACCCCTTCCCGGAAAGTGGCTTTGCCTACCCTTGGTCCTGCCAGCCGGAACCCTCCGATTGGAGGCGGACGACGCGGCTCTGGCGGCGACGGTCGACGCCTATCGCGATCAGCTGCGCGTGGCCGCCACGGCCACTGTCGCCGACTGGCTGGCCTCGGACGCGGGTCGCCTCGCGGTTTGGCGTAATGTCTCCATTCGCCCGGCTGACGCGGAGAGCGAGGCCGCCTATGCCATCTTCCTGGCCGCGGCCCAGAATCTGCCGGTCAATGCCGCCGACGTGGCGCCGGATCTTTCCCAACTGACCATCACGGTCGAACGGCAGCAGGACTTTCTCGACCCCACGGTCCAGTCCTACCGGCTCACCGTCGACAACCAAGCACCCGATGTCCCGCTCCGCCAGGCGCAGATGCGCTGCCACGCGCTGTTCGGATGCTCGCTCAAGGTCGGGTTGCCACGCGCGGCGCACATTCCGCTTCGCCTCGACCGGGTCGAGTCGTCCTACCGGTTCCGCCATTTCCTGGAATACCCGGCGATCGGCTTGAACTGTGGGGTCGAGGCGGACCTCGGCGATGAGATCGTGAACCTCACGACCACCTGGGCGCCGCGCTTCGTTCAGCCGCGGATCATCCCACGAGGGGCCGACGTGCCGACCCAGTTTGGACGCCTGGCCGACCGGACCTTCCCGGTGCGCGAGCTCCAGGCCCTGCCTGGAGCCTACACAGCCTGGGTCCGCGATCACGTCAGCAGTTTGAGAGGGCAGGTCAGGGAAGGCCTATCGCCCGAGGACGCCGACCTTGAGACGGAACGGCTGACGATCGACGAAGCAGGACAGCTGGCAGAAGCCGGCTTCATCCGACGCGGTGTCGAACTCCTTGTGGAGGCGCAGGCCGCGTCCGCGCAGTTGGCGGCCGCGCCTGAAGGGCCAAACGCCGCCGGACTTCGTGCAAGGGCGGCGCCCTACGAAGCCTGGCTCCTGATGAACCGCGCCTTCTTCGAGCGCGACGGCGCCGACGCAAGCCGGGGCTGGCGCCTGTTCCAGATCGCATTCGTGCTGGCCCACATCCCGACGCTCGCGTCACGGATGCCGGAGTATCGGGCCTACTACGACGCACGGCTCGACGAGGACACGGTCAGTCTTCTTTACTTCCCCACTGGGGGCGGAAAGTCGGAAGCCTTCTATGGCACGCTGCTGTTTGGTCTCTTCCTTGACCGGCTCCGCGGCAAGGATCGCGGGGTCACTGTCCTGATCCGCTATCCCTTGCGCCTGCTCACTTTGCAGCAGGCGCAGCGCCTGCTGCGCCTGCTGGTGAGCGCCGAGTTAATTCGCCGCCGTGAGAACGTCGGAACATGGCCGTTTGAAATCGGCTTCTGGGTGGGCGCCTCCAACACGCCCAACCGCTACTCGGTGATCACCGCCGACGTGCCGCTCGCGAGCGATGAAGAGCATCCCGACGATATCCGGCTCGAGGAAGGCGCGGACGAACCGGCCGCCCTCCGAGACCGCGGGCGACGCTATCGCGATCTACGGGCGGCCTACGACAAGGTGCCGAGCTGTCCTTGTTGCGGGTCGCCGACCGGGCTTCGGCGCTATGAAGTCGATGGGCCTACGGCGAAGCGCCTCGCCATCATCTGTTTTAATCGGCGCTGCGTCTGGAACCAGGCCCATGGCCGACTGACGCCGCTTCCCTTCCTATTGACCGACGACACCATCTACGCGCGGGCGCCGGCCATCATTCTTGGCACGGTCGACAAGCTGGCGATGCTGGGCCAGCACACCGACACGATCGCGAAGGTCGTCGGCATGTTCGGCCTCGCCCGGTGGGTCGGACCGACAGGCCACCTGGAAACCCCACGCAAGATCGATGATCTCAGGGATGGACCTGGGGCGACCGGCTATGCGCCGGTCTTCCCCGCCTACCGAAGCGGCCAGAGGGTGTTTTTCGACCCCTTCCCCTCGCTCATCATTCAGGACGAAGCGCACCTTCTCGAGGAAAGCCTGGGCACCTTTAGCGGCCTGTTCGACACGCTGCTGGAAAACGTCCTTCAGGAGATCGATGCAGCCGCCGGCGGAGACTTGCAGCTCGCGCGAGCCTGGCAGGGCGACGACTGGGGTCGGGCGCGCATGCCCAAGGTGATCGCGGCGACCGCCACGATCTCCGATCCAGACCGCCAGATCGAGGTGCTCTATCAGCGCCGGGCGCTGCGGTTCCCCTATCCTGGCCCCGACATCTACCACTCGTTCTTCGCAGAACCGGCGCCGGCCCCAGTCACCAACCCCGACCGGCAGCGTCTTGGCCGTGAACTGCCATCGTGGGAGGCGCCCGAAGCGACGTCGCCTTGGATGAGACTCTACGTCTCGCTCATGACCAACGACGCGACCCACACTGTGACCTCCGTCCACGTCCTGGGCGTATTTCACACCTTGATCAGCGAGCTGTGGGCCGAGCTGACCGTGGATGACAGTCGCGGCCGGGCGATCCAACGGCTCCGGGCGGCGATCAGCCCCGGACGGGCCGGGGACTGGCGTCGCGCCGCCATCGACCGCTGCCTTCAAGAGCGGCGGGACGAAGACGTCCTTGCGGTGGTTGATCTTCACCGGATCGCCCTGGCCTATGTGACGAACAAGAAGGGGGGCGACCAGATCATGGACGCCCTCGACGCCACGGTCCGCCTTGGGCACCAGGCGGCCGGGTTGCCTCTGGACCATTTCGACAGTCGGCTCATCTCCGGCGGCGTCGACATGAAGGACATTCAGACGGTGATGGGCGACGCGGAGCGCAGCTTCGCGGGGCTGGAATATCCGCCGCTCGACGACCTCGTCCGCAATATCGTGGCGACATCCGCCATCAGCCATGGCGTCGACGTCGACCGGTTCAACAGCATGTTTTTCGCCGGCCTTCCATCCGACATCGCGGAGTATATCCAAGCGTCAAGCCGGGTCGGTCGGACCCACGTCGGCTTCGTCATGCTCCTGCCGACACCGCAGAGCCGGCGAGATCGGTATGTCGTGGAGACCCACGACATCTTCCATCGCTTCCTTGAGCGGATGATCGCGCCCCCAGCGGTGGAGCGGTGGGCGGAAAACGCACTTCGACGCGTTTTCGCGTCCTACATACAAGCCTGGGCCATGACCAAGGAGGGTGTGGAGTTCATCCGCCGGAGCGACGCGACCAAGGACTCGTCGCCCCAATATGACTTCGTGGGCCGCCTCGGCGCCGATGCCCGGCGAGAACCCATTCGCTTTCCCGACGAGATCGGCAACTTCATCCTGCGGTCGGCGGGATTCGAGGGGCGAGGACGCGAACATGTGGGCCGCCCTGTCTACGACGAACCCTACCGCCGCCTGGTCGATCGCGCCTCTCGGGACTTTTCGAACGCGATGGGGGCCCAAGCCACCGAGAGCCGGCTCCGCGACTACTGGAGCGACCAAACGGCGGTCTTCAAGAAGCCGATGACCTCGCTGCGCGACGTTGATGAGGCCGGGATGATCGTGGGTTCCGCCTACGATCCGGCCGCCCGAGCGATCAACACGCGGGTGGACCAATCGGCCCTGGCGCGCGTCATGCGGGCGATCAGGAGCCAACGCGGCGCCGCGGCGGAAACCGACGGCGAGCTTGATGGAGACAACGCGTGAGCCGTCCGCCCAACGGCCGCCCGCCGCAGGGCGCAGACGGCTGGCGCGATCGTCGTCCGGCCGCGATGCGCGGTGGTTTTGACGCTCAACCCAACCCCGACGCCGAACCGCCGAAAATGGCCCGATCGCGAGTCCAACTTGCGACGTCCTACGCTCCGGGCGTCCTCCTCACCTGGGAAGGGGGCAAGGGCATCTGCCGGTCCGTCCCTATCCGACGGCCTGTGCAACTCGACCGGACGACAGAACGGCAGATCTTCGACGGCATTCGGGAATTTGCGGAAAATTGGCAATCCCGCGCCCTGTCGGTCCGCCCCGCCGGCGAGATCGCGCCCGCGCTGGCGCTTGACCCTGACTTTTTCGATCCCCGCACCAACCGCGTCGAGATCGACCAGCAACGCTTCGAGCCGACGGACCCGAGCGTGGTCGGCTACGTACCATATCCGCTGGTGTTCCAGTGTGGCGTTTGCAGCCGGATTCGGGAGTTCACCTCGGTCGAGGAGCTGGACCGGCAGCCCCTGCCGCGCCGCTGCGGCGACCATGACGCGCGATGGGGACAGGTCGATGTCGTCTACGCCCATTGGTCGGGCAGCATCGAGCCCCTCAGTCCAAGCGGATACCGCTTTGATCCTGCTGATTCGCGGGTGCATCGGATCGATGTCTGCACCTGCGGCGCTCGCAACTATTCCCTGCGTAACCGCGCCCCGGTCTTCTCGGAATGGCGGTTCGTCTGCAACGAGTGTGGCGTGACCCGGGAATTGAAGAAGCCCGACCATGACACCTACGAAGTCCTCGAGGCGGACCGGCTCGCCGGCGGCCGCCAATACGAGTTCATCGAGGTCAATATGCTCCCGGTCTCGTACCGGGCGAACTCGGCCTTCTACCCCCAGCGCGGCAATTTCATCGAATTTCGCAACCCCGATGTCGTCGATCTGCTGACCGACAGCCGGCGCTTCGATCTCGCCCGGGCGCTTGCCCGCATCTACGACGTCCCGTTTGCCGAGCCGAGTGATGCGGACATAGAGCAGGCGCTGCGCAACGCCGGGCGCACGGCGGAGTGGGACGAGTACCAAGACCTCCTCGACGTGCTGCGGCGCGCCGAAGAGCGCGGCCCTCCTGAGCGCGCCCTTCGTTGGCGGGAGGCGATCGCGGAGATGCGCGAGGGCTGGTACGCCAGCGGCGTGGTGGAGCGCGGGCAGATCCAAAGCCCCGCGCTGGTGCGCGCCGCTCTGGACCGGGAGAACTGGGCGCGGCGCTACGACCCCATCCGTCTGGCGCTCCAGCACAACGCCTTCGTCCAAGAGCATATCGCCGACCGGCTCCCGGTCTTCGAAGCCGTCGACGTGATGACCCCCGACGCCCAGCTCTCAGACGTCGCGGGCGATCCGGCGGCGATGGCTCGCTATCGTGCAGCGATCGGGCCGCTCCTCGACACCATGGGGCTCGCGCGAATGGTGCTGATCCGCGGCCTGCCGATCTGCGAATTCAGCTTCGGCTATTCACGGGTGTCGTCAGGCCCGATCTACCATCGCGAAACGCAGGGACGCTCTGTGGCCATGCCGGTCCGGCTGAAGGCGTTCGACGCCTTGCCTGTCCCTGGAGGGCGAAAACATCCGATCTATGTGACGCAACAGAGCAACGAGGCGCTCTACTTCCGCTTGGACGAAGCCAAGGTCCGCCGATGGCTTGAACTGAACCAGGTGCCGAACACGCCGCCAGAGGGCGTCCATATCGGCCAGCGCTTGATCGAGACCTATCAGGACTTCGGCCCCTTCCTGGAGGCTTATAAGGATCGCGAACGCGGCGGGACTCCGCGGAGCCTCGGGTCGTATGTCTATCTCCTCCTACACAGCCTCGCCCATCAGTTGATGCACTCGCTGGCGGATCTCTCCGGTCTCGATGCGGACGGGCTTGGGGAACATCTCTTCCCGGCCGACCTCGCCTTTGTTCTCTATCGCAAAGGGATGACGCCGGACCTCGGCAACATCTCCGCCATGTGGCGAAATCACGCCGAGGACTATCTGCGGCGCGCGATCGACCCCCGCCTGCTGCGATGCGGGTCGGGATCGCTGTGCGACTCTCGCGGCGGGGCTTGCCCCGCCTGCATCATGGTCAGCGAAGTCACCTGCGTTGCATCCAATCAGCTGCTCTCGCGGGCCGCCTTGCGCGGCGGCCCGGCCCCGAACTGGGAAGCCGCAACAGCGCCGCGGATCGTTGGCTTCTTCGATGCGCGAGTGCGGTCGTGAAGGCGCAGGACCTGGTCTCTCCGAAGGGGACGACCCGTCTCGTCGTCACCCTTCCCGGCGAGCAGAGCCGATTTGGAGAGGCGTTGAAACGCCACGCTGGCGAGGCCTTCACAACCCTCACCGATACGCATGACGCCTTCACCCACATCGCCCGCCGAGCCATCGACCGGTTCGTTATCATGGTTCCCTTCATCGATCGGGCCGGCGCGGCGTGGGCGGCGGAGCTGTTCGAGGCGACGCTGGCGGCGCAGCGGCTGCTGATCCTGCGCGACGCATCCCAGTTGGCGGCATGCGGCCAAGCGGGCACCCACCTGAGGACGCTGGCGACGGGCGTTTTCGACTATTGCTTCACTGACGGCGACAACGGCGCCGCCCTGGGCGAAACCTTTCATGCCAAGGTCGTCATGGCCGATGGCGTCAGCGCCTATGTCGGCTCGGCCAATCTGCTGCGCCGGTCGCGGCGCTCAAATCTGGAGTGCGGCATGCTTGTCGACGGACCGGGAGCTCTAGCGGTCGCGATGCTCGTCGACACGGTTCTCGCCATCGCGCGCCCATCTTAGCCGGCCATCTACCCGTATTAGGTCCACGCCATCCCGAAAGCGGAGCCACCCGTCGGTTAAGAGTCAGGTGCAGTCGCGCCGGTTTCTTGTTCCCGTACCGTGCCAGGAAGTGGACCCTCGGGGCGTCGGTTGTGGTTGAGGATTCTTGGACGCCCGCCCAGCGCCAAGCCTCGCCGCGCCCCGGAGGCGGGTGTTTGAGAATGCCTCAAGTCTGACCCGCGGGATGGCGGT
>FSWM01000766.1_pt1 | contig 12204 bp, 10 predicted proteins | sample 1637841 | NCBI WGS metagenome assembly FSWM01 (sample SAMEA3914789, study PRJEB12502) | metagenome | biome: forest; material: soil | place: Canada | collected 2011-07-03 | depth 0.3 m | reverse complement strand
GAGGGGTTGCGGCTTTTCAGGATGGATATGAGAGGCCTTATCCCCTCATCCTCCCCTTCGCTTCGCGAACGGGCCCCTCCTTCTCCCCATGGGAGAAGGTAGGTTCGACCGCCCCGGCTTAACTTAGCGCCAATGGGCCTGCGCGGGATGAGCGCAATGAAAAATTGAAGCCTTTATTTGTCAACGGACCCCAGGGGTGGCCCCACTGGCCGCCCCTAAGGCCCCTCGCCCGTCCACTCCCAATGCCACGGCTCGAACACATAGTTCACAAACCCGAACCGTCCGGCGTTGCGCACCAGCCAGCGATAGGCGGGGGTGCGGGACTGGAACAGACGGTTGGCGTCGGCCGAGCTGTCGGCCATGAACCCCGGGGCGGCGCCCACACCCAGATCCAGGGCCAGGCCGGTGCGGTGCGCCGAGCAGGCGGCGCGCACCACCCCCTGGCAATTGGCCTCGGCGGCGCAGCGCGCCTCGTCCTCGGCCGGGTTGCGATAGCCTGAGAACAGTTTCAGGGCGTCAGGGTCGCCCACAAGCCCTGGATTATCCTCCCGCGCGGCGGCGACCATGCGCCGGTAGGCCGCCAGCGCGCCGGGCCGGAGCCGGACGGTCTTGCCCAGGGTCTCCTCCGGCCTGGCGGCTGCGAGATCGGCCTCGGCGGGCGGCGACGGGCAGATCCCCTGCGCGCGGACAGCGACGAACGGGCGCCGGGCCTGCCAGCCGGCTTTCAGGCGCCCGAGAGAGACCGTGTCGAACACGCCCGTGGCCGGCAGAGCCTGGTTGGCTTGCCAACGGGACAGAGCGCCGGCGAACCCCGGACGTTGCGGCGCGCAACGCACCGCCACATCGCGCTGGATGGTCGGCGCATAGATCGCCCAGCCGGTCTCCGCCCGGCCAAACGGCTCGATCGGCAGGCTGGCCAGGCTGGCGGCGTTGGCTTGCGCCGCCCTGTGCTGGGCGGCGCTTCCCCCGCACCACAGGCCCGCGCGCCAAAGCAGGGGCGCGGCCGGCGTGCTGGCGCAGCCGCCCAGGGCGAGCAGCAGGATCAGAGCTGGAAGACAGCGCAATCTGATAGGCCTTGTCATAGCCCAGTTCGCCGGCGATGCGGCGTCGCTGTCCAGCCCATATGGCGCCACCCCATTGACCGGCCGCGCGACGCATCCCCCAATAGGACCATGACGCGACCGTTACGGCTTGATCCGGATCGCTTCTTTCCCGCCGACCCCTCGGTGCGCGGGATTGCGCGGGCGCTGTTCTCCACGGTCGAGGCGACGCCGATCCTGAGCCCCCATGGCCATACCGATCCGGCCTGGTTCGCCTATGACGAGGCGTTTCGCGACCCGGTCAGCCTGTTGCTGTGGCCCGATCACTATCTACTGCGCATGCTCTACAGCCAGGGGGTGCGGCTGGAGAGCCTGGGGATCAAGCCGCTGGACGGCGGGGTCGCCGAGACCGACCGGCGGCTGATCTGGCGGCGATTCGCCGAGCACTACCGCCTGTTTCGCGGCACGCCGTCTCGCCTGTGGCTGGACCACGTGTTTTCGGAGGTGTTCGGACTGGAGACGCGGCTGTCGCCGGTCACCGCCGACGCCTATTTCGACGCCATCAGCGCCGCCCTGGCCCAGCCGGAATTTCGCCCCCGCGCCCTGTTCGAGCGGTTCAATATCCAGGTCCTGGCCACCACCGAGCCGGCGCTCGACACCCTCAACCACCACCGGGCCATCCGCGGCTCCGGCTGGCTGGGCCGGGTGATCACCACCTTCCGCCCCGACGACGTCACCGATCCCGACCGGGAGGATTTCGCCGTCAACCTGCAGCGCCTGGGGGTCATGACCCAGGAGAACACCAGCATCTGGGGCGGCTATCTGGCGGCCCTGGTCCAGAGGCGGGCGGTGTTCCGCAAGCTGGGGGCCACGGCCACCGACCACGGCCATCCCACCGCCCGCACGGCGGACCTGTCGCCGATCGCCTGCCAGGCCCTGCTGGACCGGGTCCTGTCGGGCCGCATGGAGCCGCGCGACCCGGAGCTGTTCCGCGCCCAGATGCTGACCGAGATGGCGGTGATGTCCTGCGAGGACGGCATGGTGATGCAGTTGCATCCCGGCTCCTGGCGCAATCACAATCCCTGGCTGTTGAAGCGCTTCGGCCGCGACATGGGCGGCGACATCCCCCTGGCCACCGACTATGTGGCGGCGCTCAAGCCCCTGCTGGACAAGGTCGGCCGCAAGCCGGGCTTCAGCCTGATCCTGTTCACCCTCGACGAAAGCGCCTATTCGCGCGAACTGGCCCCGCTGGCCGGCCACTATCCCTGCCTGAAACTGGGGCCGCCCTGGTGGTTCCACGACAGTCCCGAGGGCATGTTGCGGTTCCGCCGCCAGACCACCGAGACCGCCGGCTTCTACAATACGGTGGGCTTCAACGACGACACCCGCGCCTTCCTGTCGATTCCCGCCCGCCATGATCTGGCCCGGCGCATCGATTGCGGCTATCTGGCCGAACTGGTCGCCACCGGGCGGCTGGAAGAGGATGAGGCGGCGGAGTTGGCGATGGACCTGGCCTATAATTTCGCCAAGGCGGCGTACCGCCTGTGACCTGCGGACCCGATAATGGAGTCGGCCTGTGATGGGCGCCATCTGCATCGGTGAATGCATGGTCGAGCTGCGGGGTGCGGGCGAGGGCCTGTATGGCCGCGCCTTCGCCGGCGACGCCTACAATACCGCCGTCTATCTGAAACGGTCGGCCCCGGATCTCGAGGTCCAGTTCCTCACCGCCACCGGCGACGGGGGCCTGAGCGGCGAGATGCGCCAGGCCTGGACGCAGGAGGGCGTGGGCGAGGCCCTGGCCTTCCGCGTGCGCGGCGCCGAGCCCGGCCTGTACATGATCGAGCTGGATGCTCAGGGCGACCGCCAGTTCCACTATTGGCGCTCGGCGTCGGCGGCGCGATCCTGGCTGCGGGAGCTGGTCAAGGTGGGTGGGGCCGACAAGCTGGCCGGCGCCGACCTGGTGTTCCTCTCGGCCATCTCCCTGGCCATCCTGTCCGACGACGACCGGGCCGAGGCCGTGGCCCTGATCGCCTCCCTGAAGGGCCGGGTGGGGAGAATCGCCTTCGACACCAATATCCGCCCGGCCCTGTGGCGCGACATGTTCGCCGCGCGCACCGCCATCGAGCCGATCCTGCGCGTGGCCGACATGGTGCGCGCCAGCCGCGACGACGCCGTGGCCCTGTTCGGGGAGAGCGACCCGCGCCGCCAGATCGAGGCCCTGCGCGGCGCCGGGACGCGGGAGCTGGTCCTGACCCTGGACGCCGCCGGCTGCATGCTGTCGGCCGAGGGCGCCGAGGCCGTGCTGCCGGCGCCGGCGACCATGGTCAAGGACACCTCGGGCGCGGGCGATTCCTTCAATGGCGCCTATCTCGCCGCGCGCCTGGCGGGCCGTTCGCCGCTGGAGGCCGCCCAGGCCGGCCTGAACCTCGCCGCCCGGGTGGTCACCTGGCCGGGCGCGGTGGTTCCGGCCGATGTATCCCATCCCAGGGGAGCCTAATGCAGACCATCACCGGCGCGCGGGTCATCGTCACCTGTCCGGGGCGCAACTTCGTCACCCTCAAGATCGAGACCGCTGGCGGCCTGACCGGGATCGGCGACGCCACCCTCAACGGGCGCGAACTGGCCGTGGCCAGCTATCTGGCCGACCACGTCATCCCCACCCTGATCGGCCGCGACGCCCAGGCGATCGAGGACATCTGGCAATATCTCTATCGCGGCGCCTATTGGCGGCGCGGGCCGGTGACCATGTCGGCCATCGCCGCGGTCGACACCGCCCTGTGGGACCTCAAGGCCAAGCAGGCGGGCCTGCCGCTCTATCAGCTGCTGGGCGGGGCCAGCCGCACCGGGGTGATGGTCTATGGCCACGCCAATGGCGCAACCGTCGATGAAACCGTCGCCGAGGCCCGCCGCTACCAGGCCATGGGCTATAGGGCGATCCGCCTGCAGACCGGCGTTCCCGGCCTGGCCTCCACCTACGGCGTCAGCGGCGACAAGCTGTTCTACGAACCCGCCGACGCCGCCCTGCCCACCGAAAACGTCTGGTCGACCAGCAAATACATGCCCACCGTCCCTCGGCTGTTCGAGGCCGCCCGCGAGGCCCTGGGCTGGGACGTCCACCTGCTGCACGACGTGCATCACCGCCTGACCCCGATCGAGGCGGCGCGGCTGGGCAAGGACCTGGAGCCCTACCGGCCGTTCTGGCTGGAAGACCCGACCCCGGCGGAAAACCAGGAGGCGTTCAAGCTGATCCGTCAGCACACCACCACCCCGCTGGCGGTCGGCGAGGTGTTCAACAGCATCTGGGACGCCAAGGACCTGATCCAGAACCAGCTGATCGACTATATCCGCACCACCGTGGTCCATGCCGGCGGGATCAGTCATCTGCGCCGCATCGCCAGCCTGGCCGATCTCTATGGCGTGCGCACCGGCTGTCACGGGGCCACCGACCTTTCGCCGGTGTGCATGGGCGCGGCCCTGCATTTCGACCTCTCGGTGTCCAATTTCGGCATCCAGGAATATATGCGCCACACGCCCGAGACCGACGCCGTCTTCCCCCACGCCTATAGTTTCAGAGCCGGCGAGCTGCACCCCGGCGAGGCGGCCGGCCACGGCGTCGACATCGACGAGGCCCTGGCCGCCCAATATCCCTACCGCCCCGCCAGCCTGCCGGTGAACCGGCTGGAAGACGGGACCGTGCATAGCTGGTGAACGCGGCGCGCCCTTGGCCATGTCCCTCGCTGACCCGCCCGTCTTCCGCCTGATCGCCCCGTCTGAGGCCCAGTCCGGGGGCCAGTCCGGCGCCCACCTGACCCTGGCCAGCGACCAGGGCGAGCGCGTCCACCTGTTCGTGCTGGAACAGGACCTGATCCGCGTCATGGCCCTGCCCGCCGGCCGGCTGGACCAGCCGCGGACCTGGGCTATCGCGCCCGGGCTGGACGATGCGCCGCTGGAAGGCCGCGACCGGTTCGATCTGAGCGGGTTCGCCCTGCCGGATTTCGCGCTGGAGCAGGACGAGACCCACCTTGTTCTCTCCACCGCCCTGGTGCGCCTCAGCGTGAGGCTGGAAGGCTTTTCCTGCGCCTGGGAGATCAAGGTGGACGGCGCCTGGCGCCCGGTCGCCCGCGACCGCCCGACCCAGGCCTATAACTGGGGCTATTGGGACGGGAGGATCTATCACTATCTGCGCCGCGAACCGGGCGAGCGCTATCTTGGCCTGGGCGAGCGCACCGGGGACATGGACCGCGCCGGCCGGCGCTTTCGCCTGACCAATCTCGACGCCATGGGCTATGACGCCCGCACCAGCGATCCGCTGTACAAGCACCTGCCGGTCTATATCACCGCCCAGCCGGACACGGGCCTCGCCTTCGGCCTGCTCTATGACACCCTGTCGGACGCCCGTTTCGACTTCGGCCAGGAGCGGGACAACTATCACGGCCCCTATCGCCACATGGTCGCCGACCATGGGGACCTGGACTATTATTTCATCGCCGGCCCGGCGGTGGATCAGGTGGTGCGCCGGCTGACCTGGCTGACCGGCCGCCCGGCCTTTCCGCCGCGCTGGGCGCTCGGCTATTCCGGGTCGACCATGGCCTATACCGACGCGCCCGACGCCCAGGCTCGCATGGCGGGGTTTCTGGACCGGTGCGCCGAGCACGACATCCTGTGCGACAGCTTTCACCTGTCGTCGGGCTACAGCTCGATCGGCCCCCGCCGGCATGTGTTCCACTGGAACCTGGACAAGTTTCCCGACCCGGCCGGTTTCGCCCGCAGCTATGCCGACCGCGGCGTGCGGCTGTGCGCCAATATCAAGCCGTGCCTCCTGGCCGACAATCCGCGTTTCGACGAGGCGTCCGGCCAGGGGCTGCTGATCGCCGAGGCCGATGGCCAGCCGGCCTGGGTGCAGTTCTGGGACGGGCCGGGCGCCTATCTGGACTTCACCCGGCCGGCGACCCTCGACTGGTGGAAGGCGCGCGTGACCGAGAGCCTGCTGGCGGTGGGCCTGGGCTCGACCTGGAACGACAATAACGAGTTCGAGATCTGGTCGCCCAGGGCCATGGCCCACGGTTTCGGCCAGCCCCGCGCCGCGCGGGAGTTCAAGCCGCTGCAGACCCTGATGATGATGCGCGCCTCCCGCGACGCCCAGGTCGCCCATGCCCCGGCCAAGCGGCCCTATCTGGTCTCCCGCTCGGGCGGCCTGGGCATGCACCGCTATGTGCAGACCTGGTCGGGCGACAATTCGACCTCGTGGGAGACCCTGAAATACAATATCAAGATGGGGCTGGGCCTGGCCCTGTCGGGCGTCTCCAACAGCGGCCACGACATCGGCGGCTTTTCCGGTCCCGCGCCCAGCGCCGAGCTTCTGGTGCGCTGGGTGCAGTTCGGCCTGTTCATGCCGCGGTTCTCGATCCACTCCTGGAACGACGACGGCACCGTCAACGAGCCCTGGATGCATCCCGAGGCGACGCCGGCGGTGCGTGACCTGATCAAGCTGCGCGGCCGGCTGACGCCCTATCTCTATGACCTGGTCTGGCGCTATCACCGGGCGTTCGAGCCCATCGCGCGGCCGACCTTCCTCGATTTCCCGAACGATCCCGGCTGCTGGCGCGAGAGCGACGACTTCATGCTGGGGGCCGCCCTGCTGGTCGCCCCGGTGGTCGAGCCGGGCGCGGACACCCGCGAGGCCTATTTGCCGGCCGGCGCCGGCTGGTGCGATTTTTGGACCGGCGAGCGGTTCGAGGGCGGCCAGTCGGTCAGCCGGCCGGCGCCCTGGGCGCGGCCGGTGGTGTTCGCGCGCCAAGGCTGCGCCATCCCGCTCAATCTCGCCGAGCAGCACTTCGCCCAGCCCGCCGACGACCGGGGCGTGTTGGTGTTCGCCCACGGCGGGACGGGAAGCTTCGAGGACCGGGTGTTCGAGGACGACGGCGAAACGGCGCCCGCCGCCGACCAGGGCTGGCGCATCGCCGTCCGGTCGGACGACGAGGCGATCTACGTCACCGCACCCCGCTCGGTGAAGGTGATCCTGCCGCCGGCCGAAACCCGGCTGCTAAGGCGGATTTCCTAGAGCTGATGTGATTCAAACGTTCAGAACGAGATTAATTAGAGCCCAACAAAAACCGCTCATCCCGGCGAAGGCCGGGATCCAGATCCTATGGCGTAGGCGCGTGGTTTCGGGCGGATTATTGTCTTTGGCTTGAGCTTTGCCATCTGGATCCCGGCCTTCGCCGGGATGAGCGGAGTTTATATTGGCTCATCCCGGTTTCATCATGGGGAAAACCCCGCTCCAGCCCTAGCCCAGCCGGTCGGCCTTGCGCAGGGCCGGGAACATCTGCGACCACAGGCCGGTGACCAGCAAGGCGCCGACCCCGCCGAACAGGGCCGAGCCCACCGGGCCGAGCAGGCGCGCGACCATGCCGCTTTCGAATTCGCCCAGCTCGTTGGAGGCGCCGATAAACAGGCTCGACACCGCCGCCACCCGTCCGCGCATGGGGTCAGGAGTGACGATCTGGACCAAGGTCTGGCGAACATAGACGCTGAGCATGTCCGCCGCCCCCAGGACCGCCAGGGCCGCCACCGAGACGATCAGCACCTTGGACAGGGCGAAGACCACCGTCGAGGCGCCGAAAATGGCCACGCCGGTGAACATGACCAGGCCGGCTTTGCGCCGGATGGGCCTGACCGCCAGGATCGCGGCGATACAGGCCGCGCCGATCGCGGGCGCCGACCGCAGCACGCCAAAGCCCTGGGCGCCCACATGCAGCACATCCCGGGCGAACACCGGCAGCAGGGCCGTGGCCCCGCCCAGAAGCACGGCGAACAGGTCCAGTGAAATGGCCCCGAACACGATCCGGTTGGTCCAGACATAGACCAGGCCTTCCTTGACCAGCGCCCAGCGCGAACCGGGCTGGACGTCGGGATGGGTGCGCGCGCGAATGGTCAGCAGGGTCAGGCAGGCGGCGGCATAGAGGCTCACCGCCGCCCCATAGGCCACCGCCGGCGAGACGGCGCACAGCAGTCCGCCCAGGGCCGGTCCCAGGATCTGGGCGCCCTGCATGGACAGCGAACTCCAGGCGATGGCCCGTGGAAACAGCGCTCGGGGCACCAGCATCGGCGCCATGGCCGTGCTGGCGGGGGCCAGGAACACCCGCGCGGCGCCAAAGGCCGCGGCCACCAGATAGACCGGCCAAACTTCCGACAGGCCGGCATGGGCCAGCAGGGTCAGGACCACCGCGGTCAGGGCCTGTGCCGCGGCGCAGATCGCCGCGATCTTCTTGCGGTCGTGGCGGTCGGCCATTTCCCCCGCCGTCAGGGTCAGGGCGAACACCGGCAGGAACTGGGCCAGGCCGACCATGCCCACGGCGAAGGCGGCGTGTTTCACGTCGCTGTGCAGGCGGGCTATGGCGTAGATCTGCCAGGCGATGGTCACGCTCTGGATCTGACCGGCCAGCACGCTGAGGAAGCGCGCCGACAGCAGCGACAAAAAAGCGCGCTGGCGCAGGAGGCTTTTCGCGCCAGCGTCGGAATCAGGGATCGGGGAGGTCATCGGCGCTCATCTTGGCGTGCGCGCCGTCCGCCCGCAATTGACTTAGCGTTGGCTTTGCGTTGACGGGGAGGCTGATCGGCCCTATTGCGCCTGCCTTCGACGAAAGGGATCGGGCCTTAGCCGACCATGCGACGCCTGCGACGATACCAGCCGATGCGGCCCGCGCGCCGCACCTGACGCCTCCCGTCTCGGGCGCCTTCGCAAGGGCTTCACGATTCGGGATCAACAGTGATCCGTTCTGCTGAAGCACCCGAGCCCATGATCGTTCAATCCCGCGTCTCCGCTGTTCCCCCTGCTGTTCCGCAACTGCGCGCCGAATGCGCCACCGACGCCGCGGCGATCGAGCGCCTGGTCCATGCCGCCTTCGGCCCGGGCCGATTCGCCAAGGCCGCCGAGCGCCTGCGTGAGACCAACCATGTGCTGGCCGAGCTGTCGGTGGTGGCCTGGTCCGGCGAGACCCTGGCCGGCTGCGTGCGGCAGTGGCCGATCCGGGTCGGCGGCCGGCCGGTGGTGTTCCTGGGACCGATCGCGGTCGACCCCGCCTGGCGTCATCACGGCCTGGGCGGCGCTCTGGTCGAGCGGGCCTGCGACGCGGCCCAGGCGGCCGGCCATGAGCTGATCCTGCTGGTCGGCGACCTGCCGTTCTTTGGCCCCCAAGGCTTTGCGATGGTGCCGCCGGGGCGGGTGATCCTGCCAGGGCCCGCCGATCCGCGCCGGGTCCTGGCCCGGGCGCTCAAACCCGCCGCTCTGGATGATCTGGCGGGGATCGTCGAACCCGGCTGGTGATTTTCAGTTTCCAGGTGCGCTGGCGGCGAACCGCACTAGATTTGTCTGATGACCAGTGGAAACGAAATCGGGGGCCTGGACGGGGTGATCGCGGCGGCCAAGCAGGCGCCGGGGCGCGGCCTGCCGCCGGTGCACCTGTGGAACCCGGCCCATTGCGGCGATATCGATATCGTCATCAAGCGCGACGGCCTGTGGTTCCATGAGGGCACGCCCATCGGCCGCGAGGCCCTGGTGCGCCTGTTCTCCACCGTGCTGCGCAAGGACCCCGACGGCTTCCACCTGGTGACGCCAGTGGAAAAGATGCGCATCACCGTCGAGGACGCCCCCTTTATCGCCGTCCGGGTCGACCGGGTCGGCGAGGCCCTGCGCTTCCTGACCAATGTCGGCGACGAGGTCGAGGCCGGGCCGGACAACGCTATTCGCGTCGAGGCCGATCCCGCCACCGGCGAGCCCCGGCCCTATCTGCATGTGCGCCGGGGCCTGGAGGCGCGCATCGCCCGGCCTGTCTTCTATGAGCTGGTCGAGCTGGCGCAGGAGCGCGCCACCCCCGAGGGGCCGAGGCTGGGCGTGAGCTCCAACGGCGCCTGGTTTCCGGTGGGGCCGGCGGGCGCGCACCTGCTATGAACCAATCGCAAGAGCGCGCCACGAGCTCCGACGACCTTCGCCGCGCCATCGCCGGCCGCCTGGACCCGATCGAGACCTATGATCCCCTGACCCGCAAGGTGAGCTCGGATTTCGATCTCAATCCCAATCCGGACCCTCTGCCCAGCGTGCTGACCCCCGCGGCGGTGCTGGTGGCCCTGGTCGAGCATGAGACGGGCCCGACCGTGCTGCTGACCCGGCGCGCCGACACCCTGCGCCGCCACACCGGCCAGATCGCCCTGCCCGGCGGGCGCTGCGATCCGGGCGAGACACCCTGGGAGACCGCCCTGCGCGAGGCGCACGAGGAGATCGGTCTCGATCCCGCCCTGGTCAGCCTCGCCGGCCTGTCCTCGGCCTATCATACAGGCTCGGGCTTCGACATCACCCCGGTGGTCGGCTTCGTCAAACCCGGTTTCGTGCTCACCGCCAACCCGGCCGAGGTCGCCGACATCTTCGAAACCCCGTTCGCCTTTCTGATGGACCCCCTGAACCACGAACGCCGGTTCCTCGACGGCGCCGACGGCCAGCGCCGGCATTTCTACGCCATGTCCTATGAGGAGCGGGTGATCTGGGGCGCCACCGCCGGCATCCTGCGCGCGCTCTATCAACGCCTCAACGATGTGGTTGCGGGGTAAGGCCGACGCCAGGCGAACCTTGGCAGGTTGGCCTGGATTTGAGACCCTCAGCCGCATCAAGGACGCGCCGTGACCGACACCCTCATCACCCAGCCCTGGCTGCGGGCCAAGGAGACCCAGGCCGTGATGGCCGCGCTGCAGGCGGCGGGCGGGCGCGACGCCGCCCGGTTCGTCGGCGGCTGCGTGCGCAACGCCCTGATCGGCCGGCTGGTGGAGGATATCGACATCGCCACCCCCCTGACCCCCGACCAGGTGACCGCGGCGGCCAAGGCGGCCGGATTGAAACCGGTTCCCACCGGCTACGACCATGGCACGATCACGGTGGTCAGCGGCGGCAAGCCGTTCGAGGTCACCACCCTGCGCCGGGACGTGGAGACCGACGGCCGGCACGCGGTGGTGGCCTTCACCGCCGATTGGAGCCAGGACGCCCAGCGGCGGGACTTTCGCCTCAACGCCCTCTATGCCGACGCCGAGGGCCGGATCTTCGACCCCACCGGCCACGGCGTCGCCGACGCCAGGGCCGGGCGCATCGTCTTTGTCGGCGAGGCCGACCAGCGCATCGCCGAGGACGCCCTGCGCATCCTGCGGTTCTTCCGCTTCCAGGCCTGGTACGGCAAGGGCGCGCCCGACCCGGAGGGCCTGGCCGCCTGCGAGCGGATGAAGGCCGGCCTGGCCCATCTGTCGGCGGAGCGGATCGCCAAGGAGATGCTCAAGCTGCTGGCCGCCGACGACCCGCGTCCCGCCCTGCGCCTGATGGCGGCCACCGGCGTTCTCGGCGCCGTCCTGCCCCAGGCCGTCGGGCTGGAGCGCTTCGACGCCCTGGTCGAGATCGAGACCGGGCAGCTTTTCCAGTGCGATCCCCTGCTGCGCCTGGCCGCCCTGCTGCCTGACGACCCGGCCGTGGCCGCCCAGACCGCCGGCGCCCTGCGCCTGTCCAACGCCCAGCGCGACCGGCTGGTCGCGGCCCTGGGCGACGATGTGCGCATGGTGTCCTGGATGAGCCCGCGCGAGGCGCGCCGGGCCGTCTATCGCCTGGGCGCCCAGGCCTTTTGCGACCGCGCCCTGCTGGCCTGGGCCGCCTCGATGCGCCCGGCCGCCACCATCCAGTGGCGCGCCCTGCTGCCCATGGCCCAGACCTGGCCGCGCCCGGTGTTTCCCCTGACCGGCGAAGAGATCCTGGCCGCCGGCGTGCCCAAGGGCCCCCTGGTGGGCGCGGTGATGCGCGAAGTGGAAAATTGGTGGATCGACCAGGACTTCACCGAGGACAAACTGTCCCTGGTCGAGCAGTTGAAGGCCGTGGCCCAGGGGATGGCCTATTAGATCGGGATGACTTTTGATTGAACCCCTGCAGCCACCAAAAGCCGCTCATCCCGGCGAAGGCCCATAGGCGCTGAATTATGCCAGGGCAGTCAAACCTCCCTTCTCCCATGGGGAGAAGGAGGGGCCCGTTCGCGAAGCGAAGGGGAGGATGAGGGGGTAAGGTCTCTCATATCCATCCTGAAAAGCCGCAACCCCTCACCCTCCCACGCCTTGCGGCGCGGGCCCCTCCCTCTCCCTTCGG
>FSWM01000838.1_pt1 | contig 12302 bp, 14 predicted proteins | sample 1637841 | NCBI WGS metagenome assembly FSWM01 (sample SAMEA3914789, study PRJEB12502) | metagenome | biome: forest; material: soil | place: Canada | collected 2011-07-03 | depth 0.3 m | reverse complement strand
GGTATAAGCGCCCCGCCGCGACGACAATGGGGCCAAGCTCTGCATGACTGAAAAACCCGACTGGATGCGCCCGCGCGGCAAGCCCTGGGAAATCCGCAGCGGCCGCACGGCCTACGAAAACCCGTGGATCAGCGTGCGGGAATACCAGGCGACGGCGCCGACCGGCAGGCCGGCCCTGTACGGCTTGGTCAGCTTCCGCAACTACGCCCTGGCCGTCCTGCCGCTGCATGACGACGGCGATGTGACCTTGGTCGGTCAGCATCGATTTCCGTTGGCCGACTATTCCTGGGAGATCCCCGAGGGCGGCGGCGCCTTGGCCGAGGATCCGCTGGCGGGGGCCCAGCGCGAGCTGCGCGAGGAAACGGGCCTCGTCGCCGCCGACTGGCGCCAGGTGCTGCGGTTCCAGCTCTCCAACTCCATCACCGACGAGCAGGGGTTCGGCTTCATCGCCACGGGCCTCAACCAGGTTGACATCGACCCGGACGAGACCGAAGACCTGCAGGTGGTCAAGGTTCCGTTCCGCCAGGCGCTGGACCTGGCCATGGCTGGACACATTTCGGACATGCTGACAGTGGCGATGCTGCTGAGGGCATACCATATGGCTGAGGAGGGTGAGCTGCCGCACGCCCTGTCCAATGCTATGTTAAGGCCCGCCGGGCATCCTTGAGGAAACAGGACAAGGGCGTAACGCATGTCGAAACAACGGCTCGAGGTCGTCACCCCGCAATCGTCCCCCCCCGTCTGGGTGGCCCTGCGCAACGAGGCGGCCCACGCCGCGCAGACCGAACCGAACCTGGCTTCGCTGATCAACGCGGTGGTGCTCAAGCACGACCGGTTGTCCAGCGCCCTTTCGTACCAGCTGGCCCGCAAACTCAGCGACCAGGAGCTTCGGGCCATGAGCGCCCGGGAGATCGCCGAGGAAGCCTACGCCGCCGACCCGTCTATCGTCGACAAGGCCGAGGCCGACCTGAGGGCGGTGTTCGAACGCGACCCCGCCTGCAAGGGCTACGTGCAGCCGTTCCTGTTCTTCAAGGGCTTCATGGCCCTGCAGACCTATCGCGTGGGCCACTGGCTGTGGAACGAGGGCCGCGAGACCATGGCCTTCTATCTGCAGAGCCGTATTTCAGAGATCTTCCAGGTGGACATCCATCCGGCCGCCAGGATCGGCTCGGGCGTGTTCATCGACCACGGCACCGGCATCGTCATCGGCGAGACCGCTGTGGTGGGCGACGGCGTCTCCATGCTGCACGGGGTGACCCTGGGCGGCACGGGCGCCGAGCGCGGCGACAGGCACCCCAAGATCGGCAAGGGTGTGTTGCTGGGAGCGGGCGCCAAGGTGCTGGGCAATATCGTGATTGGCGACTACGCCAAGATCGCCTCTGGCTCGGTGGTGCTCAAGCCCGTGCCGTCCGGCTGCACCGCGGCGGGCGTGCCGGCCCGACTGACCAACTGCCCGACCTGCGAGGCGCCGGCCCGGACCATGGACCACACCCTGGCCGAGGACGTCTACGACTATTCGATTTGACTGTTGAAGGACGGCTTGGCGGCTGCGTTTGGGGGCTTGTTCCGCGCGCATATGCGTCTAGGTTCGCGCGACTCTAAACTTCGCCGACCAGGAGCCCCCGTCGTGAACGAGACCGATCTCAAGCGCGTCGAGGCGCATCTGAAGCGCACCTTCGGCAACCCGCACGTCGCCGTCAAAGCCCGTCCCAAGCAGAAGGACTCGGCCGAGGTCGAACTGAAGGGCGAATTCATCGGCGTGATCTACGAGGACGAGGACGAACCGGGCTCGTTCCTGTTCGAAATGGCCATCCTGGCGGAGGATCTCGAATAGCCGAGGGGGCTTGAGACTGCCCCCAGATCAGTCCTTTACCCCGTCATGGCCGAGCTTGTCCCGGCCACCCATTCCGTGAATTCTCCGCATTCAAAGCGGATGGCCGATCGAGCACGGCATGGGTCGCCGCGACGAGCGCGGCGATGACGAATTAGGGGAGTCGCTGTCGACAACGGTTGGTACAAGTGGCCCCAGCCTCAGACCGCGTCCAGCCCGATATCCAGCACCGGCGCCGAGTGGGTCAGAGCCCCGACCGAGATGGCGTCGACGCCGGTCTCGGCGATGGCGCGGACGGTGTCCAGGCTGACGCCGCCTGACGCTTCGAGCGGCAGCGCGCCCGCGACGCGCGCCACGGCCGTCCGCAAGTCCGCCAGGCTGAAATTGTCCAGCATGATCACGTCTGGGCGGAATGGCAGGGCCTCGTCGAGCTGAGCCAGGCTGTCGACCTCCACCTCGATCTTCATCAGGTGGCCGGCGGCGGCCCTGGCCCGCCCCAGGGCGGGAGCGATCCCACCGCAGGCGGCGACGTGGTTGTCCTTGATCAGGATGGCGTCATCCAGGCCGAAGCGGTGGTTGATTCCGCCGCCGCAGCGCACGGCGTATTTCTCCAGGGCCCTCAGGCCCGGGGTGGTCTTGCGCGTGCAGACGATGCGGACCCTGGTCCCTTCGATGGCGCGCACATAGGCCCGGGTCAGGGTCGCGATCCCGCTCAGCCGGCCCATCAGGTTCAGGGCCACCCGCTCGGCCGAGAGGATGGCGCGGGCGTTCCCCTGCACGCGGGCGAGTTCCGCGCCGGCCTCGGCGTCGGCGCCGTCGGGCGTCAGCACCTCGAAGCGGGCGGTCGGGTCCATGGCGGCTATGGCCAGGCGCGCGCAGGCGAGGCCCGAGACGCGGCCGGCCCTGCGTGCGGCGAAGGCGCCGATCAGCGGCGTGTCTGCGGGCAGGCAGGCCTGGGCGGTGACGTCGCCAGCCCGGCCGAGGTCCTCGGCCAGGGCCGCGCGCACGACGGGATCGATCAGCAAGTCAGGGAGGGGGGAGAGCATGAGGGGTCCGGATGCGTCAGGCCGCTTCGCCCTTGGCGGCGGCGGACGGGAGCGTGAGGAAGGTGCGCTGGGGAATCGGAGAGGGCTGCGGGAAGTCCGCGCGATAGTGGGCGCCGCGGCTCTCCTGCCGCGCGAGAGCCTGCTCGGCGACCAGCCGGGCGGCGACTAGCGGCAGGGCGCCGCCATGGCGGGTTTCCAGGTCGTCGATGACGCCGACCAGGCGGCCCAGGCCTTCGGCGTCGCGTACCACGCCAGCGTGGCGGCTCATGGCCTCGCGCAGGCGGCGCAGGGCGAGGCCAGGCAGGTCGGGCGCGGGCCTGGCCGCCAGGGGCGCCGTGCGCGGAGCCGACGCCTCTCGCGCCGCTTCGCCGGCCCGGGCGCCGAATACGGCCGCCTCCAGCAGGGAATTCGAAGCCAGGCGGTTGGCGCCGTGCACCCCGGTGGAGGCGCATTCGCCGGCGGCGAACAGGCCCTCAATGCTGGTCCGGCCGTCGGTGTCGGTGACCATGCCGCCCATGTGGTAGTGCACAGCCGGGGCCACCGGGATCGGCTGCACGCGCGGATCGACCCCGCCGCCCATGCAGGCGGCGAACACGGCGGGGAACTCTTCAGGGAAATGCGCGCCGATCGCCTGGCGGGCGTCAAGGAAGGCGCCGCGGCCCTCGGCGATCTGGCGGTGGATCGCCCGGGCGACCACGTCGCGGGGCGCGAGGTCGCCCATGGGGTGATAGGCGGCCATGAACGGCGTCCCCTTCGCGTCGACCAGCACCGCGCCTTCGCCGCGCAGGGCCTCGCTGGCCAGGGGCGCCGGGTCGAGGTGAATATCGATGGCGGTGGGGTGGAATTGGACGAACTCCGGATCGGCGATCTGGGCTCCGGCGAGGGCCGCCAGCGCCAGGCCCTCGCCCCGCACGGCGACCGGGTTGGTGGTGACGGCGTAGAGGCCGCCAAGACCGCCGGTGGCGAGGATGTTGGCCGCGGCGGTGATCTGGACCAACCGACCGCCGACTTCGGCCAGCGCGCCCCGCACACGGCCTTCGGCGTCGGTCAGCAAGGCGCGGGCGCGGGCTTCAGTGCGGATCTGGACGTGGTCGCTGCCGATGGCGAAGGCGCAGACCGCCTCCATGATCGCCCGTCCGGCCTGGTCGCCCTTGACCCGGGCTACGCGGGGGCGGCTGTGGGCAGCTTCCAGGCTCTGGGCGAAGCCGCCGGTGGCGTTACGGTCGAAGGGCGCGCCGAGACCGGCCAGGCGGCGCACCGCCTGCGGGCCTTCGCGGGTCAGGAGTTCGGCCATGGCGGGCTCGACCAGGCCTGCCCCCGCGGCGATGGTGTCGGCCGCATGCAAGCCCGGCGCATCGTCGTCGGCCAGGGCCGCGGCCATGCCGCCCTGCGCCCAGGCGGACGAACAGCCCTGCAGCAGCGGTGCGGCGGTCAGCACCAGCGTCTTGCGGGGTGCGCAGGCGAGGGCGGCGGAGAGACCGGCAAGGCCGGCCCCCACGATCAGGACGCCATCGAAAGTCTCGTACTCAACCAACAGACCGCTCCACTTCAGGCCTCGTGCGGCAGGGCCGACCAAGTCACGCCGGCGCACAGGGCGAAGGCGATGCCCCAGAGGGCCAGGGACAACAACCACTGCCCGATGCTCATCCTCAGCGCCGGCGCGCGCGGTGCGCGGCCCATCACCGCCTGGGCGACGCCGAGGCCGACGAACACCGCGATGATCGGCTGGCTCAGCCGCACGGCCGCATAGACGCCGATGGCCCCGAGCAAGATCATCACGCTCCGTTCGACCGTCGGATGGATCCAGGCGAGGATCGGGCCGAGGGCCTTTGCGCCGTCCAGCGGCGGGGCGGGCAACAGGTTCAACAGGTTCAAACCGCCCACGAACAGCACGCCTTTCAGCCAGTCAGCCTGGCCGGTCGTTGCGTAGAGCAGCCAGAACGGCGCGGCGGCGATCAGGCCCGCAGCGGGCCCGGCCAGGGCGATCAGGACGCTCTTGAACTCGGTGTCCGGGGCGCGGCGCATAGTGGCCGCTCCGCCGAAAAACGGGATGATCTGGATGCGCCCTGGCCCGCAGCCGAGGCCGTTGATCGCCACCAGGTGTCCGAATTCGTGCACGAACACGCCCAGGACTCCCGCGGCCGCGCAGACCCAGCCCCACTGCCAGGCCAGCCAGGCGGCCAGGATCGCGGTGGAAGCGATACCCCAGCCTATTTCCGAGATCGCTGATCTCGGCGGCTGAGGCGGTGGCGGCTGTGCTGGCTCGTCGCCAGGCTCGGCCATGACCGCGCCCCACGGGCCGAGCCGTTCGACATCCGCCGCCGAGGGCATGGCTGGATCCGAGGCGGTCATGGCTTCACGCCTAGATCAGTTCGACGTCGACATGATGGCGAGCCTTGACCAGGTCGTAGCGGGCGGGAACAGCCAGCGGCGGCATGTCGATCATCCGCTGCACCGCCAGGCGCGCGCGCTCGGAAACGGCTTCGTCCACTTTCACTTCGAAACGGCCGTGCAGCAGCGCCTCGTGGATGTTCTCCAGGCTGATCCGCTTCATGTGCGGGCAGAGGTTGCAGGGGCGTACGAACTCGGTCTCGGGCGCGTCGCAGGCGACGTTGTCGGCCATGGAGCATTCGGTGATCAGCACGACCTGCCGCGGCTTTCTATTGATCACATAGTCGTTCATCGCCGCAGTGGAGCCGGCGAAGTCGGCCTCTTCCAACACCTCGGTCGGGCATTCGGGGTGGGCCAGGATCTCGGCCCCGGGATAGGCGGCGCGCAGTTCCAGGATATCGGATCGGTTGAAGCGCTCGTGCACCTCACAGCGGCCCTGCCAGGCGATGATGCCGACATCGGTCTGGCGGGCGACGTTGCGGGCCAGGTATTCGTCGGGGATCAGGATCACCCGATCCACACCCCACTCGCGGGCGACGTGCTCCACAACCTGCACGGCGTTGGCGCTGGTGCAGCAGATGTCGGTCTCGGCCTTCACCTCGGCCGTGGTGTTGACATAGGTCACGACCGGCAGGCCCGGATAGCGCTGCTTGATCAGCCGCACGTCGGCGCCGGTGATCGAGGAGGCCAGGGAGCAGCCGGCCAGCGGATCGGGGATCAGCACGGTCTTGTCTGGGCAGAGCACCTTCGACGTCTCGGCCATGAAGTGCACGCCGGCCTGGACGATCACGGCGGCGTCGGACTTGGCCGCTTCCCGCGCCAGGCCCAGGCTGTCGCCGACGAAGTCACCCACCCCGTGGAAGATCTCCGGCGTCATGTAGTTGTGCGCCAGGATCACCGCGTTCTTCTGCTTTTTCAGCATGTTGATCGCGGCGATCAGCGGGGCCTGCAGCCGCCATTCCAGCGGCGTCACACGGCTCTTGACCTTCTCCCAGATGGGATCAGTCGCCCGTTCGATATCGGCCGTAAACGCCAGGGGTGCAAATCCGTCCGCCATCCTGTCCTCCTTATGCTCAATTTGAGCATTTCGGGGTCCCGTAAAAACGCCGCGCCCTTATCCGGAGCGTCGGCGTCCATCACCTTTTGCTACATATGAGCATAAGGTGCAAGACATATAGTCCGGGTGGAGAACAAAGAAAAGGGCGACGTTGCGTCGGCCACGATCACGATTTTTTGCAGGGCGCGGGCGACGCCCCTAGACGCCCTACCAGGTCCCGATTTCTTGCGCCTCTTCGTGGCTGATGGGGTGGTGAGCGGCCTTGTGGTCTTCCTCGGCCAGGAAGCGCACAGCCTCCAGCGCGGCCATGCAGCCCATGCCGGCGGCAGTGACCGCTTGGCGATAGATGTCATCAGTCACGTCGCCCGCCGCCCAGACGCCTGGAATGGCGGTGGCCGCCGTGCCCGGAACCACCTTCAGATAGCCGCCGGCATGGGTCTCGAGCTGGCCCTTGAACAGATCGGACGAGGGGGCGTGGCCGATGGCGATGAACACCCCGTCGCAGGCGATCTCGCTGAGCGCGCCGGTGTTGACGTTCTTCAACCGCACGCCGGTGACGCCCAGGGGTTGGGTGTCTCCAAGGATTTCGTCGATGCCACAGTCCCAGACGACCTCGATCTTGGGGTGGGCGAACAGGCGCTGCTGCAGGATGCGTTCCGCGCGCAGCTCGTCACGGCGGTGGACCAGGGTCACCTTGGCGGCGAAATTAGTCAGGAACAGCGCCTCTTCCACCGCCGTATTGCCGCCGCCGACGACCACCACCTCTTTCCCGCGATAGAAGAAGCCGTCGCAGGTGGCGCAGGCCGAGACGCCGAAGCCTTGGAAAGTCTGCTCGGTGGGCAGGCCCAGCCACTTGGCCTGGGCGCCGGTGGCGATGATCAAGGCCTCGGCCTGGAACACCGTCCCGCTGTCGCATTCCAGGCGGAAGGGGCGCTGGGACAGGTCCGCCTTAATGACGATGTCGGCGACGAACTCGGTTCCCACATGCTCGGCCTGGGCCTTCATCTGGTCCATCAACCAGGGGCCCTGGATCACCTCGGCAAAGCCGGGGTAGTTTTCCACGTCGGTGGTGATAGTCAGCTGGCCGCCGGGCTGAATGCCGGCGATCAGCACCGGCTCCAGCATGGCTCTGGCGGCGTAGATGGCGGCGGTATAGCCGGCGGGGCCGGAACCGATGATGGCGCAGCGGACTTTGCGGGGCGTGGCGGAGGCGGACATGGATGACTTTCGAAGGCGGCCGCCGACAGCGGCGGGAAGCTCAGGCAGGCTATGTAATGACGATTCCGTTCTCCGCTAACCGATGATGAGCCGCTCCGTCCAGCGCATCCTGTTCCTGGCCGACGCCGGTCCGCGCGTCGGGGGCGGCCATGTGATGCGGTCCCTGACCCTGTCCGAGGCGCTCAGGGCCAAGGGCGCGGCTTGCGCCTTCGCCGCCGGCTCGGAGGTGGCGCGGATGTTGGCGGCCTTCGCTGGGCCTGAGATCGAGCGCCTGCCGGGTTCGGATGATGGCGCCGAAGCCCTGACGGAAGCGGGCCTCGTCGCGATTGGCGATTGGGGCGCGCAGTGGGTGGTGGTCGACCACTACGGCCTCTCGGCGGAACAGGAGCGGCGTCTGCGGACGGCGGCGGGCCGGCTCCTGGCCATCGATGACCTCAAGCGGGCGCACGACGCCGATCTGGTGCTGGATTCCAACCTGTGGCGCGAGGCCAGCGACTATCCGGGTGTTACGGCCTTGGCCGGCCCGGCCTATACCTTGATCCGGCCGGCCTTCCGCGACCTGCGCGACATCGCCCTGATGCGTCGGGAGGGCCAGCCGGACGTCTCGCGCGTCCTGGTCGCCATGGGCCTGACCGACGTCGATGGCGTCACCGCGCGGGTGCTGGCCGCCTTGCAGCCGGTGCTGGGCGAGCGGCAGGTCGACGTGGTGCTGGGCGGAAGTGCGGTGGGCCTGGACCGGGTCCTGGCTATGGCCGAGCAAGACCGGCGCCTGGAGATCCACGTGGACACCCGCGCCATGTCCGCCCTGACCGCCGCCGCCGACCTCGCCATCGGCGCCGGCGGCTCCAGCACCTGGGAGCGATGCTGCCTTGGCCTGCCGGCGATCACTGTCGTGCTGGCGGCCAATCAGCAGGCCAACGCGGCTGCGCTGCAGGCCGTGGGAGCGACGGTGGCGCTGGACGCAGGCGAGACGGGATTCGAGGCGAAGCTGGCGGCGGCGTTCGAGGCGCTGTGTGCGGACCGCGAGCGCCTGAGGGCGTTGGGCGGGGCTTCGGCCGCGCTGTGCGACGGGCTGGGAGCGGAGCGGGTGGCGAAGCAGGTTCTGGCCGTACGCGGCTAGGCCACGCTATTCCAGCATTCCCCACGCCAGCGGCTCGCCCCGCTTCAGATCCCGGGACGCACGCCGGCCCAATACCTCCGGCAAGTGTTTGGGCGCCATGCCGTGACCAGGCCGGATCGAGCGGATATTGGTCTCGGTTAACATCTCTCCCACGGCGACATTGGCCACGACGTAGAGCGAGCGCCTGTGTTCGCGGCTGGCCCTTTCGGCCTCGACCTCTTCGTAGTGGACGCCGCCCAGGGCTTCCCAGGCCGCGCGGCAGTCCGCGACAAGCCGGGCCAGCTCATCCGGCTCCAGGGAGAAGGCGGCGTCGGGGCCACCGTCGGCCCTGGCCAGGGTGAAGTGCTTTTCGATGACACACGCGCCCAGCGCCACCGCCGCGACCGAAACGGCCGTGCCCATGCTGTGATCGGACAGGCCGACCAGGGTCCCGTGACGAGCGGCGAGGTCGGCCAGGGTGCGCAGGTGCATCTGCGAGGGCGGCGTCGGATAGCCGCTGGTGCAGTGGAGTAGGGCGATATCCTGCGCGCCGCCGGCCCGCGCGGCGGCCACGGCGTCGGCGATGTCCTCAGGTGACGCCAGCCCCGTGGACATGATCAGAGGCTTGCCGGTCCTGGCCATGCAGCCGATCAGGGGCGTGTCGACCAGCTCGAACGAGGCGACCTTGAAGGCCGGCGCGCCGAGGGCGTCCAGGAACGCCACCGCTGTGGGATCGAACGGGGAGGAAAAGGCGGTGATCCCGACCTCCCGCGCATAATCGAACAGGCGCGGGTGCCAATCCCAGGGGGTGTGCGCCTCCTGATAGAGTTCATAGAGCTTGCGGCCGTTCCACAGGCCCCCTTCGACGACAAAGCCGGGCCCGTCGTGGTCGATGGTGATGGTGTCGGCGGTGTAGGTCTGCAGCTTGACCGCATCGGCGCCCGCCTCGGCGGCGGCCTCGATCAGGGCCAGGGCGCGGCCGATGTCGCCGTTGTGGTTGCCGCTCATCTCGGCGATCACATAGGGCGGCTGGTCGGGACCGATCAGGCGGCCGGCGATGGCGAAGGGGCGGTTCACGATCGATCCTCGGCGATCAGGGCCAACTGCTCCGGCCCATAGCCCGCCTGCGCCAGGCGCTCGGCACAGGCCGGCCGCGCCTTGGCCCAGTCCTCGGCCAGAAGGGCCAGGCCGACCACGTCCTGGAATCGGCCGGCCTTCCACACATGCTGGCGATTGAGGGCCTCGCGCACGAAACCGAACTTTTCGTGCAGCCGCCAGACCCCCTTGTTCTCCAGCAGAACCTCGCAACAGAGCTTGTTCAGGCCGAGCGGGCCGAACACATAGTCCAGCACCAGCAGTTCAACCGCGGCCCCGACGCCCCGGCCGCGCACGCTGGCCTCGCCCAGATAGTAGGCCCACTCGCAGCGGCGGCTCACGGGATCGATGCGAACCAGGTTGGCCAGGCCCACCGGCGCACCGTCGTCCTCGATCATCCAGTAGCGGCGGTCGGGCGAGGCCATGGCCGCAGCCAGCCAGCGGGCGTGCTCCTCCGGCGAGATCGGATGGTCCGTATACATATAGGCCGATACCGCCGGGCTGTTGCGCCAGGCCAGCAGCCGCGCGCTGTCGGTGGCGGTGATGGGGCGAAGTTTCACGCTCATGATGCGAACCCCTCGCGGGCGTCCTGGGCCAGGGACTTCTTCAAGCCCTCCAACCGGTCGTGGCCGGCATTGATCGACGCAAGCGCCGGGTCGGCCTCGACGATGGCGAAGGGGACCTTCCAGGGCCAGCCATCCGGCCCCCGCGGCAGACGGGTCCAGAGCGCGCGTAAGAAAGTAAGATCGTCCGCATGGTCCAGGGTCCAGCGGTGGCGGACAGTCTCGGGGCCGGGACCGGGCATGTTGATCCGCCGGGCGTCCGGATGAGCGCGAATGTAGGGCGAGACGTGCTCGCGTTCGGACGGCTTCTTCGCTTCCCGCGCCGCCCGGTCCAGCCAGGCGTAGGAGAAGATCTCGCACTCCAGCCCATGTGGCCAGGTCGGCGGATCGTTGATGCAGGCGTAGTCGGCGCCCGAGCGTTGGAACAGGGCGATCAGGTCACCGCAAACCTCTGGATCGATCAGGGGGCAGTCGCTGGTGATACGCATGACCGCCTCCGCCTGGACGGCCTGGGCCGCACGCCAGTAGCGGTCAAGCACATCGTCGCGGGAACCGCGGGTGACCACGGCCCCGGCCCGGCGGGCTTCTTCAGCCACAGCGTCGTCCCCCGGTCCGTCCGGAACGGCGCAGACGACCACCTCGCAGCCGGGAATAGCCAGGGCTCGCTCGATCACCTCCGCCAGCACCGTGCGCCCACCCAGGTCCATCAGCACCTTGCTCGGCAGGCGGGTGGAGCCCATCCGGGCCTGGATGACGGTGGCGACTCGCATGAGCCAAGCCTTACGCCGCGTTGGTTAACGGGGTGCGAGCAAGCCGTGGCAGACTACCACGGGCGCTATCCCATCCGCCCCGACAGTTTCAGGTGTTGCAGGAGCATGACCGTTTTGCCGTCGGCGATAAGACCGGAGGCGATGCCGGCGAAAGCGTCGTCGAAGGCCATTTCCAGCACCTCGATATCCTCGCCCTCGTGGGCGAGCCCGCCGCCATCGCTGATGCGGTGGTCGTGGTCGTAGGGCGCGATGAAGCCGACCAGGCGTTCGACGTCGGCGCCAGGGCTCATATAGACCTCGAAGGCCTGTTCCAGCGGCCCCAGGCGATAGCCGAGTTCCTCCTCCGCTTCCTTGCGGGCGCAGGTCGGCGGGGCGTCGCCGTCAAGCCGCCCGGCGCAGGCCTCGATCATCGGCTCCGGATGGCCATTGAGATAGGCCGGCAGGCGGAACTGGCGCACCAGCAACACCAGCCCGCGCTTGGGGTCGTAAGGCAGGACGCTGGCGCAATCCCCGTGGTCATAGGCGAGCCGCGTCAGGGTCCGCCGCGTCCCGTCCCGAAAGCGCTGCTCGAAGGTGACGCGCTTGAGTACGCCCCAGCCATCGGCCAGCACCTCGGTCGCGCGAACCAGGATGGAATCCTGCGCGCTCACGGGGTGGGCCTTGCGGCTGGGAGCAGAGCTGGAGCTAGACCCACTCGACCTTGGCGATCTCGTAGGCCTTGACGCCGCCGGGCGTGTTGACCTCGATCACGTCACCGACCTCCTTGCCGATCATGGCGCGGGAGAGCGGCGAAGCGATGGAGATCTTGCCGGATTTCACGTCGGCCTCGTGCTCGCCGACGATCTGATAGCGAGCCTCTTCCTCGGTATCCTCGTCGACCACGCTCACCGTCGCGCCGAACTTGACCTGGCTGCCCGATAGCTTCGATACGTCGATAATTTGGGCGCGCGCGATCTTGTCCTCGATCTCGGCGATACGGCCTTCGATCCAGCCTTGGCGTTCCTTGGCGGCGTGATATTCGGCGTTTTCCGAAAGGTCGCCGTGCTGACGGGCCTCGGCTATGGCGGCGATAACACTCGGCCGCTCCTGCGTCTTCAAACGCTTCAGTTCATCGTCGAGAGCCTGATAGCCCCCGCCGGTCATCGGCACTTTTTCCATACGGAGTTTAGCTCGATTCGCCCTTAGGGGAGGTGGAGGTCCGGCCGCGGGCGCAGTCGTCCGGGGGCTGAGAG
>FSWM01000865.1_pt1 | contig 12365 bp, 12 predicted proteins | sample 1637841 | NCBI WGS metagenome assembly FSWM01 (sample SAMEA3914789, study PRJEB12502) | metagenome | biome: forest; material: soil | place: Canada | collected 2011-07-03 | depth 0.3 m | reverse complement strand
ACTGTTCGAATCCGCTCATCCCCGCGAAGGCGGGGATCCAGGTGAAACCCATGAAATCCGTGGATGAATCTGGATCCCCGCCTTCGCGGGGATGAGCGGTTTTAAATTCAACGATTCAGTTATTTCCCCATGGGTCCTTAGGGGCGGGGTCTCCTCGCTACCCCATGCGATTTCAAACCGCCAGAGCAGCCTCAATAGCGCCGACCAGTTCAGGGTCGTCCGGGGCTGTGGTCGGGTTGAAGCGGGCGATAACGGCGCCGTCCTTGCCGATCAGGAACTTCTCGAAGTTCCAAAGGATCTCGGGCTCGGGGTTGGGGGTCATGCCATGGTTCTTCAACCTGTCGCGAAAGCCTGCGGTGTCGCCGCGCGCGACGGGGGCGGCGGTGGTGAGGGCCGCGTAGAGGGGGTGCTTGTCCGGGCCCACCACCGTCATCTTGGCGAACATCGGGAAATCCACGCCAAAGTTGGTCGTGCAGAAATTGGCGATCTCGTCGTTGGCGCCAGGCTCCTGGGCGCCGAAGTCGTTGGCCGGGAAGCCGAGCACCACCAGCCCCTTGTCGCGATAGGTCCGGTAGAGGGCTTCCAGGCCCTCGTATTGCGGGGTCAGGCCGCACTTGGAGGCGACGTTGACCACCAGGGCCACCTTGCCGGCGTAGTCGCCGAGCGAGGCGTCTTCCTCGCGGATCGTCTTCAGCGGAATATCGGCGAGCGCAGTGGTCATGGCGGAGCTTTCCTACGGTTGTTGCTCGACGTTACCGACGCCGACGATGGCCGGGCAAGGGAAACCTTGTCGAAGTCCGCGACACCCCGCCTGGCGAGGAAACCGGACAAGCTTCGATCGGCTCGCTATATAGGCGCCATGCCCCCCCGCCTTCGCCCTACCCGGATTGAATATGTGGTCGATGGACTCAAGCTTCGCTCCCAGCTGACCGCCGCCGCCCTGTCGGCCATCGGCGATGAGGCCGAGCAGCGGCGGCGGGCGCTCGACATTCTCAAGGCCGCGCTGTTCCGGGGGCGGATGATCGCCAAGGAGCGGCTGGAGAACGGCGCCGGCGGCATCGAGACCGCCCGCCTATTGTCCGGTGTCACCGACGAGGTGGTCACGGCTCTCTACGACTTCACCACCGTGCACGTGTTCCGCGCCCGCAACCCGACCGAGGGCGAGCGTCTGGCGGTGATGGCGGTGGGCGGCTATGGCCGGGGCACGCTGGCGCCCTTCTCCGATCTCGACCTGTTGTTTCTGCGCCCCTACAAGCAGACGGCGCACGCCGAGAGCGTGATCGAATACATGCTCTATGCCCTGTGGGACCTGGGCTTCAAGGTCGGCCACGCCTCGCGCACGGTCGAGGAATGTCTGAAGCTGTCCCGCGAGGACTTCACCATCCGGACCTCGATCCTGGAGGCGCGGCGCCTGACCGGCGACGAGGAACTGGCCTGGGAGCTGAGACGTCGCTTCCGTGACGAGATGATCAAGGGCACCGGAACCGAATTCGTCGCCGCCAAGCTGAAGGAGCGGGACGAGCGCCAGGCCCGGGCCGGCGCCTCGCGCTATCTGGTCGAGCCCAACATCAAGGAAGGCAAGGGGGGCCTCAGGGACCTCAACACCCTGTTCTGGATCGCCCAGTACCTGCACCCGATCGATTCGCCGGACCAGGCGCTCAGCCTTGAGATGTTCGACAGCCGCGAGGTGCGCGCCTTCATCCGCGCCTTCGACTTCCTGTGGGCGGTGCGCTGTCATCTGCATTTCGTCACCGGCCGGCCGGAAGAGCGGCTTAGTTTCGACCTGCAGCCGGAGATCGCCCGGCGCATGGGCTATGGCGACCGCCCGCGCAAGGATGGCGACAACACCCCGGCCGTCGAGCGCTTCATGCGCCGCTATTTCCTGATCGCCCGCGAGGTCGGCGTCCTGACGCGCCAGTTCTGCGCCAAGCTGGAGGCGGATCAGGCCAAGAAGAAGCCCCAGGGCCTGTCCCGCTTCCTGCGCGGGCGGCGCGGGACGCGCCAGCCTCTGGACCGGCCAGGCTTCGCCGAGGAGGGCGGGCGCCTCACCGTCGACGGGGCCGAGACCTTCGAGCGCGACCCGGTCAACCTGATCCGACTGTTCGTCATCGCTGATCGCCGCAATCTCGACCTGCACCCGGACGCCTACACCCTGGTCAGCCGCTCGCTGCCCCTGATAACCTCCAAGGTCCGGCGCGACCCCGAGGCGGCCAAGGCCTTCCTGGACGTGCTGGCCCGGGGCAAGCGGACCCTGGCCACCCTGACCCTGATGAACGAGACCGGGGTGCTGGGCCGCTACCTCCCCGAGTTCGGGCACATCGTCGCCCAGATGCAGTTCAACATGTACCACTCATACACGGTGGACGAGCACACCCTGCGGGCGGTCGGCATCATCGCCGACATCGCCAAGGGCGACCTCGCGGCGGACCATCCCCTGGCGGTGCAGATGTTCCCGCTGATCGAGGATCGCGAGGCCCTGTTCCTGGCCATGCTGCTGCACGACACCGGCAAGGGCGGGGTCGGCGGCCAGGAGCGGGCCGGCGCTCGGGCCGCCCGCTCGGCCTGCGAGCGACTGGGTCTGGAGCGCGAGCGCATCGAGCTGGTGGCCTGGCTGGTGGAGCATCACCTGGTCATGAGCGACTTCGCCCAGAAGCGGGACGGCTCCGACCCCCGCACCGTCACCGCCTTCGCCCGCATCGTCGAAAACCCCGAGCGCCTGAGGCTGCTGCTGGTCCTGACCGTGGCCGACATCCGCGCCGTGGGGCCGGGGGTATGGAATGGCTGGAAGGGCCAACTGCTGCGAGAACTCTTCGGCTCCACTGAGGCCATCTTCCGCGGCGGCCGGGGCGGCGATCCAGCGGCGACCTTCGCCCGCCACCTCCACGCCGACGCCGAGCAGGCCCGTGTGTCGCTGATGGCCGCCGATCCCGGCGCGGCGGACTGGGCGCGCGGCATGGAGGACGCCTATTTCACCGGTTTCGAGCCCGCCGACCACCTGGCCCATGCGACGCTGGCCCGTCGCGCGCGGGCCGGCGGCGGCGCGGCGGCCCAGGCCTCGATCCGAGGAGACCGCAACGCCGCCGAGGTCACCATCATCGCCAAGGACCGCCGCGGCCTGTTCGCCGACCTGGCCTCGGTGATCGCGGGCCTCGGGGCCAACGTGGTGGGCGCGCGCGCCTTTACGGTCCGGGGAAGCGAGGCGCTGGACGTGTTCTATGTCCAGGATGTCGCCGGCGGCCCCTATGGCTGCGATGCGCCCCGGGCGCTGCAGCGGCTGGTCGAGGCGCTGGAGGCGGCCGGCCGCGGCGAGGCGTCGACCACCGAGCCGGCCCGGCCGAAGGACCTCGGACGCGCCGCCGCCTTCACCATCATCCCGACCGTGACCATCGACAACGACGCCTCCGAGGACGCCAGCGTGGTTGAAGTGTCCGGCCGCGATCGGCCCGGTCTACTGGGCGCCCTGGCCCACACCCTGACCGATGCCGGCCTGTCGATCCTGTCGGCCCACGTCGACAACTATGGCGAACGGGCGGTGGACGCCTTCTATGTTTGCGGCGAAGACGGCAAGAAGCTGACCGATCCGCGCCGGATGCAGGGCCTGAAGGCCGTACTCATCGAGGTCCTGGACCAGGAACCCGGCGAGACCCCGGCCGGCCGGCCAAGGCTGTCACGGGCGCGGGCGAGCGTGGCGCGGTGAAACATCCTCCTTCCCCGCGTGGGGAAGGGCGTATGTGATACTAACGGGCATCGAATGTGGCTCTCGCCAAATTTATCCCGCTCCTCCCCGCGAAGGCGGGGATCCAGGTGAAACCCACGGAAGCTTATGGATGAATCTGGATCCCCGCCTTCGCGGGGAGGAGCGGAGGAAAGATAGGCCACACGGCAAACTTGACTGCCGTTGGTATAAGTTCATCGCTCCACCAGCGCCCCTGCGAAATCGATCACGCACATGCTGCGATAGACCCGGTGAGGGCCGCAGCCGACGCCGGCGACGCGGTAGGCGGGATCGAAGATGGCGGTGCGGTGGCCGCGGCTGGGCACCCCGTCGTCGATGATCAGCTGGCGCGCCACCGCTTCGGCGGTTTGCGGGCCATAGGCTATGTCTTCACCGGCCAGGCCCGGCCAGACGCCGACGCTGCGGATACGCTGCATCAGGGTCCGGCCGCTTGGCCCCACGTGGCCGACCACCCCGGCCTGTCCCGTCTCGGCCACATAGTCCGCCGCCGCCTGGTCAAGCCGCGCGTTCTCGCCCAGCGGCGCCATCGGCTTCTGGCGCTCCACATAGGCGATGGCCTCGTCGACGGCGCGGGCGCCTTCAAACGTCATCACCCCGATATCGTCGCCAGGAACCTGCACCAGCTTGCCACTGAAATAGCTACGGTATTCCCGCAGCATCCCGGCGTACTCGGCCGGATGGGCGCGGGCCCAGTTGATCTCGGCCAGCACTGCGGCCTCCATCGAGCCGTCCTGGGCGGCGGCCCCCCGTGGCGCCAGACAGATCAACGCCAGGGCGGCGGCAAGCCACACTCTCATCACAACTCCTCACGCACGCCCCAGCTTGGCTCCTAGCTGATTTGTCGCCCCCGTGTCCGCCTTGACCTCGGCCCTGCGCCAGCGTAGCGCACCCCGGTGACCGCCGAACCCGACGCCGCCTCGACCGCCAAGCCTGCCTCTACACCCGCCAGGTCGGCGCGCTCGGGCATGATCCGCTCCTCGATGATCTTCTCCGGCCTGACCCTGGTCAGCCGGGTGATGGGCTTCGTGCGCGACCTGGCGATCAGCTATCGCATGGGGGCGAGCGCCACCTTCGCCGCCGACGCCTTCAACGCCGCCTTCGCCTTTCCCAACCTGTTCCGCCGCATTTTCGCCGAGGGCGCCTTCGCCGCGGCTTTCGTCCCGGCCTACGCCCGGGCGCTGGAGCGGGACGGCGAGGAGAAGGCCGACATCCTGGCCGCCGACGCCATGGCCACCCTGGCCGCCGCTACGCTGGCCATCACGGTCTTCGCCGAACTGACCATGCCGTGGCTGATGTACCTGATGCGGCCGGGGTTCGCCGCGATCCCGGGCAAGTTGAACCTGGCCATCGTCCTGACCCAGATCACCATGCCGTACCTGCCGTGCATGGCGATCTACGCCCACCTCTCGGGCGTGTTGAACGCGCGCAATCGGTTCATCCTGTCCGGCGCCGCGCCGATCCTGCTGAACCTTTGGACCCTGATCACGGTCCTGCCGGCCACGACGCCCATCGGCGCGGCCAAGGCGGCCTCGGCCGGTGTCCTGGTCGCCGGCGTGTCGCAGGCGGCCCTGCTGTGGTGGGGCGTCAACAAGTCCGGGGCGCGGGTCGACTGGCGGCTGCCGCGATTGACCCCCGAGATCAAGCAACTGATCGCCCTGGCCGTGCCGGGCGCTATCGCCGCCAGCGTCAGCCAGATCAACGTGTTCGTCTCCTCGATGTTGGTGTCGGCGGTGAACGGCGCCGCCTCCTGGCTGGCCTATTGCGACCGGCTCTATCAGTTGCCGCAGGGCCTGGTTGGGGTGGCGATCGGCGTCGCGCTCCTGCCGCGCCTGTCGCGGGCCGTGCACGCCGAGGACCACCCGGAAGCGCAGGCGGCCATGGACCAGGCGATCACCTTCTCCATGGCCCTGACCCTGCCGGCGGCGGCGGCCCTGTTCTCGATCCCGTTCTTCCTGGTGGACAGCCTCTATACGCGCGGCGCCTTCCACGCCGTCGACGCCCACCAGACGGCGCTGGCCCTGAGGCAATACGGCTGGGGCGTGCCGGCCTTCGTGCTGTCGCAGCTGGTGGCCCGCGCCTTCTTCGCCCGGCAGGACACCAAAACGCCGATGCGCTACGCCATCGTCTCGGTGCTGGCGAACATCGCCGCCGGGGTGACCCTGTTCCACGTCATCGGCGTCCAGGGCATAGCCGCCGCCACCAGCTTCGCCTCCTGGCTCAACGTGATCATGATGGCCTGGACCCTGCACCGGCGCGGCCACTATTCGCTGAGCCCGGCCGCCGTCTCCAAGCTGGCGCGGATCCTGGCGGCCAGCGTGGCCCTGGGCCTGCTGCTGGGCGCCCTGTCCTATGTGCGGCTGCCGATGGAGGCCCTGATCGGCCATGCCGTCTTTGGCCGGCTGGGGGCCAAGGAGATCGCCATCGTGGCCGTGCTGCTCTTGGCCTTCGCCGCCTATCCCTTCCTGCTGTTCGCCTCCGGTGGTCTGACCTTGGCCGAGCTGAAGGCGGCGGTGCGGCGGCCGGGCAAGAGCTTGCCCTGACACCGGCTTTCGGGCTAAGCGCACGGCATGGTTACCTTGGGCTGCAGTGTTCGGCGATGGCGGGGCGGGATCCTCTGACACCCCCGCCGGCGTGAGCCTTCGCGCGCGCCCTTGGCCCTTCCTTCCGCGTTAGAGCCCGTCCATGACCGACCAATCCCCCGCCGCCTATGCCGGCCCCGCCCGCGTCCTTTCGGGCGTGCAGCCCTCGGGCGCTCTGCATCTCGGCAACTATCTTGGCGCCCTGAAGAAGTTCGTCGACCTGCAGCACAAGATCGAGTGCTTCATCTTCGTCGCCGACCAGCACGCCATCACCGTCTGGCAGGAGCCGGCCCAGCTGGCCGCCCAGACGCGCGAGATCGCCGCCGCCTATATCGCCTCGGGCCTCGATCCGGCCAGGGCGACCATCTTCCCGCAGTCGGCGGTGCGCGCCCACGTGGAGCTGGGCTGGATCTTCAATTGCGTCGCGCGGCTCGGCTGGCTCGACCGCATGACCCAGTTCAAGGAGAAGTCCGGCAAGCACAAGGAACGGGCCAGCGTCGGCCTCTACACCTATCCGGTGCTGCAGGCGGCCGACATCCTGGTCTACAAGGCCACCCAAGTGCCGGTGGGCGAGGACCAGAAGCAGCACCTGGAGCTGACCCGCGACATCGCCCAGAAGTTCAACAACGACTTCGCCGCGCCCGGTTTCTTCCCCCTGCCTGACCCCTTGATCGAGGGGCCGGGCGCGCGGGTCATGTCCCTGCGCGACGGCGCCGCCAAGATGTCCAAGTCGGACCCCTCCGACTATTCGCGGATCAACCTGTTGGACGACAAGGACGCCATCGACCAGAAGGTGCGCAAGGCCCGCACCGACCCCGAGCCCCTGCCTGAAAACCCGGACGACCTCAAAGGCCGCGTCGAGGCCGACAACTTGGTGGGCATTTTCGGGGCGCTTTCCGGTGAGACGAAGGCCCAGGTCCTGGCCCGTTTCGCTGGCCAGGGCTTCGGCCAGTTCAAGCCGGCCTTGGCCGAGCTGATGGTCGAGACCATCGCCCCCATCGGCGCCGAAATGCGCCGCCTGATCGGCGACCCGGCTGAGCTGGACCGCATCCTCTACGACGGCGCCCAGCGCGCCGCGGCGGTGGCGGAGCCGATCCTGGAGGAGACCCGCCGGATCGTGGGCTTCTGGCGGCCGGTGGCCTGACGGAGCCGCAAACTAAACTCGTCATCACCGCGCTCGTCGCGGTGATCCATGCCGTGCTTGCCCCGCAACCACCGTCGCGACTGAGCCTTCACGGCATGGGTGGCCGGGACAAGCCCGGCCAAGACGGAAAATATAGAGCGCTTTGACAAACCCGCCGCCGCGCGCAAAAGGAGCCCCCATGCGCCCCCTGGTCCCGATCGTCGCCGCGCTGTCGCTGATCGCCACCACCGCCCACGCCGACCCGCGCCAGGTCAAGGCCGGGAACCTCGTGATCGGCGCGCGCATCGTGCGGGCCTCGATCGGCCACAATCCCAACACGGCCGCCTACATGACCATCGCCAATCGCGGCTCCAGGCCCGACCGGCTGATGTCCGCCTCTTGCGCCTGCGCCGACAAGGTCGAGGTCCACGTCATGCAGGAGATGAAGGGTATGATGATGATGGACGACGCCGGGCCGGTTGAGATTCCCGCCCTTGGCGAGGTCGCTTTCAACCCCGGCGGCAGGCATCTGATGCTGACCGGCCTGAAGGAAAAGCTGGTCGATGGCGGCCGACAGGAGATCACCTTGGTGTTCGAGCATGCCGGCCCGGTGACCGCCAGCTTCGACATCCGCGACCGGATCGCGGCCGCCGGCGCCCCGCCAACAAGGTGACGCGCTTGCGCTGAGCCTCCGCGCGGGCCATTTGAGAGCGGTTCGCGGAGCGCTGCCATGTTTATCCAGACCGAAACCACCCCCAACCCCGATGTCCTGAAGTTCCTGCCCGGCAAGGACGTGCTGGGCGAGGGCACGCGGGAGTTCCGCACAGCCGAGGAAGCCGGCGCCTCGCCCCTGGCCGAGGCGATCTTCGCGCTGGAGGGCGTGCGGCGAGTGTTCCTGGGCGGCGATTTCCTCACCGTCACCAAAGACGGCGCCGGCCTGGCCTGGCCGCAACTGAAGGCGCCGATCCTGGCCGCGATCATGGAGCATTTCACCTCCGGCGCGCCGGTGCTGCGCGAGGCCGCCGGCGCTTCATCGGATCAGGGCCATGATGAGGCCGACTATGAGGGCGATACCGCCCAGGTCGTGGCCGAGATCAAGGACCTCTTGGACAGCCGCATCCGGCCGGCCGTGGCCCAGGACGGCGGCGACATCCTGTTCAGCCGCTTCGAGCCCGATACCGGCGTGGTCTGGCTTCACATGCGCGGCGCCTGCTCGGGCTGCCCCTCGTCTTCAGCCACTTTGAAGGCGGGCGTGGAGAACATGCTGAAGCACTACGTTCCCGAGGTGACCCGGGTCGAGCAGGTGGTGTAGGACGGCGGCCCAACCCGTTTCTCCGCCGGAGCCCCGCCTTGAGCCAAGCCCTCGACGCCGCCGCCCTCGACACGATCTTCCGCGCCGCCCGCACGCGCAACGGCTGGGTGGAGGAGCCCCTGGCCGAGAGCGCGATCCACGAAATCTACGACCTGGCCAAGATGGGCCCCACCTCGGCCAATATGAGCCCGGCGCGGTTTGTCTGGGTGATCACGAAGGACGGCAAGGAAAAGCTGGCCGCCCTGGCCAGCGGGACCAATGGGGTCAAGATCCTCAAGGCGCCGGTCACGGTGATCATCGGCTACGATCTCGACTTCCCCGAAACCCTGCCCAAGCTGTTCCCGCATAACCCTGACGCCAAGAACTGGTTTGGGAACCCGGCCTTCCGCGAGAGCGCCGCCTTTCGCAACTCCAGCCTCCAGGGCGCCTATCTGCTGATCGCCGCCCGGGCCCTGGGCTATGACACCGGCCCCATGTCCGGCTTCGACAACGCGGCGGTGGATGCAGCCTTCTTCGCCGGAACCAACATCAAGTCCAACTTCATCTGCTCGATCGGCCGGGGAACGGATGAGAACCTGTTCCCGCGCTCGCCGCGCCTGTCGTTTGAAGAGGCCAACCGGATCGTCTAACCAGGGCTTATGATCTGGCGGCTCGCAGCGCTTCTCCTCATCTTGATCCCCGCCGGATGCGGCCGGGCACCCGAGCCCGCGGCGCCGCCGGCCATACCTTTTGAAGGCGGCGTCCTGACAGCCGAGCCTTGGGGCGTGGGGCCGATCCGCTGGGACACCTATTTCGAAAGCCCGCGCATCCAGGAACTGTTCCCCAAGGCGGCGGTCAAGGACGACGAGGTCCAGATCAACGATGACGAGACCCGTTCGGTGATCACCGTCAGCCAGAACGGCGCCCAGATGCTGGAAATCGTCGACGGCTATGGCGATTTTCCGGGCACCGACGATCCCAGGATCGGCACGGTCCGGCTGGTGGGCGGCGATGTGCGCGGCCCGCACGGCGAGCGGCTGGGCATGGGCTGGAAGGGCTCGGGTTTCGATCTGTCGCAATGCGAGCTCGGGACCGACCGCGACCGGGACGCCATGGTCTGCGCCCGGCCCCAGGAAGGGGCGGTGACCTTCGTCTTCGCCGTTCCCGGCTGGCGGTCGATGGAGTTCCCGCCGGATTCGTTGCTGCGCGCCAAGGGCTATCTGCGCACCATCGTCTGGAAGCCGATCAAGCCCGCGCCGCATAAGGGTTGATCCAGGTGAAGCTGCTGGCCGTCGACACCTGCCTGGACGCCTGCTCGGCCGCGCTGTGGGCCGATGGGTGCGTGTTCGCGTCCCTGTCCGAGCCCATGAGCCGCGGCCATCAGGAGCGCCTGGCCCCGCAGGTGGCCGAGCTGATGCAGGCCGCCGGCTGGGCCTTTTCCGAGCTGGACCGCATCGCGGTGACGGTGGGGCCAGGCTCCTTCACCGGGCTGCGCGTGGGCCTGGCCTTCGCCAAGGGGTTGGCCCTGGCCCTGGGTCTCCCGTGCGTGGGCGTCGGCGCGCTCGAGGCCCTGGCCTGGAGCAGCGCGGCGACCGGCTTTACGGCCGCCTGCCTGGATGCGAAGCGGGGGCAGGTCTACCTGCAGATCTTCATCGACCGGCGCGCGGTCATGGCGCCCGACGTCCTGCCGGTGGAGATCGCCGCCGCCCGTCTGGCGGAGCTTTGGACCGGAGGATCCGCGACCCTGGTCGGTTCAGGGGCGCCGCTCCTGGCCGGGGTGCTGGCGAACGCGGTGATCTTGACGCCGCCGGCGCCGGACCCTGCGGCCGTGGCCGAGATCGCCGCCGCCGCCCGCTCGCCGTTCCCGCCGCCCAGACCCCTCTATCTGCGCCCGCCCGACGCCAAGCTGCCCGGTGGGATCACGCCCCCATGATCCTGCGCCCGGCTGTGCTGAACGATGCGGCCGAGCTGGCGGGCCTCCATGCCAGCGCTTTCGCCGCCGCCTGGTGCGCAAGCGAGATCGGCGAGCTTCTGCTCGGCCCGGGAGGATTCGGCCTGGTGGCCGAGGAAGAGGGCGAGGCGCGCGGCTTCATCCTCTGCCGGACAGTGGTCGGCGAGGCCGAGGTGCTGACCCTGGCGGTGCGGCCGGCGGCGCGGCGCCAGGGCCTGGCCAAGGCCTTGATGCTGTCGGCGCTGACGCTGGCCCGGACCGTGGGCGCCGAGGTGATGTTCCTCGAGGTGGCGGCCGACAACGCGGCGGGTGTCGCCCTCTACCAGGGCCTGGGCTTCGAGCGCATCGGGCTGCGGCCCGGCTACTATGCCGGTGGCGGCGCTGCGCCGGTCGACGCCCTGGTCTATCGCCTGGCCCTCAGTCCCCGCGCCCCGGCCGTAACTGCAACTTGAGCCAGATCAAGGCGAATCAGACTCAACCAGGGCAACATCGAGCCACTGTGAGGAGTTCCGGTCTAACCCATCGCCAACCCAATCTGGGCGGGAAAACGGGCGCGGCGGACCGTAATTTCTGAGGATGCGTTCGCGTCGCAGGAGCAGTTGCGCTTTTGCGAGCGGCCCTGTCAGCCTATGTTTGCACCGATCTGGCTCGCCGGAGACGAAGTTTGGACCGCATCGAGAAGCTCTGCATCGAAAAAGGCATGCGCATGACCGACCAGCGCCGCGTGGTGGCGCGCGTGCTGTCGGAATCGCAGGACCATCCGGACGTGGAAGAGCTGTATCGCCGCTCCCATGCGGTGGACCCCCACATCTCGATCGCCACCGTCTACCGCACGGTGCGCTTGTTCGAGGAGGCGGGCATCATCTCGCGCCACGATTTCCGCGACGGCCGCTCGCGCTATGAAGAAGCGCCCGACGTGCACCACGACCACCTGATCGACATGCGCACGGGCCGGGTCATCGAATTCGTCGATCCTGAGATCGAGGCCCTGCAGGCCGCCATCGCCCGCCGGCTCGGCTTCAAGCTGGTGGACCACCGCCTGGAACTCTATGGCGTGCCCGCCGATGAGGCCGAGAAATAGGCGTCGGGCCTTGGGCGCCTTGAACCAGCGCCGTCGCGCGCCCATAAGGCCGGTATGACCGACACTGCGCCCACCAAGCGCCTGTTCATCAAGACCTATGGCTGTCAGATGAACGTCTATGACAGCGAGCGCATGGCCGATGTCCTGCGCCCGCTGGGCTACGCCATGGCCGACGAGGCCGAGGGCGCGGACCTGGTGGTGCTGAACACCTGCCATATCCGCGAGAAGGCGGCCGAGAAGGTCTATTCCGAGCTCGGCCGCATCAAGGCGATGAAGGCGCGCAAGGCCGAGGCTGGCGGCGCCATGACCATCGCCGTGGCCGGCTGCGTGGCCCAGGCCGAGGGCGAGGAGATCATGAACCGCCAGCCGGCGGTGGACCTGGTGGTGGGCCCTCAGGCCTATCACCAGCTGCCCGAGCTGATCGCCCGCGCCCACCGCGCCCGGGGCGAGCGGCTGTCGGCCGACTTTTCGGCGGACGAGAAGTTCGACGCCCTGCCCAAGGTCCGCCACGCCGACGGCGTCACCGCCTTCCTGACCGTGCAGGAGGGCTGCGACAAGTTCTGCACCTTCTGCGTGGTGCCCTATACCCGCGGCGCCGAGTGGT
>FSWM01000254.1_pt1 | contig 12375 bp, 9 predicted proteins | sample 1637841 | NCBI WGS metagenome assembly FSWM01 (sample SAMEA3914789, study PRJEB12502) | metagenome | biome: forest; material: soil | place: Canada | collected 2011-07-03 | depth 0.3 m | reverse complement strand
GTGACCAGGCTCGGCGCCTTGACCACCGGGTTGATCGCGGCGAACCGATCATAGTGGCGAAACACCGACACCGACTCGTGGTCGAAGCCCAGGCCCATCAGCTTCATCGAAACCGCCACCCGCCTCACATAGGGCGAATCCAACATGCCGATCAGCCGCATCACGCCGTCCTCCGAGCTGTTTGCAGGCCGCCTATAGCAAGGCTCGCCCCCACGGCGAACGGCCTATTTCGGCGGCGGGGGCGCGGCGCTGGCATGGCTGAAGCCGGCGGCCGCGGCGGCGTCGATCAGGCCGGCATTGGGCAGGCCGTGGATGATCAGGTTGGGGCTGAGGCCCTGGGCGGCGGCGACGAAGGCCTTCATCCGCACCTCGCCCTCCGGTCCCAGGGGCGAGAGCAGGGGCGCCTCGACCACCACCCCTTTGAGGCCACAGCCGCGCACGGCCGCCAGGGCCGGGCGGCTGGGCCGCACCCGCCCGAGCACGCCGCCGACCAGCGAACGCACCAGGCCGATGACCTCGATCAGCCGGCTGGGCGGCACGCCGGCGTCCAGGCCGCAGATCTCCAGCAGCACCATCTGGCGCATGGCCTCGCGCACCGACTGGGTCAGGCTGAGCAGGCGCAGGCGCGTGCGCTGGGTGGCCAGGGAAATGAAATGGACCGGCACATGCAAGGCCAACGGGCCGCCTTGCCTCGCCTGTTCGGCGAGCAGTTCGGCGGCATGGCGAAACACCACCATGTCGATCTCTTCATGCACCACGGCGTCGGCGTCGGGCGGCGCGCCGGCGCGATCGATGATGAACGAGGTGATCAGGCCCCGCTTCAGGTGCCAGACCGGCTCGTCGGCCACCACCAGCTCGAACGGCGGACGCTTGGGCGGCTCCAGCGTCTTGCTGAATGAGCGGCCGGCCAGGGGCGGGCGCCAGTCCGCCGCCGGATCCTGGTCGGCCAGCAGGATCGCCGAGAACGGCGCGGCCACCGACGGGCCCCCGCCCTGACGGGACGCCTCGGACGGCGCGGACGGCGCGGCGGGTCCGCCGGAGGATTGACCGGCCCCGCCTTGCAGGCGGCGCAGGTCCACCGGCGCGGAGACGATCTCGCTGCCGCTGATCGCCGAAACATTGCGCACCGCGACGTCGCCGGGGCGCAACTCGCCCAGGAAGAATTTCAGCACGTCCTGCAGCATGGTCAGGCAGGTGGCCTGGGCCGCAAAGCCTGGGCTGGATGGCAGGGCGACCAGATAGGTGGCGTCGTCCAGGCGGACGAACAGGTTCGAGGGGCCGATGGTGCGCTCGATTTCGCGCTCCACATGCTCCCAGACCCGCGCGCGCTTGCCCTCCCATCGATCGCCCAGCTTGGTCCGAATCGCGTCCAGGCCGATCAGATTGACCGCGCCGCTGGCGAGCAGGGATGGGTCCTGCAGCCGCTCCAGCGTATCGCGCGCCGCCACGGACGCGATGCGATCCACCCGCCCCTCGGAAGAGGCCGGCTTTTCGCTCGGCGTTTGCGGCCCTGGGCTGGACATTGGTCGGCGGCGTTTCCCGGCAGAGAAGGTCAGCATAACCCTATTCGGCCGGGCTTAGCCGCCACTTAACGCGCGCGGCGCTGATCGAGATGCAAGCCCGGCTCGCGACACGCGTGCGCTGATCGGCTTGATGCGTGGAAACAACCGGTTACAGGGTTTGTGTCGCCCTGGACCGCCGGCGCCCCTAAACACCGCCCGCCGACAGATTTGGAATATCCCATGACCATCGCCTTCATCGATCTGGCCGCTCAACAGCGCCGCATCAAGCCGCAGATCGACGCCGCCATCGCCCGGGTGCTCGCCCATGGCGGCTATGTGATGGGCCCCGAGGTCAAGGCGTTCGAGGACAGGCTGGCGGCCTTCGCCGGCTCGGCCCACGCCCTGGGCTGCGCCAACGGCACCGAGGCCCTGGCCCTGCCGCTGATGGCCTGGGGGGTCGGTCCCGGGGACGCGGTGTTCTGTCCCAGCTTCACCTTCGCGGCGACCGGCGAAGTGATCCCCTGGCTGGGCGCCTCGCCGGTGTTCGTGGATATCCTGCCCGACACCTACAACCTGGATCCCGCCAAGCTGGAAGCGGCCATCCAGGCCATCAAGGCGCAGGGCGTCTTGACCCCCAAGGCGATCATCGCCGTCGACCTGTTCGGTCAGCCGGCCGACTATCCGGCCATTTCCGCCATCGCCAAACGCCACGGGCTGAAGCTGATCGCCGACAGCGCCCAGGGCTTCGGCTGCACCCTGAACGGCCGCCATCCGGGCGCCTGGGCCGATGTGGTCACCACCAGCTTTTTCCCGGCCAAGCCCCTGGGCTGCTATGGCGACGGCGGGGCGGTGCTGACCGACGACGCCTGGCTGGCGGAGCGGATCGATTCCCTGCGCGTGCATGGCAAGGCCACGGCCAGCGACATCGCCGGCAAGAGCTTCGACCACGATCCAAAATATATGAACATGCGCGTGGGCCTAAACAGCCGCCTGGATACGCTGCAGGCGGCGATCCTGATCGAGAAACTGGCCATCTTTCCCGACGAGATCGACAAGCGGGCCGTGGTCGCCGACCGCTATGTGGCGGGCCTGGCCGGATCGGCCGCGCGCACGCCCGTCGTCATCGCCGGCGGCCTGTCGACCTGGGCGCAATATACCATCGAGCATCCCGACCGCGACGGCCTGGCCGCCCACCTGAAGACCCAGGGCGTGCCGTCGGCGGCCTATTATCCCATGCCCATGCACCGCCAGGATTGCTACGCCGTCTATCCCCAGCCCGGCGGCCTGCCGGTCAGCGAGGCCAAGGCCGACCTGGTCCTGGCCCTGCCCATGCATCCCTATCTGGATGAAGAGACCCAGGATCGCATCATCGCCGCGGTGCGGGGCTTTAACGGTTAAGACCAGCGGCCCTTGAGACTGACCGCTGACGGCTCTACCCCTCCATCGCCGTCTTCGCCGGGCCCCGTCCCGGCGATCCATGCCGTGAAGGTTAAGCCGCACCAAGCCTTCAGGATGAGTCCCACGCCCATAGTCTCGCCCATTCGTTCACGGCATGGCTGGCCGGCATGCGCCGACCATGACGGGAAACACACACACACACTAACGGCAAACTAAAAGGCCGTTGGTATAAGACGCTCTTTGGCCCGCGCGCGCCACTGCTCGCGCGTCTGGCCCCAGACGTCGGCCATGAACGCCGCCCACGGCTCGAAATCCTCCGCCAGGGTCGGGCGGAGGATCAGCCGGGGCGTTTCGAGAAAGGGGCCTATTTCAGCGACGGCTCAATCCCCTTGCAGGCTTCCATCAGGCCCTTCACCGAGTCCACCGACTTGGCGAACATGGCCTTTTCCTCGTCATTGGTGGGGAATTCGATCACCCGCTCGATGCCGCCGGCGCCGATCACCGCCGGCACGCCGACATACATGTCGGACAGGCCGTATTGGCCGGTCAGGTGTACGGCGCAGGGCAGGACCCGCTTCTTGTCCTTGATATAGGAGGTGGCCATGGCGATGGCGCTTTCGGCCGGGGCGTAGAAGGCCGAGCCGGTCTTGAGCAGGGCGACGATCTCCCCGCCGCCGCCGCGGGTGCGCTTGACGATGGCGTCCAGCTCGTCCTGGGTCATGAAGCCCTGGTTGACCAGTTCGGGCAGGGGCAGGCCGCCGACGGTGGAATGACGCACCATGGGCACCATGTCGTCGCCATGGCCGCCCAGGGTCCAGGCGTGGATGTCCTCGACCGAGACGCCGGTCTTTTCGGCCAGGAAATAGCGGAAGCGGGCCGAGTCCAGCACGCCGGCCATGCCCACCACCTTGTTGTGCGGCAGGCCGGAAAACTGCTGCAGCGCCCAGACCATGGCGTCCAGCGGGTTGGTGATGCAGATGACGAAGGCGTTGGGCGCATGGGCCTTGATGCCCTCGCCCACGGCCTTCATGACCTTGAGGTTGATGCCCAGCAGGTCGTCGCGGCTCATGCCCGGCTTGCGCGGCACGCCGGCGGTGACGATGCACACATCGGCGCCGGCGATATCGGCATAGTCGTTGGCGCCGCGCAGCGCGCTGTCCTTGCCGAACACAGGCGAGGCCTCGGCGATATCCAGGGCCTTGCCCTGCGGGACACCCTCGGCGATGTCGAACAGGATCACGTCGCCCAGTTCCTCGCGCGCGGCGATGTGAGCGAGGGTGCCGCCGATCATACCGGCGCCGATGAGGGCGATCTTCGCACGAGCCATTGTTGGGCCTCCGGGCTGCTGCAATTTACGGGGAGAAACTGACGGGCGGTCTAGCTCCGGATGGCAGCGGGGGCAAGCCGGCGCCGGCGCCGCGGCCGGCCTAAGCGCGAATGTTGACGTAGGACCGAATGTTCAACCCGGCTCGCCACCGGCGCCCGGCCCTGCTATGGGGCGGCGCCTCTTGCGGAGACGGCGTTGGAAAAGTTTTCGATCGCGCCGGATTTCCTGCGCACGTCACTAGATCTGGTCTCGCTGGGCCTGTGCGAGGCGCGACTGCAGGCCGACGCGCGCTGGCCGTGGATCGTGCTGATTCCGCGCCGCGTCGGCGCCCGCGAACTGGAACACCTGAACGCGGCCAATCGCGCCCAGCTGATGGAAGAGATCGTGCTGGCGGGCGCCGCGGTGCGCGCCATCGGCTCGGCCCTGGGCCGCCCGGTCGAAAAACTCAATACCGGCCTTCTGGGCAATGTGACGCCCCAGCTGCACGCCCATGTGATCGGCCGCCGCGCCGACGATCCGGCCTGGCCGGGACCGGTCTGGGGCGTCGACGGCGCCCGCGCCTACGACCCCACCGATCTGGAGCGCGCCCGCGAAGCCGCGCACCTGGTGCTGGACGGCAAGACGCTCAAAGGCCACGCCTAGATCCAAACGTTAGAACGGCGCGCGGTCCAGAAATACGATCTTCGCCCGCCGGTCCCCGCCCCCCTCGGTTAGATCGCCGCTCCAGCCGCCATCCGCCGCCGGATGCAGGGCCAGCCGGGTCGGCCGTTTGGCGTCGGTCTCGTAAAAGCGGATCTCGAGATCGGCGCCGTCGCGGCGCACGGACAACAGAAACCCGGAGCCGCCCAGGCCGCCTTGGAGCCTCAGGTCGCGCCAGGCGCCCTCGATCTGCGGATGCTCGGGATCGCTGGCCCTCGGCGCCGGATTTGCGCCTGGATCGGTCAGTTGGAAATCGAACAGGGGCGCGCCGGCGCCGTCGCTCAGCCGCCAGCGACCGTCGAGCGGACCCTGATGCTGTTCGGCCGCCGCATAGGCTGACTGGACCGTCAGGCCCTGGGTGTCATCGGCCAGCGGGTCGCTCGGCGCATTGTCGTCAGCCAGCGGCTTGGTGTCCGGCTCCAGACCATCGCTTGGCGGCGGTGGAGCGGCGCCGGCGCCAGGAACAGGGGCGGTGGCAGGCGCAGGCGTCGTCGACGAGACGGAGGACGGCGGCGAAACGGGCGCGGCGATCGGCGGCGACAGGCTCGGCGCCGGCGCGGCCCCCAGGGCCAGGGCGACAACCGCGCCGGCCGCGGTCATGGCTGGCCGGCGCCTCGGGCGGCGATGGCGTCGGCGACGGCCACCAGGGCCTCGGCCTGGGCCAGGTGCAGGCGCTCGGCCAGCCGTCCCTCGACCCGCAGGGCGCCCCGGCCGGCGTTTTCCGGCGCGGCGAAGGCGGCGATCACCGCCCGCGCCCAGCCGACCTCGCCGGAATCGGGGCCGAACACCCGGTTGCAGGCCTCGATATGGCTGGGGTGGATGATGGTCTTGCCGGCGAAGCCGAAATCGGCCCCCTGGCGGCAAGCCGTTTCAAGCGCCGCCAGGTCGTCGATCTCGTTGAACACGCTGTCGAGCACGGTCAGGCCGTGGGCGCGGCCCGCGGCCACCGCCAGGGTCAGCACGGCCTGGAACGGCGCCCGGTCCGCGGTCTGGCGGCAGCCCATCTCCTTGGCCAGGTCGTTGAGGCCCAGGCAGAAGCTCGAAAGCCGGCTGGTGTGGGCCAGGGCCGCGATCGGCTCCAGGGCGAACACCGCCGCGCAGGTCTCGATCATCGCCCACAGCCGGGTCTGCGCGGGCGCCGAGGCCAGGGCTGCGTCATAGGCGGCGATATCGGCCGGGCTGCTGACCTTGGGGACCAGCACCGCGTCCGGGCCAGCCTCGGCGGCGGCCTTCAGGTCTTCGGCGCCCCAGGGGGTGGACAGGCCGTTGCAGCGGATCACCACCTCACGCTCGCCAAAGCCTCCGGCGCGGATCGCCGCCACGGCCTGGGCCCGCGCCTCGGGCTTGGCCTCGGGCGCGACGGCGTCCTCCAGGTCGAGAATGACCACATCGCAGTCCAGACCCTTGGCTTTTTCGATGGCGCGGGCGTTGGAGGCGGGCATGTAGAGGGCGCTGCGGCGGGGTCTGTGGATGGTCATCTGCGGTCCTCGCCTCGCCCGGTTCGCGCCTGCGGCGCGCCCCAGGATCAACCGTCACCAGGCCCCCAAGTCAACCGCGGACATGACCTTGGGCGAGGCTCGTTTCGGTGTAACGCCGAGGCTGACGGCTGCTCGGATCTAATGATAAGGAGGCGCCTGCGCCAGGTTCGGCGCGCCTTGATTCGGAACCCTTCGGGCCACGAGCCCGCCGCCATGACGTCAGAGACCCCACCCCCGGAGCCCAATACGTCAGAGTCGGAGCCAGCAGCGCCCGAGCCGCGCCCGCACGCCCAGGAAGGGTTCGTCTTCCACGATCCTTCCGGCCGCCGGGCGCGCCGGGCCGGCCAGGCCGGCGGCCTGATGCTGTCGCTGCTCGCCGCCATCGTCGCCGGCTTCCTGGCCACCCTCGCCTTCGCGCCGCGCCTGCCCAGCCTGCAGTTGCAGGACCCGCGCGTGCTGCAGGGCCTGCACCAGGAGACGGCCAAGCGGTTCCTCAAGCGCGCCAAGCCCGCCTGGACCAGGATCATCCGCCGGCCCCGCGCCTCGGCCAACAGCAAGGCGACCAAGCCCCTAACCGTCGGCTTCTATGTGAGCTGGGACCAGGAATCGCGTCAGGCCCTGCGCGAACACATCGGCGCGCTGGACGTGGTGGCGCCGCAGTGGGTCGCCCTGCGCGATCCCAATGGCGACGTCGATTTCACCGACGATCCCGAGGCCACGGCGCTGATCGCCGCCGCCGCCAAGCCGCCGGCGATCATGGCCGTGGTGCACAACGCCCACGAAGCGGTGTTCGACACCGCCGTTGGCGACGGGGTCATCCTGAACAGGGGCGCCGAAGACCACCTGCTGGCCAGCCTGATCGATCAGGCGGCCAAGCACGGCTATGCCGGCTACACCTTCGACCTGGAAAACATCTCGCCGGGCGCCATCGCCGCCTATCCGGCCTTCCTCAAGCACGCCCGGGATGTGCTGAAGCCCCATGGGCTGGAAGTGTGGGTGACCGCGCCGTTCGATGACGAGGACTGGCCCTTCAAGGCGCTGGAGGACGCCACCGACACCCTGGTGCTGATGGCCTATGACGAGCACTGGAGCACGGGCGATCCGGGCCCCACCGCCGGCCAGGACTGGTTCGAGAAGAACCTGGATCTGCGCCTGTCCAAGCTGAACCCCGACAAGACCATCATGGCCTTCGGCTCCTACGGCTATGATTGGCGCGCCAAGGACAAGAACGGCCAGGGCCGGGCCGACGTGATCGACTTCCACGACGCCATGCAGATCGCCCGGGATTCCGAGGCCACCATCCGCATGGACGACAACGCCCTCAACCCGACCTTCGGCTATTCGGACGAAAACGGGATCAAGCACACCGTCTGGTTCCTGGACGCCACCACCCTGTTCAACCAGATCAAGGTCACCGATCCCTGGCGCGTGCGCGGCTACGCCATGTGGCGGCTGGGGTCGGAAGATCCGGGCATGTGGACCCTGTTCGGCAAGGACTATGGCCAGCTCGACGCCAGCGGCCTGCTGAAACTGACCACCGGCCAGGGGGTGGATTTCGACGGCACCGGCGAAGTGCTGCACGTGTCGGCCACGCCCAGCGCCGGCAAACGGACCCTGACCTTCGATCCCGACACCGGCCTGATCGCCGATCAAAGCTATGACGTCCTGCCGACCTCCTACGAGATCCAGCGCTATGGCGCCCACAAGGGCCTGGTGGCCCTGACCTTCGACGACGGCCCGGACGGGCGCTGGACGCCCAAGATCCTGAAGATCCTCAGGGACAAGGACGCGCCGGCGACCTTCTTCGTCATCGGCAAGAACATGCAGGCCCATCCCGAGCTGGTGAAGCGCGAGATCGACCAGGGCATGATCGTGGGCAACCACACCTATACCCACCCCAATATCGGGCTGTTGCCGGCGCCCGAACTCAGCCTGGAGCTCAACGCCACCCAGCGATTGTTCGAGGTCATCACCGGCAAGTCGATGCGCTTCCTTCGGCCCCCCTATTTCGGAGACGCCGAACCGTCGACCCCCGCCGAGGTGGACCCGCTGGTGGCCGCCCAGAAGCTGGGCTACCTGATCGTCGGCCTGCGCATCGATCCGGACGACTGGAAGAAGCCCGACCCGGTCCTGATCGTGCAACGGTCGCTGAGCCGGCTGGCCGATCCCAATCCGGAAACCGGCGGCCAGGTGATCCTGCTGCACGACAGCGGCGGCGACCGCACCCATACCATCGAGGCCCTGCCCAACCTGATCGATCAACTGCGCGCCCGCGGCTATCGGCTGGTGACCGTGGCCGAGCTGGCCGGCATGACGCCCGACCAGGCCAATCCGCCGACCCAGAGGCAATGGCTCGAGCTGACCCTGGATCGGCTCGGCTTCGGCATCTTCCGCGAGATCAACCTGGCGCTTGAGGCTCTTTTCATCACCGCCATCGGCCTGGGCCTGCTGCGGCTGATCTTCCTGGCGGTCCTGGCCCTGGTCCACCGCTTCCGCGAAGGCGGGCGGATGCCGGCCGACCTCGATCCCGAAACCGGCCCCCTGGTCAGCGTGCTGATCCCCTGTTTCAACGAAGAAAAGGTGATCGCCGCCTCGGTGGCGCGGATCCTGGAATCGCGCTGGACGCGCCTCGAGGTCGTGGTTCTGGACGACGGGTCGTCGGATGGCACCTCGGCCGAGGTGGAGAAGCATTTCGCCGGCGAGCCGCGCGTGCGGCTGCTGCGCTTCCCCAATGGCGGCAAGGCCCTGGCGCTGAACAAGGGCCTGGATCAGATCAAGGGCGAGATCGTGGTGGCCCTGGACGCCGACACCCTGTTCCCGCCCTCGACCATCCCCCGGCTGGTGCGCTGGTTCGCCGATCCCAGGGTCGGCGCGGTGGCCGGCAACGCCTTGGTGGGCAATCGCCGCAATGTCGTCACCCGCTGGCAGGCCCTGGAATATGTCACCGCCCAGAATCTGGAGCGGCGCGCCCTGGCCGCCCTGGGCGCGGTCACCGTGGTCCCCGGGGCGGTCGGCGCCTGGCGGCGTGCGGCGCTGGAGCAGCTGGGCGGCTATCCGTCCGACACCCTGGCCGAGGACCAGGACCTGACCATGGCCGTGCAGACGGCCGGCTGGCGGGTGGAGTTCGATCCCGACGCGCGCGCCTATACCGAGGCGCCAGAGACGGTGGACGGCCTGCTCAAGCAGCGGTTCCGCTGGTCGTTCGGCACCCTGCAATGCATCTGGAAGCACCGTTCGGCCACCTTCAGCCGCCAGCGGCCGATCCTGGGCTTCGTCGCCCTGCCCCAGATCTGGCTGTTCCAGATCATCCTGGCCACCGCCGCGCCCCTGGTGGACCTGGCCGTGGTCTGGAGCCTGATTTCGGCCAGCCTCGACCATTTCTATCATCCGGTGGAATGGGGTTCGGACAATCTGGTCCGCTCGCTGCTCTATTGGGCGGTGTTCATCTTTGTCGACCTGTCCGCCGCCGCCCTCGGCATGGCCCTGGAAAAGCGTGCGCCCTGGACCGACCTGCCCTGGCTGCCGGTGCAGCGGTTCGGCTATCGCCAGCTGATGTACTATGTGGTGCTGAAAGCGGTGATCACCGCCGTGCGCGGCCCGATCGTCGGCTGGGGCAAGCTGGAGCGGCGCGCGACCGCGGCGGTTGGCGGACAAAGCTGAGTCCCGGCCGCCGAATGCGGTTTCCGCCACGTTCAGGCGTTGCCTCGCCTGGACGGGGCGCCTATAACGCCCCCCGATCCCAAGCCGGACGCAGCCGGCGCGGCCCAAGCGACCGGACCCCATGAACATCCACGAGCATCAAGCCAAGGCCGTCCTCAAGACGTTCGGCGTTCCCGTTCCGCGCGGCTATGCCGCCTTCACCGTCGATGAAGCGGTGCAAGCCGCCGAGAAGCTCGACGGCCCGGTCTGGGTGGTCAAGGCCCAGATCCACGCCGGCGGCCGTGGCAAGGGCGGCGGGGTCAAGGTGGTCAAGTCCCTGGGCGACGTGAAGGCCGAGGCCGAGCGCATGCTGGGCATGACCCTGGTCACCCACCAGACGGGCCCCAAGGGCCGGGTGGTGCGCCGGCTCTATATCGAAGAGGGCGCCCAGATCGCCCGCGAACTCTACCTGTCCCTGCTGGTCGACCGCGAAACCAGCCGGGTGTCGGTGGTGGCCTCGACCGAAGGCGGCATGGACATCGAAGAGGTGGCCCATTCGACGCCGGAGAAGATCATCACCTTCTCCATCGACCCGGCCACCGGGGTGTTCCCGCACCACGGCCGCCATCTGGCCAAGGCCCTGGATCTGAGCGGCCCCCTCGCCAAGCAGGTCGGCGCCCTCCTGCCTCAGCTCTACAAGGCCTTTGTCGACAAGGACATGGCCATGCTGGAGATCAATCCCCTGATCGTCACCGGCGACGACCAGCTGCGCGTGCTGGACGCCAAGATCGGCTTCGACCCCAACGCCCTCTATCGTCACGAAGACATCCGCGCCCTGCGCGACGAGACGGAAGAGGACGAGAAGGAGATCGAGGCCTCCAAATACGACCTGTCCTATATCGCCCTCGACGGCGAGATCGGCTGCATGGTCAATGGCGCGGGCCTGGCCATGGCGACCATGGACATCATCAAGCTCTATGGCTCTTCGCCGGCCAACTTCCTGGATGTGGGCGGCGGGGCGTCGAAGGAGAAGGTCACGGCGGCCTTCAAGATCATCACCGCCGACCCCAACGTCAAAGGCATATTGGTCAATATCTTCGGCGGCATCATGCGCTGCGACATCATCGCCGAGGGCGTGGTCTCGGCGGTCAAGGAGATGGGCCTGAAGGTCCCCCTGGTGGTCCGCCTGGAAGGCACCAATGTCGAGCTGGGCAAGAAGATCATCAACGAAAGCGGTTTGAACGTGATCGCCGCCAACGACCTGTCGGACGGGGCGGAAAAGATCGTCGCGGCGGTAAAGGGAGCGGCTTAACGCCATGGCGATTCTGATCGATCGAAACACCAAGGTCATCTGCCAGGGCATGACCGGCGCCCAGGGCACCTTCCATACCGAACAGGCCATCGCCTACGGCACCCTGATGGTCGGCGGCGTCTCGCCCGGCAAGGGCGGCGCGACCCATATCGGTCTGCCGGTCTATGACACGGTCGCCGAAGCCGTCGGCGCCACGGGCGCCACCGCCAGCGTCATCTATGTCCCGCCGCCCGGCGCGGCCGACGCCATTCTCGAGGCCATCGACGCCGAGGTGCCGCTGATCGTCTGCATCACCGAGGGCATTCCGGTGGCCGACATGGTCAAGGTCAAGCGCGCCCTGTCCGGCTCGTCCTCCCGCCTGATCGGCCCCAACTGCCCGGGGGTCCTGACCCCCAACCAGTGCAAGATCGGCATCATGCCGGGAAATATCTTCAAGGCCGGCTCCGTCGGCGTTGTCTCGCGCTCCGGCACGCTTACCTATGAAGCCGTGTTTCAGACCACCCAGGTCGGCCTTGGCCAGACCTCGGCGGTGGGGATTGGCGGGGACCCGGTCAAGGGCACCGAATTCATCGAGGTGCTGGAGATGTTCCTGGCCGACCCCGAAACACAGTCGATCATCATGATCGGCGAAATCGGCGGTTCGGCGGAGGAAGATGCTGCGGAATTCATTAAGCAATCCAAGGTTAAGAAGCCCATGGTCGGCTTCATAGCCGGCCGCACCGCGCCCCCGGGCCGCCGCATGGGTCATGCTGGCGCCATCATTTCGGGCGGTAAGGGCGGCGCCGAGGACAAGATAGCGGCGATGGAGGCCGCGGGTATCCGGGTATCGCCTTCACCGGCCAAACTCGGCGAAACTTTGATAGAGGTGCTGAAAGGCGCCTGACGCAACGGTAAGTAGGGCGACCGCGCTCAGCTCCTTTTGAGAAGCTCCGCGGCGGACGCCGGGAAACGGAGACTATGGCGGACGACTCCAGCATCGCCCCGGGGCGATTGAACCAGGTCCTTAGCGCGACCTCGTTC
>FSWM01000989.1_pt1 | contig 12457 bp, 15 predicted proteins | sample 1637841 | NCBI WGS metagenome assembly FSWM01 (sample SAMEA3914789, study PRJEB12502) | metagenome | biome: forest; material: soil | place: Canada | collected 2011-07-03 | depth 0.3 m | reverse complement strand
GATCGCCTTGGACACAGCCGGCTGCCCGATTTGCATCTGGCGGGCGGCGCCGGAGAACGACCCGGTGTCGATGACGCGGACAAAGGTCTCCATTGCAAGCTGCCGGTCCATATCATCCATTCTCCTTTGGAATAGGCATTATCACCCTGCCCGGTCTGTCGCCAGAGCGAGAAAGCAGCCATAGCGCAGTTGCGCTGATGCGGAGAGTTCGCGGTGACGCGTCTTATATGGTCAAACGACGAGCCGTCCGGGCTTCGGTCCCCTACCGATGAAACCCGATCAAGGGCGCGGAGGAAGGGTTCGTCGCGTCTCGGTCGCAGCGCCCTGCGGGCGGGGGAGCTGGCCCCCCGCTTCCGCCTTCCGGATCAACATGGTCACACGGTGATGCTCAGCGCGTTGCTGTCGAAGGGGCCCGTTGTTCTCCGATTCTGCCGCCACGACGGCACGTCGTCATACCTACGTGAGTTGGACACCTTGATCGCTGTCCATATTGAAATCGAACGGTGGGGCGCAACACTAGCCGTCATCGCCTCAGAGCCTTCACAGCCTCATCCCGCGGACAAAGATCCTGCGGCCTATGCTTTTGAGATCCTGATTGACAAGGGCGCGAAGGTGGCTAAGGCCTACGGCCTCACGTATGGGTCGCCACTGATGGGGCGATCTGCAGCGGCCACTGCAGATCGCGATAAGGGCTTGCAAGGGCGGGGCGAGCACGGCTCCGCCCTAGCGACTTATGTCATCGATCGGGAACGTGCCGTTGCGATTGCGTTTGTCGACCTGGCCGGCAGCAGTCGGATGGAGTCTGACCAGATCGTGATGGCGCTCGAATGCCTCAGCAAACGAAGAAGACCAAAAGAGAGCGCAGTACTCGATGTGCTGCATCGAGCGGATGGGCGTGAAAAGCCGTGACATCACGCACGCGGTCCTTCTTGCCGTCACAGCCGCCCGGATATGGAATTGGTGTCAGCGCGCTTGCGGCTCTGGCCCGCTGTGAAATAGCTCCGACGTTTCCGGTGAGAGCGCCCCCAGGTTATGCGCTCGCGCCCAAGCTGAGCTTGTTCGTTCCAGAGGGCGAAACGAAGTGAGTTGGCGGGGGCCCTGAAGATGGAGTCTGAACGCACCCCTCGCCCCCTCGTTCGGCGGCGGGAAAGGCCGCGGGCGAGACAGCTTCAAGAGCGGCTGCTGGCCTCAGCGACGGGTCTCTTCTATCGCTTTGGCATCGCCGCCGTTTCCGTTGACGAGATCGTCAGGGCGGCTGGGGTCGCCAAGCCCGCCCTCTACCGCTACTTCGCCTCCAAGGAACACCTGGTGGCGGCGTGTGTGCAGGCCGATGCCCACCGGGCTCTCGACGGACTGTCCAAGGCGCTAGCCGACGGCGGACCCGGTCCTCTTGACGCCGTCCGAGCGGTCGCGCGCTATTTCTGCGACGAAATATCGGCCGGGCGGCCATATGGACTCTTGGCCGTACACGCCGCTTGCGCTGCCCATGACGCAGACGGGGCACGCTTGGAAGTCGCCCGCACCGTTCTCGCCGAACTGACCCGGGTGGTGACGCCGATCGCCGGCCATAGGTCCGGGCTTGTCGCCCAACACCTCTTGCTGCTGATCCTCGGGGCCGGCGCCGCATCGCGGATCGTTGGCCCAAGGGTTGGGCAGGACATGTTGAACGCCGCTGTGCAGCAACTGTTCACGACCCCAAACGCTGCGCAGCCGGTGAGTCCGGATCAAGGTTTGAACAAGCGGAGAGCGCGTAAACCTCCGGGCGCCCCCGTCGTCATCTCGTGACCCGAACGGATTGAGCGGCCACACAGCAGCATTTTCCCCATAGGGTTTTTCGGGAATTGCCAAGTCCAGCCGAATGCCCGACCCTTGACGGCCGCGTTCTCGACGAGGTCGCGACGCTGTAGGTTCGCATTCGGCTGACTCAAGACAAGACCGATCCGGACCAAAACCCCCGCCTCTCAAGACAACATATTCAGAGGACCATTCGAAAGGCCATCTATGACCTGATTTACTACTAGGGCGATCAAACGCGTGAAATGTTAGTGATGGTTGATGCCGGTTTGCCTGCGACGGTCCATGGCGCCGAGTCCTGGGTTCGAACGCAGTCATCCGACCAGCCGTAATCCGCCCGGCCCTTGCCGGGCTTCGTGGAGCACCTGTGTGAGTAGAGCCGTGTTGACCCGTAGGCAAAGACAATGCCTTGCCCTCGTCCGGAACGGGATGACCTCCCTTCAGATTTCCGCGGAACTGAATCTGTCCCGCCGAACGGTCGATCAGTATGTGGTGGACGCCGCCCGACGGCTTGGCGCGCGCAACCGCGCCCAGGCCGTCGCCGAGGCGGTCGTTCTGGGCGAGATTTGACCGACCGCGCTCGCCCACGTTCCGGCGCTGCGTCAGCGCGCCAGGCCCGCCAAAAGTGCTTCAAGAACGCTCGTAAGACCAAGCCTTGTAGGCCGCCGCGCCGACCGCCGGACCGGCGACAGTGGACGCCTGCCTGCGCGACAAGCCAGACCTGCGGTGAGGCCGCCACGGAGGGGCCCCACCGTCAAACGCATTCGGGATCTAATCGGAACACCGTATTTTTCTCGCCGTCATACCTCCCAGCCGCAGAACTACACCGGCATTTCCGACGAATTGTCGGCCAGCGTCGCCTTGTGCAGGTTCGCAGCATCGAGGCTTGTTCGGAGTTCCACATGTCCGCCCCACCATCAGACGTCACGACCCGCCGCGGCCTCGAACGATGTGTCCTGGCGGGGATGCTGCTCATCGCCCTCGCTGGGCAAGCCCACGCCGCCAGCGGCGGCTCATCGATGCCCTGGGAAACCCCGCTGCAGACGGTGGCCGACTCGATCACCGGGCCCGTCGCCAAGGCGATCGGCGTCATCTCCATCGCGGTCACCGGGCTCGGCGTGGCCTTCGCCGAGGGCGGGTCCTGGGTGCGCCGGGGCCTGGGCATCATCTTTGGCCTGGCCATAGCCTTCACCGCCTCCTCCTTCGCCTTGAGCTTCTTCAGCTTCACCGGCGGGGCGGCGTTCTAGGATGGCCCATCCGACCCCTGGCTACGAGATCGGCTTCCACGGCGCGCTGTCGGAGCCCATCGCCATCGCCGGCGTTCCGCGCGCCGTCGCGGTGCTCATCGGCACCCTCACGGCCATCCTGGCCCTTGGCCTGCAGGCGCCGTGGCTCGGCCTGCCCTTGGGATCTGGCCTCTACGTCCTGGCTCTGTGGCTGACCAGACGCGATCCCTATGTCTTCGACCTTCTGCGGCGACATCTGCGCCACCCGCCCCATCTGGACGCGTGAGCTTAGGCGCCATGTTGTATCTCTCCGAGTACCGGCCGCGCGCCTCCCGGCTCTTCGACCATCTGCCCTGGGCGATCCTGATCGCACCGGGGGTGATCCTCAACAAGGACGGCGCCTTCCAACAGACCCTGGAATTTCGCGGGCCCGACTTGGCCAGCGCCACAGACACCGGCCTGGTCGCCGCGCGCGCCCAGCTCAACAATGCGCTGCGGCGGTTCGGATCGCGCTGGTGCCTCCACATCGAGGCGGTCCGCGCTCCCTCGCAGTCCTATCCGGACGCGTCTTATCCCGATCCGGTCAGCCACATCGTCGATGAAGAGCGCCGCGAGGCCTTCGCCGGCGAGGCGATTCACTTCGAGACCCGCTATTTCCTGACCTTCACCTATCTGCCGCCCGAGGACTCCATCGGCCGCGCCGAGAGCCTGCTCGTCGAGAACCTGCCTACCGGCAAAGGCGCCCAGGCCCTCTACAGGGCCGCGCTCCAGGACTTCACCACCGCGGTCTCATCGGTGCGCGACATCCTGGCGGGGATGATGCCCCTGGCCCGACTGCTGGGTGACGACGAAACTCTCACCTACCTGCACAGCTGCATTTCCACGAAGACCCATAAGGTCGTTTGTCCGTCCACGCCGGCCTACCTCGACGCCTTCCTCACTGACGACGATTTCCAGGGCGGCCTCTACCCGCGCCTGGGCGAACATTACTTGCGGACCCTCTCGATCAGGACCTATCCCAACGCCTCCTCGCCCGGCGTGCTGGATCAGCTGAACGCCCTGGGATTGCCCTATCGCTGGGTCTGCCGCTTCCTGCCGCTCGACAAGGAGGACGCGCGCCGGTCGATCACCGCCCTGCGCAAGCGATGGTTCGCCAAGCGCAAGGGTGTGATGGCCCTGCTCAAGGAGGCGATCACCAGGGAGCCGTCCGTCCTCGAGGATCCCGATGCGCTCCAGAAGACGCAAGACGCTGACGCCGCTCTGATGATCCTGGGCGGCGACGCGGCGAGCATGGGATATTTCACCCCGACCATCACCCTCTCCAACCCCGATCCCGACCGTGTGACCGCGATGGCCGCGGAGGTGGCGGCGGTAGTCAACCGCGCCGGATTCGTGGCCAAGGTGGAAGACCTCAATGCCGTGGAGGCCTGGCTGGGAAGCCTTCCTGGCCAGGCCTACGCCGACCTGCGCCGTCCCCTGGTCAGCACCCTGAACCTTTGCGACATGCTGCCGGTTTCCGCCATCTGGTCGGGCCCGACACAGAACGAGCATCTTGGCGCCGAATGCTCCAAGCGGGGTCATGCCGGCGCGCAACCCGCCTTGATGCATGCGCGCACGGCCGCGACGACGCCCTTCAGGCTGGACCTGCATCAGGGCGATGTCGGCCACACCCTGGTGGTCGGGCCGACCGGCGCGGGCAAGTCGGTGCTGCTCAACACCCTCGCCCTGCAGTGGCGCCGCTATCCGGAGGCCCAGGTGGTCATATTCGACAAGGGCCGCAGCGCCCGCGCGGCGAGCCTGCTGGTGGGAGGTGGGTTCTTCGACCTTGGGGCCGAGACCGATGGGCTTGCCTTTCAGCCGCTCGCTGATCTCGAGCGGCCGGAAGCCCGCGCCTGGGGCCAGGAGTGGCTGCTCGACCTCCTTGCGGCTGAACGTATCCAGTTGCATCCGGCGGCGAAGGAAGAGGTCTGGAGCGCTCTCCAGAACCTGGCCGCCGGGCCGCGCGAGCAGCGGACCCTGACCGTCCTGGCCGCCACCATCCAGGACCATCAGATCAAGGCGGCGCTGCAGCCCTACACCCTCGATGGTCCCCACGGGCGCCTGTTGGACGCGAGCGCCGACACCCTGGCGCACCAGTCTTGGCAGGCGTTCGAGATGGGGGAGCTTATGACCAACCGCACCGCGGTCGGGCCGGTTCTCACTTATCTCTTCCGCGCCCTGGAGCGCCGGTTCGACGGGCGGCCGACCCTGGTGGTCCTGGACGAAGCCTGGCTCTTCCTGGATTCCACGACCTTCGCCGGCAAGATTCGCGAATGGCTGAAGACGCTGCGCAAACGCAACGTCGCGGTCGTCTTCGCCACCCAGAGCCTGGCCGACGTCGCCGCCTCCAGCATCGCCGCAGCCCTTATCGAAAGCTGCCCCACTCGGATCTTCCTGCCCAATCCGGACGCCCGATCGCCGCAGGTGGCCGACCTCTACGCCGGTTTTGGCCTCAATTCCCAGCAGCTGGACATCATCGCCGGCGCCGCGCCCAAGCGCGAATACTACTACCAGAGCGCCTCTGGAAACCGGCTCTTCGAGCTGGGTCTTGGCCCGGTCGCGCTGGCCGCCGTCGCCTCCGCGTCTCCGGGCGACCAGACTCTGATCAACCGGCTCCTGGAGGAGAGCGGTCCGGAGGGCTTCGCGGCGGCCTTCTACAGGGCCAAGGGCCTGGACCAGGTCGCCGACTTCCTGGCCGAGGTCCGTGATGTCGCCGCGTGAAGGGGCCAAAGGCGAGGCTTGGGCGGCACGGCCGCGCATAAAGAGCGTCCGGCGCCGCCGCCTACGCTTCGTCGCCTCAATCGCACCTGGCGTGTTGCTTGCCGTCCTGGGCGTCGAGTTGGGCCACCACGCGGCTGTGGTTTTCGGGGGCGTCCTGCTGGTCGGCGCCGCCCTGATCGGTCGCCAGATCAGCGAGCGCCGCTTTCTTGCCCGTCAGGCCGCGCTTGTCCTCGGCGCCGCCAGCACCCTCCCCGCGTCCAACCAGGAACTCGCTTCATGACCCCTTCGCGCCGCCTCCTGCTCCTCGCCGCGCTGGCAAGCGCCTCCTCATTCGCCTTCCAGACTCTCCCGGCGCGGGCCCAGATCACTGTCTATGACCCTGCCGCGGTCACCCAGGCCATCCGGCAAGTCAGCCAGGGGCTGCAGCAGATCCAGGTTCTTCAGTCCCAGTTGCAGCAACAGGCCCAGATGCTTGCGCGCCTGGGCGTGGATGTCACCGGACCGCTGCGCGCCATCGCCACGCAGGCGACCGGCCTGCTGCAGCAGGCTCAGGGCATCGGCTACAACGCCACCAATCTTAGCCAGACCTTCGCCCAGCAGTACCCCGCCTCCCTAGCCGGTCAGTCGCCGGCGGCGCTGGCCGCGCGCCTGTCGACCTGGAATCAGAACAGTCGCGAGACCCTCCAGGAGGCGATGCAGGTCCAAAACCAGATCGTCCAGGCGCAGGGCGCCACGACCTCCGCGGTCGGCTCGGCCGTCAGCGCCTCACAAGGCGCCGCCGGGCAGACCGCGGCCCTGCAGGCGACAAACCAGCTTCTCGCCGCCCTGACCACGCAGCTCACCCAGCTTCAGACCCTGCTCATCACCCAGGCGCGCCAGACCCAGATCCTGGAAGCCGAGCGGCAGGCGCTGCAGGCCAAGGGCGATGCGGATGCGCAGCGCAATGCCATCGTCACCCGTCCGGTCCGCCGCTTCACGGCAGACACACTCTGATGCGCCGGGTGGTCTTCGGTTTCGTGACCCTTGCCTTGGCCATTGAGGTGTCCGGCTGCGGACGGCGGGGCAGCGCCGCGACCGGCGCGCCACCGCTCTCACACCATACCTGTCCCGACCCCTATCTGCGCGACCCGAAGAACCCCTGCGCCCCGAACTACATCGCCCCGCTCAAGAAGCGCCATTGGGCCAACAGCCTCTAAGGACGCTCTCATGGCCACCGCCTCATCCGCCGTCCTGGACGACTTTCTGGCCCGCTTCGAGAGTCAGGTCGACAGCGGCTTCGGCCTCATCCAGGGCAACGTACAGGGTGTCTTTGCCGTGCTGGTGGTGATCAGCATCGGCCTTTCCGCCTTGCTGTGGGCGGTTGACGAGAACCAGAACGTCCCCGCCGCCCTCATTCGCAAGGTCCTGCTTTTTGGGTTTTTCGCCTGGCTGATCACTAGCTGGCACAACCTTAGCCTGACCGTCGTCAACGGCTTTGCCGCCCTGGGCCTCAAGGCCGGGGGCGGAGGCATGTCTTTAAGTGACCTGATGCAGTCGCCCTCCAACGTCGTGACCGATGGCCTGAACGTCGCCTTCAGCCTGCTCCTCTACATCGGCCGCCTGGCGCGCGATGGCGCGGGGACCGGCTTCTTCACCCACTTCGACGCCATCCTGGTCGCCGCCGTCGCCGCCATCGGGATCATCCTCGCCTTCCTGATCCTGGGGATCGAGATCACCGTCACAATCATCGAGTTCCACATCGTCACCTTGATCGCCTTTGTGACGGTGCCCTTCGGCATCTTGACCCAGACCGCGTTCATGTCCGAACGCGCCATCGGCTACGTCGTCTCGGTGGGCGCCAAGCTCATGGCCATCGGCCTGATCGTCTCGATCGGCGAGCAGATCTTCACCACCTATACCGTCTCGGCAGACCCCACCTGGCAGGAAGACTGCGGGCTCCTGCTCGCCGCCATCTGCATGGTCATGCTGGCCTTGAAGATTCCGGCGATCGCCGGGGCCCTGATCAGCGGAGGCCCGCAACTGAACGCCGGCAGCGCTGTGGCGGGCGCCGCGGGGCTGGCCGCAGGCGTCGGCGGACTGGCCCTGGCCGGCCGGATGGCCGCCGGCGCCGTCGCCGCCGGCGCCGGCGCCCGCGCCGCTTCCGCAGTGGCCGCCTCCAATGTCCCGCCGCCAGGGCGCGGCGGCGGCTCGCAAGGTTCTCCAGGCGGACCCGGCCCCGGGGGCGGCGGCGCACCGCAAGGCGCCGCCGCGGCGCCCATGTCCAGCGTTGTCGCCCGCGCCCGCGCCTCCTTCGCGCCAAAGTCAAGCCCACCGCAACTGGAGCCCACGCCAGAGCTGCCTCCGTCGGAACCTCCGCCGCCGGCGGCCTCTCCTGGCGGCGCCTCGTCTGCGTCGCGCGCCCAGGCGAGCCTCACCGGGGCCGCGGCCCAGGCGATGCAGGAGGGCGGGGGCGCTGGACCCCCATCGGGCGGCCCGCAATTGCATCCGCCGCCGCCCGACACCGCTTGACTGCCTAAGGACCCTCCATGCCCAACGCCTTTCGCCGCGCCCAGGAGCGCTATGGCGCCTCCGCGCCCGCCCAGACCCCCTATCAGCGTGCGGCCCAGGCCTGGGACGATCGCCTAGGATCCGCCCGGGCCCAGGCCCACAGCTGGCGCCTGATGGCCTTCGCCTGCGCGGGCCTGACAGCCATCCTCCTGGGCGCCTTCATCTATGCCGAGCAGGACACCCACATCGCCACCTATGTGGTGCCCATCGACCGGTATGGTCAGCCCGGCCGAATAGAAGCGGCCGACCGGGTCTATCGGCCAAGCCAGGCCGAGACCGGCTATTTCGTCGCCGACTTCGTGCAACTGGTCCGCTCGAAAAGCACCGACCCGGTGGTGCTGCGGCAGAACTGGGTGAAGGCCTACCGCTTCGTCAGCGGCGACGGCCTGGCGGGGCTGAACCTCCACGCCCGCGACCACGATCCTTTCGCGCGCCTCGGCCAACAGGCGGTCACCGTTGAGATCGTCTCGGTCCTGCCGCGCAGCGGGAGCAGCTACCAGGTTCAATGGCGCGAGACCGCTTTCGAGCAGGGCTCCGCCGGACCTGCCGAGCGCTGGACGGGCCTCTTCACCGTCGCCCAGCACCCACCGCGCGACGAGGCGCAGCTGCGCGCCAACCCCCTGGGCCTCACCATCACCGCCTTCCAATGGAGCCGCGACCTATGAGCCGCCCCCTTCAACGTTCCGCCCTTGCCGGGATGGCGGGCATTTGCCTGCTGGCCGCGGCGGCCTCCGCCCAGACCCAGACGCCTGCGTCCGCCTCCCCTGCGCCGACGGGCCGCCCGGCCGCGCCATCAGCGTCGGGGGTGAGGCCGTCGAAAATGGCGCGCCGGCCGCCATCTTCGTCGCGCTGGCCCGCCCATAGGCCTCGGGGCCACGGCGGCGCCCTGACAACCCTCGGAGCCAACGCTCAGGCGCGCGACTGGCCCACGGGCGGGGCCTATGTGAATTCGGCGCTCTATTACGACTTTGAACCTGGCCGGCTCTACACGATCCGCACGAGCCCCCGGTTCCTCACCACGATCACCCTGAAGCCCGGCGAGAAACTGATCTCCAAGGCGGCCGGCGACACCGTCCGCTGGGTGATGGGCGAGACGGTGTCGGGCAGCGGCGAGGCCGCGCAGGTCGTGGTCTTCGTCAAGCCCATCGAGCCGGACCTGCGCACCAACATCGTGCTGACGACCGACCAGCGAACCTATCTGATCGAGGCGGTGAGCGCCGCCTCCCCCGCCTACACCAGCGTCTTGGCCTGGAACTATCCGCAGGACCAGGCGCGCGCGCTCGCCGTCCAGCAGACGCGGGCCCAGCTCCTGTCGGCAACGACGGTGGGCGATGATATCGCGCTGGAGAAGCTCGACTTCCGCTACCGGATCGAGCCGATCAAAAGCCGCCCACCGCGCTGGCAGCCGCTCCGTGTCTTCGATGACGGGGCCAGGACCTATATCGCGTTTCCCGCCGACCCGGGGACGAGCGAGGCGCCGCCCCTCTTCGTGGTCGGGCCGAAGGGCCGGGCGGAACTGGTCAACTACCGCATGCGCGGCAGCTACTATGTGGTCGACCGGCTGATCGATCAGGCCGAACTGCGCCTGGGAGAAGGCCATCAGACCATTGTGCGGATCACCCGCACCGAGGCGCGGCGATGAGCGCGCCGCAACCGGCCGCTAAAGCCAGCGCCCAGAGTGTCCTCGCCGCCGCGCGCCGTCCGGTCACACGCTATCGGCCCGCCGTCATCGCCGCCGGCGTGGGGAGCGTGCTGCTGCTGGTGGCCTTGGGCTTCATGATCGCCTTTGGCGGCGGCCACCGATCGGGGCGCGCGTCCGGCGCGTCGCCGCCGCCAGCCCAATCTCAGGACACGCCCTCCGATCTGGACCGCCGATTGCCCGCCAGCTACAGCGATCCGACTGCGTCAGGTCTGGGGTCGGCGCAAATGCCGCCGCCGGCGGATGCAGCCAGCGGGTCGCCTCAGCCTCAGCCCCCGTCAGGGTCGGCCGCGGCTGAAGGCCCCGAGCAACAGCGCCATGCCGAAGCCATGCGGGCGGCCCGCGCGTCGTCGCCGCTCTTTGCGCAAGGCCCCTCCCCTTTCCCGCCGGCGACCACCGAAGCGCCCCCAGCCATGACCGCGGTGGCGGCTCCGCCAACCGCGGTCATGGCTCAGACCTCGTCGGCCAAGGAGCGTTTCATTGCCCAGGCGGGGTCGGCGCAGGACTATTCGCCGAACTTGCCGCAACGTCCGATCTCGGCCTTCGAGATCAAGGCCGGAACCCTGATTCCCGCTGCCTTGATCACCGGGCTCGACTCGGACTTGCCGGGACCCGTCGTCGCCCAGGTCACTGAGCCGGTCTTTGATCACACCACCGGCCGCACCGTGCTCATCCCTCAGGGCGCCCGGCTGATCGGCAAGTATGACAGCCAGGTCGCCTACGGACAGGACCGCGCCCTGGTGGTGTGGACCCGGATCGTTTTTCCGGACGGCCGGTCGCTGAACATCGGCGCCATGGTCGGCGCCGATCTCACTGGCGCCGGCGGGCTGGCGGACCGCGTCGACACCCACACGTCCGCCTTGGCCCGAGCGGTTGGCCTCTCGAGCCTGCTTTCGATCGGCGGCGCGGCCGCGCAGAACGCCCTCACTCGAGGGAGTGATCGCCTGGTGCTGCAGGACGCGGCCGGCGGTGTCTCCGAGGCGGCCAGCCAGGTCGGCCAGCGGCTGGTGGAGCGCGACATGCAAAGAGCGCCAACCATCCACATTCGTCCAGGTTGGCCCTTGCGGGTCCTCGTGGACAAGGATCTGGTCCTGGAGCCGTAGGCGCTCGTCCGCAGGGTCGGCACGCGCCGTGCCACGCTGGCGGTGAGCCGGCGCGCTAGGCGGGGATCGGAACCACCAGTTGATTGGCGATGGCGGTGTGGAGGTCGAGGGTAGCCTCAGGGGCCCGGATGGAGACGAGCAGCGCATACCGCACCGCCCGATTCCAGCGCTGCAAGGCGGGCTTCTCCTTCCACCAGCCGCTGACCGGGTAGACCCCAACGGCATCTCGCTCGGCCAGGGCTGCGGCGCTGCCGCGCCAAATATCCGAATGGAGCGAGCCACGATCGCGGATCTGGCCCAGGAACCAGTCGTCCCCGCCCGAGGCTGCGGCGGTTCCCGCTTCCTCAGCCTGGGCGGCCGCTTGATGCGCTGGCGGAACGCCTCCAGGTCTCAAGCGAGCGCCTCACCGCAGAGCGCACGTAACGGCGGCGCCGCGTCCAGCCGCGCTCGCCTGGGTTGGGTTCGATGAAATAGGACAGGGTGATCCGCAGCCCGACACCCATTTCACCGAGCGACGCTGGTTGACGATCGGCGCCTCATAGCCGACCTGCAAGGTCGCTGGCCAGTTGTCCCGCGCGATGAGCTTGGGGGCCGAGACGACCTCGACGTTGGTCTTGCACGACAGGGCGTCAACGACCGCCTTCACGCTGTTGTCGAAATAGGTCAGCGCCAGTCCGGGAAACTCTAGGGTGACCGACCCAGCGGCATCGTGGCTCGACGTTACAGGCATCGTCGTACAGCACTCTTACTCACCAGGAACTGTCGCGTTCGACCAGAGTGGAAATAGGCGGCGCCCTCATAAGGCTTTTCTCTGGAAAACGGCCGGCCACTGCATCGCCCGCGACGCTTGCAACCCGTCAGGACGCCGCCGCCCCAGCGGCCTTGCGGCGCCGTCCGCTCTTCACCGCGGGGGCGGCGATGGCCGCGCCGCGTCCCCGGGCGCCAAGGCCGATGGTCTTGGCCATGGCCGAACGGGCCTCCGAATAGCTGGGGGCCACCATGGGGTAGTCCTTGGGCAGGCCCCACTTCTCGCGATACTCAAGCGGTGTCATCCCCCGTGTGGAGAGGTGGCGCTTCAGGGTCTTATACGCTTTGCCATCCTCGAAGCTGACGATGCCGTCGCGCTGGATGGACTTGCGGACCTGAGCCGGTGTGGCCCTGACCTGCGGCTCCGGCGTGGCTTCGGCGACTGTCACAGCTTCGGCCGGCGCGACGCCGACCGCGCTGAGGCTCGCGGCTATCTGGTTGATGACCTGGGGAATGTCCGAGGCGTTCACGTGCGAATTGGAGAAGTAAGCAGCGGCGACTTCCGCCACCAGGACACGTAG
>FSWM01001260.1_pt1 | contig 12516 bp, 11 predicted proteins | sample 1637841 | NCBI WGS metagenome assembly FSWM01 (sample SAMEA3914789, study PRJEB12502) | metagenome | biome: forest; material: soil | place: Canada | collected 2011-07-03 | depth 0.3 m | reverse complement strand
GGTGAGGTTGGCGATCCGTTCGGACAGGATCGCGACCTGAACTTCCGCCGAACCCGTATCGCCCGTGGAGCGGGCGTGGGTGTGGATCAGTTCGGTCTTGCGTTCGGCCGTAATCGACATCGGGGTCTCCGTCGTTAAAGGTTGAAGACGCGCGTCGGGCTCAATTGCCCGGCTCGCATCTCGCAGATCGAGACCGCACTGCCACCATGTGTCGCCAAAACGGTTCGGGACGCGAAGCCTGTCCCAGAGGGGCAAACCAACCGCGCCTTCAGCGTTTCGACCTGTCTGGGAAGCAGAACAATCGGTCGCCCTTGCGAGAGCCTGAAGGCGTCTTCCGCGGTTACGGCCAGCGCCGGGATGTCGTCCAGCGCGGTCTCAACCGGAAGCAAGACCTCCGAGCCGCCGCCCCTATCGCACAATTCCTCCAGCTTTTCCAGCGTGATCGCCCGATCGGTGGAGAAGGCGCCGACGCGCAGGCGCCGAAGGGCCGAGACATGGCCGCAAGCGCCCAGGGCCGCGGCCAGATCCCGGGCGAGGGCGCGCACATAGGTCCCCTTGCCGCAGTCGATCTCCAGGGCGATGTGATCGGTGTCCGGCGCGCCCATGACGCGGGCGTCGTGGATGATGACCGGTCGCGGCTTCAGATCCAGTTCGACGCCCTCGCGCGCCAGATCATAGGCCCGCTGACCATCCACCTTGATCGCCGAATAGGCCGGCGGAATCTGCTGAATCTCGCCGACAAAGGCTTTCAACGCCTCGGCCGCCGCTTCAGGCGACGGACGGACTTCGGAGCGCTCGATCACTTGGCCTTCGCCGTCGAAGGTGGTGGTGGTGGCCCCCCAGGCGATGGTGAAGGCGTAGGTCTTGTCCGCCTCCACCAGAAAGGGAACGGTTTTGGTCGCCTCGCCCAGGGCGATCGGCAAGATGCCGGTGGCCAGGGGATCGAGCGTGCCGGCATGGCCGGCCTTTTGGGCGTTGAAGGCGCGGCGCACCCGGCTGACCGCCTGGGTCGAGCCCAGATTCAGCGGCTTATCGAGCACGATCCAGCCGGAAACGGCTTCGCCCTTGCGCTTACGCCCCATTGTCGGTCTCGGGGGGAGCAGTCTCGGGGGCGCCGGTTTCGGGGGCGCCGGTCTCAGCCTCGTCAGCCCCCAGATCGCGCCGCACCTTGGGATCCTCGAACAGCCGGTCGATCCGCGCCGCCTCGTTGAAGGTCTCGTCGTGCAGGAAACGCAGGTCTGGGGTGAACTTCATGTCGATCATGCGGCCCAGTCTTCCGCGCAGAAATTTCGAGGTGCGGTTAAGACCCGCCACCACATCGTCGGCGCGGCCGCCGCCAAGGGGCTCGACGAAACAGTGGGCGTGCTTCAGGTCCGGCGACAGCCGCACCTCGGTGACCGTCACCGAGACGTCGGCCAAGGCGGGATCGCTGAACGCCTCGTCGCGCAGGATCTCCACCAGGGCGTGGCGGATCAGTTCGCCCGCGCGCAATTGCCGCTGGGTCGGACCCGCGGCCGGCTTGGGCCCGCGGGCGGCGCTTGAAGAGGGTCGGGATTGCCGGGACATGGGAGCGGCCCGCCAGAAGCGGTCTTTCTTATTCGGCCATTGAGCCGGGAGGGCGGGCTAACTACATCGCGCGCGGCACAGTGTCCAGCTTGGCGTTCGCTCTCCACTTTTGCGCGCAGGCAGGGCATGGTGCCGCCGATTCGGCGATACGGAATTCAAAGGAACGCTTCCATGCGTCGTCTAAGCGCTGCGGTCGCCCTGCTGGCTGTGCTGGCGGGTCCCACCGCGGCCTCGACCAGCCAGGCGTTCGCCCTGCCCAAGTTCGCCACCGCCCCACCCCTGTTCAATCTGGCTCCGCACAGGCCGCAGCCCAGCCTGGTCTTCACCTATGACGGATTTCAGGTGGACGCCTCGGCGGCGCCCCGCGGCCAGTCGGCGGACAAGACCGTGCGTCAGATCAGGGCCCAGATCGATCTGGTGCAACATATGAGCCTAAAGCCGGAAACCCTGGCCTTCATGCGCACCGTGCCGATCCTCGCCGATCCGGCCAAGCCGAACGCGCCCGGAGAGTCGGTGCATTATGTGCGGGGCAAGGGGGTTGTGCTGCGGGTCAACAAGCTGTCGCCCCGGAAGCCGATTCTGCTCAGCGGCCTGCTGCGGGCCTATCACGACCAACATCTCGATCCCGCGGCCCGCACGGACGTCGCCCGGTTTCGCAATGAGGTGATCGTGCGCACCCCGCCGGTCTGGCCCAAGACCGCCTTGATGCTGCAGTCCGACACCGACTATTTCGCCCTGACCAGCAGCGCCTATCTCTATGGCGCCATCACCCACGAGCCCTATACCCGCGCCAACCTGCGCCAGACCCAGCCCCGCTATTATCGCTGGCTGGCGCAGTTCTATGACGACGGACGCGCGCGAGGCTGAGGTTGGGCGCCTTCCTCCTTCTCCCACGCGGGAAAAAGAGCCGATGTCTAGTGCTGGCTTTCCGGCAGGCGGACGATCAGACCGTCCAGGTCGTCGGTGACCTTGATCTGGCAGGACAGGCGCGAATTGGGCTCCACGCCCTCGGCGAAGTCGAGCATGGACTCTTCCATGGCTGTCTTTTCGCCGGTCTTGGCCTGCCAGGCCGCATCCACATAGACGTGGCAGGTGGCGCAGGCGCAGGCGCCGCCGCAATCGGCGTCGATGCCCGGCACATTATTCTTCACGGCGCCTTCCATGACCGAGAGACCGGCCTTCACCTCGATGGCGTGTTCGGTTCCGTCGTGTTCGATATAGGTGATCTTGGCCATGGGCTCCCTCTTGCCGCCTCTTTTTAGGCGGCGACCTCTTTCATGGAAATAGCGGTGTCAGCAAGCCGTTCGCGAATGATCGGGCGCTGCGAGCCGATCAATTGCTTGCCAGCCATGAATTCCGGCGCAGCGTTGACCGCCTCCACCGCCCGGATCTGATCGCCCTTGAGATGGAATATGGCGAAATGGGCGCTGGCCGGGTCGCCGCGCACCAGAATCTCATCGGCATTGGCCGCCAAGCCAGCGATCTGCAGCTTGAGATCGTACTGGTCCGACCAGTTCCAGGCCACCTCGGGCGGCGCGACGGCCCGGCCGGCGATGACGCTGGCCGCCTGTTTGGCCTGTTCCAAGGCATTGGCCACGCTCTCCAGGCGCACGTCGCAGCCATAGAGCGGCATGGGCCGGCGGGTGACGTCGCCGATGGCGAAAATGTCCGGATTGGAGGTGCGGGCGTTCAGGTCGACCACGACGCCGTCGGCGCAGGTCAGGCCGCAGGCGCGGGCCAGCTCGTCATTGGGCAGGGCGCCGATCCCCACCAGGGCGGCGTCACAGGGCAGGACGCGCCCGTCGGCCAGGCTGACGCCGGTGACGCGGCCATCGACGCCTTCGAAGCCGCTGACGCCGACATTGAGTTCGAAGACCACGCCCTTGGCGCGGTGATAGTCCTGGAAGAAGGTCGACAGGGTCTCGCAGGCGACGCGGGCGAGCACCCGGGGCATGACCTCGATCACCACCGCTTCGGCGCCGAGGGCGCGGGCCGAGGCCGCCGCCTCCAGCCCGATATAGCCGCCGCCGATCACCGCCAGGCGCTTGCCCGGCCCCAGGGCCGCCTTCAGCATTTCGGCGTCCGCCGCGGTGCGCAGAGACATGACGCCATAGAGGTCGGCGCCGGGGGCCGCCAGGGCCCGCGCACGCGCGCCCGTGGCCAGGATCAAATGGTCGTAATGGACGCTCTGCCCATCATCCAGGCGCACGGTCTTGGCCGCGCAGTCGATCGCGGTCACGCGCCGGTTCAGGCGCAGGTCGATATTGTGGTCGGGATAAAAGCTTTCCGGCTTCAGCATCAAGGCGTCGGCGTCAGCCTCGCCCTTCAGCCAAGCCTTGGACAAGGGCGGCCGCTGATAGGGGGCTATGGGTTCTTCGCCGATCAGGGTGATGGGGCCGGCGAAGCCGTACTGGCGCAGATAGGCGGCGGCCGAGCCGCCCGCGTGGCCCGCGCCAACGATCACCACATGCGCGTCCATTTCGCTCATACTGTCCCGTTGCAGAAAAATGACGCCGCCGTCAACCTCATGCGAGTCCCCACGTCCCCCCAATTTCCGGGATGAGCGAGGGGTTAGATCACCCGCTCAACCATCATCGTCTTGATCTCGGCAATAGCCTTGGCTGGGTTCAGGCCCTTGGGGCAGACCTGGGCGCAGTTCATGATGGTGTGGCAGCGATAGAGCTTGAAGGGGTCTTCCAGGTCGTCGAGCCGGTCGCCGGTCGCCTCGTCGCGACTATCGATCAGCCAGCGATAGGCTTGCAGCAGGGCGGCCGGGCCCAGATACTTTTCCCCGTTCCACCAATAGCTGGGGCAGGAGGTCGAGCAGCAGGCGCACAGGATGCACTCATAGAGGCCGTCGAGCTTTTCGCGGTCCTCGGGGCTCTGCACCCATTCCCGCTGGGGCTCTGGGGTGGTGGTGTGCAGCCAGGGCTCGATGGAGGCGTATTGGGCGTAGAACACCGACAGGTCGGGGATCAGGTCCTTGATCACCGACTGCGACGGCAGGGGCGCGATCTGGACGTCCTTGCCGGGAACCTCCGCCCAACCGTGGGTGCAGGCCAGGGTGTTGCGACCGCCGATATTCATGGCGCAGGAGCCGCACACGCCTTCGCGGCAGGAGCGCCGGAAGGCCAGGGTCGGGTCGATGGTGTTCTTGATGTGGATCAGGGCGTCCAGCACCATGGGACCACACTGGTCGACGGCGACGTCATAGGTGTCCCAGCGCGGGTTCTGGCCGCCTTCCGGATCGTAGCGATAGATGCGGAAGGTCTTGACCGTCTTGGCGTCGGCGGGCGCCGGCCAATGTTTGCCCTTGCCGACCTTGGAGTTCTTGGGGAGCGTCAGCTGAACCATGTCTTGCTCCTCAATAAACCCGCGCCTTGGGTTTGATGTATTCGATGTCGTCGGTCATGGTGTAGGTGTGCACCGGGCGGTAGTCGATTGAGACCTTGCCCGAGGCCCCGTCATAGGTGGCCAGGGTGTGCTTCATCCACACATCGTCATTGCGGGCGGAGAAGTCCTCGCGGGCGTGGGCGCCGCGGCTCTCCTCCCGATTCAGAGCCCCGTTGACGGTGACGATGGCCTGGCCCACCAGATTGTCCAGCTCCAGCGTCTCCACCAGGTCGGTGTTCCAGATCAGGCCGCGGTCGAAGGTCTGCAGATCGGGCAGCTGCTGGCGCACCTTCTCCATCCGCGCGACGCCGCTCTTGAGGGTCTCGCCGGTGCGGAAGACGGCCACGTCCTCCTGCATGGTCTTCTGCATCTCCAGCCGCAGCTGGGCGGTGGGCGTCGAGCCCTTGGCGTTGCGGAAGGCGTCGAAACGGGCGAGACCGGCCTCGGTCTGGGCCGGTTTCAGCTCCGGCTGGCGCGCGCCGGCCTTGAGCGTTTCGCCCACCCGCAGGCCCACCGCGCGGCCGAACACCACAAGGTCGATCAGGCTGTTGGAGCCCAGGCGGTTGGCGCCGTGAACCGAGACGCAGGCCGCCTCGCCCACCGCCATCAGGCCGGGGACCACGGCGTCGTTGTCGTCGCCCTTCTTGATCACCACCTCGCCGTGGAAGTTGGTCGGCACCCCGCCCATATTGTAGTGGACGGTGGGCAGGACCGGGATCGGCTCCTTGGTCACATCGACGCCGGCGAAGACCTTGGCGGTCTCCGAAATGCCCGGCAGGCGCTGGTGCAGCACCTTGGGGTCCAGGTGGTCCAGGTGCAGGAAGATGTGGTCCTTGTTCGGACCCACCCCACGGCCTTCGCGGATCTCGATGGTCATGGCCCGGCTGACCACGTCGCGGCTGGCCAGGTCCTTGGCCGAGGGGGCATAGCGCTCCATGAAGCGCTCGCCCTCGGAATTGGTCAGATAGCCGCCCTCGCCCCGGGCGCCCTCGGTGATCAGGCAGCCGGCGCCATAGATGCCGGTGGGGTGGAACTGCACGAACTCCATGTCCTGCAGCGGCAGGCCCGCGCGCAGCACCATGCCGCCGCCGTCGCCGGTGCAGGTATGGGCGCTGGTGGCGCTGAAATAGGCCCGGCCATAGCCGCCGGTGGCCAGGACCACGGTCTGGGCCTGGAAGCGGTGCAGGGTTCCGTCGTCGAGCTTCCAGGCGGTGACGCCCACGCAGCGCTCCCCGTCCATGATCAGGTCGAGGGCGAAATACTCGATGAAGAAGTCCACCGCCTTGGCCAGGGACTGGCCATACATGGTGTGCAGCATGGCGTGGCCGGTGCGGTCGGCGGCGGCGCAGGTGCGCTGGATCGGCGCTTCGCCATAGTTCTTGGTCATGCCGCCGAAGGCGCGCTGGTAGATCTTGCCTTCCGGCGTGCGTGAAAAGGGCACGCCCCAGTGTTCCAGCTCGTAGACCGCCGCCGGGGCGTTGCGCACCAGATATTCGATGGAGTCCTGGTCGCCCAGCCAGTCCGATCCCTTGACGGTGTCGTACATGTGCCAGCGCCAGTCGTCCGGGCTCATATTGCCCAGGCTGGCCGAAATCCCGCCCTGGGCCGCCACGGTGTGCGAGCGCGTGGGAAAGACCTTGGTGATGCAGGCCGTCTTCAGCCCGGCCTCGGCCGCGCCGAGCGCCGCGCGCAGGCCCGAACCGCCGGCGCCCACCACCACCACATCGAACTTGTGATCGATGAATTCATAGGCCGCCATGGTCAGTACGCTCCGCCGCCGAAGGCGACCTTGAGAACGGCGATCACGCCGATGACGCCGCCCAGCCAGCAGGCGAACAGGTTGAGGATCAGAAGCACGGTCTTGGTCGAGGCCTTGTGGATATAGTCCTCGATGACCGTCCGCATGCCCAAGGACATGTGGAAGAAACCGACCCCGATCAACAGCGCGGTCAGCACCGTATTGGGACCCCAGCGCAGCCAGCTGACCGTGGCCGCATAGTCGAACCGGGCCAGGTTCAGGCCGGAATAGACCGCCCACAGGACCAGCAGGACCAGGGCGATGGCCGAGACCCGTTGGCCGATGAAATGACCGACCCCATGCTTGGCGGCGCCCATGCCCCGGGCGCGGCCCAATGGCGTGCGATAGCTGGTCATCAGAACATCCCCGCAGCGTAAATCACCCAGACCGCGATGGTGGCGGTGACCGCGAAGGCGATGACCGCCGCGGCGGTCATGTCCGCCGTGCGAAGCTGGAAGCCCTTGCCCGCGTCCCAGGCCAGGTGGCGCACGCCGTTGGCCAGGTGGTAGAAGATCGAGAAGGTCAGGACGAACAGGGCGAGCTTGCCGATGGGCGAACCCAACAGGCCCTTATAGGTCGCAAATGGCCCCGCGCCGGCGGCCAGGCACGCCGCCCAGCCCGCCAGGATCAAGGCCCCGCCATAGAGGGCGCAGCCGGTGGCGCGATGCAGGATCGACGCGGCCATGGTGATGTGCCAGCGCCAAGTCATGTAGGGCGACAGCGGCCGCACCGCCGCACCCGTCTTGGATTCGCTCATGCCTGGCTGATCTCCTCAAAGCGACCTGCGCCGCTTTTAAGCCGCGCGGACCCTGTGTCAACGAACGCCCGTAGGGGAAAGGACCTCAGCGCGCCGACCCGCCTCGCATCGCGCCGTTCGAATCCCGAGTCAGGCCGCCGGCGCCGCATAGGACGGGCCGATCGCCCGCACCCCCCGGTGCGCCGTCACCTCGTGGTCGGGGATAGCCAGGGCGCGCCAGTAGCGAAGCAGATCCTTGGCCCGGCTCCTTCAGCCATGGTTCCGATCTGACGAAGTCTGTGCCGGATTCTGTGGCTGCGCAATGCGCCTTTGCTGTAGTCTTCCTTCGCGAAAGGCGAAGGATGCGCTTTGATCTGATCGATCTGCGACTGTTTTGCGAGGTGGTGGACGCGGGTTCCATCACCGCGGGCGCGGCCCGTTGCGCCATCGCCCTGGCGGCGGCCTCGACCCGCATCCGGGCCATGGAGCAGTCGCTGGGGACCGCCCTGCTGACGCGTTCGCGGCAGGGGGTGACACCCACCCCCGCCGGCCGCGCCCTGCTGAAGCACGCCCGGCTGATAGCAGCCCAGGGCGCCCGGCTGAACGAGGACCTGGGCGCCTATGCCGGAGGCGGCGCCGGTCATGTCCGACTATTGGCCAACACCAACGCCTCCACTGAATTTCTACCCGAGACGCTGAGCGATTTTCTGGCCAAGCACCCCCGGGTGACCGTGGACCTGGAAGAGCGGCTGTCGGACGAGATCGTCGGCCTGATCGCCGATGGGGTCGGCGATGTGGGCATTGTCGCCGGGACGGTCGAGATGGGCCGCCTGCAGACCTTTCCTTTCCGCTCCGACCGGTTCGTGGTGGTGACCAGCGCCGGCCACGCCCTGGCTAGCCGATCCGCGGTGGCCTTCGCCGAGGTGCTGGGCTTCGACTTCGTCGGCCTGGACCGCACCAGCGCCCTGCAGCGTTTCCTGGCCGCCCGGGCCGCGCCCCTGGGGGCCGTGCTGCGCCTGCGGGTTCAGCTGCGCAGCTTCGACGCCGTCTGCCGCCTGGTCGCCGCCGGCGTGGGCGTCGGTGTCGTACCGCGCACCACGGCCCAAAGGCTGGCCCTAACCCTGCCCATCGCCATCATCGACCTGGAGGACGACTGGGCGGCGCGCGAACTGACCATCTGCGTGCGGGACCTGGACGAGGCGGCGCCCTATGCGCGGGAGCTGGTGCGGAGTTTGCGGGGTGTTTGAAGAGGGGCGTGAGGGGTCAGGCCGACCGGACGACGATTAGTTTCCAACAATTTGGTCACATCGGTTCATTGCGCGCGCCGGACGGGCACCGGCTTGAACCGCCTAGTCGCGGGCCAATTAGCGCACTATTGCCGCGGTAATTTCCTGAATATCCTAACGAGTCAGTGCAGTCGCACCGTTTTCAAGGAAAATATTCTCTAAAATCCAGTTGCCCAGCCCCGCGCTTACCGATGAGATCCAATCGCTTCAGGGTGATTTGACCCGCTCGCTCATCTAGGAGCACCGCGTCACAGGCAAAAACGATGGCTTGAATATTTCCAGCAGATAATGGCCCACGAAGCTGTGGGTGGGCTGCAATCCTACCGGCGGCACCGCAAATTCTACCTATCATAGGGTCAGATATGCGATGATGCTTAAGCAATTTTCTGATCGAATGCGGAATTTCACACCTCACGCTACCATGGGCGTACCGGAATTCTGCCCCAACCACTTCCTTGGCGACGATGAGTGTCAAGAGTCCGGCGGCGGTATCCACTACATAGTCTTTTGTAGCGATCAAAGAAGCCCAAGGAAGCAAGTCACCGCTCATCGTCAGGAGCGCTGCCTGGGCAGATCTTAACCGAGCGACTGAGTCGCCATTTTCCGCCTTGCCAAGGAGATTTATCGCGGCTTCGATTACCTCAGACGGCCCAGAGAACTCGCCGCTTTCGATCCGAGCCTCAATGAAACTCCATGTCGAGTCGCTAAGATGGATCTTGTCTATAACTGAACCCCTTAAAGTGATTCTGGCTTCTTCATGTATCCGGTCAAACTAAGGGCACAAGCCAATTCCCGAACACACCGCGATTAAGCGCGATCAACGACACAGAGTGCGAAGCCCCACCACCGGCGGCGCACTCCTCGCCCTTAATTTCACAGTGGATCAGAGCCTGTCGTTCCAGGCTACTCAAGGGCGCAGCCGGCTTCGCCGGTCGCCGCAGGCGACCCTTGACTAGCCTGGAACGACAGGCAGGCTCGCGACTGTGAATTCAAGGCTCAGCTTGGCCTGAGGCCGACAGCGGCCACCCGACCTCGCTCTCGTCCGATGGCGAGCGGTCGCCTGCGCTCTGGGAAGGCTGACAACACCGTCCGGTTCAGCCCCAGTTCAGCTTCAGGGTTTCAAAAGTCCTAAGCATGAGCGCCGGGGCCTGGCCCAACGCGCCGCAAAGGACCGGACGCGGAGAGCCTGGATGACGAAGCGGATGAAGGCGGCCTTGATGGCCCTGGCGCTGGGAGCGTCAGTCACGGCCACGGGAGCGGCCAACGCTCAGTCGCGCGGCGGCGGACATGGCGGGGGCGCCCATGCGGGCGCTGTCGAAGGCGGCGCGCGCGGAGGTTTCGCCGGCCCAAGGGGCGGTGGCCCCAGGGGCGGCGACTATGGCGGCCGCGGGGGATATCGGGGCTATGGCGGCTATGGGCGCGGCTATGGCGGTCCGTTCGGCTATGGCGTTTACGGCTGGGCGCCGTTCGCGGGCTGGTACGGCTATGCGCCCTATTATGCCGCCCCCTATTACGACGAAGGTTTTTATGACGACGGCTATTATGATGAGCCGCCACCGCCGCCCGCCTATTACCCCGAACCGCCGCCCCGGGCCGAGCCGCCGCCGCCGCAGCGGGCCGAGGCCGCGCCGAAGGAATTCATCGTCTACTTTCCCTTCGACAACGACGCCCTGACCGAGGCGGCCAAGCGTGTGGTCGATGAGGCGGCGCGCTATGCCAGCCGCCAGCCGGGCGGCCGGACCACCATTGTCGGCTATACCGACGCCGCGGGCTCGGAGGGTTATAATCAGGCCCTGTCCGAGCGCCGTTCGCAGGTGGTGCGCGAGACCTTGCTGGCCGATGGTCTGCGCGAGGCGACCATGGACATGGCCTGGCGCGGCAAGCACGACCTGGCGGTCCAGACTCCCGACGGCGTCAAGGAGCCCCAGAACCGCCGCGTGACCATCGAGGTGCGGTCGCCGGGGGATGAGGACTATGGTCGGAGGGGTACGCCGGGACAGGATGAAGGGCGGGACGACGGTTACTGAGGAACCTGGCGAGACCGGCAAGGGCTTTTGCGGCGGCTCGCCCCCTCCACCACCCTTCGGGCGGTCCCCCTCCCCCGCGCTTCGCGCAAGGGAGGAATAGAAGCGGCGCCGGCTTAGACGTCCACCTCGGCGTCCAGGGCATTTTCCTGGATGAACTCGCGGCGCGGTTCGACCAGGTCGCCCATCAGGCGCGAGAACATGTCGTCGGCGTCGTCGGCGTGGTTGACGCGGACCTGCAGCAGGGTGCGGGCGTTGACGTCCAGAGTGGTTTCGAACAGCTGGTCGGCGTTCATCTCGCCCAGGCCCTTATAGCGCTGGATCGACAGGCCGCGGCGACCGGCCTCGAAAATGGCGTCGGTCAGGTCGCGGGGGCCGCGCACCGGGCTGGACCTGTCCTTGCGGCGGAACACGCCGGGGGCGACGAAGGTGGTGGCCAGGCTCGCGGACCGTTCCGCCAAGCGCCGGGCGTCGGCGGAATGGATCAGGAGGTCGTCCAGCACCAGCTGGTCGGTGACGCCGCGGCGCACCCGGGTGAAGGTGAAGCCGCCGGCCTCGCTGGACCGGCCCGACCAGGGGCCATCGCCCTCCTCGGCATAGAGGTCCATACGCGTGGCCACGACGGCCGGATCCGGGGTTTCGCCGAACAGGCCGGCGAGCGCCGCCTGTTCGATGGCGAAGGCCGGGGCGCGGGCGGACAGGCGCTCGATATTGGCGCGGGCGCCGCGGGCGATCTGCACCAGGGCCAGAAGGTCGGCCCCGGCGATCTGCTCGCCGGTCGACAGCTCCAGCACCGCGCCGTCGACGCCCTCGTCGATCAGATAGGCCTCCAGCTCGCTGTCGTCCTTCAGATAGCGCGAGGACTTGCCCTTGCTGGCCTTATAGAGCGGCGGCTGGGCGATATAGAGGTAGCCGCGCTCCAGCACCTGCGGCATCTGCCGGTAGAAGAAGGTCAGGAGCAGGGTGCGGATGTGGGCGCCGTCGACGTCGGCGTCGGTCATGATGACGATCTTGTGGTAGCGGATCTTCTCGATATCGAAGTCGTCGCGGCCGATGCCCGCGCCCAGGGCGGTGATCAGGGTGCCGACCTGGTCGGACGACAGCATCTTGTCGAACCGGGCCCGCTCCACATTGAGGATCTTGCCGCGCAGGGGCAGCACCGCCTGGTTTTCGCGGTTGCGCGCCTGTTTGGCCGAGCCGCCGGCGCTGTCGCCTTCGACCAGGAACAGTTCGGACTTGGCCGGATCGCGCTCCTGGCAGTCGGCGAGCTTGCCGGGCAGGGAGCTGATTTCCAGCGCCGATTTGCGCCGGGTCAGTTCGCGGGCCTTGCGGGCGGCGTCGCGGGCGGCGGCGGCCTCGGCGACCTTCTGCACGATCTGCTTGGCCTCGACCGGATGCTCCTCGAACCAGCTGGCCAGGCCGTCGGCCACCAGGCCCTCAACCGCAGGACGCACCTCGGACGAGACCAGCTTGTCCTTGGTCTGGGATGAGAACTTGGGGTCCGGCACCTTGACCGACAACACGCAGGTCAGGCCTTCGCGGGCGTCCTCGCCGGTGACGGAAACCTTTTCCCGCTTAGCCGCGCCGGAGCTTTCGGCATAGTTGGTGATCACCCGGGTCAGGGCCCCGCGGAAGGCCGACAGGTGGGTGCCGCCGTCCCGCTGGGGGATGTTGTTGGTGAAGCACAGCATGGTCTCGTGATAGCTGTCGTTC
>FSWM01000782.1_pt1 | contig 12640 bp, 10 predicted proteins | sample 1637841 | NCBI WGS metagenome assembly FSWM01 (sample SAMEA3914789, study PRJEB12502) | metagenome | biome: forest; material: soil | place: Canada | collected 2011-07-03 | depth 0.3 m | reverse complement strand
CGCCAACATGGCCGCGAGCCTGATCAAGCACGAGCAGATCGTCACCACCCTGCCCAAGGCCAAGGAACTGCGTCCCTTCGTCGAAAAGCTGGTGACCCTCGCCAAGCGCGGCGACCTGCACGCTCGCCGCATCGCCATCAGCCGCGTGCGCGACGTCGAACAGGTGGGCAAGCTGTTCGGCGCGCTCGGCCCCCGCTACAAGGCCCGCAGCGGCGGCTACATCCGCGTGCTCAAGGCTGGCTACCGCTACGGCGACAACGCCCCCCTGGCCGTGATCGAGTTCGTCGACCGCGACGTGGCCGAAAAGGGCAAGGACTCCGGTCCGGTCGAAGTGTTCGGCGAGGAATAGCCCTCCTAAAGGCTGAGGCTTGCGAACCCCCGGAGCGATCCGGGGGTTTTCATTTGACGATATGGTTGCGATATGCGTTAAATATTATCGTAATCTGAAATGAGTTGGATGTATTTTCCTTCTCCCCTTGCGGGAGAAGGAGGGCCCGCGGCGAAGCCGTGGGAGGATGAGGGGTTGCACCGGCTTCTCCGCGATGCCCGAGCCGGGCGTCGACAAGGATCTGCCGGGCCGGCGCGACCCCTCATCCTCCCACCCGCTGCGCGGGCGGGCCCCTCCTTCCCCCGCAAGGGGGGAAGGGTAGAGGAGGAACACCATGTCCGACACCAAACGTCCCAGCCTGGCCTCGGCCCTTTGCTACCAGAACCCGAAAGCCGCCTTCGAATGGCTGGAGGCGGCGTTCGGCTTCGAGCCGGCCATGGTCATACTCGGCGCCGACGGGGAACTGGCCCATTCGGAAATGCGGCTGGGCGACGGGCTGATCATGGTCGGCTCGGAATGGAACGAGCGGACCAAGAGCCCGAAATCGATCGGCGGCCACAACACCCAGTCCGTCCACGTGCAGATCGAGGCCGATATCGACGGCCATTGCGAGCGGGCCCGCAAGGCCGGCGCCCAGATCCAGCAGGAGCCGGCGGACCAGTTCTATGGCGACCGCACCTATCGCGCCCTGGACCTTGAGGGGCACATCTGGACCTTCGGCCAGACGGTCAAGGTGATGGGTGAGGACGAATGGGCGGCGGCCAGCGGCATGACCGTTCGGCGTCGGCTTTGAGCGCAGGGCCGCCCAATCTCGACCGGACCCTGGCGGCCCTCGCGGACCCGCACCGCCGTCGGGCGGTCGAGGTGCTTAGGCAGGGGCCCCGGCGGGCAGGCGACCTGGCCCATGCGTTGGAGCTTTCGCCGCCGGCCATGAGCCGGCATCTGCGCACGCTGAGGCGCAGCGGCATCGTGGAGGAGGGCAGCGACCCGTTCGACGCGCGGGTGCGCATCTATCGGCTCAGGGCGGAGCCCATGGCGGACCTCAAGGCCTGGCTGGAGGAGACCGACCGCCTGTGGAGCGATCAGCTTCTGGCGTTCAGGAGCCACCTGGAGCGGAGCGCGGGAGCTTGAACTCGAAGGTCATCGTTGCGTTGCGCGTGCCGGCTTCGCCCCAGCGCGCCTTCCAGGCCTTCACCGAGGAGATCGGCCTCTGGTGGCGGCCGCACCCCGTGTTCCCCTTCACCCCACGAAGCCCTGGCGTGATGGCCTTCGAGCCAGGAGAAGGCGGGCGGCTGATCGAGACCCTGGCCAATGGCAAGGTGTTCGAGATCGGCCGCATCCGCGTTTGGGCCCCCGGCGAGCGACTGGTGTTCGGCTGGCGCCAGGCGACCTTCGCCCCGGATCAAGACACCGAGGTCGAAGTCCGCTTCGAGCCGGTCGGCGATGAGACTCGGATCACGGTCGAGCACCGTGGCTGGGATAGCGTGCCACAGGACCACGTGGCGCGGCACGGGTTTCCCGATGCGATCTTCCTGCGCCGGCACGGCGAATGGTGGCAGGCGCTGTTGGGGGCGCTGAAGAAGGGTATGTAAACAAGCGGTGGAGGGAACCTGGCTCGCCCGCAATCGCCAGGTTTGCTAGAGACCCAGCCAAACGGAGTGGAACCCTTGGACGACCAGACAGCCATCGACAGCGCGGTGGAGCCGGCGCCGGCCAAGGGACCGCGCAAGGCGGCCGTCGGCTTCGTGTTCGCGACCGCGGTGATGGACATCCTGGCCATGGGGATCATCATTCCCATCCTGCCGCAGCTTGTTCGCCAGTTCACCCACGGCGACAACGCCCAGGCCGCCCACTACATCGGCGATTTCGGGCTGATCTTCGGGGTGATGCAGTTCATCTGCTCGCCGATCATCGGCTCCCTTTCGGACCGGTTCGGCCGGCGGCCGGTGCTGTTGATCTCGATTTTCGGCCTGGGTTTCGACTATCTTCTGATGGCCAATGCGCCGACGCTCGGGTGGCTGTTCGTCGGCCGCACCATTTCCGGCATCACCGCCGCGAGTTTCTCGACCGCCAGCGCCTATATCGCCGATGTCACCCCGCCGGAAAAGCGGGCCAAGAGCTTTGGCCTGATGGGCGCGGCCTTTGGGGTGGGCTTCACCATCGGGCCGGCCTTGGGCGGTCTTCTGGGCCACTACGACCTGCGCCTGCCGTTCTGGGTCGCGGCCGGCCTGGCCCTGGTCAATGGGCTTTACGGCCTGTTCGTCCTGCCGGAATCCCTGCCCAAGGCGCGGCGAGCCAGCTTCAAACTGGCCAAGGCCAATCCGGTCGGCTCGTTTCAGCTGCTGCGCTCACACCCCCAGCTCATGGGCCTGGCTTCTGTGCTGTTCCTCTATTACCTGGCGCACCAGGTGCTGCAGAGCACCTTGGCCATCTATACCGCCGAGCGCTACCACTGGGGCCCGCAGATGCTGGGCTTCTATCTGATGGGGGTCGGCGTCAGCAATATCCTGGTGCAGAGCTTCCTGGTCGGGCCGTTCGTCGCCCGTTTCGGCGAGCGCGGGGCGCTTTATACGGGGCTCGCGGGCGGGGCGATGGGGTTTGTCATCTTTGCGACGGCGAGTACGTCGCTGCAATTCTGGGCCGCCCTGCCGATCTTCGCGCTCATGGGTTTGACCCAGCCCGGCTATCAGGGCCTGATGTCGCGGCGAGTTTCGCCCTCCGAACAGGGACGATTGCAAGGGGCCAATTCCGGGCTGATGGCTATAGCCGGGATCATCGGGCCCAAGCTGTTCACGGGTGTATTCGCCTGGTCGATCACCGCCGGCGGCATCTTGTTGGGCAAGGGCGCGACGGTTTATATGGCTGCGGCGTTCATGGTCTTGGCCCTGGCGGTGGCGATCTCGGTGACGCGGGAGGGTAGCGGCGTTGCAGCCCAGGCCTGAGGGCTCCGCCATGATTGCGCCCGAAATCTTCGCAGTATCGCCGGTTCACGATTTCACCGGAGTGCGCATGCGCCCGCAATACCTGATCATCGCGGCCCTTTGTCTTCTGGCCGCCTGTTCCAAGCCCGCGGGCCAGCCCAGCGCCCAGTCCCTGCCGAGCGCGCCGCCCCTGGCCGACGCGGGACGGCGCGTGCCGCCCGATATTGGCGCCATCAAGATGTCATTCGCCCCCGTGGTGAAGCGGGCCGCGCCGGCGGTGATCAATGTCTATAGCCGGCGGGTGGTGCGCCAGGCGGTGGACCCGTTCTGGGGCATGTTCGGGGGAGGCCTCGGCCTCTCGCGGGACCGCATCGCCCAGTCGCTGGGTTCGGGCGTGGTGGTCCGCGCGGACGGGGTGATCGTCACCAACAACCACGTCATCGAGGGTGGCCAGGAGATCATGGTGGTCCTGGGCGACCGGCGCGAGTTCCCAGCCAAGGTGCTGCTGGCCGATTCGCGGGCGGATGTCGCGGTGCTGAAGATCGACGTGGGGGGCGAGCGACTGCCGGTCCTGGCCATGGACGATCATGAGGACGCCCAGATCGGTGATCTGGTCCTGGCCATCGGCGATCCCTTCGGCGTCGGCCAGACCGTGACCAACGGCATCGTCTCGGCCCTGGCGCGGACCGGTGTCGGCATCACCGACGTCTCCTACTTCATCCAGACCGACGCGGCGATCAATCCGGGTAATTCCGGTGGGGCGCTGGTCAATATGAACGGCGACATGATCGGCATGAATACCGCCATTCTGTCGCAATCCGGCCAGTCCTCCGGCGTCGGCTTCGCCATACCGGCGGCCCTGGTCAAAAGGGTAGTCGAAACCGCTTTGGGCGGGGCGAAGAACGCGGAGTTGCGCCCCTGGCTGGGACTGAAGACCCAGACCGTGACATCCGACATCGCCAAGTCTATCGGGCTCGACCGGCCCCATGGCGTGTTGGTCACCGACGTGTTCCCGGACGGGCCAGGCGCACGCGCCGGTGTCCATCAGGGCGACCTGGTCCTGTCGGTCGACGGTCAACCGATCGAGGACGAGGCCTCGCTGAATTACCGCGTCCTGACCCACAAGGCTGGCGACGACATCGCCCTGCAGGTACGCCGCGAACGGGGCGCGGTCGAGACCGTGCGTGTCCACGCGTCGCCGCCGCCCGCGGGGGCCGGCCGCGACGAGCGACTGATCAGCGGCCGCAACCCCTTCGAAGGTGCGACTGTGATCAACCTGTCGCCCGCGGTGGCGGACGAGCTGGGCCTGGATCCCTTCGCGGCTAAGGGCGGCGTGCTGATCTCCAAGATTCAGGAGGGCGTCGCAGCCAGCCTCGGCATGCAGCCGGGTGACATGATCAAGGAGGTCAACGGCAAAGCCATCACCTCGACCACGCAGCTGCAGAGCCTGCTGGCGGCCGGCGGGGCGACCTGGCGCTTCGTCATCGTACGCAACGGGCAGACGATGACGGGGCAGGTGCGGCTATAGGAATTCGCCGCGCAGACAGCGGAAATTATCCGCGCTGAAAATCGTACAACGCCCCCAGCCTCAGCAGTGCGGTGAGTTCATCAAGCGCCGTCAGGCACTGGCGATGCAGGGCCGGGTCGCCCAGCATGTCGACGCTGAGGGTCTCGGGATAGTGCGCCTCAACCCAGCCCTCTAGGGCGGTCAGCTTGGCGGGGTCGAGCAGGAAGCGCGGGTCGACCGCGGCCCGTTCGTCCGCTGTCAGGGCCACGCGCAGGCGCAGGCAGGCCGGGCCGCCGCCGTTCTTCATGCTTTCGCGCACATCGACCACGTGGGCCTCGACGATCGGACCCTGCTCCATCATCCGGCTCAGATAGGCCTTGATCGAAGGCGTTTCCTGGGTTTCGGCCGGCAGGATCAGGGCCATTTCGCCGGGGCGACCCGGCAGGCTGATCAGCTGGCTGTTGAACAGGTAGGATCGCACGGCGTCGGCCAGGGGCGCGTCGTTGGCCGGGGCTTCGATCAGGACCAGCTTGGGGAAGGCGCGGCGCAGGGCGTCGATCGTGCCCTGGCGGTCTTCAAAAGCCTGTTCATGGGCGAACAGCACATGGCCGTTGGCGACGCAGACCACGTCGTTGTGGAAGGCGCCGGCGTCGATCGCCTGGGCCGACTGCTGGACGAAGACGGTTCGGTCGGGCGACAGGCCGTGCAGGCGGGCCACTGATTCCGAGGCTTTGCGGCGCTGGCGCGCCGGGAAGCGCCCCTCGGGCTTGTCGCCATAGACGAACAGCTCGACCCCCGGATCGCCGTGGCCACCGCACAGGCGGCCGTGGTTGGCGGCTCCCTCGTCGCCCATATGTGCGCCGCCGGGAATCGGAGCGTGGACGGCGAAGTGCCGAGCGTCGGCGAAGATCAGCTGCAGCTGGCGATGGGTGAAGTCGGCCTCAAGCGCCCGGTGCAGGTTGCTGGCCAGGTTGGCGGGCGTGAAGTGTGTGCGGCCGTCGTCGGTGTCGGCGCTGGGCGAGACCGTGGCGGCGTTGGCGGCCCACATGGACGAGGCGGCGCAGGTGTTGCGCAAAAGGGCAGGGTCGGTGCGGAACGCGTCGGCTAGGGCCTGCTCGGGCGAGCCCTTGAAGCCCCAGGCGTGCAGGGTCGGCAGGTGCGGCCGCTCGTGGGGCGGCAGCACCCCCTGCGGCACGCCGAGGTTCATCAGCAGACGCATCTTCGACAGGCCCTGCAGCGCCGCCATTTTCGGGCGGGCGACGTCGCCGGCGTTGCGGGCCGAGGCCAGGTTGCCCAGGCTGAGGCCGCCATAGTTGTGGGTCGGGCCGATCAGGCCGTCGAAATTGATTTCCACCGCTTCGGTCATGCGCGCAGCCCCACCCCGATGTCCACGCCGCCCAGCCCGGCCTGTTCCAGGCCGGCGACGGGATAGGCGCAATAGTCGGCTGCGTAGTAGGCGCTGGGCCGATGGTTTCCTGAAAGTCCAATGCCGCCGAAGGGCGCCTTGCTAGAGGCTCCGGTCAGGGGCCGGTTCCAATTGACGATGCCCGCCCGCGCGCCGGCCCAGAAGCGGCGATAGAGAGTCTCGTCGTCGCTGATCAGGCCGGCCGCCAGGCCATAGGCGGTGTGGTTGGCCTCGGTGATCGCGGCGTCGAAATCGGGGACGCGGACCAATTGGAGCAGCGGCCCGAAATATTCCTCGTCCGGGCGCTCGGCGAGGTCGGTGACGTCCAGCAGAGCCGGTGACAGGAAGGGGCGCCCCTCGATCAGCCGCTTCAGTGGCCGGACGGCGCGCGCCCCGCGGCTGACCAGGTTTTCGGCGGCGGTCAGCAGGCGTTCGGCGGCTGGGTTGGCGATCACCGGGCCCATGAAGGGCTGAGGCTCGTCGAATGGCGCGCTGACGATCACCCGGTCCATCAACGCGGTCATCGCGTCAAGGATATCGTCGCCCTTGGACCCCGTCGGCAGGATCAGGCGGCGGGCGCAGGTGCAGCGCTGGCCGGCGGACAAATAGGCCGACTGGACGATCAGCTGGGCGGCGGCGCTGGCGTCCGCCGCATCCCACACCGCCAGCGGATTGTCGCCGCCCATCTCCAGGGCCAACATCTTACCCGGTTGGCCGGCGAACTGACGATGCAGGGCAAGGCCGGTGGTGAGGCTGCCAGTGAACAGCAGGCCGTCGAGGCCCGGATGGCCGGCCAGGGCGCGGCCAGTCTCGGCGGCCCCGACCACCACCTGCAGCACGCCGTTCGGCAGGCCGGCCCCGGCCCACAGCTGGGCCATGTAGAGGCCCACGGCCGGCGTAAGCTCGCTGGGCTTGAACACCACCGCATTGCCGGCCAGCAGAGCCGGGACGATATGGCCGTTGGGCAGATGGGCCGGGAAATTATAGGGGCCCAGCACCGCCAGCACCCCGTGTGGCTTGTGACGCAGGGCCTGGACCATGCCGCCGGCCTCCGGGGCGCTGACGCCGGCGCGCTCGGCCTGGGCGGCGATGGAGATCTCGACCTTGCCGATCACCGAGGCGACCTCGGTCCTGGTCTCCCAAAGAGGCTTGCCGGTCTCTTGGCTGATCAGGCGGGCCAGGGGCTCGGCCGCGGCGCGGACCTGGTCGGCGTAGGCGCGGGCGATGGCGATGCGGTCGGCAAGGGCGATCAGGGCCCAGGCGCCGGCCGCGCGGCGGGCGCTGGTCATGGCCGCGTCCACGCCGGCGGCGTCGACCGTCGGGCCGGACCACAGGGTCTCACCGGTGACAGGATTGATCGAAATGATCTCAGAACGCGACATGACGGATCTTATCTCCAACGCCCACATGCAGGGCCCTGGCCAGGAACTTAGGCAGGCGGCAGCCGCCTGACGCCTCTATCGACAGGCGTCCTGTCGTGGCCCTGAAGGCCGCAGATCGTCCTGAACTGATCAGGCTGAAGGGGCTGTCGCCCGTTTCTTGCGAGCGGTCGGTAACGGCGGTCACGGTGACGACCTGGCTGTCCTTGACCGCCTTCAGGCTGTCGATCTCGGCGACGACCGTTGGGCCGGCGTCGAAGATGTCGACATAGCCGTCGTCGCGGAAACCCTCTTCCATCAGCAGCCGATAGGCCGGCTCGCCCGCCGGATGGGTGCGGCCGATCACGGCTTGGGCCTCGGGTGGCAGGAGCTGGGTGTAGATCGGGTATTTCGGCATCAGGTCGGCGATGAACTGGTTGCCGGTCATGCTGTTCAGCCGGTCGGCCTCGTCGAAGGGCATGTCGAAGAAATGGCGGCCCAGGGCGTCCCAGAAGGGCGAGCGGCCGTGTCCGTCCTGATAGCCGCGCAGGTCGGCTACGACCCGCTCGGCGAAGCGCTCGCGCATCTGGGCGATGAACAAGTAGCGGCTGCGGGCCAGGAGGCGCCCGGCGCCGCCCCGCCGCCAGGCCGAGTCCAGGAACAGGCCGCCGACCTCCGAGCAGCCGTCAAAGTCGTTGACCAAGTGCAGCACCTGGCTCCTCAGGGTCTTGTGCAGGCCGACGCTGGTCTGGCTGAGGCGGATCTTGCGATAGGAATAGAAGGGCCATTCGACTCCGATCTCGCCGAACACCGTGGCGGTGCCGACGACCTTGCGGCTGGCCAGGTCTTCCAGCACCAGGATGTAGGTGGCGCCGGCCTCAGGCAAGGCGCGGTCCTGGAAGCCATCGTCCGAGCGTTCCAGCCGCTTGGCCAGGGCCTCGCGGTCGGGCGGGAGGTTGGTGAAGCCGCCGCCGGTCTGCAGGGCCAGGGCGTAGAGGGCGTCGAGATCGGCCAAGCTGGCGGCGCGCACGCGAAAGGCGGATTCGGTCATGCGGCGGTTCCGATGCGGGGCGGGCAGGGGATGGCGCCCGAGGCCAGGCGCATCAGCAGCAAGGCCGAAAGCTGGGCGCGCTCGACCAGGCTGTCGGTGATCAGGAACTCGTCCCGCGAATGGATCAGGCCGCCGCGCACGCCCAGGGTGTCCACCACCGGCAGGCCGGTTTCGGCCAGGTTGTTGCCGTCGCAGCAGCCGCCGGTCGCACGCCAGCTGATCGGCTGGCCGAGGTCGGCGCCGCATCGGGCCACCGCCTCGAACAATGCCTGGGTCGAGGCGTCGAACGGCTTGGGTGGGCGGGTGAAGCGGCCATGCAGCTCCAGGGCCAGCTGGTGGTCGGCGCCCACAGCCGCGGCCAGGCGCGCCAGTTCGGCCTCTATCCAGCGGCGGTCCGCGTGAGTGGCTACCCGCGCCTCCAGGCGGCACAGCGCCAGGTCCGGCACCACATTGGTCGGCCCGCCGCCCTCGATACGGCCGACATTGATGGTCAGGCCCTCGCGCGCGCCGCTTAAGGATGCGGCCCGGACGGCGAAGTCGGCGGCGGCGACCACGGCGTTGCGTCCCGAGGCATGGTCGCGGCCGGCGTGGGTCGAGACGCCCCGCGCCACCAGGGTGAAGGCCGCCATGCCCTTGCGGGCCGCGGCCAGCACGCCCTCGGGCGTCGTCGCCGGTTCATAGACCATCCCGACCTGGGCGCGGCCGGCGGCCTCCGTCAACAGCGCGGCCGAGCCGATCGACGACACCTCTTCGTCGGAATTGATCACCACCTGATAGCCCAGGCGCCCGGCCCAGGGGCTGGCCTCCAGCGCCTTGAGCGCCTCCAGCATGACCAGGAGCCCGCCCTTCATGTCGGCCACGCCGGGGCCGTTCAGGATGCCGGGTTCGCGCCACACTGCGGCCTGGAAAGCATCGTCTTTGGGGAACACCGTGTCCATATGGCCGGCCAGCAGCACCTGGACCGGGGCCCTTTCCCGTACGCCGAGATGCAGGTTGCGGCCCCTGCGGATGGCGCGGACCTCGCCATTGGCGTCGATCGTCTCGACTGGCGCCGGTTCCAAGAGGGCCGGCTCGGTCGCCAGGCCGGCGAAACTGGTCTTGAGAATGCCCGCCATCCGCGCCAAGCCGTCCAGATTGGCCGAGCTGGTGTTCATGCCGGACCAGTCGATGACGGTTTCGATCAGACGCTCGCCAGCGCCGCCCAGGGTGCGCAGCACGTCGCGCTCGGCGGCCCCGACGGCCTCACCAAAGAATGTTTCGCGCTCGGCCATGGGATGCTGCTATCGTCGCCCGATCCTTCAACCCCCGAAGCATCCTCCAATTCTGGCCGAATGTCCGATCGAAGATCCAAGTCGTCGCGCAATGTGAACGTCCTGGCGCGCAGTTCGGCTGCAGAATCTTTTGTCGACGAAAGGGACATTCAGATCCTGAGCCTGCTGCAAGGCCAGGGGCGAATCTCCAACCAGGACCTGGCGACGGCCGTGAATCTTAGCCCCAGCGCCGCCCTGCAGCGGGTGCGCCGTCTGGAGGGGTTCGGCCTGATCGACGGCTATCGCGCCGACATCAATGTCGAGCGGCTGCGGCCGATCCTGGTGGTGTTCGCCGAGGTGACCCTGACCAGTCACTTCCCCGACGACTTCGCCCGCTTCGAGACTGAACTCGCGGAGATCCCCGAGGTGAGCGCCGCCCATCAGATCAGCGGGCCCTACGACTATCTGCTGGAGGTCGCGGTCAGCGACATCAACAGCTGGCGCCAGCTGGCCGACCGCCTGCTGGGCGCCCAACTTGGCGTCGCCAAGATCACCACCAGCGTCAAGATGAAGACCGCCAAGGCCTTTCGCGGCTATCCGTTGGCGTGACCGGCCCCCCCGGTGGCCCGGGCGTTTCGTCTGTGACGGGAGCGGCGCGACGGGCTGGCTGGGGCGGCGCCCAAAGCTTGGGCGTAAATTATCCGTCCACGCCGATTCCGTCGGGCGGAACTAGCTTCGCCCCGATTCCAACGAAATCCTTGGATACACTGCCGACGAAAAAAACCGCTGAAGAGAACGCAAACAATCGACCTTTATCTCAACAGGGAGCTAAAGTTGGTCGAACGCCGTTATCAAATTCAGCCAGAGCCTGCTGGCGAGCGTGACCGTAGGGCCTTTGGCCCCGGCCGCTGGCTGCGGCGACGGGACACAGGCCTGATACCAAATGACGTCTTTCACAGCGATACGGAAAGAGCAAGGATTAAGAAAGCGAATCTGGTAGATTGAGTAGTCGAAAGAAAACCGTGATTTAGTGGTGTGTTCAATGTGAAGTTGCGAAGCCGCTCCAATCAGTCATCTTGGCCCGGAAGGTAAGAGTCGGGCGGGTTGTGTGTGTTATACTCCGGCAAGTTGGGGATGGCTTCCTGTCGCGTAATTGGGTCTATGCTTTGTCAATGATCTGCACCTGCTCAAATAAAGCACAGTTACGCGAATTGATCCTTTTTATGGTTGAAAAGACGACTGTTTCCGCCGCCGGGCGGGGGTAGACTTCTATTGTTTTCTCTTGGCCTGACCGGCTCATCGAGGGAATAGCATGACCGACCAACCCGATGTCTTTGACCTCTATTCGGCCTTCTTCGAAAGCCGAAAACAGACTGAACTTTCCCTCCGAGACTATCTGACGCTCTGTCGGGAAACCCCGACCACTTTCGCCAACGCCGCCGAGCGCATGATCGCCGCCATCGGCGAGCCCGAGGTGATTGACACCTCGATTGATCCCAGACTTGGCCGCATCTTCATGAACCGCTCGATCAAGCGGTACCCGACCTTTTCCGACTTTTTTGGCATGGAGGAGACGATCGAGCGCATCGTCGGCTTCTTCAAGCACGCGGCTCAGGGCCTCGAAGAGCGCAAGCAGATTCTCTACCTTCTGGGGCCGGTCGGCGGCGGCAAGTCGTCCCTGGCGGAACGGCTGAAGACGTTGATGGAGCGCATGCCCATCTATGTGCTGAAGGCCGGCGATCAGATCAGCCCGGTGTTCGAGTCACCGCTCGGCCTGTTCGACCCCGAACGGCTGGGGCCGATGCTGGAAGAGCGCTACGGCATTCCGCGCCGCTATCTGACCGGGCTGATGTCGCCCTGGGCGGTCAAGCGCGTGGGCGAATTCGACGGCGACATCTCCAAGTTCACCGTCGTGCGGTTGATGCCGTCAAAGCTGAACCAGATCTGCGTGGCCAAGACCGAGCCGGGCGACGACAACAACCAGGACATCTCGTCCCTGGTGGGCAAGGTCGATATCCGCAAGCTGGAATTCTACGGCCAGAGCGATCCGGACGCATATTCCTATTCGGGCGGCCTTAACCTGACGACCCAGGGCCTCTTGGAATTCGTCGAAATGTTCAAGGCGCCGATCAAGATCCTGCATCCGCTGCTGACCGCGACCCAGGAAGGCAATTATGTCGGCACGGAGAGCGTCGGCGCCATTCCGTTCCAGGGCATCGTGCTGGCACACTCCAACGAGGCGGAATGGCAGACCTTCCGCAACAACAAGAACAACGAAGCCCTGATCGACCGCATCTGCGTGGTGAACGTTCCCTACTGCCTGCGCACCAACGAGGAAGGGGAGATCTACAAAAAGCTGCTGCAGTCCAGCGACCTGTCTGGCGCTCGCTGCGCCCCGGCGACGCTGGACATGCTGTCGCAGTTCTGCGTGCTCTCGCGCCTCAAGCACCACGAGAATTCCAACCTTTTCTCAAAGATGCGGGTCTATAACGGCGAGAACCTGAAGGACGTGGATCCGAAGGCGAAGTCGATGCAGGAGTACCGCGACATAGCGGGCATGGACGAGGGCATGAACGGGGTTTCGACCCGGTTCGCCTTTAAGGTCCTGGCTGAGACCTTCAACTTCGACAATGAAGAGGTGGCCGCCGATCCCGTGCACCTGATGTACGTTCTCGAGCAGTCGATCCGCCGGGCCCAGTATCCCGACGCTGTCGAGAAGCAATATATCGAGTTCATCAAGAGCGATCTTGCGCCCCGCTACGCCGAGTTCATCGGCAACGAGATCCAGAAGGCCTATCTGGAAAGCTACGGCGACTACGG
>FSWM01000889.1_pt1 | contig 12642 bp, 12 predicted proteins | sample 1637841 | NCBI WGS metagenome assembly FSWM01 (sample SAMEA3914789, study PRJEB12502) | metagenome | biome: forest; material: soil | place: Canada | collected 2011-07-03 | depth 0.3 m | reverse complement strand
TTGGCCTCGGCCCACAGCGATGCGGGCGCCAGATAGGCCAGGGTCTTGCCGATGCCGGTGCCGGCCTCGGCCAGCATCAGGTTGGGCTCGCCCTCGCGCTGGCGCGGCAGGAAGGCATAGGCGGCCTCGGCGGCGAACTCGGCCTGGGCCGGGCGGGCCTCGTCCAGGCCCGACCGCGCCAACAGCTCGGCCAGGCGGGCGCGGGCGGCTTCGGGCGCCACCGGCTTGCTGCCCGGCTCGCCGATCGGCGCCTGATCCTCCCATTCGGGGATACGGGTCCACACGTCCAGCCCGCCGCCGCGCCGGCTGTCGCGCACCGCCTGGCTGCGCAGGGCGGTGACCACGCTGGCGCCCCAGGCCCAGTCCGCGCGGGCCAGGGTCTCGGCGACCGCCAGGGCCTCGTCGCGGTTCGGCCAGGGGCTGGCGGCCAGTTCGTCCAGCAGCAGCCGGCAGGCCTGGCGCAGGGACGCCGCCTGCTCCACCGCGCCGCGCGGCTCGGGCAGGCCGAGCGCCAGGGCCAGGCCCGCGGCGGACGGCGCGCAGAATTTCGCCGGCCGGGTGAAGGCGAACAGCTCCAGGGCGTCGAAAATGTCGCGCGAGCGGCCGGGGGCCTGCAGGTCCAGCCGCTTGGCCATCAATCCGGCATGAACCACCACCACCGGGGCCGACAGGGCCAGCTTGCGCGCCTCGGCGGCGGCCAGCACCCGCGCGCCCGCGCCATCGCACACCGCCGCGCGCGGTCCAGGCAGGACCACGAGCGCCGGAGCCAGGTCCAGAGCGGGCGAGACGGCGTTCACAACAGATACATACTCAGCGAAAGCTCGAAACGAAACAGGAACATCGAACTGGCCACAGCCTGGAGCAGGCGATAGAGTCTGGCAAATCCAAAGCGCAAAGAGGAGCGCCTATGACCCGTGTCGTCGCCTTTTTCCAGCCCGGCTGGGCCGGCTAGGTCTGCGATCGGGACTGGACAATCCCGCCCGATCCGCATTTTCCTAGCGCCTGCGCCGTCAAGGTGCGCGCAGGGAAACCCGTTCATGGCCAAGTTTCAGAACATCCTCGGCACGGTGGGCAATACGCCGGTGGTGCGGATCAACCGGCTCGCGCCGCCGGGGATCGAGCTCTATGTCAAGATCGAAGCCTTCAACCCGCTCGGCTCGGTCAAGGACCGGCTGGCCCTGGGGGTGATCGAGGCGGCGGAAGCGGCCGGCCAGCTCAAGCCCGGCCAGACGGTGATCGAGGCCACCAGCGGCAATACCGGCATCGGCCTGGCCATGGTCTGCGCCCAGAAGGGCTACCCCCTGGTCGTCACCATGGCCGAGAGCTTCAGCATCGAGCGGCGCAAGCTGATGCGTTTCCTGGGCGCCAAGGTGATCCTGACCCCCGCCGCCCTGCGCGCCACCGGCATGGTGGCCAAGACGGTCGAACTGGCCCGCACGCATGGCTGGTTCTATGCCCGCCAGTTCGAGAACGAGGCCAATCCCGACATGCATTCGCGCACCACCGCGCGCGAGATCCTCGACGATTTCGCCGGCGAGCGGCTCGACTATTGGGTCACCGGCTATGGCACCGGCGGGACCTTGAAGGGCGTGGCCCGGGTGCTGGCCGAGGAGCGGCCACAGATCAAGGTCGTGGTCTGCGAGCCCGAGGACGCGCAGCTTCTGGGCAGCGGCCTGCCCCAGGCGCGCAACGAGGACGGCTCGGCCTCAGCCGGCCATCCGGCCTGGAAGCCGCACCCCATGCAGGGCTGGACCCCGGACTTCATCCCCAAACTGACGGGCGATGTGGTGGCCAGCGGCAATATCGACCGCATCATCCCCATCGCCGGCCCCGACGGCATCCGCTGCAGCCAGGAACTGGCGCGCAAGGAGGGGATCTTCGTCGGCATTACGGCTGGCGCCACCTTCGCCGGCGCCCTGAAGATCGCCGCCGAGTCGCCGCCCGGAACCACCATCCTGTGCATGCTGCCCGACACCGGCGAACGCTATCTGTCCACGCCGCTGTTCGCCGACGTAGCGACGGACATGACCGAGGAAGAACTGGCGATCGCGCGCTCGACGCCGCTGTATGCGCCGGAATGATCGAAGCCGCATCTGGCATCGAGCCGTCTCGAACGAAACAAGAACATTGATCTTGCTGAACTATCGCCCCCATTATGCTGATCGATTCTCATGGGGCGATGTCGAGCTGCGGCTCGTCCATGCCTTGGATACGTGCGAGCCGCTTGAATGCCTACCTTCTACAATCAGCTCGTAGACATCATGCGCGAACATGGCTGCTGGCGTGTGGATGGTGGAAAGGGAAGCCATGAAAAGTGGCGCAGTCCGATCAACGGCCGCACTGTTACGGTGCCTCGCTCAAAGAGCCGGCATACGGCGAATGAAGTTCTGAAACAGCTTGGGATCGGAAAGCAATTCTAGCTAGGCGACCGCCAGATCCCGCCGTGAGCTCGCGGAAAAATCGAGCGAGATGCTTTGGTTGTGAATGTCCTCGTTGGCCGCGAGCATTTCCGGGGCCAATTGCGACATCAGGCTCTCGAACTCAGCAAGAGAGTCGGCCTCGATCACCAACCCCGGAATATCGCTTTCGGAGGTCCAAACAGCAGCTTCCGGATCCCAGAGCGCCTTCACATAGTAGGATGATTTCATTCGCTGCTTGATTCCGTCGACCGGGCCGGTCGCAGGCCCGTAGGACCTATATGGATATCGTATCGGCAAGCCGTCAAGAAATTGACGAGGGTTGGAAAGCTTTGCGCGAGACGCGGTCTCAAAGCTGCTTTCCAAAACAAACCGGGAACATGCTATAGGCGCTGAATGGATGGCGCCTCGGCCCTGACGCTCTTGCCCGAACGCTTCGCCGGTTGGTTCGCCGAGCGCGGTTGGCGGCCGCGCTCGCATCAGCTGGCCATGCTGCAAAAGGCGCGCGACAACCGCGACACCCTGCTGATCGCCCCCACCGGCGGCGGCAAGACCCTGGCCGGGTTCCTGCCCAGCCTGGTGGAGCTGACCGAGCGGCCGAGGCCCAACACCCCGCCCGGCGTGCATACCCTCTACATCTCGCCGCTCAAGGCCCTGGCCACGGACGTCGAGCGCAATCTGATGGCCCCGGTGGCCCAGATGAAGCTGCCGATCCGCATCGAGGCCCGCACTGGCGACATGAGCGTCGCCAAGCGCCAGCGTCAGAGGCTGCATCCGCCCGACATGCTGCTGACCACGCCGGAACAGCTGGCCCTGTTCTGCGCCTGGGAGGGCTCGCGAAACTATTTCGCCGACCTGCGCTGCGTGATCATCGACGAGATTCACGCGATCCACGCCTCCAAGCGCGGCGACCTGTTGTCGCTCGGCCTGGCGCGGCTGCAGGCATTCGCGCCCAATATGCGCAGGGTCGGGCTGTCGGCCACGGTCAATGATCCGGACATGCTGCGGCGATGGCTGTCGCCGTCGGCCGAGCCGGCGGATCTGGTCATGGGCGAACCCGGCGCGCCAGCGGTGATCGATGTGCTGTTGTCGAACCAGAGCGTGCCCTGGGCGGGCCACACCGCCCAGCACGCCATGGCCGAGATCTATGACGTCATCAAGACCGCCCAGACCGCCCTGATCTTCGTCAATACCCGCTGGCAGGCCGAGTTCGCGTTTCAGGAGCTGTGGCGGTTGAACGAGGACAACCTGCCGATCGCCCTGCACCACGGCTCGCTGTCCGCCGAGCAGAGGCGAAAGGTCGAGGCGGCCATGGCCCGCGGGGAGCTGCGCGCGGTGGTCTGCACCTCGACCCTCGACCTGGGCATCGACTGGGGCGCGGTGGACCTGGTGATCCAGCTGGCCGCGCCCAAGGGCTCCTCGCGCCTGGTCCAGCGGATCGGCCGCGCCAATCACCGGCTGGACGAGCCGTCGCGGGCGCTGCTGGTGCCGGCCAACCGCTTCGAGATGCTGGAATGCCAGGCCGCGCGCGAAGCGGTGGCGGCCAACGCCCTGGACGGCGACCCCATCCGCACCGGCGCCCTGGACGTGCTGGCCCAGCACATCATGGGCTGCGCCTGCGGCGAACCCTTTGCCGCCGATGACCTTTTTGCCGAGATCAGCTCTGCGGCCCCCTTCGCCGACCTGCCCCGTGCTCAGTTCGACCGCACCCTCGATTTCGTCTCCACCGGCGGCTACGCGCTCAAGACCTATGACCATTTCCGCCGGATCGTGCAGGGCCGCGATGGCCTGTGGCGCGTGCGCAATCCCCAGACCGCCCTGCGCCATCGCCTAAACTGCGGGGCCATTGTCGCCGCCGCGGTGCTGAACCTGCGCCTGGGCGGACGGCGCGGCGTGCCTGGCCGCAAGATCGGCGAGGTCGAGGAATGGTATGTCGAGGGCCTGACCGCCGGCGACACCTTCATCTTCGGCGGCCAGATCTGGCGCTTTGAAACCCTTGTCGGGGTCGATGTGCTGGTCACCCGCTCCAACGCCGAAAACCCCAAGATCCCCAGCTGGGGCGCCTCGAAATTCCCGCTGTCGACCTATCTGGCCCAGCGCGTGCGGCGGATGATCCAGGACGAGACCGCCTGGCGCGTGCTGCCGGCCGATGTGCGGGAGTGGCTGGAAGCCCAGCGCGATCATTCGGCCATTCCAGGCGCCGACGAACTGCTGATCGAGACCTTTCCCCACGGCAAGCGCCATTTTATGATCTGCTATCCGTTCGAGGGGCGCCTGGCCCACACCACCCTGGCCATGCTGCTCACCCGCAGGCTCGACCGGCTGGGCGTGGGGCCGCTGGGCTATGTGGCCAACGACTATTCGCTGGCCATCTGGTCCCTGGAGCCGATGGACCAGCTCGACTTCGACGCCCTGCTGCAACAGGACATGCTGGGCGATGACCTGGAGGCCTGGCTGGACGAGAGCTTCATGATGAAGCGCACCTTTCGCCAGTGCGCGCTGATCAGCGGCTTGATCGAGCGGCGATTCCCAGGTCAGGAGAAGTCGGGACGCCAAGTCACCTTTTCCAGCGATCTGATCTACGACGTGCTTCGCCGCCACCAGCCTGACCACCTGCTCCTGGAATGCGCCCGCGCCGAGGCGGCCACCGGCCTCTTGGACATTGCGCGCCTGGGCGATCTTCTGGCCCGGGTCAGAGGCCGCCTGCGGCTCCTCAACCTGCCCAAGCTGTCGCCCTTCGCCGTGCCGGTGCTGGTGGAGATCGGCCGCGAACGGGTGCCGGGGGCGGCCAGCGACATGATCCTGGAAGCCGCCTCGCTCAGCGCCCTGGTCGAAGAGGCCATGGCGTGACCGCCGTCATTCGCACCCGGATCGGCGATATCGCCGCCAGCCCCTGCGGCGGGGTGCGGGCGGCCGTGGCCGGGGTGGTGGTGGTCATGCGAGCCTCGGGCGCCCTGTGGATCGAGGCGGCGGGCATGCTGGTCGCCGCCGACCTGCATCTGGAAAAGGGCTCGGCCTATGCCGCCCGCGGACAGCTGCTGCCGCCCTATGACACGGGCGAAACCTTGCGGCGGCTCGCGGCCGAGGTCGAGGCCCTGAGCCCCCGCACCGTGGTTTTCCTCGGCGACACCCTGCATGACGGCCGGGCCGAGACGCGCATCGCCCTGCCGGACGAACAGCGGCTCGCGGCCATCGCCCGCGGCCGCAGCCTGGTCTGGGTGATTGGCAATCATGACGCCGACGGGCCGCGCCGCCTGCCGGGCGAGATCGCCGACGCGCTGTCGGTGGACGGTCTGCGCCTGCGCCATGAACCCCAGGCCGGTCTACAACGCGGCGAGACCGCCGGCCATCTGCATCCCTGCGCCCGGGTGGTGGCCCGCAGCCGCGGCGTGCGTCGCCGCTGTTTCATCACCGACGGCGAGCGGGTGATCCTGCCGGCCTTCGGCGCCTATGCCGGCGGGCTGAGCGTGCGCGACACAGCCTTCAAGGGCATGTTCGCCCAGGTCCCGATCGTCGTCGCCCTGGGCACGAACAAGGCCCACGCGGTGCCGTGGGCGGCGGTGGCGGGAGATTGAAGCTCGGGGGCGTGGTTCGAGGCGCCTACGCCCCCAGGCGCGCCTTCAGATGGTCGCCAACCCGCAGGGCGTTGGCGACGATGGTCAAGGTCGGGTTCACCGCGGCGCTGGAGACGAAGAAGCTGGAATCCACCACATAGAGATTGTCCAGTTCGTGGGCTTTGCAATTGACGTCCAGCACCGAGCTCGCCGGGTCGTGGCCGAAGCGTGTGGTGCCCACCTGGTGGGCCGTGCCGTAGAGCGGCAACAGCGAACTCATGTCGAATCGGTGCTGCGAGATCGGATGGCTGTGGTCGACAAAGCCCTCCAGGGCCGCATCCAGGGTCTTCACCAGCCGCTCATGGCCCTCCAGATTATTGTGGGTGTAGTCGAGGTTGATGCGCCCGTCCTGGCTCAGCCGCACGCGGTTGTCCGGCAGGGGCAGGTCCTCGGAAATCACCAGCATGCTCAGCATGCGCTGGGCCATGGCGTCCATGATCCTGTCCGGCGCGAAGGCCGGCGGCAGCCAGTCGGAGACCTGGCCCTCCAGGGTCTTGCCGGACATGTATTCCAGCATCTGGATATGGCCCATGGGGAAGTCGAAGCCGCCGTTCGGATCCTTCCAATAGAAGTCGTTCACCGCCAGGGTCTTGGGAAACACCGTGTCCACCGGCGCGGCGGTCAGCGACACCATGGCGGTCAGGGTATGGAAGGCGTAGTTGCGGCCCACCTGGTCCGAGCCATTGGCCAGGCCGTTGGGATGGGCGCCGCCCGCCGAGGCCTGCAGGATCACCGCCGTATTCACCGCCCCGGCGGCCAGCACGACGATGTCGCCGCTCCAGCGCTCCTCGCCATGCTCGGTCTCGCAGACCACCTCGGTGACGCTCCGGCCCGGCCCGTCCGTGACCAGTTTCACCACCTTGCGGCCGGTCAGCAGGGTGACGTTGGGCAGGCCCAGCAAGGGTTCTATGGCCAGGGTGCGGGCGTCGGACTTGGCCTTGACCAGGCAGGGATAGCCGCCGCAGGTCTTGCACTTGATACAGGCCGAGGTCACCGGATGCTCCTGGTCCAGATCGACGCCCAGCGGCAGCGAGAACGGCTTCCAGCCCTGCAGTTCCAGGTGGGTGCGCAGCCGGGCTATGCCCGGATCGTCCTTCACCGCCGGATAGGCATAGGGGGGCTCGTCCCCGGTCTCCGTGGGATCGCCCCCGCGGGCGCCATGCACCCGCCACAGCCTTTCGGCTTCGTCGTAATAGGGCGCCAGTTCGTCCAGCTTGACTGGCCATTCGGGCGACACCCCGCCGGCGTGCTGGGTGCGTTCGAAATCGCCCTTGCGCAGGCGCATCAGGGCCGCGCCATAAAACGTGGTGTTGCCGCCGACCCAATAGTGGGTGGCGGGGACGAACGGCTTGCCGTCGCGGTCGTACCAGTGCTCCTTGGTATTGTATTTCTTGTCGATAAAGACCGACTTGGCGTCCCAGTTCTCCGCCTCGCGCGGCAGGTGTTCGCCCCGTTCCAGGATCAGGATCTTTTTGCCGGTGGGCGCCAGCCGCTGGGCCAGGGTGCCGCCGCCGGCGCCGCTGCCGATGATGACGATGTCGAAATTGTCGGCCACGGGGTCATTCCTCCAGGTGATATTTCGCCGAGCCGGCGCTGATCAGGCCGCGGACCACGGCCTCGGGCAGGCGGCGCATCAGAAAGGCCGCGACCTTGTTGTGCAGGCCGGGAACCACCACCAGCCGGCCGCGCGCATTGCCGTCGATCGCGGCCCGCACCACCTGTTGGGCTGTCTGGGACAACAGGCGCGGTTCGCGGTCCATGATCTCCTGCACCCCGGCCTTTTCGCCGAACTCGGTCTTGGTGAAGCCTGGACAGACGGCGGTGATCTTCAGGCCCTTGGCCCGGTATTCGGCGTCCAGGGCCTGACTCAATTTCAGCACCAGGCTCTTGGCGCCAGGATAGAGGCTGTTGCCGGCCACGCCGGGGGAAAAGGCGGCCAGGGACGAGATATTGATGATCGAGCCACGCCCACGCGCCACCATGCCCGGGATCACGCCATAGGCTAGGCCGCAGACGCTTACCACCAGGGTCATCAGAAAGTCGCGCTGGCGCTCCCAGGGCACGGCGGTGAAGCTTTGCGGTATGCCAAATCCGGCATTGTTGACCAGGACATCGACCACCCGGCCCTGGGCTGTGATCGCGTCCAGCACCGGCGCGTGCGCCTCGAACAGGGACAGGTCCGCTGGTATCACCAGGGCCTCGACGCCATGCTCCGCCCGTAGCCGCTCAGCCAGGGCGTGCAGCCGATCCGCGCGTCGCGCGACCAGGGCCAGATCGCAGCCGCGCGCCGCATATGCCTCTGCAAAGGCAAGTCCAAGACCGGCTGACGCGCCGGTGATCAGAACAAGGTCACGCCTGCTGCGTCCGTTCGCCTCAGGTGACGGCGGGGGCGTCATCGGGTTAACGAATCTCCGCTAGCTTCGTCCTGACGGCAGAGTGTGGGTGGCGCTGGTCGGCGTCAAACCCATAGCGGTCGTCGGCGATTTTTAGCCTGATGGTGGCGTTGATGGCTCTGGACCTGCCCAGCACTCTGATCGCGGCGACGGTGGAGATCGAGCAGGCTCTGCCTGACGGCCGCCGCACCATCGGCACTGGATTCCTGATCAACGATCCGACGCCGGACGGGCGCCCGCGCACGGTGCTGGTCACCGCCAATCACGTGTTCAATCGCATGCCGGGGGCCGAGGCCCATATCGGCTATCGCCTGCAGGGCAAGGACGGCGGGTGGACCTTCGACCCGCAGCCCGTGGCCATCCGGCGCGGGGAACACGAGCTTTGGACCCATCATCCCAATCGCGACGTGGCCGTGCTCTCGGTCAAGGCGCCGGCGGTGTTCACCCAGGCGGCGATTCCCTTGGCCTGGCTGGCGGGCGGCGACACCTTCAGCCGCTACGGCGTGGGGCCGGGCGACGAGATGATGGTGCTGGGCTATCCGCAAGGCCTGTCGGCCAACGCCGCGGGCTTTCCCATATTGCGGTCGGGCCGGGTGGCGTCTCCGATCGATCCGCCGCAGGTCTCGCCGACCTTCCTGCTCGATTTTCGGGTGTTCCCGGGCAATTCCGGCGGTCCGGTGTTCATGGCCGCCCCGGCGCGCGAGGTTCCGGGCCAGGGCGCGCCCGAACCGGCCCAGTTCATCGCCGGCATGCTGACCCAGCAGGTCGAACTCAACAACGAACGGCTGGAGATCGGCATCGTCACCGAGGCCAGCTTCATCCGCGAAACCCTGAGCCTGCTCGACAAGACGAAGCTGCCGGCTGAGGTCGCCGCGCCGGCTTCGGACGCCGCTAAGCCCGCCTCGGCGACCCAGGCGCTCTCGCCCCAAGGCCAGGCGCCCCAAGCCCAGAGCCGGGCGTCCCAGCCTCAGAGCCGGGCGATCATCGGCGTCGCCGTCAGCGAATAGGCCCGCCGTCGCTGCGCGCAAGCCGCAGGAACTCCTGCCGGGTGCGCGGGTCGTCGCGGATCACGCCCAGCAGCCGGCTGGTCATCAGGGTCGAGCCGGGCGTATTGACGCCCCGCAGGGTCATGCAGCTATGCTCGGCCTCGATCACCACCCCCACGCCCGCGGGCTGCAGGATGTCCTGGATGGCCTCGGCGATTTCGGCGGTCAGCTTTTCCTGGATCTGCAGGCGGCGCGAGAACCCGTTGACCACCCGCGCCAGCTTGGAGATGCCGACGACCCGGTTGGTGGGCAGATAGCCCACATGGGCGCGGCCGATCACCGGCAACATGTGGTGTTCGCAGAAGCTGACCACGCGGATGTCCTTGAGGATCACCAGCTCATCATAGCCGCCCACCTCTTCGAAGGTGCGTTTCAGGTAGTCGTGAGGATCGCTGTCATAACCGGCGAACAGCTCGCGATAGGAGCGGGCCACCCGACCGGGGGTGTCGCGCAGGCCCTCGCGGTCCGGATCGTCCCCCGCCCACTCGATCAGAACCCGGACGGCGGCTTCCGCGTCCGCTTGAGTGGGTTTGGTCATCAAGATCCTCCAGCCGGCCTTGTCTTTTGCGCCCTTCGACTTGGTGGATGTTCGACCGATCGGCAAGAGCGGAGCCGGAAATCCGCGCTGCGGACGCCGACGTCAAGTCTGTGAATATCATGCGACCGTTTCTGACGTATGGCCGCCCTACAGTTTCTTCATTGGCCGATCGCCAAAGGAGAACGACATGGCTCAGGCAGCACATCCCAAGGGGCGCGGCGCCCCGCAGGCCCGCAGGAAGTCCGCCGCCGCCCGGCCGATGGTCGAGCGCCGGCCGCCGTCGGGCGATCTGATCAACGCCATCCTGCAATATGCCGACGTGCAGCAGCCCCTGGGCGGCGGCCGGGTGATGCTCAGCCTCAGCCCGCGCCGCATCGCCGATCCGGTGATCAGCGGCCCCTTGGGACGCGAGGCCGCCCGGCTGCATGAAGTCGCGGTGGTGTGGGACGAGCGCGAGGACGAGATCTTCCGCATCGTCGACAATGCGCGCGGCGGCCAGATCAGCCTGGTGGAGGCCGACGATGTCGGCGATGAAAGCGCGGCCGAGGACGGCGCTTTCGAACTGACGCCGGCGGCCCTGGCCTATATCGCGCGGTATGGGAACTGACGGTCAGGGCGAGGCGGCCGCGTCAGCGGCCGTCTCCGCCCACGCACCTTCCCCATGCGCCGCCAGCGCCTTGCTCAGCTCCTCCACCATCAGCCGCCGCAGGCTCTCGGGCGCCAAAACCCGCACCGAGGCGCCCCAGGTGAACAGGTGCCAGGCCAGTTCCAGCATGCCGCTGGCGGTGAAGCGGACAATGACCGAGCCATCGGCCTGGGGCTGGGTGGTCTGGCTGGGGTGAAAACGCCAGCGCAGGGCGTCCGCGGCCCGGTCGGAGGTGATCAGCAAGGCCACGTCTTCCTGTCCGCCGCCTTGATAGATGCCGAACGAGCGGTGGGCGAAATCCTGCAGGTCGAACCCCTCCGGCGGCGCCGCGGGGATGTCGAGCAGCTCCAGCTCGGCGATGCGGTCCAGGCGGAAGGTGCGCGGCGCCTCGGTCCCCAATTCGGCGGCGACCAGATAGTTGTTGTGGCCGAACATGATGCCGAAGGGGGTCACCGCACGCCGCTCGCCGGGGCGGGATCCGCCGTCATAGCGAAAGCCCAGGGCCTGCAAAGCCATGATCGCGGTGCGGATGGCGGCGATGGTCGCCTCGTCCTCGAACGGGCGCGGGCCGGCCTGGACGGCGATGGTCTCGGCCCGCATCAGGGCCTCTACGTCGGGCCCCACCTTGCGCAGGGCGGCGCCGCGCATGGCCGAGCGTATCTTGGCCTCCAGGGAATTCAGGGCCTCGGCCCGCGCCGGGGCGCCGGCGCCGCGCAGGGCCTCGGCCGCCTTGCCCAGCTCGACCAGTTCCTCGGTCGTCGGGTTCTGGAACAGGCGGTCCAGACCGCCGGTGATGCGGAATCGCTTGCTGGGCGGGTCCTCCAGCTCCTCCAGATTGGGAAACAGGTCCCACAGGGCGTCCCGCATCCGCTCCACCGTGCGCCGCCCGACCCCGATGGCCCGGGCCATCTCGTCCAGGGTCAGCCCCTCGGCGCTGGCGGCGAGCCGGCGGGCGAGGTCCAGCAATTGGCCGGCTTTTTCGTGTCTCATGGCTGGGGCTACGACCGTTCCTGACGCACCCACAACCTAACCTTTCCCCATCGCACGGCAAGGCCGGACGGCCGCCTTCAACCGGAGACCAGGATCATGTTGTTTCACACCCTCTTGGCCAGCCTGCCCCTGGTGCTGATCGCCGCGACGATCGTCACCGTCCACAGCCTAGCCCGCGCGGTCCTGTTCTTGGCCTGGGCGGTTGCTGCCCTGTGCGGCGCCCGCGCCTCGGCGCACCTGCTGAAATTGATGCTGGCGGCGCGAAGCGGATCGGCGCAGGCGCGGCGGGCGCTGGGGGAGGCAGGGATAAAAAATATCAACAGGTAAACTTGCCAGTTTAACTGTTAACATCTATTCGGAGGCCATGAACAACACCCCCGAAGCGCCGGTGGACCTGGAAACGGCCGTCACCGAATTCAGGCTGGCGGTTGGGCAGCTCGTGCGCCGGCTGCGTACGGAAGTGAACCCGGGCGATCTGACCTTGTCGCAAAGCGCGACCGTGGCGCGGCTGGAGAAAGCCGGCTGGGCGACGACAGCGGATCTCGCCCGGGCCGAGTCTGTGAAACCGCAATCGATGGCCGCCGTCCTCACCAGCCTGGAGCAGGATGGGTTGGTTCAGCGCCGGCCGCATCCCACCGACGGCCGGCAGGTTCTGTTCTCGCTGACGGACGACGGCGCCGAGGCGCGGCGCAAACACAATATCGCCAAGCATGACTGGCTGCTGGCCGCGATGGCGCGGCTCGAGCCCAGCGAACAGCAGACCTTCATCGCCGCCATCGCCCTGATCAAACGTCTGGGCGAGGCCTGAACGCCGGCCGGCCAGGACCGCGACCGATCCGACCTGTCCCCATCGCCAGAAGGAACCCGCCATGACCGTCACCGCGCTTGACCCGAAGACAGCCCTCATCGTCATCGACCTGCAGAAGGGCATCGTCGCCTACCCCCTCGTTCATCCGATCGGCGAGGTCATCAAGCAGGCCCGTTCGCTGGCGGACGCC
>FSWM01001165.1_pt1 | contig 12643 bp, 13 predicted proteins | sample 1637841 | NCBI WGS metagenome assembly FSWM01 (sample SAMEA3914789, study PRJEB12502) | metagenome | biome: forest; material: soil | place: Canada | collected 2011-07-03 | depth 0.3 m | reverse complement strand
GGCCGAGGCGAAGGGCCCGAAATAGTCGCCTGGAATGGTGTGGGCGCCGCGATGCTTGCGGATCTGGGCCGCGCGGTGGTCGCGGCGGATCAGGATTTCGGGAAAGCTCTTGTCGTCGCGCAGCTGGACATTGAAGCGGGGCTTGAGCTGCTTGATCAGATTGATCTCGAGCAGCAGGGCTTCGGTCTCGGTCTTGGTGGAGACGAACTCCATCGCCCGGGTCAGATGGACCATATGGGCCACGCGCTGGGTATGGAAACGCCCTTGCGCGTACTGGCTGACCCGCTTCTTCAGGCTGCGGGCCTTGCCCACATAGAGCACCTCGCCGCCGTCGCCCAGCATGCGATAGACGCCGGGGGTGTCGGGCAGGCGCTTGACCTGATCCTTGATCAGCTCGGCCCCCTGAAGGGGCGCGGTGGTGGTCTCCTCGCTCATGCAAGACCATATAGGCGAGTCTCGCGGCGAAGGCAGGGCCGCAATCGGCCGTCCTCAGATCCTGAGGGCCCCGGTCATCACCTTGGTGAACACCCCCTTGGTCAGTTTCATATAGCCCTTGTCGCCGTCGCGCACATAGAGCGGCTGGCCGATCTTGTTGGGGTCGAAGCCCTCGTTGACCAGGTCGATCTTGCGATATTTGAAGGTCCCCGTGACCTCGATCTCTGGCTGCAGGCGCACGAAAACCGGCCGGGCGTAGACAGGCAGCTTCGAATCCACCAACTCGGCCAGGTCCTTGATGTCGAATTCCGGGCCGACCACCAGGGAGGCCATGCCGGCGCGGCCGTCCAGCTCGCCGACCTTGACCCCATAGACCGTCGCCTCCTTCACCCCCGGGACGGCGGAGAGCAGGCCGGAGACCTCGCTGGTGGAAACGTTTTCGCCCTTCCAGCGGAAGGTGTCGCCGATCCGGTCGACGAAATAGAAATAGCCCTCCTCGTCCTGGCGCATCAGATCGCCGGTGCGGAACCAGGCGTCGCCGGGCTCGAAGACGTCTCGCAGGATCTTCTTGTCGCTCGCCACCTTGTCGGCATAGCCGGAGAACTCCCCGCGCACGTCGCCACCGATCTGGCCGACACACTCGCCGATTTCACCCGGTTCGGCCTCCTGGCACCGGCCATCCAGGCCGCGCACCGGCGTTTCGGTCTCGACGTCGAACCGCACCAGCCGGACATTGAAGCGCTTCTTCACATAGGCCGGCACCCGCCCGATGGCCCCCGGCTTGCCGTCGAAATTGAAGAAGGAGACATTGCCCTCGGTGGACCCGTAGAACTCCAGGATCTCGGGGATGCGGAAGCGGGTCTTGACCGTGTCCCAGATGTCTGGCCGCAGGCCGTTGCCAAAGGCCATGCGCAGCTTGTGGCCATGTTCGGCGTCGGTTTCCGGCTGGTTGACCAGATATCGGCACAGCTCGCCGATATAGACGAACATGGTGCATTTTTCGGCGGTGACATCACGCCAGAAGTGGCTGGCCGAGAACTTGGCCTTGAGCGCCACCGAGCCGCCATTCAGCAGCACGGCGCCCATGCCGCACAGGCCTCCGGTGGAATGATAAAGCGGCAGAACCTGAAACAGGCGATCGTCCTTGTGCGCGCCGGTGGCGCCGGCGAAGCCGCGCATGAACAGCTGGGCGCGCATGTGGGTGATCTTGGCCGCCTTGGGCAGGCCGGTGGTGCCGGAGGTGTAGATATAGAGGGCGGTGTCGTGAGCGGTCATGCCCTCGCGCAGACTGCGGTCCGGGCGCAGCTGGCTGCAGCTTTTCAGCGCCTTGGCCAGGTCGCGCTGATCGCCGTGGGCTGGGCCCAGGGTCCACAGCACCGTGTGCCGCGACAGGCTGTTCTTGACCGCGGCGAAGATCGGCGTGGTCTCGGCGTCGGCGATCACCTGAACCGCGCCGGAAACCTCCAGGCAATGACTGAGCTGGGCGCCCGTCAGGTTGCTGTTGATCAGGGCCGTGGCCACCCCGACCTTGGACAGGCCGTACCAGATCGACAGGTAGTCGATGCGGTTGGGCAGGAACAGGGCGACCGTCTGGCCGCGGCGCAGGCCGTGTTCATGCGCCCAGTGCGCGTAGCGGTTGGCGATGGCGTCCATCTCGCCATAGGTGATGGTGCGCTCTTCGAAACTGATCGCCGGGCGGTTGCGCCAAGTATCGACGGCTGCTTCCAGGTCGTCACAGATAAGATTCGGCGACTCGGCGGCGATCGATCGGACCCGCTTCAAGGTCCTGAGCAAGCTGCGCAGAAACCTGAATTCTCGCTGAACACGCGCGCTAAGCTTCATGCATCACCCTCTGCGCGCCACCATGGCGGGAGGCCGCGTATTGGGTCAAGGCGGGGTTCTGCGACAAGTTGGGTTGTCGCCGGCTCACCCTTCAGGCGGAGCCGGGGCCCAGTCGGGGTGATCGCTCTGGCCGGGAACCTCGCCCTCGTTGCGTTTGATGGCCCACTGAACCCCGATCACCGCGCCCTTGACCCTGGGTAAAAGCGCCAGGGCCAGCACGCCGACCACCGGCAGGGCCACGGCCAGGACCAAGAGCGGAGGCAGAGTCCAGATCACCGGCAGCACCACCAGCGGCGCAATGACGATGTGACCCAGGATCAGAATGGTGAAATAGGGCGGCGCATCGTCGGACGGGTATTGCAGATTGTCGTGGCCGCAGGCCGCGCAGGGCGAGGCCACCTTCAGATAGCGGCGGAACAGGGCCCCTCGGCCGCAATTGGGGCAGCGCCCGATGAATCCTCGGCTCAGGCCGGACCACAGGGCGTTGGGCTTGCTCATCCTTGGCGTCCATCGCGCCGCCTTGCGGGGGCTTGGGCTCGCGCGCTAGATAGGCCTTCCCTTTCCGCCGCGCCAGATCCCAATCCATGACATCGCGACGCAGTCTGCTGAAGCTTGGCGCCGGCCTGCCGGCCCTGGCTCTGTGGGGCGCCGCCGCCCGCGCCGCGGAAGAGAAGAAGAAGGGCGGCGGCATCACCTATCTGCAGATGCCGGCCCTGACCGCCACGGTGTTCCGCGCCAGTGGCCGCCGAGGGGTGATGACGGTCGAGGTCGGCGTCGATATCCCCAATAACAATCTCAGAAGCCGCGCTCAGATCTCCCAGCCCAGGTTGCGGGCGGCCTATGTGCAGATGCTGCAGGTCTATGCGTCCGGCATGGGTCCAGGCGTGCCACCGGACGCCGACTACATTTCCAAGACCCTGCAAAAGGAGACCGACCGCGTGCTGGGCGAACCGGGCGGGCGGCTGCTTCTGGGCACCATTCTGGTCAATTGACCGGACCGCGACGGTCCGCGCTCACATGGCCGAAATGCCGCCATCCAGCTTCAGTTCGGCGCCGGTCATGAAGCGGCTTTCGTCCGAGGCCAGATAGAGCACGGCGTTGGCGATGTCGTCTGGAACCCCGATGCGGCCCAGGGGGACCTGGCGCGCCAGCTTGGCCTCGGCCTCTTCCTTGCCGAACATCTGGCGCAGGGGATCCAGGATCGGGGTGTCGATATAGGTGGGGTGGATCGAGTTGGAGCGGATATCCAGCTTCTGCTTGGCGCAATGCAGGCCGATGCCCTTGGACAATAGCCAAACCGCGGCCTTGGAGGCGTTGTAGGACGGCGAGTTGTGCGCCGCGATCAGGCCGGCGATGGATGAGATATTGATGATCGAGCCCGGCTGGTTCTGGCGCAGATATTTCAGGGCGTGCTTGGTCCCGAGGAACACCGAATCCACATTGACGGACATCACCCGTTTCCAGTCCTCATAGGACAGGTGCTCGATGTCGCCGCCCACTGAAATGCCGGCGTTGTTGAGCAGGACGGAGATGCCGCCCATTGCGTCGTCGGCTTCCTCCAGGGCGTAGGTCCACTGCTCTTCCTTGGTCACGTCCAGCGGGAAGGCGAAGGCGGTCCCTTCCCCGACGACGGCGTTGATTTCGTCCGCGGTCTTCTGGGCGCCTTCGAAATTGATGTCGGCCAGGCTGACCTTGGCGCCTTCCTCGGCCAGCCTCAGGGCGGCGGCGGCGCCCAGGCCCTGGGCTCCGCCGGAAATGAAGGCCTTCTTGCCGGCCACGCGGCCGCCGGGGGTTTTCGCCATAGGATGTCTCCTCAAGCTGTCTCGAATTCAAACGCCAGTTTGAGCCGGATCAGGCCGCCGCGTCCATGATCTTGGCCAGTTTGACGTCCAGTTCCGACACCCCATCAACGTCGTGGGTGGCGAGCAGCACCTCCACCCGATTATAGACATTGAACCATTCGGGGTGGTGGTCGAGCTTTTCAGCCGCCAGGGCCGCGCGGGTCATGAAGCCGAAGGCGGCGTTGAAGTCGGCGAAGCGGAAGGTCTTGACGATGGCGTCGCGGTCCGGCGCCTGGGACCAGCCGGTCAGTTGCGCCAGCGCCGCGGCGGCGCCGATCTTTACGGGACGGGACATGGTATGAGGCTCCGTAGGGTTGGCCGCCTGACCTCGCGCGCCGTCGCGGCCTGGTCAAGCGCCATGATCGGGCGTTGCGATCAGGCGAGGCCGTCCCCGGCCAGGCTCAGGCCATAGTCGCGGATCGCGGCGGGCCAGTCGGCGGTCGCGGTTTCAAACCCGGCGCGGCAGCCGGCGAACAGGGCCCGGGTGGCGGCTTCGAAACCGGGAAAATCGCCGGCCATCATGGAGGTGAAGCGGTAGGCCGCCTCGCGCCGCCGACGCGCCCGGCCGCTGTCGTTGCGCCGCGCCGCGTCGACCAGCCGGCGCACGGCGGCGGATGGCCCGCCCGGCTGGGCCTGCAGCCAGTCCAGATGGCGCGGCAAGAGCCGCAGCTCGATCGAGACGGGCTTGGGCGGCGATCCTGATCCTGTCTGGACGAGGGCGTCCGACAGCAGGGCCTCGGCCACGTCCTCGGCCGTATTGAGCTTGACAAGGTCGCCGCTGTCGTCGGCGAACACCAGCGCCGAACGCGTCTTGGCGTCTCCGATCGCGCGCAGCACATCGGCCAGATCGCCGCCGGCGATCTGCTGGTCGCGGAGGAAGGCGGTATAGGTCCTGGACTCGGTCACGGTGGCGATCCTGTTGAAACGCCGCTTATCATCCAGGTCAAAAGCCGAGTCAATATTACCCGGGTATAATTAGGCCGCACGCTGCCGCAGGCGCGGTTCTTCGACCAGCGCCATCAGCACCACCAGGGCGGCGGCGACGAAGCCGCCCGAGATCCACAAGAGTGGCGAATAGCCAAAAGCCCTGGCGATCAGGCCGCCGAGCAGCGGGCCCAAAGCGGCGGTCAAGCCTTCGGCGGTGCTGGAAAAGGCCAGGCGCATGGCCATGTCCTCGCGCAGGCCGAACTCCAGCACCATGGTCTGGGCGCTCATATTGTAGCCGGAATTGGCCGCGCCCAGCCCGGCCAGGGCCAGGGCGATGACCGGCAGGGTATGGGCGGTGAGGAGCAGCCCGGTGGCGGCCAGCCAGACCCCCAGAGAGATCAGGCAGGCGACCCGGAAGCCCGACCTGTCGCCCAGATATCCCCAGACCAGGTTGGACGCGGTGTCGGCGCCCAGATAGGCGAAGCCCAAGAGGCCCAGGGTGGCTCCGGTCAGTTCGATCGAGGTCTGGGCGTAGAGCACATAGAAGGGCGCGGCGATGCGTCCGGCCACCGCCAGGGTCTGGGCGATCATGAAATAGAGAAAGCCGCGATCGCCGCTGAGCAGGGCCGGAAAATCGCGCAGGCGCTCGACCATCCGCACCCGGGGGCGGACGGTGACGGGGTCCGGCTCGCGCAACAGGATCTGCAGGGCGGTCAGGCCCAGGCTGGTCAGGACGAAGGTCACGGCGAAGGTCACCGAATAGCCGTGGCCGAAGAGGTTGCGGCCGATCAGATAGCGTCCGGCGGCCCAGGTCAGCACCGCGGCGATGGCCCCGCCGGTCAGGTTGCGCCAGGCCTGCAGCCGGCCGCGGCGGACGATGGGAATCACCTTGGCCAGCAGCAGTTGAAAGGCGACCCGCTGGGCGCCGGAAAACACGCCGAACAGGAACAACAGCACCAGCATCGAGGCCAGCAGCGGGGTTCCGCGCATGAACCAGCTGACCAGCACCATGCCGGCCACGGCCAGGCGCATCAGGCTGCCGATCAGCATGGCCGCCGGCATCACCCGTTTGCGGTGTTCGATCTGGGAGGCGGAGACGATCGGCGAAATCAACCCGCCCAACTGCTGCAGGGCCGTGCCTAAGCCGACGATGGCGTCGGAGCCCGACAGCTGGTGCAGAAAGATCGGAATGAAGGTCGGCGCGCTCAGCAGCCGAAAACCGGTCATGCCGAGCATGCCGTGGATATAGTTGCCGATATAGTTGCGCCCGAGATTGGCCCAGACGAACTTTTCGTAAGCCGCTTCTGGGGTTTCCGGGGCCCCGGCCGTGTCGTCGATCCCGGTGACCTGATCCATCCGCGCTTCCATATTCGCCCGTTTCGCGCCGAGGGTATGGCGTCCTTGTCGGATCGGGCGATGATTCTTATCGCCGGCAACCTATCAGCACCGGCGCGATCGAGGAAAGCGCCGCTAGAACGCTGATCAACAAGCCTTGGCGCTGGCGGCTTTGGTGCGGCCGTGGATAGATAGCGCCCAACAAAACCCAGGGAGAGACGCCATGGCCAGCAAGGACCCGGAAATCGAGGTGATCCGCGAGCTGCTCAAGGGATTTGTGACGCCGCCGGGCGCGCCTCGGCCGACCATCGCCCAGCAACGGGCGGGCAATGAGGCCTTCGGGCTGAGCGTGCCCCTGCCTGAAGGCTGCACGCTGGAGGAATTGACGGTGGGCGGCGTGGCGGCCGAGCGGTTGACGCCCAAGGGCGCCGACCCGACCGGCGCGATCCTCTATCTGCACGGGGGCGGCTATGCGATCGGCAGTTCCCGCAGCCATCGGCACCTGGCCGCCCGGCTGGCCGAGGCCGCCGGGATCATCGCCCTCAATCTCGACTATCGCCTGGCCCCGGAACATCCGCATCCGGCGGCTGTCGAGGACGCCGTGGCGGCCTTTCGCTGGCTGCTGGACCAGGGTCTCGCCCCCGCGCGCATCGTCATCGCCGGCGATTCCGCGGGCGGCGGCCTGAGCCTGGCCACGGCTCTGGCGCTCAAGGCCGAGGGGCTGCCGCAGCCCGCTGGGCTGTATGTGATCAGCCCCTGGACCGACCTGGCTCAGTCGGGCGCGGCTTATCAGGTCAAGCTGGAAAGCGATCCGATGATCACCCTGGAAGGCCTGAACGAGATGTCGGCGCTCTACCGCGCCGGCGCCTCGGCCGCCGAGCCGCTGATCTCGCCGCTCTATGGCGATCTTTCGGATCTGGCCCCGATGCTGATCCATGTGGGATCGGAGGAGGCCCTGCTCACCGACTCCACCGCCCTGGCCGAACGCGCCGGCCTGGCCGGGGTCGAGGTGCGCCTGGAGATCTGGCCGGAGATGATCCACGTCTGGCCCTTCTTCCACCTGCAACTGGCCGCGGCGCGCCGGGCGATCACCGGGGCCGGTGCGTGGATCGCTGGCAAGGTGGGCGGGCTCTAGGCTGGCCGGGCCCTTGGCGGCGAGCCGCGAGCGCAGCCTAAGCAGCCTCGCGTGGCTGAAGCCACGATTGATTTTGCTTTTTTGGAAGCAAAATCAATGCTGCTAAGAGTCCTAAGTTTAAGCAAACCTGCAAAGGTTTGCTTGGCGGGCGGCATGAGCCAGGCGATCCTGGCGATCGCCCTGCCGTCCATGCTGACCAATGTGGCCACCGCCCTGTTCGGCCTGGCCGACACCTGGGTGATCGGGCGGCTGGGCGATGCGGCGGCGCAGGGCGCGGTCGAGGTGGGCGCCAAGCTGCTGATGACGCTGCTGATCGTGTTCAATTTCCTGCGTTCGGGCACGGTGGCCCTGACCGCCCAGGCCGCGGGCCGCGACGACGAGGCCGCCCAGGCCGCCACCCTGACCCGGGGACTGGCCGTGGCCCTGGGCCTGGGCGCGCTATTGCTGCTCGCCCGGCCGTGGCTGGTGGAGCTGGGCCTGAAGATGCTGGGCGCCCGCGGCCCGGTGGAGGGGCTGGCGCGCACCTATGTGCATATCCGCTATTGGGGTGGCGTCGCCTGGCTGCTCAATGCGGTGCTGATCGGCTGGCTGATCGGTCGGCGGCGCATGCGCGCGGTGCTGGCGGTGGAGGTGGGCTCGAACCTGTTCCATATCGCCCTCGACCTGACCCTGGTCCTGGGGGTTCATCTGGGCGTGGCCGGCGTGGCCATCGCCACCCTGTGCTCCGAGACCCTCAAGCTGCTGGCCCTGGCGGTCATGGTCGCCCGGGAAGGGCCGGCCCGCCGCGCCCTGGCCCTGGCGCGTCAGCCGGCCACCTGGCGGGCGAGCGAGCTTGTGGCCCTGTTCCGCCTCAACCGCGACTTGTTCGCGCGGACCCTGCTGTTGATGACCGCCACCGTGCTGCTGACCCGGGCAGGGGCGCAGCAGGGCGCCACGGTGCTGGCGGCCAACGCCATCCTCTACCAGCTGTTCATGCTCTCGGCCCTGTTGCTGGACGGCTTCGAGAGCGCGGCCCAGGTGCTGTGCGGCGAGGCCCTGGGCGCCGGCGACCGAGCCCGTTTCGATCGGCTGGTCCGCGCCATTCTGATCTGGGCCGGCGGCGGCGCGGTGTTGATCGCGCTGATCTATGGTTTTGGCGGCACGCGGCTGGCGGCCAGCTTCAGCACCGACCCGGCGGTGATCGCCACGACGGGGGTCTATATCGTCTGGGCCGTGGGCCTGCCCTTGGCGGGGGTGGCCTCGTTCGTGTTCGACGGCGTGTTCATCGGCTGCAGCTGGACGCGGGCCATGCTGATCAGCATGGTCGCAGCGCTGGCGGTGTTTGTCCTGGCCTTCTGGATCGCCAGGCCCTGGGGCAATCATGGCCTGTGGCTGGCCTTCACCCTGTTCTTCGTCGCCCGCACCCTGGGCCAGGCGGTGATGCTCTCCGGCCTGACCCGCCGCAGCTTTGCGGTCAGCCTCCCGTCCGCGATTTGAGATCGGCCGCGAACAGGGTCAGGTCGTCCGGATTGACGTCCGACACAGCCCAGAAGCTCATGCCGCCGGCCCGCCAGTGGCGCAGGCCGTAGCCACCGCCGGCCTGGACCCGCGGCGGGGCGCTGAGGTCGCCATCCGGCCAGACGAACAGGTTGATGATGTGGCGGCCGCGCCGATAGACGATGGCGGCGACGGTATGGCCGTCCACATAGTCCAGCCGGCCGCCCACCAGCGGAAAACCCTGGTCCTTGAGCTCGATCACCGGCGGCGAAAAGTCGAGCTTGCCGTTGAACCACGGCTTGACCACGTGCTGGTCCGAGGTCTGCACGTCGGTCAGGTGCGCCACCTGCAGCGAGCGGACGTGGCTGGCCACCAGGTCGCGGGTCAGGGCGCTCTCCTGGCGCATCACCCCGGCGACCATGAACAGGCTGAAACAGGCGGCGACGGCCAGGCCCGCCCCGCCGCCCATCCAGGCCCAGGGGCGCGGGCGACGGACAAGGGCGGCCGGTGGGGGCGACGCCGGCGATGGGCCGGCCGCCGCGGCCAGGCTCAGCGCCAGGCGCCGGTGCAGGCGCTCGGGCGCGGTCACGCGCAGGGCCTCGTCGCTCAGCACCTGATGCAGAGCCGTCAGGCGGTCATAGCCGGCGGCGCAGTCGGCGCAGGCGGCGATCCAGGCCTCGACCTCGGCGGCGTGGATCGCATCCAGCTCGCCGTCGACCAGCGCCTGCAGCCTCAGGGGATCGTGGCCGTGGTGGCTCATGTCCGGCCCTCCTTCACATCCTGCAGCCGCCGCCAGGCCTCGCCCAGCTGGACCCGCGCCCTGGCCAGGCGCGACATCACCGACCCGACCGGGGCCGAGGTCACCTCGGCGATCTGGCGATAGCTCAGATCCTCCATTTCCCGCAGCACCAGGACCTCGCGCAGCCGGGGCGGAAGCGCGTCGATCAGGGCGTGCAGGCCGGCGGCTTCGCCCTTGCGGATCAAGGCCTGCTCCGGGCTTTCCTGATCGGGATCATGAGGCTGCCAGTCCAGCTCATCATCCGCCTCGTCGCCGGTGACCACCCGCAGCGGCAGGGTGGCCTTGCGCCTCTGTTCGCGCAGCCAGTCCAGGGCGCGATGGCGCACGATGGTCAGGATCCAGGCGCGCGCGTCGCCGCCCCGATAGGCGCCGAACCCGGTCAGGGCGCGCAGATAGGCGTCGTGGACCACGTCCTCGGCCGCCTCGGACTGGCGGGTCAGGCGCAGGGCGAGGTTGTAGGCGGCGTCGGCATGCGGCAGGGCGAGCGCCTCGAACCGGCGCACCGCGGCGGCGTCGGGACGCTGGGCTGGACCGCCCGTTGTTTGCGCCTCGAACCCTATGGCTGGCCTCGTCCCTTGGCGGCGGATCGCCACGCTATCGCTGTTCTCCCAAATAGGCGATGACGTCGGCGCGGCTTTGCGGGTCGCGCAGCGAGAAGAACATGCGGGCGCCGGGGACCAGGGCCTGGGGGTTGGTCAGCCAGCGGTCCAGATTGGCCGGGGTCCAGACCAGGCCGGAAGTCTTCAGCGCCGGGGAATAGTTGTAGCCGGGCACGACGCCGGCATGGCGCCCGACCACGCCCCGGTGCTTGGGCCCGACATCGTTTTCGTCCAGCGAATGGCAGCCGGAACAGGCCTGATAGAGCGCCTTGCCATGGACCGGATCGCCGTGCGGGAGACCGGCGTCGCCGGCGACATTGGCGGCCTGGGCCGAACTCGCCAGGCCGGCGACGAACGCGGCCACGCCAAGCGTGAGGCGGAAAGGCCGGCGCACGGTCATGAGCCCGCCAGGGTGCTGTCGACCAGGGCCAGCGGCCCGGCGCCCTGCAGACGCCGCACCGAGGTCAGGCCGATGGCGGCGCGCAGCTGTTCGGCCGGAACCACCAGGGGGCCAGGTCCCGCGCCCTCGCCCGGCTGCGGTTGCGGATAGGCGGTGGAGCGGGCGGTGTGGAAGGCCATGTGGCCTTCGACCTTCTGCTGCACCTGATGGATGTGGCCATTGAGCACGCTGACCGAGCCGAACCGGTTCAGAACCGACAGGGCGGGGGCGGCGTCCTCAGTGCCCCAGCCCCAGTCGGGAAACAGCGCCCACAGGGGGAAATGGGCGAAGACCACGATCGGGGTCGAGGAGGCCAGGGGCGCCACATCATCCTTGAGCCAGGCGATCTGGGCCTCGCCCAGGGTCCCCATGCCCCGATCGCCCAGGCGAACCACATTGACCAGGCCGATGAAATGGACCCCGCCGGCGTCGAAACTGTACCAGCCGTCGCCCTTGGTTCCCGCCCCGAACCGGTCGAGATAGGGCTGGGGGTTGGTCCCATCGACGATATCGTGCTCGCCGGGAACGAAATGGATCGGCAGGCCCAGCTCGGCGAACGCCGCCCGGGCCGTATCGAACTGGTCGGGACTGGCCAGATGGGTGATGTCGCCGGTGTGCAGCACAAAGCTCGGCTGGACCGGCAGGCCGCGGATCTTGGCGATGGTCTCGCGCAGCATGGCCAGGGGATCGGGATTGGCCGGCTTTTTGAAGCCGATATGACTGTCGCTGATCTGCACGAAGGTCAGGCCGGCCGGCTTGGCGGTCGCCGCCTGGGCGTCGCCGATCAGGGCCGAGGCGGCGACACCGCCCCCCATGGTCCAGACGACGCCGGTTCCAGCCCAGGCCATGCATTTGAGCAGGCCGCGCCTTGGCATGCTGTCTGGGGCATGGCCTGCCTCCAGGCGCGTTGTTTTGGGGTTCAGGTCTGACATGGGGTTTCACCGTGCGAGGGGGTCTGACCTCCAAGACGATGGAGCCGCTGATTTTATTCCCGACGCTTGCCGAAAATCGTCACGGGGCCTAGGCGTGGCGCCAAGATCAGTTGGTTCAGAGACTTACCCATGCCCAATCGACGCGAGTTCCTGCTGTCCACCGGCGCCGCCGGCCTGGCCTTGAGTGTCGGCGCCGGCGCGCCCGGCTCAAGCTGGGCCGCCACCCCGCTGAGCGGCCTGTTGGACCGCTATGCCGAACAGACCCTGCAGATCAGCCCCATGACCGCGACGGCGCTCGGCCTAGATTCCGGCGCCCACGCCGCGCTCAAGAGCCGGCTTGACGACTGCAGCTGGGCCGCGGTGCAGCGGTCCAACGCCCTGTGCGCCACGCGGCTCATCGAACTGAAGGCCACCGATCGGGCCGGCCTGAAGGGCGCGGATGCGATCAATTACGACGCCGCCGTCTATGCCAACCAGCTGGGGGCGGACGCCGCCCGGTTCGGCTATGGCGACAACAGCCTGGCCTCGGCCATGGGCGAGTCGGCCACGCCCTATGTGATCAGCCAGCAGACGGGCGGTTTCAGCGTCATCCCCGACTTCCTCGATTCGCAGCACAAGATCGACAACACCGCCGACGCCGACGCCTATCTCGCGCGGCTGGAGGCCTTCGCCACGGTGCTGGATCAGCATACCGAACGCGCGCGCCGCGACGCCGGCCTGGGCGTGATCCCGCCCGACTATGTCCTGGCCACCACCCTGAAACAGATGACCGGGTTCCGCGCCGTCCCGGCGGCCAGCTCGCCGCTGGTCGCCTCCGTGGCCAGGCGCGCCGCGGCCAAGGGCGTCGCGGGCGACTATGCCGGCCGGGCGACCAGGATCGTCG
>FSWM01001150.1_pt1 | contig 12679 bp, 8 predicted proteins | sample 1637841 | NCBI WGS metagenome assembly FSWM01 (sample SAMEA3914789, study PRJEB12502) | metagenome | biome: forest; material: soil | place: Canada | collected 2011-07-03 | depth 0.3 m | reverse complement strand
GTCGAACCCCTGCGCCCGTCAGCCTGGGCGACCCCCCTGACCGCCGATGACGATACGCTGGCCTCGGCCCATATCCTGGTGGTGGACGACCTGGCTGAGAATCGCGAGCTGGTCCGTCTGATTCTCGAGGCGCTCGGTCACCGCGTGGAGGAAGCCGATGGCGGGGGCCAGGCCGTCAGCGCGGCCGCGGCCCAGGCCTTCGACCTGATCCTGATGGACGTGCAGATGCCCGGCATGGATGGGCTCACGGCCACGCGTTTGATCCGCTTGGGAAAGGGGCCGAATTTCGCCACGCCGATCCTGGCGCTCAGCGCCAACGTCATGGCCGATCAGGTCGACCGGTGCCTCAGCGTAGGCATGAACGATCACGTGGCCAAGCCGCTACAGGTCGCTGACCTGGTGGCTAAGGTGACCTACTGGGCTGGGCGCGATTGTGAGGAACCGATCCTGGGCGAGTCGGCCGGCGCGCAGCCCGCCGTCAACGCCTGATCCGCCGCTGGACGTTACTGTCCCGGAAGCGCCATGGTCGAGGGTTGGCTGCGAGCGGTCAGCGCGCCGAACAGGGCGGCTTCCAGGTCTTCCTGCGCGAACGGCTTGGTCAGGCGGGAGAACGCCGCCTGGGCCTCGCCGTCGGCGAAGTCGGCATAGCCCGAGGCCAGGATGACGGGCAGGTTGGGGAAGGTCTGCATCAGCCGCCGCGCCAGTTCCAGCCCGCTCATTCCCGGCATGGCGTAGTCGGTGATGATCACGTCCACCCGCCGCCCGGAGTCCATGATCGCCAGGGCCTGGCAGGCGGAACTGGCCTCGACGACCGCGTGGCCCAGGTCCTCAAGCATGGCGGCTGTCCCGGTGCAGACCAGGGGGTCGTCGTCGACCAAAAGGACCGTGCGGCCGGGGAGGGCTTCGATCGGGCGCTGCGCCGCGGCCGGAAGTTCCGGCGCGATGGCGGCGGTCACGACCGCTTCCGGAAGCCATAGCGTCGCCGTGGCGCCGTGACCGGCCCTGCTGTTCAATTGCAGGGCGCCGCCGGACTGGGCGGCGAGGCCGTCGACCATCGACAGGCCCAGGCCAGCGCCTTTGCCGACGCCCTTGGTGGTGAAAAATGGCTCCGTCGCGCGCTTCAAGGTCGCCTCGTCCATGCCCGGGCCGGTATCGGTCACGCTGATCAGGACATAGGCGCCCGGCGCCAGGCGAAGCGTGCCGGCTTCGGTCGCCAGCCTCCTCTCGCCGGAGATGGTCAGGGTCCCGCCAGCGGGCATGGCGTCGCGGGCGTTGACCGCCAGGTTGAACAAGGCCAGTTCGAGCTGGCCGGGGTCGATGTTGGCCGGCGCCAGACCATCTGGAATTTCATTGAGAATGGTGATCCCTGGACCCAGGGCCGGGCTAAGCAGATCCTCGATCCTCCCGATCAACTGGCCCAGGTCGACCGGCTGCGGCCGCAGCTCCTGGCGCCGTGCGAACGAAAGCAGGCGCTGGGTCAGGGCCGCGCCGCGTTCGGCGCCCCGAATGGCGTTGTCCAGCAGGCCCTGGGCGCGGTCGTCCGAAGCCATGCGCTTCTTCAGAAGGCGCAGGCTGCTGAGAATGGCCATCAGCAGGTTATTGAAATCGTGCGCGACCCCTCCGGTGAGCTGGCCGATGGTGTCGCTCTTCTGCGCTTCGAACAGCTGGACCAGGGCGTGCTCGCGCTCTTCGATCCGGGCTTCGACTTCACTGGCGAGGCTTTGCAAGGCCTTGTCCGAGGCTTCGAACACGGCGGTCCGCTCGCGCACCTGCGCTTCCAGCTCGCCGTTGAGGCGCTCCAGGGCGCGAGTCTTGCGGACCAGCTCGGCCAGCACCTTGACCTTGGCGCGGATCACGCCCGGGTTCATCGGCGCAGGCGCATGGTCCATGGGGCCGGCGTCATATCCGCGCAAGGATTCCAGGTCCTGGACCTGGACCTGGACCGCCGAGGCGAAGATGATCGGGATCTGCCGCAATCGCGGATGTTCGCGGATCATCCGGGCCAGCTCCAACCCGTCCATCTCCGGCATGCACAGGTCGATCAGTACGACCGCGATTTCGGTGTCGAGCAGGCGTAGCCAAGCCTGGCGGGTCGAGCCCGCCTTGATCAGCCGTTCGTCAAGTTCGCCCAGTACAGTCTCGTAGGCGAACAGCTTGGCCGGCTGGTCGACGACCAGCAGGATGTCGACGGGATCGTCAAGGATCGTCGATAGGACCAAATCGTTCACCGGTGCAGCCGCATGCGCTGGGCGTCCAAGGGCCGCTGGGCAGGCTCACCGCGCCGCGCTTGCCGCCGGCGCCGGGCGCCGGTGACTCGAAAGCGTGGCTGTAGCAAGCCGCCCCGGTCTTTTCCTAGAACAGGCCCGAGCGACGAAACGTTCGATGAGTTTGCCGGTTCCACGGCTGCGTGTATTTTCATGGGTGAACGAGCGGCGCGCTCACCCATGAAACCAAGGCGCCGTGGACGTCAGCCGGCGTCCACCAGCACCAGTTCTGCGTCTTCCAACGCCTTGATCCGCAGCACGGATTCCTGGGCGATGGCGGCGCCGTCGCGAGCGTGGAGCGTGACGCCATTGACCTCGACCGAGCCCTTGGCGGGAACGAGGTAACCCCGGCGATGTTCGCCGAGCTCGTATTCGGTCTGGTCGCCGGCGTTCAAGGTCGCTCCCAGGACGCGAGCTTCGGTGCGGATCGGCAGGGCGTCGGTGTCTTCGGCGAAGCCGCTGGCCAGGGCGACGAACTTGCCCGCCCGCTCACCTTTCGGAAAAGGCTTGGCGCCCCAGCTCGGCTGGCCGCCGCGCTGCGTCGGCTCGATCCAAATCTGGAACAGGCGGGTGGCCACTGGCTCCAGGTTGTACTCCGCGTGACGGATGCCCGAGCCGGCGCTCATCACCTGGACGTCGCCAGCCTCGGTGCGGCCGCGATTGCCCAGGCTGTCCTGGTGGGTGATGGCGCCTTCGCGGACATAGGTGATGATCTCCATGTCGGCGTGCGGATGGGGCGGAAAACCGGTTTCGGGAGCGATGATATCGTCGTTCCAGACCCTGAGCGCACCCCAGCTCATGCGGTTCGGGTCGTTGTAGCTGGAGAACGAGAAGTGGTGCTTGGCGTTCAGCCAGCCATGGTCGGCGCCGCCGAGCTGTTCGAAAGGCCTGCGTTCAATCATGTTCGACCTCCAAAGGTTGGGCGCCTGGGGATCGGCGCTCCTGTCGATGGCCAAGATGGGGGCTTGCCGATAGGAAAGAAATGGAAATGATGGAAACTCACTGGCGCCGAAATTGACATGATCGCCTTGCCTGACTTCGAAGCTTGGGCCGTCTTCGCCAAGGTGGCTGAGGCGGGCTCGTTCGCGCGCGCCGCCGAGCAGTTGGGCCTGTCGAAATCGACCGTATCCAAGGCGGTGACTCGGCTTGAACATAGGCTTGGCGCGCCGCTGCTGCACCGCACCTCGCGTCGGTTGTCCCTGACCCAGTCGGGATTGGCGGTTCTCGATCGCGCGAGCCGCATCCTGGCGGAAGGTGAGGCGGCGGAGGCGGAGTCCTCAGCCCAGGCCGCAACGCCCCGCGGCCGGGTGCGCATGACCGCGCCCATGTCGTTTGGCGTGGCCCACCTGGCGCCATTGCTGCCCGAGTTCTTGGACCTCTATCCTGAGGTCGAGATCGACCTGCATCTCAGCGACGAGCAGGTGGACCTGGTGGGCGGCGGCTTCGACCTGGCCCTGCGGATTGCGTCCCTGGCCGATTCCAGCCTCAGGGCTCGCCGCCTCTGTGCGGTCAGGTTGCTGCTGGTGGGCTCTCCCGCCTATTTCGCGCGTCGTGGACATCCCATCCATCCGCGCGAACTGCAGGGCCATACGGCCCTGATCTACACCAACACCGCCTCGCCCGGCGCCTGGCGGTTTCGCCACGATCATGAGGGCGATTATGTGGTCAGCGTCAGCGGCCCGCTGCGCGTCAACAATGCCGATGTGCTGCTGCCCACCTTGCTGGCCGGGCAAGGGATTGCGTTACAGCCCGAGTTCATGGTCTGGCGCGAACTGGAGTCAGGCGCGCTGATCGAGGTCCTGGCCGATTGGGCGGCCACGCCCATATCCGTCAACCTGGTCACGCCGCCGACCGCTCTGCGGCCCGTCCGGGTGTCGGTATTGCTGGACTTCCTGGCGCGCCGTTTCGGTGCGGCGCCTTGGGCGAGCGTGGCGGCGCCCGACCTTGATCGTTGAGACGAGCCCGCGCGTGGAGATCAGCGCCAAACCGCCCGGCGCCATCCAGGGCTACGGCCTCGGCGACTGAGCCGGACCGTCGAGCCCCCCGCCCAGGACCGCATACAGGGTCACGAGGTTGGACTGCTTGGCGAGCTGGGTGGCGACCAGCGACTGCTGGGCCGCATAGAGCGTGCGCTGGGCGACCAGGACGTTGAGATAGGTGTCGCTGCCGCGTTCGTAGCGGGCCGTGGACAGGCGCAGGCTGTCGGCGGCCGCATCGGTCAGGCCCTGCTGGGCGGCGAGTTGCTCGTCGATCGTGCCGCGCTCGGCCAGGGCGTCGGCCACCTCGCGGAACGCCGTCTGGATGGCCTTTTCGTAGGTCGCCAAGCCGACATCGCGCTGCGCCTTGGCGTAGGCCAGGTTCCCCCGACTGGCGCCGGCGTCGAATAGGGTCTGGCTGACCGTGGGGGCGAAGGTCCAGGTCCCGGCCGCCCCTTTGAAGAGGGTCGAGAGGGCGAGGCTGGTCACGCCGCCTGAGCCGGTCAGGGCGATGTTGGGAAAAAAGGCGGCCCGCGCCGCTCCGATGTCCGCGTTTGCGGCGCGAAGCTGGTCCTCGGCCTGCAGAACGTCCGGCCGCTGCAGTAACACCGCCGAGCTGACCGCCTCTGGCAGGCGGTCGAGCACGACGACCGGCTCGCCGAGGCCGGCCGGCAGCAAATCCTCGGCTACCGGAGCGCCGATCACCAGTTCGAGAGCGTTGCGGTCCTGGGCTGTTTGGGTGGTCAGGCGGGCGACGTCGAACCGGGCCTGCTGAACGGTGGTCTGGGCCTGACTGATATCGAGCTGGGAGCCGATGCCGTCGGCCACCCGGCGCCGGATCACGCTCAAGCTTTCGCTGCTGCTCGCCAGAGTGTCCTGGGCGATCTGCAAAAGGGCTCGGTCGGAGCCGTAGGTCAGGTAGTCGGCGGCGACCTCGGAGACCAGGGTGATCTGGGCGGCGTCGCGCGCCTCGCGGGTTGCGAAATACTGCTCCTGCGCCGCCCGGGTCAGGCTGCGCACCTTGCCGAACAGGTCGAATTGATAGGCGCTGGCGCCCGCGGTCAGGCTGTAGAGCCGCTCGTTGACGGCGCTGCTGGTCCCCGCGACCTCGGCCGGCGTGCGGGCATAGGTGGCGCTGGCTTGGGCGCCCAAGGTGGGGAACAGGCCGGCCCGTTGGACGTGGTACTGGGCCCGGGCGGCGGCGATGTCGGCGACGGCGATGCGCAGGTCGCGGTTGTTGGCCAGGGCCTGCTCGATCACCGTCTTGAGCTTGGGATCGGCGAAAAAGTCCCGCCACCCGACCACCGGCTTAGGCTGCGTCACCGGCGCATAGGCCGGACCCGTCGGGAAGCCGCCCCGCGTCGGGGCCTGCGGGCGCTGGTAGGCGGGTGCAAGATCGACGCAGCCGCTCAGCAGCATCGCCGCGGCCAAGAGCGCTGAGCCTGCGAAAGGGCGAGCCATGGCTTAGGGCGCTTTCCGGCCGAACGTGCCTCGCACATAGACGAAGAACAGGGGCACGAAGAAGATCGCCAGGATGGTCGCCGAAAGCATGCCGCCGATCACCCCGGTGCCGATATCGTTCTGGCTGCCGGCCCCGGCTCCCGTGGAGATGGCCAGGGGAAACACCCCGGCGATGAAGGCCAGGGAGGTCATCAGGATCGGGCGCAGACGCAGGCGCGCCGCCTCCATCGCCGCGTCTCTCGGGCTGGCGCCGCGCTTTTCCGCCTCGTCGGCGAACTGTACGATCAGGATGGCGTTCTTGGCGGAAAGGCCGATGGTGGTCAGCACGCCGACCTGGAAATAAATGTCATTGTAGAAGCCGCGCAGCGTCGCCGCCAGCAGCGCCCCGACCACGCCCAAGGGGATCACCAGTAGCACGGCGAAGGGGATCGACCAGCTTTCATAGAGGGCGGCCAGGCACAGGAAGACGATCAGGATCGACAGGGCGTAGAGCGCGGGCGCCTGCGAGCCTGACTGTTGCTCCTGCAGCGACAGTCCGGTCCATTCGTAGCCGATGCCCTCGGGCAGCTTGGCCACCAGCTTGGCGATCTCGGCCATGGCCGCGCCGGTGCTCTTGCCCGGCGCCGGGCCGCCCTGAATGTCCATGGAGGCGATGCCGTTGTAGCGCTCCAGCTGCGCAGGACCCACCGTCCAGCGCCAGGATGCGAAGGACGAGAATGGCGCCATGGCTCCGGAAGAGCCGCGCACGAACCATCGCCCGATATCGTCCGGCGCGGCGCGGAACGGCGCGTCGGCCTGGACATAGACCTGCTTGACCCGTCCGCGGTCTATGAAATTGTTGATGAACGATCCGCCCCAGGCCGAGCTTAGGGTGTCATTGATGTCGGCCTGGGCCAGTCCCAGCGCGCCGGCTCTGGCCTGGTCGATATCCACGTGCAGCTGGGGCGCATCGTCAAGGCCGTTGGGGCGGACGCCGCTGAGTAGCGGGTCGTTGGCCGCCATGCCCAGAAGCTGGTTGCGCGCGGCGGTCAGTGCGGCGTGCCCCACCCCGCCGCGGTCTTCGAGCTCCACGTCGAAGCCCGAGGAGTTGCCGAGTTGCTGCACCGCTGGCGGCACCAGCACGAACGCCATGCCGTCGCGGATCTTGGAGAACGCGGCCATGGCGCGGTGGGCGATCGCCGGGGCCCTGTTCCTGGCGCCAGGCCGATCTTTCCAGTTCCTGAGATGCACGAACGCCATGCCCTGATTCTGGCCGGAACCGGCGAAGCTGAACCCACTGATCACGAACAGCGTGTCGATATTGTCCTTTTCGGATTCGAGGAAATGGTGTTCCACCTGCTTGGCGACCGCCACGGTCCGGTCTTCAACCGCGCCGGTCGGAAGGTTGAAGAGGGTGTACAGGCCCCCCTGGTCCTCGGCAGGCAGAAAGCCCGAGGGCAAGAATAGGAACAGTCCGACCATGGCCGCCACCACGCCGCCATAGACCACCAAAGCCGGCAGCGGACGTCCGATCACCTTGCCCACGCCAGCGTCATAGCGGACCACAGTCGCCTCGAAGGTGCGGTTGAACCAGCCGAAGAAACCGTGCTGGCCGGCGGCGTGCTCCTTGTCGATCGGCTGAAGCAGGGTGGCGCACAGGGCGGGGGTCAGGATCAGGGCGACCAGCACCGACAGGGTCATCGCTGCAACTATGGTCACCGAGAACTGGCGATAGATGACGCCAGTCGAGCCCGGGAAGAAGGCCATGGGCAGGAACACCGCCGACAGGACCAGGGCGATGCCGATCAGGGCGCCGGTGATCTCGCCCATCGACTTGATGGTGGCTTTCTTGGGCGAAAGGCCTTCCTCGCTCATGATCCGCTCGACGTTTTCGACCACCACGATGGCGTCATCGACCAGAAGGCCGATGGCCAGCACCATGGCGAACATAGTCAAGGTATTGATCGAATAGCCGAACGCCGCCAGGACGCCGAAGGTCCCGAGCAGCACAATCGGCACCGCCAGCGCGGGGATCAGGGTCACCCGCCAGTTCTGCAGGAACAGGAACATCACCGCGACCACCAGCACGATCGCTTCCAGGAGGGTGATGATCACCTGGCGGATGGAGAGCTTGATGAAGGTCGTCGAGTCCACAGGGAAAGCCAGCTTGACGCCCGGCGGGAAGTTCTGGGCCAGCTCCGCCGCCCGGGTCTTCACCGCCTCGGCCGTGGTCAGGGCGTTGGCGCCGGGCGCCAGGTAGATACCCATGCCGCTCGCGGGCCGGCCGTTCAGGCGGCTGACGACGCCATAGCCGTCGGCGCCCATTTCGACCCTGGCGACATCCGACAAGCGGACCAGCGAGCCGTCGGACTGGGTCTTGAGCACGATGGCGCGGAACTGCTCGGCTGTCTGCAGGCGCGACTGGGCGGTGATGATGGCGTTGAGAGCCTGACCCGGCACGGCCGGCTGGCTACCGATCTGCCCGGCCGGGACCTCGACGTTCTGCGCCAGGATGGCGCTCCGCACGTCTGATGGCATCAACTTGAAATTATTTAGCTTGTAAGGATCCAGCCAGATCCGCATGGCGTATTGGCCGCCGAATAGATTGACGTTGCCGACCCCGTTGACCCGCGAGATCGGGTCGCGCAGGCGGCTGTTCACATAATCCGAGATGTCGATGTTGTTGTAGTGGCCTGTGGTGTCGTAGAGCGCCAGCACCATCAGGAAGCTGGCCCCCGACTTGCTGACCACCAGGCCTTGCTGCTGAACGGGGGTCGGCAGCAGCGGCGTGGCCTGGGACAGCTTGTTCTGCACCTGGACCTGGGCGATGTCGGCGTTGGTCCCCGGCGCAAAGGTGGCGCTGATTTCGATCGAACCGTCCGAGCTGCTGCTGGACGAGAGATAGAGCAGGTGATCGATGCCCTTCAGCTGCTGTTCGATCACCTGGGTCACCGCGGCCTCGGCCGTGGCCGCATCGGCGCCGGGATAGTTGGCGTTGATCGACACCACCGGCGGGGCGATATTCGGATACTGCGCGATCGGCAGGAACAGCAGCGACAGGCCGCCGACCAGCATGATGACCATGGCGATGACCATGGCGAAGATCGGCCGGTCGATGAAGAAGCGGGACAAGGCTCTGCTACCGCGTCAGCGTCAGGTTGGCCGGGACGGGGCGCACCGCCGCGCCTGGCTTGACCTTTTGCAGGCCCTCGACGATCACGCGGTCGCCAGGCCTCAGGCCGCTCAGCACCAGCCACTGGTTGCCCACCGCGCCGTCGGTCTGCACCGAGCGCAGCTCCACCCGCCCCTGGGCGTCGACCACCATGGCTGTCGGCAAGCCCTTTTCGTCCCGCGAAATCCCTTGCTGCGGGGCCAGCACCGCCGTCGGCGCGGTTCCCTGGGACACCACGGCGCGGACATACATGCCGGGCAGCAGCAGTTCGCCGGGATTGGGGAAGATGGCGCGCAGGGTCACCGCGCCGGTCGTCTGGTCCACAGTGACGTCGGTGAACTGCAGCTTGCCTTCGAGCGGATAGTCCGAGCCGTCTTCGAGCTTGAGGCGCACCGCAACCGCCCCGGCGTCGCCGCCCTTCAGTTGGCCGGAGGCGAATTGCCGGCGCAGCTTGATCACCTCGCTCGCCGGCTCGGTGACGTCGACATAGATCGGGTCCAGCCTCTGGATCGTGGTTAAGGCCGTGGCCTGGCCGGGGGTGACCAGGGCGCCCTTGGTGACGCTGGAGACGCCGATGCGGCCGGAGATCGGGGCGGTGATGGTGGCCCAGGCCAAGTTGATGCGCGCTGCATTGGCCGCCGCCCGCTGCTGCTCGACCGCGGCCGCCGCCTGCCGCCAGGCGGCCTGGGCGTCGTCATAGTCCTGTTTGCCGACGCCGTTGATCTTGACTAGGTCAGCATACCGCTCCGCCTTGAGGCGGGTGGTGGTAAGGTTGGCGTCGGCGCTGGCGAGCTGCGCCTTGGCCTGGTCGTAAGCGGCCTGGAAAGGGGCCGGGTCGATCCGGTAGAGCACCTGGCCGGCCTTGACTTCTCCCCCCTCGGTGAACGGCCGGGCGACGATGATGCCGCCCGCCTGGGGGCGGACGTCCGAGATTTCGTAGGGCGTAGTGCGGCCCGGCAGCTCACTGGTCCGCGTCACCGGCTCGGCCTTCAGTGTCACCACGCCGACGGTCGCAGGACCCGGATCGGGCATTCCGGCCTTGCCGGCCCGAACGCCGCAGCCCTCGATGGCGAGCGCGACGACCAGCAGGCCAAGGGCCGAAAAAGCAGCTGGTCTAAAACTCACCACCGCACTCCGCAACGACGATCCGCTTTGGACGCCGGGGGTGAACTCTACGTTCGGTGTTATGGTGTCAAGGTTCCCGGCGGATATCTGACAAAAGCTTAATCCGGCGAAGGCGCCGCGGTAGACAGCCGCATGGCGCCAGGGACCGAACCGTCCAGCCGAGGGCCATTGTCCCCGCCGAACTCATGGCCCTTTGTGGCGCGCCAAAGGACCAGGCTCAACAGCACGGCGGACACGATCGCCCCGAATTGAATGGATGGCGGCGTGAAGGTGAGCGCAGCGGGTAGGAGCCAGGCGGCCAAGATCGCCGCCCGCTGGCCAAGGCCGGGCAGTCCACGTCCAGCCGGCAGCAGGACCGCGACTGGCAGGATGAGCAGAGCCAGGTCGTAAGGCCTCAGATAGGGCGTCACGAGCAGAGTGGCGCTCGCCAGGGCGGCGGCCCTGATCCGCCCGTCGCTCGTCTTTCGCCAGATCCACAGGGCTGCCGCCGCCGCCGCGAGCGCGACGCTCCAATGAAGCGCGGAACTGACCGTGGGGCTCAGGCCGAAGCTCCTGGCCAGGATCATGACGCTGGGAATGCTGCGCCAGTCCGACGAGCTGGAGGAAAAGATCGATGAGGGCTGGGCAGCCTTGTGCAGGAAGGCGATCGTCGCCGCGGGCCCCAGAACGGCTATGGCCAGCAGGCTCAGCGCCAGCGTCGACGCGGCGGCGGCGGCCAGTGCGCGCCATTCGCGCCCGAAAAGCAATGCGAACGGCGCCAGCAGCGCAAACTGAGGCTTGTAGGCCATCAGGCCCAGGAGCGTTCCGGCGAGAAGCGGGCGCCGGCGCAACAGGAGTACGCCGCTTCCGATCAACAGGGTGCTCAAAAGGCCGTTCTGGCCGACGAACAGGTTCACCGCCGCTCCCGGCGCCAGCAGCCATAGCCACAGCTGGTCGGCGCGCAGGAAGGATCGCGCCAGCAGCGCATAGAGCCCAAAGGTCAGGCCTGACCAAAGCAGCCAAGCTGCGACATAGGGCAGGGCGGCCAGGGGCATGAACAGCATCTGGAACATCGGCGGGTAGTTCCAGGGCAGTCGCTTGGTCGATCCCGGAAAGGTCGCCTGCTCGGCGGCGACCATGGTGGCGTCATCATAGGCGCTCGCCGCATGGCCGGCGTTGGCGAAGGCTCCGGCCTGATAGAAGGCGCTGAAATCGTAGAACATGGGCGCGCCGCCCTGGACAACCCGATTATGGGTGTTCGTTGCGGCGATGATCGCAAACGCTGCGTACACGGCCACTATCAGCGCCGCCAGAACCAGTCTGAGGCGCGCCGCGAGCGGCTGAGCGGCGCCCTCGCCAGTTGCGAAAGGGGTGGCCATCACGGACCTCTTTTTGTCGTCAGCTGTTGCACAATCCGCCCTCGCGCCTGGCAGGCGCCCATCAATCGTCCCAAAATATTACGGAGTGATGCAACCGGTCGCCGGCGACAAAGATCGATTGTGGCCCCTCGACCGTCGCCGCCGGGATGAAGCGCCTTTCCGCCGAAACCCAAATTGGGCGTTATTACCGTCAATCCACAGTTTTGACGTTATCGAATATTATAGATGAAGGCCGAATGTTTCACGTTCCGGCAGGTTTTAACACCTGGGAGGGGGGTGAATTGTTCGGTTTTGGGGGGTGTAAGGTTAAGCTTGTTGGTTGTAATCTTGCATAGTCGGAATCTGATGTGTCATTAAGGCGTGGGGTGAGGGCGATGCAAAATTTGTTTTTTGTGCTGCGACTGATCGGCTTGTCGATCGTCGCAATCCTGGCGCTGCCATTCGTAGCGGCCTATGTCGTTGTCGAGGCGGTCGGGTTGCTGTTGGGTCGCCTGGCCCCGGACTTGGCGCCGAAATACTGGAATACCGGGCGGCGGCTTTCGGAAGCTTGAGCTTTCGCGGTCTACGCGAACGGTTCGTGGGTGCTGGCCGTCACTGGGAGGCGGGGCATCGCGATTATCAATACAGTCTCTGAGAAGCCCGCGACGGGCTAGGCGGGTTGTCGTATTCGGCGGAAAAAAGTCTCGGTCATGAACCTGTTGGGTTCCGATTGTCCGGCGAATACAAATAATATCGCCAACAATACGCTGATAATCCACCACCAGGCCAGTTCATGGGCTATCCAGAACAAAAAGGCCGGCGTCGATCCGCCGATGGGAAACTCGGTTCCTCCGGAAAGGTGCGCGACGAGCCCTTGAAGCGTCAGCCTCCACATGACGAAGAGAATCGCGCCAACAGTTGGCCAAAACACGAGCCGCGCGGCTCCAGGTGCCGACGTGCTGGCGAGGGCGATGACGCCGGGCAGCGCGAACAACAGATGGACGCCGCGATAACCGACGCTCTGGCCGGCGAAGAAGCAGCCGCAGATCAAGGCGGCGCCGATGATGAGGAATCCCTGGTGCGCCGCGGGCGCCGCCGCCACGGCGGACTTGAAGTCACTGCTCGACGCCAGCTTGATGGCCAGGATCAGGGTTGCGCCAACCGCAAGGGCGAAGACCAGCAACGCGAATAGCAGGTTGTGCGGCAGCAAAGCCACGACGGCATTGTGCAGGCCGGCATGCTCAAGGAGCCACTTCAGGGCGGTCCCCAAGCCGGCCGGCAACTGGGACCAGCCGAAGGCGTTGCCGAATATCGGAACGAACGGAAGGTTGCGGGCCATCTCCCGGAGTTCTCGATGATAAATCC
>FSWM01000215.1_pt1 | contig 12828 bp, 9 predicted proteins | sample 1637841 | NCBI WGS metagenome assembly FSWM01 (sample SAMEA3914789, study PRJEB12502) | metagenome | biome: forest; material: soil | place: Canada | collected 2011-07-03 | depth 0.3 m | reverse complement strand
GGGCATAGCCGGCGCCGCCACCGCCACCTTCATCGGCCAGGGGATCAGCCTGCTGGCCATGATGATCTTCCTCTATCGCCGCAAGAGCCACCTGCTGCTGCGCGGCGACGAATTGCATCTGCTGGTTCCGGACGTGGAGATCCTCAAGGCCCTGGTGGTCAAGGGCTTGCCCATGGGCGTGCAGATGATCGTGCTGTCCATCGCCGCCATGATGATGATCAGCATGGTCAATCACTATGGCTCCCTGACGACGGCGGCCTATGGCGCGGCGTCCCAGGTGTGGACCTATGTGCAGATGCCGGCCATGGCGCTCAGCGCCGCGGTCTCCTCCATGGCGGCGCAGAATGTCGGCGCCCAGCGCTGGGACCGCATCGCCCAGATCGCCGGCAAGGGCGTGGCCATCGGCCTGGCCATAACCGGGCTGGTGGTGATCGCCATCTACAGCGCCGGCGACCATGTGCTGGGCCTGTTCCTGCCGCCGCATTCGGCCGCCATTCCCATCGCCCGCCATATCGACTTCATCGTGCTGTGGGCCTTTGTCCTGTTCAGCGTCACCTTCACCCTGTTCGGCATCGTCCGCTCGACCGGCGCGGTCTGGGCCCCGTTGGGGGTGCTGGTGATCTCCATGTGGGTGATCCGGGTGCCGTTCGCCGTGATGCTGACGCCGCATTTCGGCGCTGCGGCGATCTGGTGGAGCTTTCCCCTGGGCACCATCAGCTCGGCGGCCCTGGCCACGCTCTACTACCTGTTCGGCGGTTGGCGGCGCGCGCACTTCCTCACCGGCATCCACCCCGATCCCAAGGTCGTGGCGGCCGCGGCCGCCGTCGGCGAGGCTTAAGCTACGGCTCTGCGCGGACGCCCAGGCCGGTTCGCCCAATTTACTTTCCCCGGGCGAAAGCCTGAACTAGATTGCTCAGCTTGCGGTAAGACCAAGCCCCGCCGGCGCCTTTGCGTCAGGACGGAGCGTCAAGGCTAGAAACGACAAGATGGACGGGACGAGCGCGCCAGCACCCACGGTTTCTGAGACCGACCGCTATCGGCGCAAGCGGGCGGCGATCGTCGCCGCCGCCGCGGACATCATCAACCATCGCGGCGTCAAGGGCATGACCCTGGCCGACGTGGCCAGCCATGTCGGCCTGATCACCACCAGCGTCACCTATTACTTCAAAAAGAAGGAGGACCTGGCCGAGGCCTGTTTCCAGGATGCGATCTGCCGCCTGGACAGCGTGATCAGCGACGCCCTGACAGAGGCCGATCCGCCCGCGCGCCTGCACCGGTTGCTGGATCTCTACCTGCAGCTGTTCCACCGCATCCTCGACGGACGGGAGCCGCCCCTGGCCGGGCTCAGCGATATCCGCGCCCTCACCGAACCGCACCGCACCCGGGCCCTCGACAGCTACGCCAACCTGTTCCGCAAGGCGCGGACCCTGTTCCAGTCGCCGGACTTCGAGTGGATGAGCCTGCGCCGGGCGACGGCCCGGACCTATATGCTGATGGAGCAGATCTTCTGGCTGTCCGCCTGGCTGCCCCGCTACGATCCCGACGACTATCCGCGGGTTCGCGAGCGGATGTTCGACATCCTGATCAATGGCCTGATGGCCGAGGGCGGGACCTGGGCGCCGAGCCTGCTGGCCGACTGGGCGCCGGCGGCGGTCGACTGCACCGCCCGCTCGCGCGACGCCTTCTATCTGGCCGCGACCCGGCTGATCAACCGGTTCGGCTATCGCGGCGTCTCGGTGGAGCGGATCTCGGCCGAGCTGAATGTCACCAAGGGCTCGTTCTATCACCACAACGACGCCAAGGACGACCTGGTGGTTTCGTGCTTCGAGCGCAGCTTCGCCGTGGTGCGCCGCGCCCAGACCGTGGCCATGGCCGGCCCGGGCGATTCCTGGCAAAAACTGTCGGCCACCGCCCGCACCCTGGTCGAGCATCAGCTGTCCGAGGACGGCCCGCTGCTGCGCACCTCGGCCCTCAGCGCCCTGCCGGAGCCGATCCGCATCCGCATGGTCGACGCCTCCAACCGCCTGTCGGCCCGCTTCGCGGCCATGATTTCCGACGGCATAGCCGAGGGCGTGGTGCGGCCGGTGGACCCGATGATCGCCGCCCAGATGATGGGCGCCACCCTCAACGCCGCCGCCGACCTGCGCGACGGGCCCGCCGAGGTCACCCAGGCGGTGATCGCCGATCTCTACGCCAAGCCGCTGCTGACCGGGGTGTTTTCGCGGTAGGGACATCGCAACCTGAACCGCGACTGTCACCATGTCCGGCCGCGCGCGCCTCTTGGTCGAGCAAGGGGTGACATATTGTCCAGTGTATTCGATACGCCCTTGAGCCGTCACAACCCTCGCCATTAAGCTTTCGGGCGGTTGCAGTGAGGTTTCATGATGATTCGCCTGGGTTTCGTGTTGGCGCTTGTGCTATCGGGAGGCGCGCTGTCGGGTGGCGCGCTGTCGGGGGTCGCTAGCGCTGGGGTGCGTGACGACGCCGCCGCCGCCGGAAATCAAAGCGCCGCGGCCATTTCCAACTATATGGCGGCCTGGGCGGACGTAAAGCCGGTCGATTGCAGCGCTGGCGCCGGAATGGGCGAACACCTGGCCGGCGACATGGTCGGGGCCGTGGAACAGCTCTCCAGCGGGCTTAGCAATCCCGACCTCGACACGCCGCAACTGTTCGTGCTGACCGAACGCCTGGGCGGCGTCGCCCCCTATGCGGCCCAGGGCCAAATCAGCCTTGCCGACGGCTATTACAGGGCGCGGTGCTATGCCAAGGCGCGGGAAGCCTACCAAGTCGTCCTCGACACCTTCGCCGGCGCCGGCTTCGAGGTCTATCGCCAACACGCTCAGACGGCGTTGCGGCAGCTGCCGCCGGGTTAGGGGTTTGGGCGGGGCCGCGGCCAGATGGGCCCTTCCCCTTCGATGCGGGGAGGGTTCCATAGGAGAGGTCCTCTACCCCAACGCCGCCCGCATCCGCGCGAACTCCACCACCTGGCCGGCCAGCATGGCCAGCATGTTCGCGTCGCGCTCTTCGCGCAGGTTTCCCGCCTCGTCGAACAGCGGGCTGGCGGTGGGATTGAAGGTCACGCCCAGGGGGGTGGGCCAGCCGCGCAGGGCGTGGATGATGGTGCGCAGGGACGACAGGGTCGTGCCGCCGGCCTGCCAGCCGTCGGCGGTGACGATGCAGCCCACCGCTCGCCCGTCGAAATAGGGTCGCTCGTCGGAGCGCAGGCCTTCCAGCGCGTCCAGCGCGTTCTTGACCACGCCCGAGACCGAGCCGTGATAGCCGGGCGTGGCGATCAGCACCCCATCGGCCTGGCGCACGCCGTCCAGCAATTCCTGCAGTTCGCCGCAATTGTCGGCTGTCGCGGGGTCATAGATCGGAATCTTGGACAACAGTATCCCGCCGAACAGCTTGGTGCGCGCGCCAAGCGTCTCCGCCGCCTCCAGAGCCTTGGCCAGGGTGCGTTCGCTGGTGGAGTTGGGCCGGGTGGTGCCGCCGATGCCGATGATCAGCGGAGCCGTCCCTGTTTTTGAATTCACGCAGCGATCCCTTCGAAGACCTTTTTGAGCTCGGTCTTCAGGATCTTGCCGTTGGCGTTGCGGGGCAGGGTCTCGGGCCAGAAGACGACCTTCACCGGGACCTTGAACGCCGCCAGCCGCTCGGCCACGAAGCCGCGAAGCTCCTGCTCGGTCGCTGAAGACCCCACCTTCAGGGTGACGACCGCGCCCGGTTCCTCACCCAAAGTCCGGTGCGGGATGCCGACCAGCGCCGCGTCCATGACGGCGGGATGTTCATAAAGGACGTTCTCGACCTCGACACAATAGATGTTCTCGCCGCCGCGGATCAGCATGTCCTTGGCCCGATCGATGATGAAGCAGAAACCTTCCTCGTCCAGCCGCGCCAGATCCCCGGTGCGCACCCAACCATCGACAAAGGCCTGGGCCGTGGCCTCGGGCTTGTTCCAATAGAGTTTGACCACGTTAGGACCCTTGCCCCACAGCTCGCCGACCTCGCCGACGGGCAGCTCCTGGGTCCCGTCCAGCGACATGATCTTCATGTCCGACACCGGCGCCGCGGGTCCGCAGCTGTCAGGGCGCACCTCGTAATCCTTGCCGACATTGCTGGTGAAGGTGGCGGAGGTTTCGGTCATCCCCCAGCCGTTGCTGGCCACGGAGGCCGGAAATGCCTCCAGGATCTTGCGCACCAGTTCGGGCGCCGACGGCGCGCCGCCATAGGCGACGCCCTGCAGCGAGGACAGGTCGTATCTGGCTCGCGCCGGATGCTCGATCAGTTGCCAGGCGATGGTCGGCACCCCGCCCGTGGCGTTGACCTTTTCCCGCTCGATCAGCTGCATCGCCTGCTCGGCGTCCCAGCGGCGCATCAAGACCAGCTTGCCGCCGGCGTTGACCAGGGGCGACAGGGTCGCATTGCAGCCCGTCACATGGAACATGGGCACCACCAGCAAGGTCACCCGCTGCGGCGCCTGGGGATCGGCGACAGGCGGCGCCTCGCCGCGGCGCACGAAACTACGGGCGGCGGCGACGCCGCTGGCCATGATGTTGCTGACGATGTTGCGATGCGTGCCCAGGGCGCCCTTGGGCTTTCCGGTGGTGCCCGAGGTGTAGAAGATGGTGGCGTCGTCGTCGGGCTCGAGTTCGACCGCCGGCAGGGCGCAGTCGGGCAGGGCGGCCCAGTCGCCCGTGTCGCCGATCACCGATTCCAGATGCGCCACCAGCGGATGGGCGATCTCCTCGTCCGCGCGAGAGACATAGACCCGTCTAAGGTCCGGGCAATTGTGCAGGTGTTCGGTCAGGCGCTCGAAACGCTCGGCGTCGAGGATGGCGACCTTGGTTCCGGAATCGACCAGGCCGTATTCCAGTTCCGGCCCGGTCCACCAGGCGTTCAGCGGGGTGACGATGGCGCCCAGGCTGGCGGCCGCGAAAAAGGCCACCGGCCATTCGGGCAGGTTGCGCATGGCCAAGGCCACCCGGTCGCCCTTTTCCACCCCCTGGAACTTGAGCTCGTGGGCGAGGGCGGCGACCGCCTTGCCAAAGGCGGCATAGGTGGCGCGCTCATCCTCATAGACCACGAACTCGCTGTCGCCGAAGGCTTGGCCGTTCAGGAAAACATCGCGCAGGGTCGGCGGAGCGTTCTTCCACGCCCGCGTTTTCACCCCGCGGATGATCAGCTCCTCCATCTCGTACAGTGAGCCGGGCGCCGTCAGCATGGCGTGGGCCTGGGCGATGGAGACGGCGGGCCAGCCGCCATCTCCCGCCTGGGACGGAGCAGCAGGCGAGGGCGTTTCGGTCATGGCTTTACTCGCGATAAAGGCAAGATGATCGATAAAGAAATGGCGAGCTTAAACCACCGGCTCGGCTTCGGCTTCGGCCTTGCGTCGGGCCTTCCACGCGCCCTCGATCGCCTTCAGGTCGTCGGCGAAACGCTCGCGCGCCGCCTCGCGCTGACGGGGCAGGTGATAGGCCGGGAACAGGTCGTTGGTGGGGGCGTAGTCGCGCAGGATCTGTCTGGCCTCCTTCACCTTGGTCTGCAGCGGTTTGATGAATCGCTCGCGGCCTTCTGGGCCGTAGGCGGCCATGCCAAGGTGCGAGGCGGCCTCGACCTCTTCGCGCATGAAATCCTCGATCCAATCGAGTTTGGTTTGAAATTCGGGGTCGGTTTCAAAGTCCCAGGCCATGGTGCATCCTCCGCTTGCCGCTTCAGGATCAAGCCTGTGCGAGCCGCTGCTGTCATTCTTGTCCGCCGAACCGCGCAAAAGGCCGGTTTAAACGTCGCGGTCTGGAAGCCCCCAAACTATTATCCTTTCGCTATGGCGTCTGCGCAACCTCATCTTTGTAATTCAAACATCGGGTATGGACTTCAGCCTCGCTTTCGACTTGAATCGATTGACCGTCGAATTTCGCGGGTCTGGGCGCGGATGTCGGTTTGCTTCCGCTCGAATGTCGCAGTTTCCCCTCATCGTGGTGAATCGCCCTGCTCATAAAACGAGCAAATTGCTTGCGGCGGCGAGTAAACCTGCGCCAGTTCCGACCATTCGCCGCCCAGAACCTGGGATCGCTCCCCGGCGCCAGGGCCTGCCGATTAGCGTAACACGGATCGGCGGGGGGATTGTCCGTCCGACCGATTGGTCAAGGGCGCCCGTCGTGGCGGATCGCCCACAGGCGTTCCACGTTCCACCAACCCTTGAACTTCGGTGCGAGGGGACCGCGGTGGGGTGGGCGCCATGTAGGGGAGAGCGTTCCGACGTTTTTATGGGCCGTGCGGGTTTCAGCTATGGAGCCTTTACGCCTTGACCCTCGATAGACTAGCCCGTCGCGCCATCAACGGCGGGGCGGCTTTCGTCCGCGAGACGCGGTGGTCCAAAGGCGAATGCGCCTGCCGCCGTCGATCGCCAACAAACAGGGGATAGATGTTATGCAATTTAAAACCAGAGCTCTCGCCGCGGCCAGCGTCGCCGCGATAATCCTGGCCGGCGCCGCCAGCGCGGCCCGCGCACAGGACACGACGGCGACGCCTCCCGCGCCCGCCGCAGCGCCCGCGCCCGCCGCCGCTCCCGCCGCGCCGACCACCTGGGCTGGCGGCATCAAATTCAGCGGGCACATTGAAGCCGGCGCAACCTTCAACGGCGACAGCCCGTCGGACGGTGTCAATTTCGGCCATCTGTTCACCGACAAGGCCAATCAGCTGGTGCTGAACTCCTTCGCCCTGACCGCCGAACGGGACCCCGACACCAGCTCCAAGACCGTCGATATCGGCTTCAAGGTCCAAGGCGCCTACGGCACGGATTCGCGTTACACCCAGCTGATCGGCACCTTCAATCGCGACATCAACAGCCGCACGCAGTTCGATATCGTCGAGGCTCACGTCGATGCGCACCTGCCCTTCCTGACCGCGGGCGGCATGGAAGTGCACGTCGGCATCATGCCGACCCTCGAAGGGGTCGAGGTGATCGATCCGACCGGCAACTTCTTCTATTCGAAGTCTTACCTGTTCAATTTCGGCATTCCGCTGAAATACACCGGCATCATGACCGAGACCCACCTCAACCCGATGATCGACCTCTATCTGGGCATCGACAGCGGGGTGAACACCTTCCTGGGCAATGATGGCGGCGCCAATGACGACAAGGTGCACTTCCACGGCGGCATCGGCCTGAACCTGGGCAAGGTCACCGTGCTGGCCACGACCCAGATTGGTCCGGAAGACTATGGCTACGCCTCGCTGGCGGACGCGGCGAACTTCAAGCCGACCGGCAGCAACAAGAACCGTTATCTGAACGATGCGGTGATCACCTGGAAGATCAGCGACAAACTGACCTCGACCACCGACGTCAACTATATCTATGACGAACTGCTCAAGGCCAGCGGCGGCGGCGTCACGGAATATCTGACCTATCCGGTCAGCCCCACCGTGACCATCGGCATCCGCGGCGAGGTGTGGCGCGACGACAAGAACTTCTATGTCGCCAGCTTCCCCGGGCCGAACCAGTTCAACTTCATCAACTTCGAAGGCGGCTACGGGCCGTCCAGCCCGACCTTCCTGTCGGCCAGCAATGCGACCTATACCGAGGTCACCCTGGGCCTCAACTGGAAGCCCGCCGGACTGCCGAAGATGATCGATGGTTTCACGGTCCGTCCTGAGCTTCGTTACGACAAGCTGCTGACGCATGGCCTGGTCTATGACGTTGGCACCAAGAGCGACCAGTTCACCATCGGCATCGACTTCGTCGTGCCCTTGACCTTCTAGGTTCCGCTTACAGCGCCCGCCGCGTCGGGTCCTGAGCGCCCCGGTCCACTTGAATGTGGGCCGGGGCGCTTTGTTTTGTCAGCGGGCCGCCAGAGGCGCAAATCCCAGGTGCACGCCCGCATCGGCGATCAGGGTCTCACCGGTGATATGCCGCGAGTGCGGGGAGGCGAGGAAAACCGCCGACACGGCGATATCCTCGGCGGTGGAGGCCACTTGCAGCGGCGTGGACGCAGCCATGCCCTGGCGCAGGCGTTCCAGCGAAGCTTCTTCCATACCGCGCCCGAACCAGGGGGTGTCGATATAGCCGGGGCAGATGGCGTTGACCCGTATCTTGGGCGCCAGGGCGCGGGCGAGGGACAGGGTCATGGTGGTCAAGGCGCCCTTGGAGGCCGCATAGGGCACCGAGGAGCCAATGCCGGTGACGCCGGCGATCGAACTGGTATTGACCACCGCCCCCGGTCCTTCACAGGCTTCCAGGAGGCCGCGCGCGGCGCGGATCATCTGGAAGGCGCCGATCACATTGACCTGATAGAGCCGCAGGAAGTCCTCCGCGCTCACGGCGTCCAGATCGGCGTGGTTCTGGGCGAACTTGGTGACGCCGGCATTGTTGAACAGGGCGTCGATGCGTCCGAAGGCCTGGGCGGCCTCGGCGATCGCCCGGCAACCGGCGTCATCGCCCACATCCGCCTGGATTAGCACGGCCTGCGCCCCCTTGGCGCGAACCCGATCGGCGGTTTCTTCCGCCTCGGCGACGCTGTGCGCATAGTTGACCACCACGGCCTGGGCCCCACGTCCGGCAACCTCCACGGCCATGGCGCGGCCCAGTCCGGTCGAGGCCCCGGTAATCACAACGATCCGACCGTCGAAATCCCCAATCATCTTGCCAACTCCCCTGATCCTATCGGTTGACCGCATCATAGAACGGCGGCAAGGCGCTTGTCGCGAGATCAGGCCTGTGGCTAACGGTAGGGCATGAGCGAACAGACCCTCACCCAACTGGGCCAGCAAGCCCCCGGCTTTTCCAGTCCGCAAGAGGCTGTGCTGGAGCGCGTGCCCAATCCGCAAGCCGACGTCCTTTATCTGGCGCGTTTCACAGCCCCCGAATTCACCTCCCTGTGCCCGGTGACGGGGCAGCCGGATTTCGCCCATCTGGTGATCGACTACGCACCCGACGCCTGGCTGATCGAATCCAAGTCGCTGAAGCTCTATCTCGGCGCCTTTCGCAATCACGGCGCCTTTCACGAGGACTGCACCATCGCCATCGGCCGCAAGATCGTCGAGATCGCCGCGCCGCGTTGGCTGCGGATCGGTGGCTATTGGTATCCACGCGGCGGCATCCCCATTGACGTCTTCTGGCAGACTGGCGCGCCGCCAGAGGGGTTGTGGCTGCCGGACCAGGGCGTGCCCGCCTATCGCGGGCGAGGATAGGACCGCCTTCGCCAGCGCCTTGGTCGTTCGGGATTGCCATGGCGGCGAAAAGCCCCCCAGGGTGACGTCCTAAAGGCCGATCCGTGAAACGCGCCGGGTTTGAGGAACGCCATGAAATATGCCCGCCTGGGTCAGACCGGCCTCGTTGTCTCGAAACTAGCCCTCGGGACCATGACTTTCGGCACGGCGCGCGATCACGCTCAGACCGCAGCCATCTACAAGCTCGACCAGAGTGGCGCTGACCGTCTGGTCGGTCAGGCGATCGATGCCGGGGTCAATCACTTCAACAGCGCGGATATCTATGCGGCGGGCGAATCCGAGACCATGCTTGGCAAGGCTCTGGGCGCAAGGCGGGGGCAGGTGGTGATCTCCACCAAGGTCGGCAATCGCACCGGCAAGGTTCTGACCCAGGCCGGCCTGTCGCGCCGGCATATCCTGGAGTCCGTGGAGGCCAGCCTGCGCCGGTTGGCCACCGACTATATCGATGTCTACCTGGCCCATCGCACGGACCCGCACACGCCGCTGGACGAAACCCTGGAGGCGTTCGACGCCTTGGTCCGTCAGGGCAAGGTGCGTTATGTGGGTTTTTCCAACTGGCCGGCCTGGATGGCCGCCACCGCCTCGGGGATCCAGGCGCGGCGCGGGCTCGAGCCGTTTCGGGCGGCGGAGATGTACTATTCGCTGGTCGGTCGCGACGTGGAGGCCGAACTGGTTCCCTACGCCCTGGACGCCGGCGTCGGCCTGATCGTCTGGAGCCCCCTGGCCGGGGGCTTCCTGTCCGGAAAATATACCCGTCAGGATCCTACCGGCGGTGGCGGACGGTTGACCGGCTTCGACATGATCCCGTTCGATCGGGAAAAAGGCTTTGCCGTCGTCGAAACGCTCAAGACCGTGGCCGTGCGACACGCGGCGGCGCCTGCGGCCATCGCCCTGGCCTGGCTGCTAGGCCGGCCGGCGGTGTCTTCGGTCTTGATCGGCGCCAGCAGCGGTGAGCAGCTTAGCGCGAACCTGGCCGCGGCCGAGATCGACCTGACCCCTCAGGATCTCGCTGAATTGGACCTGGTCAGCGCCGTTCCCGCGTCTTATCCGGGCTGGTTTGCGGAAATGGTGCGGGACGCGCCCGTCGAGACGGCGCTAGGCGTCTAGGTCGGTCCACTGCCGCACGCGGCCTACGTCCACATGGACGAAGCCGTTGTCGGGATAATAGCCGACGCCGCCCGCCCGCAGGCTGACCGCGGCGCGATGGAGGCGGCCCAGGTCGACGCCCTCGATGGTGATGTCTAGCGCCTTGCCCAGGAGGTGCTGGCTGCGCGAGGCGACCTGCTCGCTTTGAGCGTGCATCAGGGCGTTGGTGGCCGGCGACCTGTAGCCGGACAGGATCTGGAACGGCTGGTTGCTGGCGATCTTGCCGCGCAGATTGTGCAGCAGGTCGAACAGGTGCGGGTCGATAAAGTGCTGTTGGTTGTTGTGCCAGTCACGCAAAAGGTGTTTCGCCGCGGCCAGCACGCCGGGCACATAGCGGCCGTTTTCATAATAGACCGCGTTTAGCCGCTCGCCTGTGTGCAGATTGTGCACATAGGCCCGACGCACGTCTTCCGGCGACCGGAAGCGAACCTTGGGGCGCGGGGCGTTGATCTCGCTTTCGACGATCGGATCTTCCGATCCTTTCAGGTCCGCATCCGGCGGCGTAATCTCAAGTCGCTTGGGAAACAGGCTGTTGACGGCGACGGGTACGCCCGCAGCGGTCACGCTGGCCAGTCCCCCCCAGAGGATTTTCCGTCTGTGCAAGGTCATATGAAGCACCGAGCGAGGCGTTTGGCCCCGGGCGGCTCCCGTGGTTGCGATGCTGGCTATGGCTGCCGGCAGGCATCCACCTATCGCGTGAGCCGTTTTCGATTGCGTTAACCGGTGGCCGGTTTGGCGCGGCCAAGCGTCGCGCCGCCCGGCCAATCAGCCAGGACGGTCAATCGGCTCTCTCAAGCGGCCGATGTCGTTGCGGAAACCGGCGTCCTCGGGCCTTATGCGCCGTGCCGCGCGCCAGACGACGGCCTCTGAGGAGTGAGTCATGACCAGCGCCTTGAGCCATGTGATCGGCGCGGCCTGGCCTGCGCTCTGCGAGGATACCATCGGTCAGGCCCTGGATGCGGCGGCGGAGCGTTGGGGTGATAGCGAAGCCCTTGTGTCCGCGCACCAGGGGGTGCGCTGGACCTATGCCGAACTGGCCGCGCGGGCCGACGCCCTGACGGCCGGCTTGCTGGCGTTGGGGCTGGAGCGCGGTGACCGGATCGGGATCTGGTCGCCCAACAACGCCGAGTGGGCTCTGACTCAGTTCGCCGCCGCCAAGGCCGGTCTGATCCTGGTGACGATCAACCCGGCCTATCGCACCGCCGAGCTGGAATATACCCTGAACAAGGTCGGCGTGCGCGCCCTGGTCGCGGCCGAGCAGTTCAAGACCAGCGCCTATGCCGAAATGGTCGAGTCCGTGGCCCCGGAAATCCTCGCCCTGGGCGCGGGCCCGCTGCGCGCCGCGCGATCGCCGGCCCTGGAACGGGTGATCAAGATCGGCGGCGATCCCCGGCCCGGCTGGATTGATTTCGACGCCGTGTCCGCGCTGGGCGGTCCGGCGCAGCGGATCGCGCTGCAGGCCCTGACCCAGACTTTGTCTTGCCGCGACCCGGTCAATATCCAGTTCACCAGCGGCACCACGGGTCCGCCCAAGGGCGCGACCCTGTCGCATCGCAATATTCTCAACAACGGCTTCTTTGTCGGCGAGGCCCTGGGGCTGCGGGAGGGCGACCGCCTGTGCATACCCGTGCCCCTCTATCATTGCTTCGGCATGGTCATGGGCAATCTGGGCTGCCTGACCCACGGCGCGGCCATGGTCTATCCGTCCGAGGGCTTCGACGCCGGCGCGGTGCTGGCCACGGTGCAGGCCGAACGGTGCACCGGCCTGTTCGGCGTGCCGACCATGTTCATCGCCGAGCTGGCCCATCCCGATTTCGCCAGCTTCGACCTGTCCTCCCTGCGCACGGGCTGTATGGCTGGCTCGCCCTGCCCGGTGGAGGTGATGCGCCAGGTGACTGAGCGCATGCATATGAGGGACGTGACCATCGCCTACGGCATGACCGAGACCAGCCCGGTGAGCTTTCAGAGTTGCGGCGACGATTCCCTGCAGCATCGCGTGGCCACGGTCGGCCGGGTTCAGCCGCATCTCGAATGCAAGGTGGTCGATGACGCCGGCCGGGTGGTTCCGCGCGGCCAGCCCGGGCAATTGCTCACCCGCGGCTATTCGGTGATGCTGGGCTACTGGGACGACCCGGTCCACACCGACGAGGCGATCGACGCAGAGGGCTGGATGCATACCGGCGACCTGGCGGTCATCGACCACGAGGGCTATGGGGCGATCGTCGGGCGGATCAAGGACATGGTCATCCGGGGCGGCGAGAACGTCTATCCGCGGGAGATCGAGGAATTCCTCTACGCCCATCCCAAGATCGAGGACGTGGCGGTGGTCGGCGTGCCCGATCCGCGTTTCGGCGAGGAGCTGTGCGCCTGGGTGCGCCTGCGGCCCGGTGAGGCGGCCGATGAGGCGGAGGTGATCGGCTTCTGCCGCGGCCGGATCGCCCACTACAAGATCCC
>FSWM01000996.1_pt1 | contig 12917 bp, 14 predicted proteins | sample 1637841 | NCBI WGS metagenome assembly FSWM01 (sample SAMEA3914789, study PRJEB12502) | metagenome | biome: forest; material: soil | place: Canada | collected 2011-07-03 | depth 0.3 m | reverse complement strand
TGGCGCAAGAGTGTGGTGATTTCGGGCGGATTATTGTCTTTGGCTTGAGCTTTGTCATCTGGATCCCGGCCTTCGCCGGGATGAGCGGAGTTTATATTGGCTCAAGATGATTTCATCATGTTCCAAAGATCACTCAGCTGATCGAGGACTAAGCCGGCGCCCTCTACAGCTGGTCCAGTCCATAGGCCGCGTGCAGGGCCCGCACGGCCAGTTCGGTATAGGCCGCGTCGATCAGCACGCTGATCTTGATTTCCGAGGTGGAGATCACCTGGATATTGACGCCCTTTTCAGCCAGGGCGCCGAACATGGTCTTGGCCACCCCCGCATGGCTGCGCATGCCGACCCCGATCACCGAGACCTTGGCCACGTCCTCGTTCACCGCCACGTCCTCGTAGCCTATGGCCTCCTTGGCGGCCCCGACGATCTCCACCGCCCGGGCGGCGTCGCGCTTGCCCACGGTGAATTCCATATTGGCCGAGTCAGAGGCCCGGGCGCGGGACTGGACGATCATGTCGACATTGACGTTGGCGTCGGCCAGACGGCTGAAGATCTCGTAGGAGACCCCCGGATGGTCGGGCAGGCCGAACAGGGTGACCTTGGCTTCGTCGCGGCTGTAGGCCACGCCACTGACGATACGCTTTTCCATGATCTCCTCCTCGTCGCAGACGACGGTCCCTTGGCCGGGGGCCTCGCCCGGCTCGACGAAACTTGACAACACCCTGATCGGCACGCGCTGGGCCATGGCCAGCTCCACCGAGCGGGTCTGCAGCACCTTGGCCCCCAGGGAGGCCATTTCCAGCATCTCCTCATAGGAGATCTTGTTGAGCTTGCGCGCCCGGCGCTCGATCCGCGGGTCGGTGGTGTAGACACCGTCCACATCGGTATAGATGTCGCAGCAGGACGCCCCCACCGCCGCGGCGATGGCCACCGCGCTGGTGTCGGAGCCGCCCCGGCCCAGGGTCGAGATGCGCCCCTCGCGGGTCACGCCCTGAAAGCCGGCGATCACCGCGATCTCCCCGGCGTCCATGGCCGCGATCAGCTTTTCCGGCGGGATCTCGTCGATGCGGGCGCGGCCGTGAGCCTCGTCGGTGATGATCGGCACCTGCCAGCCCAGCCACGAGCGGGCGTTCAGACCCATATTGCGCAGGGTCATGGCCAACAACCCGGCGGTGACCTGCTCGCCCGAGGCGACCACGGTGTCGTATTCGTCGTCCGAGGGCGTCAGGCCCTGGGCCGCGCGGCCCGAGCCATCGGTCCAGGCCACCAGTTCATTGGTCTTGCCGGACATGGCCGAGACCACCACCGCCACCTTGTGGCCTGCGGCCACTTCGGCGGCGACCAGCCGCCCGACGCGGCGGATGCGCTCCAGGTCGGCCACCGAGGTGCCGCCGAACTTCATCACCAGCCGAGACAAGGCGTCCTCGCTTCCGTTGGAAGAAAATGCCGCAAGGCGCGCCTTCTAGCGACGCCGTGCGCACGGCACAACCCTTGTATCCGCACTTGACCCCGCAGGGAACAGGGCCTACTTAACTACCTACATATCAACCTGACAAGGCGCTCGAAAATGTCGCCCGAACAGATGGCCGCGATCATCCAGCCCCACGCGACGGTGTCGGACAAGATCCGCGCCCTGGACGCCGCCGGGGTCGCCCGCGCCGACATCGCCCGCTTCCTCGGCAAGCGCTACCAGCATGTGCGCAACGTGCTGGAGGCGGACGCGGTGGCCGGGCCGAGCTACACCCTGGGCCGCGCGAACCTGAGCGGGGTGAAAGAGGCGGACCGGCCGTTCGATCTGAACGAGCCGGCGGCCTATGAGGACCGTGGCGGCGGGGTTTTTCGGCTCTTGGTGCGAGAGGACGGCAGCGTGGTCCTGCCCCCGGCCGCGCTCGCGGCCCTGAACCTGAGGAGCGGGGACGGCGTCATCGCCGGTCTCGATCAAGATAGCTTCACCCTCATCAGCGGCGCCAAAGCCACGCGCGAGGCCCAGGCCCTGGTGCGAGCCATGGTCGCTCCGGGTGGAAGCATAGTGGACGAACTCATTGCCGACCGCCGTCGCGAGGCTGAACGCGAGGAAGCCGATGACTGAGGCGGTATTGGACGCCTCCGCGATTCTTGCTCACCTTCGGAGAGAACCGGGTGGTGAGGTCATAACCGAAATCCTTCGACGTTCGATGGTTTCAGCGGTCAATCTGGCCGAAGTCGTGACCAAGCTGGTCGAGCGTGGAGCCACCACGCAAGACGCCATTGACGCCATCAGCAGGTTGTCATTTCAGACCGCTCCCGCGACCTATGAGATGGGAATCGCCGCCGGTCTGCTGCACACTCAGACTCGAGGCCGCGGCGTCTCGCTCGGCGACCGTTTCTGCCTGGCCTTGGCGCAGGAGAGAGGCTTGCCCGTCTATACCGCCGACCGGGCCTGGGCCGACCTGGGCCTGGATCTCGACATCCGCCTTATCCGTTGACGCGCCCTTAGTCGTTGACGCCCCCTTATTCGTTGACGTGGAGGGGAGGCTGAGTCAGCAAGACGCATGACCAACGCCGCCCCTTCCAGCGTCGATCCCGAGGACGTGGCCCGCTTTTCGGCCATCGCTGCCGAGTGGTGGGATCCCAATGGCAAGTTCGCGCCCCTGCATGTGTTCAACCCGGTGCGGCTGGCCTTCATCCGCGAACAGGCCCTGGCCCGGTTCGGGCGCGAGGCGCGGGCGCGGGCGCCGTTCGAAGGCTTGCGGCTGCTGGATATCGGCTGCGGCGGGGGGCTGCTGTGCGAGCCCATGCGGCGGCTGGGCTTTTCCGTCACCGGGGTCGACGCCTCGGCCCGCAATATCGGCACGGCCCAGACCCACGCCGCCGAGATGGGGCTCGAGATCGATTATCGCTGCTCCACCGCCGAAACCCTGGTCGAGGACGGGGTGGGACCGTTCGATCTGGTGCTGAACATGGAGGTGATCGAGCATGTGGCCGATCCGGGCGCCTATCTGCGGTCCTGCGCCCAGTTGATGGCCCCTGGCGGCCTGATGATCGTCGCCACGCTCAACCGCACGCTCAAGGCCCTGGCCCTGGCCAAGATCGGCGCCGAATATGTGCTGCGCTGGGTGCCCGCCCACACCCACGACTGGCGCAAGTTCCTGCATCCGGAGGAAATCCGCGTATTCCTGCAGGACGAGCCAGTGGAGGTCGCCGGCCCCTTCGGCGTCACCTTCAACCCCCTGACCGGCCGCTGGGGCCGATCCGACGACGCGGATATCAACTATATGATGACCGTCGCCCGGCCCTGACCCGCCGACGCCTCTGCACGCGATCTGCACCTTAGCCGGTCTGGGTTTGCATCCCCCGCCCATACCGGTTTGACGCGCCGGCCCCATCAGTGCGCCCTGGCGATTGGCGGGGAGGTTCGGTGTGGTTCTGGGCAAGGGGTGGCGGGCGCGGTTCTGGATCAAGCCCGCCGTAGCCACGACGCTGACGGCGGCGGCGGATCTGTTGTTCTATGGCCCCGGCGCGGGCTCGACCCTGGGCGCCTTTGGCCTGGCTTTGGCCCTGGCGACCCTGGTGACGCAGCCGCAGATCCGCCGCGACCGCCGCGCTGTGCTGGCCTGGCTTGTGGCCGCTGCGGCCGCCCTGGCCATGATCGACCAACCCACCGTGATCGGCTTTTGCTTTTGTTATATCGGCCTGGCCATAGCCGTCCTGTCCAGTCGCACCGTCGCCCAGGCCGGAGCTTGGCGGTGGTGCAGGCGGCTGATGGTCCAGTTCGGCACCGGCCTGATCGGACCGGCCCTGGACCTGATGGCGCTGCACGGACTGCGACGCCGCAAGCGCTGGCTCCCACGCCACCGCCTGCTGTCGATCCTCGCCTTGCCGCTCCTGGGCGGCGGGCTGTTCGTGGCCCTGTTCGCCGCGGCCAACCCGCTGATCGGCGATGTGTTCGCCCGACTGACCCTCCCGGAAATCGACATCTATCGCGGCCTGTTCTGGCTCATGGTCGCCACGGGCGTATGGATGTTCCTGCGGCCGCGCTTCATGCGCTCCAAGCCGGCGGTCGTCCGCGGCCATGCCGCGATCGATCTGCCCGGCGTCAGTCCGCTCTCCGTCGGCCTGTCCCTGGCCCTGTTCAACCTGCTGTTCGCCATCGAGAACGGCCTGGACATCGCCTTTCTGTGGAGCCGCGCCGCCCTGCCCCATGGCGTCACCCTGGCCAGCTATGCCCATCGCGGGGCCTATACCCTGATCGTCACCGCCCTCCTGGCCGGCCTGTTCGTGCTGGTGACCTTGCAGCCAGGCTCGACCACGGCACAACGGCCCTGGCTGCGCCGGCTGGTGGTTGCGTGGGTCGCCCAGAACCTGGTGCTGGTCGCCTCCAGCGTTCTGCGCACCGTGGATTACATACAGTTCTTCTCCCTGACCCGACTGCGCATCGCCGCCCTGGTGTGGATGGTTCTGGTGGCCATCGGGCTGGCGCTGATCTGCTGGCGGCTGTTGCGTGGCAAGAGCGCGGCCTGGCTGGTCAACGCCAATATCCTGGCCGCCGGCCTGGCCCTGGCCGGCTGCAGCGTCGCCGACCTGGGCGCCGTGGCCGCCAACTGGAACCTGGACCACGCCCAGGAGGTCAGCGGCGGCGGCGATAGCCTTGATCTTTGGTACCTGAGAAGGCTTGGCCCTGATGCGCTCGCGCCGCTGAGCCGGCTTGCGCTCCGCCCGACGCCATCGGTCTATCACGATCAAATCGCCTGGCTGCGCTGGCGAGCGCTTGAAGACCTCCGCCACCAGCAAGGCAGCTGGCGCACCTGGACCGGGCGCGGTCAGCATCAGCTCGATCAGGCCATCGACATTCTACCGGCGTCCTCGCCGGCGGCTTACTTCCGGCCAGGCGAGCGGACGACCAGCGGATATCTGAAGCCCGCCTGGGCTCCGCCACCCGCAACGCCCGCCAAGACCGGTTGACGCGCGGCGCCGCGGCTTGAACATGCCCCCATGAGCCATACCATCCTGGTGGTCGACGACGACCCGCACATCCGTCAGCTTCTGGTCTTCGCCCTGGGCAAGGCCGGGTTCGTCACCCGGGAGGCCGAAGACGGCGAGGCGGCCCTGGACCTGATCGCCGAGGCGGCGCCCGACCTGGTGGTGCTGGACATCAATTTGCCCCGCATGAACGGCCTCGATGTCTGCCGGCGGGTGCGGGCTGAAACGGACCTTCCGATCCTTTTTCTGTCGTCCCGCGACGACGAAATCGACCGGGTGTTGGGCATCGAGCTGGGCGCCGACGACTATGTGGTCAAACCGTTCAGCCCGCGCGAGGTGGTGGCCCGCATCTCCGCCATCCTGCGCCGCACGGCCGTCCGACCGGTTCCCAAGCTGACCGGTCAAGTCATCGCCCAAGGCCGGCTGAGCCTCGACCCCGAAGCCTGGAGCGCGCGTTGGAACGCCGAAGAGGCGCCCTTGACCGTCACCGAGTTCAGCATTCTGCGCACCCTGGCCGACGCCCCTACCCGCGTCTTCACCCGCGACGCCATCATCGACCGCCTGCACGGCCCCGGTTTCGCCGTCACCGATCGCACCATCGACAGCCATATCCGCAATCTGAGGGGCAAGTTCGCCCGGCTGGGCGGGCACGACGTGATCGAGACCCGGGCCGGGGTCGGCTATCGCCTGGGCGCCTGTCTCGGCGCGGAAACATGATCTCTGCGGTCAAGACCTGGCTGAAACGCTATTGGCCCGCCCTGCGCCTGCGAACCATCCTGTTTGCTGTGCTGCTGTTCGCCGCCGCCATGCCGGCCATGGAGGCTGTATGGTTGAGGGGGTACGAGAACAGCTTGGTGCGCCAAACCGAGGCTGAATTGGCGGCTCAGAGCGCAGCGCTCGCGGCCAGCGCCGCAGCGCTTTGGCCCAACGCCCAGCCCTCCGGCGTCGCAACGCCAGCCGAGGCGGCACCCGTCAAGGACTCCAGCTACTATCGGCCGGAACGCAGCAGTCTCGACCTCAGCGTCACCCCGGTCTTGCCCGAACGACCACCGCCGAGGCGCGCCGCCCTCACGCCCGATCCGCAAGCCCTGGCCATGGCGTCGCGCCTGGGTCCGGTTATCGATGGCACCAATCGCATCACCCTGGCCGCGATCCTGCTGCTGGACCGCCAGGGCCTTGTCGTCCGGGGAGCGGGGCTGGGCGGTGACCTTTCCGCCCTTCCCGAGGTGCGCGAGGCGCTGGCCGGGCGGCCCGATACGGTGCTGCGGCGGAACGGCGACTATCACCCCCGCTATCCGCTGGAATGGCTCAGCCGAGCCTCGGCGATCCGCCTGCATTTCGCGCGGCCCATCCTGGTCAACGGCCACGTCGTGGGCGCGCTGTTGCTATCGCGGTCGCCCCGCGTGCTGTTTCGCGAGGTCTATGAGGATCGCGGCAAGATGGCTCTGGGCGCCCTGGTCATCATCGGCCTGTTGATCGGCCTGTCGGGTCTGGTTTCACGCGGGGTCACCCGGCCGATCGAGGCCCTTAGCGCCGCCACGCGCGCCGTGGCCGCCGGCCGTGGCGATGTTCCGGAAACGCCGCCCACAGCCGCCATCGAAATCCGCGCCCTCTACGAAGACTTCCGCGGCATGGCCGCCGCGATCGACCACCGCTCGCGCTATCTGCGCGATTTCGCCGCCGCCGTGAGCCACGAATTCAAAACCCCGCTGGCGGGGATCGGCGGCGCCGTCGAACTCCTGCAGGACCACTATGAAACCATGAGTCCGCAGGAGCGGGCCGGTTTCCTGGCCAATATCGCCGCGGACAACGCCCGGCTCTCGCAACTGGTCGCCCGCCTGCTGGACATGGCGCGCGCGGACATGGCCAGGCCCGAGGCCGACGCCGCGGCCGATGTCGAAGACGCCGCGCGAAGGGTCGCCGACGCCCTGTCGGGCAGTGGTTTCAGCATACGGATCGACGCGCCCAAGGCCCTGTCCCAGGCGATGGCGCCGGCGGGGACCCTGGAAGCGATGCTTGAAATCTTGCTGACCAACAGCCGCCAAGCCAAGGCCGCCCAAGCGACGATTTTGGTGCGCAACGACGGCGCCCACATCCGCCTGACGGTGAGCGACGACGGTCCCGGCGTCCCGCCAGCCGATCGGGAGCGATTGTTCGAACCCTTCTTCACCACCCACCGGGCCGAGGGCGGGACCGGCCTGGGCCTGCCCATCGCCCGCTCGCTCGCCGAAGCCCATGGCGGCGGCATCGCTCTGTTATCGTCGCCCGTGGGCGCGGTGTTCGAGCTCAGGCTTCCGGCCCTGGCGCCTTAGAGGGTTCGTTGACAAATCAAGGCTTCAATTTTTCATTGCGCTCATCCCCGCGCAGGCCAGGGGAATCGCATTTGAGTGAGTAGGTTCTGCAGGAAGGCGTCGTCCCATCCGGCGCGTTTAATTTTCCGTCGCATGGAGGCCTTATCTGGGTGTGAGTTAAGGATATTGAGGGCCATCTTGCGGACGGTGGCGAGGTTTCTGGGGGCGTGATCCTTTCGGGATCGGGCTCGGTCTTCGTTGAAGGCGACATCCAATACCCAGTGCAGCTGGTTTTCGATGGCCCAATGACTGCGGACGACGTCGAGGACGCGCTCGGCGGAAAGGGGCGTGGAGAGCAGAAAGTAGCGCTCGACGTTGGGTTCGCGGCCTGAGGCGCCCCGTCGTCGAGCAACGATGCGGGCCACCGCGGCCAAGCCCTTGAAGTCGTGGAGGCGGCCCAGGGCGGCGGCTTCGACGACGGCGGCGGACCGCTGCTCGATCCGGTCGTGACCACGTTCAACGGGGGTCACGGCCACACTTGTGCGGCGGCGATTTTTCATAATCGCCTTGGCTTTGGCGAGCAGGCCGGGTTGGTTGTCCTTTAGGGCGAGCACATAATCGCCGCCTTGGTCGATGATGACTTTGGCCGTTTCGGCATGGCAGTGCAGGGCGTCGGCGGTGACGATACAGCCGGTCAGATCGAGCAGAGACAAAGCTTCAAGGGCCCCAGCGATCTCGTTGCGGCCTGGGGCGAGGCGCTGGCCCACGACCAGCCGAGCCTCGACGGCCCAAATGTTCACCAGGTGCAAGGGGGAGGTCCTCGCGCCACGCTCGTAGGCGCCGCGTAAAGCCTTGCCGTCGATGGCCACTACGCCCTTCAATGGCTTGGCGAAGGCCCGGGTGAATTGGGCGAAGGCCGCCTCGAAGGCCTCGGGATCGAGCAGACGAAATACGCGACTGAAGGTGTCGTGGCTGGGCACGCCATGTTGGAGCTTCAACATCGGCTTCAACAGGAGTTTCTTGGCCTCACCAAAATCGGCCATGTCTGAGCAACTCTCGGCCCCGCACAGCACTGCCGCCAGGGCTATGAAAATAACCTCCAAAAAATCATGACGGGCGTTGGCGGCCCGAGGATCGGGCACAGCCCCAAAACAATCTTTGAACCCTTCCATCAGGTCTCTCCCATGCCGAGGGAGACCTTTAAGAATCTCGTTCAATTCAATAATCAAGCCAAATGCGATTCCCCTGCCGCGCAGGCGGGGATCCAGGCGCCACCCACTGAATTCTGTGGATGAATCTGGATCCCCGCCTGCGCGGGGATGAGCGGAGTTATTTTTTCAGTGGTTTGGTTATTTCTACGAGAGTCCTTAGGACTTGGTGGTCTGCACATAATCTTCACAGGCCGTCGATCCGGACTGCGCTTGCCAGGTCTAGGCTTGCGCCTCAGACATTGGGGGACAGGCCTTGACCGTTCAGCAGGATTACACGATCGACCTGCAGCCTGCAGCGCAGGGCTGTGTCTGGGTGGTGCGGCGATCGGACCACCGTGCGCTCAGCGGCCTCGCGCCGGACCGTGATAGCGCCCAGCGCCGAGCGTCCTTCGCTGCCGCCGCGCTGCACGGCCTGGATCGCATCGCCCGACGCAGCTTCTAATCCTAACGCGCGGCCAGCAGGCCCAGCAGCACGCCCACGCCGAGGGCTAGGCCCAGGGCCGCGGCCGGGCGGTCGCCGGCGAGGTGGGACAGGCTGTTTCGCAGATCGCCATAGACCCCACGCGCCTGGCCCCGCATCTGCAGGACCTTGCCGTCCACCTGGGTCATGGGATCGCCGGCCAGGGCGCCGGCGGCGTCCTGCACGCGTCCGGCGGCGTTTTGCGCGGCGCCAACCACTTGATCTCTGTTCATGCCGACTGTCTCCGGGCGCGGCCCGGGGCGCTGTCGCTCGAGACCGGCCTGTCCAGACGACAACGTCGCTAAGGGGAAGGCCGTTCCTTGGGCTCTATTCCTGAAGGTCGAGCTGGGCGAAGGACGAGGTCGTGCAGCCCTGGGCCTCGGCCGCGGTCAGCATCTGCTGCAGACCGCCCAGGCCGACCATCCTGGGCCGGACATTCGGGCTGGGCCGGATGGCGACCTGATGCGCGCCGGAGAGGGCGGTGTGGGGGATGATCACCAGGCCCTGGGCGCTCTGGTTCAGCGCCGGATCGGGGGTGACCACATGGCTCAGCGCCAAGGTGGTGGCGTCGTCCCGGCTGGCGCGCGGGGCGCCGTCATCCACCCGATAGACCGCCGCCTGGGTGTCGAGATGGCCGCCGAACTGGAAGGCCACGGCGCTGGGCACATAGGTCATGTGCACGCCGGACTTGGCATCGCGGCCATAGAGGCGGCAGGCCTTGGCGCCGGTGAAGCTGTCGGTGCGGATCTCGTAGGTCCAGCCGCCCAGCCGCGCGCGTTGCAGGACGGGCGGGCCCTTGGCCGCCTGAGCGTGGTGGGGCGCAAGACCCGAGAACAGGGCCAGGGACAAGGCTGCAGCGATCATCGCGCCAATTCTCCAATATTCGATCCACAGTCTCTGCAACCGGCAATCACGGCGACAGCGTGTGGAAGCTATGGCCGGAGTTTATACGAACAGTGAATGCGACAAGTTGCACCACGGCGCAGCAAAGGGCGGCGATGCTGTAACATCTGTGAAATATACCGCAACGCACGGACACAAAGCGCCGAGGGGCTTAGAGCTTGCTTGGAAATAGGTTGCATGGCTGGGTTTGCGTGGTTCGAGACGTTCGCTGACGCGAACCCTCACCATGACGCTGTTGGGGGGCGGCAAAAATCTCGCGTCATGGTGAGGAGCGGACCCTCAGGTCCGCGTCTCGAACCACGCAAGGACCCAAACACCGCGATTGTCCAATCAGTCTCTCAGTTTACCTCGGTCTTCTTTGGCGGCGGCGGCGGCATGGGCGCAATCTGGACCCCATCCTCGACCAGGGCCTTGACCTCGGTGGGCGAGGCTTCGCCATAGATGCCGCGGTCTTCCGACCGGCCCTCGTGGATGGCGCGGGCCTCGCGGGCGAAGCTGTCGCCCACATAGTCGAAATTGTCCTCCACGTGGCGGCGCACCCGGGCCATGGCGTCCATCATCACCGCCCGGCTGGGCGCGGCGGCGTCGATGACCTCGCCCGTCTTCCTGGTCCCGGCCACGGCGGGGGCCATGATCTGCTTTTTCACCGCGGGCGAGCCGCAGACCGGACAGGCGAGCAGGCCGCGCGCCTGCTGGTCGTCATAGTCGGCCGACGAGCCGAACCAGCCTTCGAAGGGGTGGTCGTGGTCGCAGGCCAGGGCGTATTTGATCATGATACGGGATCGGGACCGGTAAAGGCGCGCTCGTTCTTCAGCGCCGGGATCGCCTGACGCGCCTTGGCCACCGCGTCAAGATCGAGCGTGGCCATGACCACCCCCGGCTCGTCGTCGTCCGAGCGGGCCAGGACCTCGCCCCAGGGGGCGATGGCGATCGAGCGGCCCCAGGTGCCGCGCCCGTCCTCGTGGCGGCCGCCCTGGGCGGGGGCCAGGACGAACGAGCCGGTTTCGATGGCCCGCGCGCGCAGCAGCACCTCCCAGTGCGCCTCGCCGGTCGGGCGGGTGAAGGCGGCGGGCACGGTCATGATCTGGGCGCCGGCCTTGGCCAGGGCGCGGTAGAGATAGGCAAAGCGCATGTCGTAGCAGATGGTCAGGCCCAGCCGGGCGCCGGGGATGTCGGCGGTCACGGCCTTGGTTCCCGGCCGATAGGTTTCCGATTCCCGCGCCTTTTCGCCGGTGGGCAGGTCGACGTCGAACATGTGCATCTTGTCATAGGTGGCGGTGATCTGGCCGTCCGGGCTGACCAGCAGGGCGCGATTGACCGCCTGGCCGTCGACGTCGGCCACCAGGGCGGAGCCGATCAGCAGCCAGATCTTGAGCTCGGCCGCCAGGGCGACCAGCCCCTGGACACAGGGGTCCTGGTCCACGGTCTTCAGCAGCGGCAGCAGGGCCGCCTTGTCCCGCTGCAGGATATTGCTGCCCTCGGGCGTCAGGATGAAGGTCGCGCCCTGGGCCGCGGCCTGACGGATCAGGGGCTCGGCCTGGGCCAGGGCCGCAGCCTGCGACGCCGGGGTGCGCAGTTGAATCAGGGCGACGCGAATCTGGGTCATGCGGCCAGCAGTTCGTCCAACTTGCCCTCGCGGTCCAGGGCCAGCATGTCGTCGCAGCCGCCGATATGCGTCTCGCCGACGAAGATCTGGGGAAAGGTCGCCCGCCCGCCGGCCTTCTGCATCATTTCCTGGCGCTTGGCCGGATCGAAGCCGGCCTCGATCTCGGTCACGTCCGCGCCCTTGGCGCCCAGGACGTTCAGGGCCCGCGAGCAATAGGGGCAGAAGGGCTTGGTATAGATGGTCACATGCGCCATGGCGGGCTCCGCGTGAAACAGGCTTCTCATATAGGGCCTGGATCGGATTCACGCACGCGCGCTACCGTCGCAAGGTCCACGGCGGCGGCGCCTGCCTGTAAAAGCGCCTTGGCGCAGGCCTCGGCCGTGGCCCCGGTGGTCAGGACGTCGTCGACCAGCAGGATACGCCGGCCCTCCACCTGGCGGCGGCGCCCGTCCGGCACGGCGAAGGCGCCGGCCACATTGCGCCGGCGGCCCGCCCCGCTCTTGCCGCCCTGGCTATCGGTGGCGCGTTTGCGCACCAGGGCGTCGGGCAGAAAGGCCAGGCCGTGGCGGCGGGCCAGGGGCCGGGCGATCTCCGCCGCCTGGTTATAGCGGCGGCGCAGCAGGCGCAGGGGATGCAGCGGCACGGGCGCCACCGCATCGGCCTCGGCCAGCAGGTCCCCCGCCGCCCGGCCGATCCAGCCGGCGAACAGGGGGGCCAGGTCCAGCCGGTCGGCATGCTTGAACTGCAAGATCAGGTCGCGGGAAAATTCGTCATAGATCACCGCCGCCCGCGCCCGGCCATAGGCCCGGGGCCGCGCCAGGCAGCCGGCGCAGCGGCTGTCCAGGTCATATTCGAACGGGGCGCCGCAGCCGTCGCACAGGGGCTCGGCGATGAAGCGCACCTGTGACCAGGCCTGGGCCGACAGGCCGCCGCTCAGGGGCCGGGCGCCGCCGTCCAGCGCCTGGGGCGGATAGACCAGATCCAGGGCCCGGCCGACCAGGGCGCGCACCCTCAGGCCTGGCGCCCCAAAACCCGACATCCAAGGCCGCGCTTTCCTAAGCCGCCGATCATCGCCATCTTGCAGCGCCATGAACGCCCCACCCCGCCTGTTCGACCGCGCCCTGCACCGCCGCCGCCTGGAGCGCGCCGCGCCGGGCTTTTCCACGGCGGGATTCCTGAAACAGCGCGCCGCCCAGGACGCCGTCGAGCGCCTGGAGACGATCCTGCGCGGTTTTAGCCTGGCCGTCGACCTCGGCGCCCGCGACGGCGCCTTCGCCCGCGCCCTGGCCCTGAGCGACGCGGCGGCGCGGATCGGCCTGCTGATCGAGACCGACCTGTCGGCGGCCATGCTCGCCGGCCGCGCCACTCCCCGCGTCCAGGCCGACGAGGAGCGCCTGCCCTTCGCCGACGAGAGCCTGGACCTGGTGGTCTCGACCCTGGCCCTGCACTGGGTCAACGACATCCCCGGCGCCCTGATCCAGATCCGCCGC
>FSWM01000884.1_pt1 | contig 12929 bp, 11 predicted proteins | sample 1637841 | NCBI WGS metagenome assembly FSWM01 (sample SAMEA3914789, study PRJEB12502) | metagenome | biome: forest; material: soil | place: Canada | collected 2011-07-03 | depth 0.3 m | reverse complement strand
TTCCGCGCCGCCGGCGCCACGCGGCAGAAGACCCCGGAACGGCTGATCTTGATCGATGATCTTCCCCGGACCCCGTCGGGTAAGGTGAAGAAGGTGGATTTGCGGGAGCAATTGCGCGCGGAGGCCAAGGTATCGGCCTGATCTTCCGTGTTCAGCCTGCTTTCGCATTTGGCGACGCGCGGTAGATTTGCACGTTCGCGCGAATCGGCGCGCTCCCTTTAGCTGGCTTGCGCTATGGGGAGGGTTGAATTTCAGGGGTAAGACTTTGGCCAAGACCCAGAGAACCAGAGCGGCGATCGAGGCAGAGCCGCGCAATCCCGGCGCGCCGGAGCCGGCCAGCGCCCGCAGCGTCATCCGCATTCCCAAGACCGCCGAGATCGTGGCCGCTTATATCCGCAAGATGATCATCCGCGGCGAGGTCAAGGAAGGCGCCTTCCTGCAGCCCGAAGCCCAGCTGATGGAGCACTTCGGCACCTCCCGTCCGACCATCCGCGAAGCCTTCCGGATCCTCGAGAACGAGCAGCTGATCAGCGTCACGCGCGGCTCGCGCAGCGGGGCGCGGGTGCATGCCCCCAGCGTCGACAGCGTCGCCCGCTATGCCGGTTTTGCGTTGCAAGCCCAGGGGACCCTGCTGTCGGACATCTACAATGCGCGGCTGGCCATCGAGCCCGTGGTCGTTCGCATGCTGGCCGTCAGCCGGACCTCGGAGATGGTCGCCGCCCTCAACAAGGAGCTGGATGGGCTGTTCGACATGATGGAGACCAAGGGGGCGGACGCCGAGTTCCGTATCGCCCTGGTCAAGCTGCACCAGTCCATCGTCGCGGCGGCCGGCAGCAACACACTGACCATGATCTCCGCCATGCTGCACGGCGTCGCCGAACAGCATATGTCCCGCTATGTGGCGCGGCCGACGACGGCGGAGCTGGAGACCCAGCGGAGCCGGACGAGGGCCGGGCTGCGGTCCTTCCGCAAACTGTTCGATCTGATCGAGGCCGGCGACGCCGATGGGGCCGAGGCCCACTGGCGGACGCATGTTCGGAACGCCAACACCACCTGGCTGATCGGCTACGACCAGATGGCCCTGGTGGACGTGCTGGACTGAAATCGGCGGCAAGGCCGCAGACTTGCCGAGACATAGGTAGATAAGTCATATGATCTAGTCGACGGGCCCAAGCGGTGTGCGCCGTCTGACGGAGGTCTTTGATGGGCTATCTGAGGCAGCAGGTGCGGGCGGTTCTGGAAGCGGCGCCCGAGGCTGGCGCGATCCAGTTCAAGGGCCAATGGCACACCTGGGGCGAAGTTGGCGGCATCGTTGACGGGCTGGAGGCGGTGTTTGACCGGCTGGGGCTGGGCGAGGGCGCGGCCATCGGCTGCGTGCTGCGTAACTGGCCGGAACACGCCGCCGCCATGATCGGCGTGGTCAGCGCCGGACGGTGCCTGGTCACCCTCAACGCCCTGCTGCCGGACGAGAAACTGGCCGCCGGCATCGCCTCGGCCAGGCCGCCGGCCATCATCGCCCACGCCCGCGACTGGGAGCGTGGCGCCTTGCGCCAGGCCGCCGCCGCCCAGGGCGCCGCCGCCATCCGCCTTACCGGCGAGGCGGGCCGCCCGGTCGATCTGGTCCCCGGGCTGGACACGGTCGGCCCCGGCCCACACCACGTCCCGCCGCCGCTGACCGCCATCCTCATGCTCACCTCCGGCACCACCGGAACCCCCAAGCGCGTGCCCCTGCTGATGTCGGTGCTGGAACGGCAGCTGATCGAAGCCGCCGGGGGCGAGCGTCCGGCCGACGCGCCGATCCCGGCGCCCGGCGCGCCCAGCATCATGCATGGCTCCTTCGTCCACATCGGCGGGGTCTGGGGGGTGCTGGGCTCGGCCATGGGCGGCCGGTCCATGTGCCTGCTGGAGAAGTTCAACGTTCCAGAATGGCGCGCGGCGGTGCTGGAGCACCGGCCCGTCTCGGGCGGGGCGCCGCCAGCCGCCCTGCGCATGATCCTGGACGCCGACATTCCGGCCGAGGAGCTCAGCAGCCTGAAGACCCTGGGGGCCGGCACCGCGCCGCTGGACTCGTCCATCGTCGACGAATTCCTGGCCCGCTACGATATCCCGGTGCTCTCCAACTACGGCGCCACCGAGTTCGCCGGCGGCGTGGCCAGCTGGTCGCTGCGGGCGTTCCGGCAATACTGGGGGGTCAAGCGCGGCGCCGTGGGCCGCATCCACAAGAGCATCGAGGCGCGGGTGGTCGATCCCGCCACCGGTGAGATCGTGCCCTTCGGCGAGGAGGGCATACTGGAGCTGAAGGGCTTCGCGGTGGCGCAGGACGACAGCTGGGTGCGCACCACCGACCGCGCCGTGCTCGACGAGGACCGTTTCCTGTGGATCCGCGGCCGCGCCGACAACGCCATCATCCGTGGCGGCTTCAAGGTGCATCCCGACGAGGTGGTGGACGTGCTGCAACAGCATCCGGCCGTGCGCGAGGCCAGCGTCGTGGGCATAGCCGACCGCCGCCTGGGCCACGCGCCCGTAGCCGCCGTGATCCTGAAGGCCGGGGCGGCGGCGCCCTCGGAGGCGGAGCTGGCCGCCTGGGTCCGCTCCAAGCTGATGGCCTATTGCGTACCCGTGGCTTTCCGCTTCGTCGACGACCTGCCTCGCACCCCGTCGCTGAAGGTCAGCACGCCGGCGGTGCGGGAACTGTTCGAGACGGCGGCGAGTGAGGCGTAGAAACCGGCGGGGGAATGCAGCCCCCCCGCCGGCTCATCCTCAGCCCTTCGACAGCTCCCAGTGCCGCGCCATCATCTGGGCGGTGCGCTGTTCCAGGTCCTGCGGGACCGTGGGGTAGAGGGGCAGACCGCCGGTGCGGCTGGGCAGGGCGATGACCGCCGTGGCCGTCACCGTCACCTCGTCCCGCTGGTTCTTGAACTGTGCCTGGACGTCGACCACGGCGCGGCCGTTGTCCAACCGCTTGCCCACGATCTGACCGGAAATCAGCTGGGTGTCGCCCATGTAGTTGAACTTGCGGATCTCATCGTGGACGTGGAGCACGACACCATCGTCGCCGCACCAGTCGGTGAGGTAGTGGTAGAAGTAGTTCTCCCGCATCACCCCATAGTCATAGGCCATGGGGTTGCCGATCGCCTGGGCCCACTTGGGGTCCCAGTGCAGGCGTTGGGCGACGTCCGGAACGCCATATTCGTTCTTGATGTAGAAGGGCGCGATGCGCTTGCGGTTCTTGTGCGCCAGCCGTCCCACTGTCGGGGCATAGGGCACGAAGCCGTAGCCGCCGGCGTGGAAACAGATCACATCGGTGACGGTGAGTGGGCCCTTGGCCATGGTCCCCAGGCTGTCGCCGACATTGACGTCCTCCCAGAAGCGCTTCTCCGGTCCCTGGACCCGCTCGGCCTCGTAGACCCGGTCGATCTCGGCGATGTCGGCGTCGGTGTAGGTGGCCGGCTCGATGGCGGCGTACTTGCCCTTCTTGGCGGCGGTGTTGCGCTCGGTGAGGATGCGCAGGATGCGGTAGACTCCCACCACCTCGCCGCGCTGGTTGACCTTCACGTCGCGGCGCACCTGGATCACCGAGCGGCCGGCGAATTCGGAGGGCTTCACCTCCAGGGATTCCTCGCCGCCGAAGCTGTAGAGGGTGTCGCCCGGATAGATCGGCCGGTGCCAGTCCCAGGTGGAGCCGGACACGAAGACGTGGACACCCCGGAACAGGCTCTTGGTGCGGGCCTTCAGGTCCGGGTCGATGGGATCGCCCTGCATGGGCGCATTGATCACCCCGGCCATCATCCCCGGCGCGATGACGCTGCCCCAGCGGGTCTTGGCGCCGTAGGGCGGTTCGCAGTGCAGCGGATTGTCGTTGCCGCAGCCGTGGGCGAAGTTGCGGATATTGTCGGTGGTCGCGGTCTGGATGTACTCGCGATGCTTCATGGCCAGGTCGACGCCCACCAGCAGCCGCGCCCGCTCGATATCCTCGTCGGTGATGGCGTAGTTGACCGCCTTCTCCCAATCCTTGGCGATAGCCTGGGTGCGTTCGGCGTCTGAGGTTTCGGCGCTCACGGTGTTCTCTCCCGGCAGGGTGCGCCCGGCGGCCGGGCGTCGTTCATGCGCCAACCTATATAACTAAGTGTGCTACTTGCAAAGGCGGGGTAAGCGCGACCCCCTTGGCGCTTGCGGCATCGCTCTCCACGCCATATGCATATAACCAAGTATAATAGGTAATAGCATGTGGCGACAATGATCCAGGTTCTGCCAAGGGTGCGTCAGGTGGGCGCTCGATGAGCGCGCCCGTACCCCGCCTTGCCGCCACGGTGCTGCTGATCCGGGACCGCTCGGGCCTCGAGGTGCTGATGGTCGAGCGCAATGAGCAGGCCTATTTCGCCTCCGCCCTGGTGTTTCCCGGCGGCATCGTCGAGGCCGACGACAGCAACGAGGGCTGGCTGGATCAAACGGACGGCCATGCGGGGCTGACTACCGCCGAGCGGGCCCTGCGCATCGCCGCCTATCGTGAACTCTTCGAGGAGACCGGCGTGTTGCTCACCGGTCCGCAGGTCGCCGATACCGAGCGGGTCGCCGCGCCGGAAAACGCCGCCTTCCGCGATCTGGTGAAGGGCAAGGGCGCGCGGCTGGATCTGGCCGCCATGCATCCTTTCGCCCACTGGATCACGCCGGAATCCTCGCCCAAGCGCTACGACACCCACTTCCGTCTCTGCGGTCTGGATACCGATCTTACCGCCGTGTCGGACGGGCTGGAGACGGTTTCGGTGGAATGGCTGCGCCCCAAGGACGCCCTCGACCTGGGCCGGGCCGGGGAGCGCAAGCTGCTGTTCCCGACGCGGCTCAATCTGGAAATGCTTAACGCCTCGGCCAGTGTGGACGACGCCATCGCCGCGGTCGGCAAGCGCGAGATCGTCACCGTGACGCCTAGGATGGAGCGGCGGCCCGAGGGGATGTTCCTCACGGTTCCCATCGACGCCGGCTACGGCGGGGCGGAAGAATTCGTCAGCCCGCCGCGCCCTGGGTGACACGACCGGGGCGGTCTTGGTGGGCGCATCCCGGACGTTTGACGCGTCACCTGACCTATGTAACTAAGTGATACTCGTTCGAGCCGGTCCTTTGGAGACCCTTGAGATGAAATTGACCCGGCAAAGCTCGACCGTCGGCGGAACGGCCAGGATGGCGGACATCCAGACCCTGTTCGGCATGACGCCCCGCGCCATCCGCTACTATGAGATCATCGGCCTGATCCAGGCCACGCGAACCGGGACTAACGCGCGGATCTTCGACGCCAAGGCCCGTGATCGCCTGCGCTGGATCGCCCGATTGCGCGCGGCCGGTGTGTCGCTGGAGGGTATCCGCGAAGTGGTGGAGCTCGACGCCGACGCCGAGAGCAAGGCGCTGCAGACGCCGGTGGCCCTGACCAAGCTGGCGGAACTGTCGGACCGGCTGCGGGCTGAGCTGGAACAGGTGGAAAGCGCCACCCGCGACCTGGAACAGGAACTGGTGGCCAACCGTCGGCCTCGAGCGGTTGAGACGGAAACCGCCTCAATACCCCGGCTCCACCCCGTGCTGCGCCGGTTCGCCTGACGCCCGAGAATAACGGTTTTGGGCGCATTGGCGACGATGTTCCCGCTCACCGCGACTCTTCCAGCGCCCGCCGGATCACCTCCAGCCCCTGCAACAGCGCCGCCAGCTCTTCGGCAGATAGGTTGGCCGCCAGGCGGTCGGCGATATTGTCGTTCACCGCCCGAATCTTCCGCGCCGCCGTGCGGCCCTTGTCGGTCATGTGGATCTCGTTGGCCCGCCGGTCGGTGGGGCTTGGCTGACGCGTCACCCAGCCCCCCGTCTCAAGCCGATCGATGAGCCGCGACAGCACGATGGGCTGGACATGCATCAGGTCGGCCAGGGCGCGTTGGGAGATCGCCTCGCTGGCGCTGAGGTAGGCCAGGGTGCGGGCCTCCTCGGCGGTGAGGTCCAGCTGCTTGAACCGCCTGCCGAACAGCTGGGTGTAGAGGCGCGAGCTTTCCCGCATCAGGGCGATGGCGCGATGGGGCGGGGGCTGGGTCATGCGATTTGACAGACTTTTGATATGATAACTATTGCTTACTATCTGCCCTTGAGTCTCTTATGTCGACAGGCCCCGGGCAACGGGCGATCTCGTCGAACTCCAGGGAAGGAAGCGTCATGGCCATCGACTTCGACGTCGAGCCGGAATTCCAGAAGAAGCTGGATTGGGTAGACGCCTTCGTGCGCGATGAGCTGGAGCCTCTGGACCGGCTGATGCTGAGCCAGCAGGGCCCCGGGGGCGGCCATGGCGGCTTCACCGACGACCGGATCAACCTGGGCGACGCCTACAAGAGCCACATCAAGGGCCTGCAGGATCAGGTGAAGGCCCAGGGTCTGTGGGCCATGCACCTTGGCCCCGAGCTGGGCGGTCCAGGCTTCGGCCAGGTGAAGCTGTGCCTGCTGAACGAGATACTGGCCCGGGCCGGTGGCGCGCCGATGGTCTTCGGAACCCAGGCCCCGGACACCGGCAACATGGAGCTGATCGCCCACAACGGCACCCCCGAGCAGAAGAAGCGCTGGCTGGAGCCGCTGATGGCCGGCGAATTTCGCTCCTGCTACTCCATGACCGAACCCCACGCCGGCTCCGACCCCGGCATGTTCACCTGCCGCGCCTGGCGCGAGGGCGACGAGTGGGTGCTGGACGGGGAGAAATGGTTCTCCTCCTACGCCGACATCTCCAAGCTGATCATCGTCATGGCGATCACCGATCCGGAGGCGCCGCTCACCGCCCGCGCCTCCCTGTTCCTGGTGCCCCGCGAAACCCCCGGCATCGAGATCATCCGCAATGTCGGCCAGTTGCACGAACCCCTGGGTCAGGGCGACCACGCCTATATCCGCTACAACAAGGTCCGCCTGCCCGCCGACGCCTTGCTGGGCCAGGAAGGGGCCGGGTTCGCCGGCGCCCAGCCCCGCCTCAGCGGCGGGCGCATTCACCACGCCATGCGGGCGGTGGGGACCTGCAACCAGGCGCTGGAGATGATGTGCGAACGGGCGCTGAGCCGCGAAACCAAGGGTTCGCGCCTGGCCGACAAGCAGATGGTCCAGGAACAGATCGCCGACAGCTACATCGAGCTGAAGCAGTTCCGCCTGCATGTGCTCTACACCGCCTGGCTGATCGACAAGCACAAAGCCTACACCCGCGAGGTCCGCAAGGAGATCGCCGCGGTCAAGGTCACCGCGCCGAAGGTTCTGCAGAACATCGTCTACCGCGCCCTGCACCTGCATGGCTCTCTCGGCGCCTCTAACGAGACGCGGCTGGGGCGGATGTGGATGAACGTGCCGTGGATGGGCATCGTCGATGGCCCCACCGAAGTGCACAAGGTCACCGTGGCGCAGCAGGTCCTGCGCGGATCGAAACCGGCCGAGGGCCTGTTCCCCTCCTATCACCTGCCCGCTGAGATCGCCTCGGCGCGGGCCCGGTTCGCCGATCTGATCGAACGTGAAGTGGCCGAGTTCTAGGCGGGAGGCGCAAAGATGAGCGACAACGATCCCTCCGGCGGCGGCCTGTTGGACGTGCCCCACCTGGAAGCCTGGCTGGACGCCAACGCGCCCCAGGTCGGCGCCGGCCCGCTGCGGGCCACGCGGCTGGAAGGCGGCGTCAGCAATGCGGTGTTCCGCATCACTCGCGGCGGCGAGGCGGTGGTCCTGCGCCGTCCGCCCAAGGTCCCGCGTCCGGACAGCGAGCGGGTGATCGAACGCGAGGCGCGGGTGCTGGGCGCCCTCAACGGCGGCGACGTGCCCCGCCCGGACATGATCGCCTATTGCGACGACGCGGGCGTCATCGGGGTGAAGTTCTACCTGATGTCTTTCGTCGACGGATTTCGCCTGACCCGCACGGCCGCCGACCCCGCGCCCTATGACGATCCCACCAGCAAGGCTTATGGCGATCTGGCCTACGCCCTGGTCAGCGGCATCTCCCGCCTGGCCCTCGTGGACTACAAGGCCGTCGGGCTGGAGGGCTTTGGCAAGCCGGACAACTTCCTCGAACGGCAGGTGGATCGCTGGTTCGGCCAGCTGGAGAGTTACAAGACGGCCGACAACTACGCCGGCCGCGTCATCGAGGGCATGGACTATCTGGGCGACTGGCTGCGGGCCAATCGGCCGCAGACGCGCAACATCGGCATCATCCACGGCGACTACAGCTTCGCCAATTCCATGTACCACTTCGGCGAGCCGCCCCGGCTTGCGGCGATGATCGACTGGGAGCTGGCCACCATCGGCGACACCATGCTGGACGTGGGCTCGGTGCTCTACGGCTTCCGGGGGCGCCATGACACCACGCCCGCCGTGGGCTTCTTCGGGCCCGAGCACTTCCCGTTCCGCGAGGATTTGGCGCAGGCCTATGCGAGGGACACCGGCCGGTCGGTGGAGCACCTGGATTTCTACGTCATCCTGGCGATCTTCAAGCTGGCGGCGATCATGGAGGGGCATGTGGCCCGCGGGCTGGCCGGCAAGTCGGATTCCGCCCAGGTGCAATACAACGCCGGCTTCGTCGACCGCATCACTGCCAAGGCCGTCGCCCTGGCCCGCGCCAACGGCTGAGTCCGGCGGGCGGTTGGGGACGAGGCGGAACGGACGACCTGTCATATTTCGCCGCCATGATCTTGGCAGGCAGGAGGCCTGGATCGATGCGTGCTGACGATCTCGACGGGGTGGTGAACTTCCGTGACTTCGGTGGGGCCGTGGGCGCGGGTGGCCGGCGGACCCCGCGGGGGCGGCTGTTCCGGTCCGGGCACCATGCTGCGGCGACTCCGCGGGACCTGGCCAAGCTTGCCGATCTGGACCTGACCCTGATCGTCGATCTGCGGCGGCCGGCGGAGCGACAGCGGGACCCGGCTCGCCGCCCGGCCGGCGTCCGCGCGCGGATCCTGGAGCACGACGGTCCATTGGAGACGGCGATGGCGCCGCACCTGGACTTCCTCGCCATGCCCGACGCCAGCACTGCGCGGGTGAGCGAGCAGATGACCGCCGGCTATCGCGGCTATCCCTTCGATCCGCACTATGTGGCGGTCTATCGCGACTACTTCGCCGCCTTGGCCCAGACCGACGGCGCCGTTCTGATCAACTGCCACGCCGGCAAGGACCGGACCGGCTTCTTCTGCGCGCTGACCCTCACGGTGCTCGGCGTTGGCGAGGATGAGGTGTTCGAGGACTACCTGGCCACCAACCGCCACAACCGCGCCGACGATCGGGTGGGTGAACTGGCCGCCCAGTTTCTGGAGACCCACGGCAAGCCGGTTTCGGAGGATTTGCTGCGGCACGTGATGATGGCCGACGCCGCCTATCTGCGGGCCGCCTTCGACGCCATCGACGCCGCCCACGGCGATGTCGACTCCTATCTTTCCGATGTCCTGGGTGTCGATATCGTCAGGCGCGACGCCATCCACTCCCGTTGGCTGGACTGACACGAAACAATCTGGCGCAGGGACGTGCCTGGCCTGATCGATTGTAATCCTATAACTAGGTATAAGAGCAAAGCGCCAGCGTTGAATCGGACGGACGCCAAGTCCATCGTGGCGCTGATTGGGGAAGCCGCCATGGACAGCAAGACCGTCGTCGCCGACACCGAGGAAGAAGCGGCTTTCCGCGCCAAGGCCCGCGCCTGGCTGGCTCAGAACGGCGCCGAATACGCCGAGCCGCCGGCGGTGGCCTGGGAGGAAGACGAGCTGGTGGAGCGGGCCAAGGCCTGGCAGCGCAAGAAGGCCGCCGCCGGCTACGCGGCCATCGCCGCCCCCACTTCGGTCGGCGGGGCCGGCCTGTCGCCCCGCATGGCGGCGATCTTTTCCCAGGAAGAGGGCCGCTATCACACCCCCTTCTACATCGGCCAGTCGATCGGGCTGAACATGGCCATGGCGGTGATCGGCAAGCATGGCACGCCTGAGCAGTTCCAGCGCTTCATGACCCCCACCGTGGCCGGCGACGTCTCCTGGTGCCAGCTGTTCTCCGAGCCGGGCGCCGGGTCGGACCTGGCCGGGTTGCGCACCCGCGCCGTGCGCCAGGGCGACAACTGGGTGCTCAACGGTCAGAAGGTCTGGTCCAGCTGGGCGCACCGGGCCGGCTACGGCATCCTGCTGGCCCGTTCCAACGGCGCCGTGCCCAAGCACGAGGGCCTGACCTTCTTCGTGGTGGACATGAACACCCGCGGCGTCGAGGTGCGGCCGATCCGGCAGATCACCGGCAAGGCGGATTTCAACGAGACCTTCTTCACTGACGCGGTGATCCCCGACGCCAACCGGATCGGGGCCGAGGGCGAGGGCTGGGCCTGCGCCATGACCGTGCTGTCGGTGGAGCGCAACCAGTCCGGCGGCGGGGCGACGGGCAGCCAGGTCCGCGCCATGATCGAACTGGCGGCCCGCACGCCGCGCGGGAGCGGTGTCGCCCTGGACAGCGCCGCCGTGCGCGCCAAGCTGGCGCAGTGGTATGTGGAGGAACAGGGACTGAAGAACTTCGGCAAGCGGGTCCAGTCGATGCTGGCCGCGGGCGAGCCGCCGCCGGCGACGCTGAGCATGATGAAGCTGGTCTCCGCCACGAAGCTGCAGCAGACCCAGGCCTTCATGATGGATCTGCGAGAATACGACGGCCTGTTCGACGAGCCGGCGGAGATGGAGGACGACGACGTCTTCTACCAGTACCTCTGGTCGGCCGCCCTGCGCATCGCCGGCGGCGCGGACGAGATCCTCCGCAACCAGTTGGCCGAGCGGGCCCTGGGCATGCCGCAGGACATCCGACTGGATAAGGGCGTGCCCTTCGACAAGCTGCCGTCTTAGGGCGCGCCGGGCGAAGTGCGCGCGCGGGCCGTGCCGCCCTCTAAGACGTGGCGCGCAGGGCATCCAGCATCCGGCGAAAGTGCTCGGGACGCCAGCTGTCCTGGTCCTCGCCCCAGCCAACCTTGCCCTCCATCTCCCAGCGCATCAGGGCGTTGGAGCCGCCGCCGTGCTCGCACATATGGCTGACGGCGAAGCCTTCCGCAGACAGCGCGCGGCCAAGTTCGTCCCACGCCTCCACCACCATGTGGCCGCTCCAGCCCGTCACCGGGTCGCGGAAGTTCTTCATCCGGCTGTGAGCCTTGTCGATGTTGGCGAAGGTCCCGTCCTTCAGCAGCCAGCCGTTGTTCATGGGCGACCAACCGTCCGCATCGCCGTCCTGGGGCCGCACGAAACTCAGGAACCCGGTGCGCTCATCGGTGTGGCCGAAGATATACTGGATCCGGCCCTGGCCTCGCTCGCGCTCGATCTGGCGCCATTTCGGCCCGCCGGGATGCAGCACACGGGTGTCGCCCGAGCGATAGTTCACCTTCTGGCTGGTCATGTGCGGACCGCCGCGCGGGCCCCAGGTGCGGTCGCGGATCGCCAGGCCGTCCAACGCGATCGTCTCACCGCCTAAAGTCATCGTCCCCGTCAGCCGGCCAAGTTGATCCAGGTGGGGGTTGAACATCGCCGGCGGTTCGCCCGGCGTGGCGCGGCGCGGCGGGTGGATCGCCTTGAAATGGAAATCCAGGGCAAACGCCCGTGCCGGATCGTCGAAAGCGACGGCATATTCCATCAATGGCGTCAGCATCTTCAGGCGATAGCCGCCGTCCGGAAACGTGATGTCGCGCAAATCCTGCCCCGCTGCGAAGGCGGAATCCTGTTTGCGGTAGTAGGCCAGACGCATCGGGTCGGCGCCCTTCTCGTCCCAGACGAAGATCCGCCAAGTGACCTCGCTCCGATTCGGCCTGACGGCCGCATGCACCCAACAACCTAACTTCCGTTCCGGCACATTGAACGCCCACCAGTTGGTTTCGGTCTCGTAGGCGTCGTCGGATAGTCGGTGGAAGGTGTCGTCGGCGGGGACGAAGGGCGTCGATTGGGTGACTTCGCTCATGATGAGTCCGCTCTCCTCCGTGGGGTTGCCGATACTAGCTCCGACGCCGTCCGTCGCAATGCAAAGAGATAGATGATTTAGACGATGCACGGGCGATGCAGCCCCTGCGATGCCCAGGTGCGAGAGCTAGGGCCGTGCAGATCGGGGTCGGACCTTCTCACTCCGCGAAGCGACCGCCGGCGCGGCCTCAACATCAATCCTATATATTATAGCTCTAAGTATGAGGTTTTCTGTTGTAGGGACGGCGCCCCGCCGGGTAGCATCGCGCGAGACATAGAGACGTGCCGCCCCACCGGATCGCGGCCGCGACAGCGAGGACTCCAGGCCATGGCCGACACCGTTACCGATCAAGAGAAGATCGAGGCCGTTAAAGGCCAGATCGAAAGGGACATCGCCAAGGCCCAGGAATGGACCATCAAGGACGAGGACATCGAGGCTGCGCGCAAGCTGATCGGCATCGACACCGCTCACAGTTCCGGTGAGCTCTCCTGGAATGGTCCGGTATCGGCCGCGGGGGTCAAGCGCTGGACCTATTCCATCGGCGATGACAATCCGCTCTATTGGGACCCCAACTACGCCCAGGGCACCCGCTGGGGCGGCCACATGGCGCCGGGCAGCATGGCCCAGATCCTTCACAGCGGCATGCTGGGCGATCCCCTGGACGCCGACCTTGCCAAGGAGACCCGCAGCCTGTTTCGGGGCATCCACGTGTTCGTCGCCGGGGCGGACAAGTATTGGTACAGGCCGCTGTTCGTCGGCGACTCGCTGCACGGCTACGGCGGCGCCGACGCGGTGGAGGAAAAACCCTCCGAATTCGCCGGCCGCTCGGTGATCCGCTACAATCGGCGCGTGGCGCTGAACCAGCGCGGCGACATCGCCTATATCGCCCGCGGGCGCTCGATCCACACCGAGCGCAAGGCCGCCGCCGAGAAGGGCAAGTATTCCGCCATCGAGCCGGCGGTCTACACCGACGAGGACATCGCCCGCATCGATGAAATCTA
>FSWM01000699.1_pt1 | contig 12995 bp, 16 predicted proteins | sample 1637841 | NCBI WGS metagenome assembly FSWM01 (sample SAMEA3914789, study PRJEB12502) | metagenome | biome: forest; material: soil | place: Canada | collected 2011-07-03 | depth 0.3 m | reverse complement strand
CGGTGAGCCCGAAGGTCTGGGCGGTGTGCAGGGCCTGTTCCGCCGCCTCGCCCATCTTCTCGACGAACTCGTGCACCTCCTCGACAGCGAAAGCCGCCATCAGGGCCTCACCAAGTCCGGAGAGCATCTCGCGGAACTCGGTGACGGCCTCGGCCACCCCCTTGATGGCCTCGATCTCCTCCTTCGCCGCTTCAGCGCTTTCGTGCATCGCGGCGACGCTGGAGGCGCCCATCGCCTTCATGGAGGCGGCAAGGGCCGCAACCTGAGCCTGGAGCCCCTTGATCTCCGCTTCAACCTCGGCCGCAGCTGGGCCAACGGCTGACGCATCGGCGCCGAATTTGACCTGGACGTCGTCGGTCATGGCGTCCTCCTATCCAGATCCACCGGGGGCCAGCTGGCGCATGAAGGCTTCGAAATCGTCGGCCAGATCGGGCTTGGCTTGCGCCTTGGCCTCAGGCTTGAAGCCGAGATAGGCCGCCACGCTCATGTGGACCGGCGGTCCCGTCGCCGCCCAGCGCCGGTTCAGAACGTTGAAGCGGTGCAGGTTCCAGGTCTGTTCGACCTGATCCCAATCGGCCGAGCCAAGGCCGATCAGGATGTCAGCGATTATAGCGTCGAAATCGCCGTCGAAGGGCTCGCCGTCTCCTCCGCCGGCCTCGCTTCCCCCGGCGGCTGGGCCAGGCCGATCTCAATCATGAGGTCGTTCATGAATGAACGCAGGCCGCCCATCTCGGTCGGGAACATCTTCTCCTCGAGCTGATCCACGGTGACCGGATCGCCCTGCTTTCCGACGGAGATCACACCGAGGATGGCGTCGACCCCCGCCATGGGGTCCGACGCGCCTTGGGCGGCGGCGATGAAGCTCCAGGCCGCCTTGAGCGCCTTGAAGTTGGGCAGCGAGACCTCCAGGGCCTCGCCGCCGATCGTGACTTTAGCCATGCGATCTATCAGCCTCCCGTCGCAGTCCAGGCGAACACCTGGCCGGCGCCATTGTCCTGGGCCATGAAGTCGATCTCCGGCACCTCGTAGTCGTCCTGCTTGAAGGGCAGGTTCAGTTTCGAGGAGACGCAGCTGTAGAAGGTCAGGGTCTGGGTCTTGCCCTTGGACTGGTTGGCCAGGATGACCTGGAACGTCGGGATGGACCCCATCAGGACGTTATTGCCGGTCAGGGTGAGGCCCGTCGTGGTCGAGCCGTAGGTATAGTTCAGCAGCACGGCCTTGGAGGCGTCGCCGGCGGCGAAGGTGTAGACGCCCACATTGCTGACCGAGTATTTGCCCGTCGCCTCGGAGCCGGCGGTGACCTGGGTCAGCCGTACCCCTGTGGTGGCGTAATAGACGCCGAGGTCGGACTTGAAGGTCGCGCCGTTGGCCGCCGTCACGACATAGGACGTCGAACCCGGCACGGTTCCGGCTTCGCTGAACGCGGCGAGGGTTTCGCCGGTCGCCACGGTCTGGCCGAAGAACACCGAGTTGTAGAGGTTGAGGTCGATCAGGCCGGCCTTGGCCTTGCCCTCGATCTTGACCTTGCCGCGGGCCACATCCAGCGCGAACTGGTTCTGACCGAACAGCTGTTTCACGTCCCCGGTGAAGTCCACCGAGACGTCCTGCAGGGCGCCGAACGGGATCGGCGCACCGCCGCCCTGGGGTGTCAGATAGAGGTTTCCGGTGCCGAACGAATAATGGCGTTGGGTCATGGCTCTAGGCCTCCTGAGCGAGCTTGGCCTTCAGGTGCGGAAGCACGCTGAGAAGGTGGTTGAAGGCGTCCGTGGCTCTGGACACCGGCGAATTGTGGATGTGATCGGCGAACCAGGCGTCGATCGCGGCGCCGAAGCGGCAGGGCGCGGCTGGGCCGGTCTCGACGGGCGCGTCGGCCTCCGCGGCGACTTCCGCCACTACTTCAAGATTATCTGCCATAGTGTTGTTTTTCCTACGGGACCAGCATCGTAATTGGCACGATGATCAGGGCCTGCCCGTCGAGGTCGCCGGGGTCCTTGAAGATCTTGCCGGAGATGAAGCAGTGGTGGACCAAGCCGCCCAGGGTGTTGCGCGGCTCTGGAAAGCCCGGATCGGTCGGGGCCGGCTGAAGCGCCACCTCGACCGCATCCAGCAGCGGGTTCGAGGTCTGCGTCGGGACGGCGTTCGGGTCCGATCCGGCCTTGTGGTAGATCAGCCAGGACGCCGTCCAGACCCGCTTGTAAGGCAGGCGCGTGGCCTGGGCGTAGGTCTCGTCATGCTCGGCCTGGCAGAGCGCCGGCTGAGCCGGCAGGCTGTCCCAAAGTCGGACCCGACGCGAGGTATAGGCCAGGGTCTGGCCTGATCCCCAGGTGATCCGGCCCGGTTGCCCCTCCCCCTGGCTGATCAGAGCGAACAGCGCGCCATAGACCTGTTCCCGGGTGACGTCGGTCATCGCTTCGACAGCCCTTCGACGACGGCCTGTTTCAGCCCCATGGTGATCTCGGCCGCCATGTCGGCCAGGCCGGTCCGCATGAACGACCGGGCGTTCTGGTCGACCTTGCGCTGGAAGGGCCCGACGCTGAACGCATCCACGGTCTTGCCGAAAAGGACGGTGCGAAAATGCTGCTTCACGGTCTCCGTGCCGTGGAAGCCATTTTCCCAGAAGGCGGCGTATTTGACGTCGCCGGCGCTGAAGACGCGGCCATAGACCGAGAGATCCTCGGTCGTGACCTCCTGCTGGATCGATCGCGCCAGGGCGCCGCTGCGCTGCTTCAGGACCTGGCCGGAAAGCTTGTCGCGGATGATGTGGCCCTGGAGGTTGATCGCCAGCTGGTGGGCCTTGGCGGTCAGCGCCGTCCGCACTGAAACGGGCATCTCCTCGACGCGCTGGACCAGCGCTTTGTCGCCGACAAGCTCCGCGGTGAACATCTCAGAAGGTCTGGACCGGGACGACGTTGCGATACTGCTGCAGCAGCGTCTTGTTGGTGGCGTTCATGTCGGCCGGCGAGAAGGTGATCACCTCCTGACCGCCGAGGGTCTTGCTGTTCTGGCCGATCCGGTCCCTGCGCTTGAACGCTTCGCCAACGAGCTCGTTGACGACCTGTTTAATGTCGGCCGGAACGGTGGCGTAGCCGGCGGTGTAGCTGACCTGGACCAGATCGCCGCGTGGCAGGCAGTAGCCGAAGAGCGACAGTGCCCGATCCGTGAAATAGATCCCTGGCGTCCCGACGATCGGGTCGCCCGCCGTGGTGACGGTCGTTCCCTGCCATGCGACCTGGGCGATTGCCGTAACCGGGCCATTGGCCAGGACGATCGGCCGGTCACCGTTGGCCCGGTAGCGCTCGACATAGCTCGTCGAGAGGATGTCCCGATTGAGCCAGGACTTGACGAAGGTCGAGGCCGCGGTGATCAGCGCCGAGAGCAGCGCCTCCGAGCCGTTGCCGGACTGTAGGCTCAGCCAGGCCTCGACGCTCGCGAGGTCGGTCAGATCGCCCGCGGCCATGGGTTATTCCGCCGCCGACTGCTCCGGCTGAGCCTCGACGGGCTCGGCCGGCTGTTCTGCAACGACAGGTTCATCGATCGTGGCCGGTTGTTCGACAGGCTGCTCCGGCTGAGCCTCGACGGCGGCTACGGCCTCGGGCTCCGCTGGCGCCTCGGTAGGCGCTGGCAGGAAGCCGTGAGCCGCCAGTTCGGCGACGGCGTCCGCCGGCACAATCATGTGGCCGCTGTCGTCGGCGCTGAAGTTGTGGCCGTTCCAGGAACAGCTGGCGCCAGGAGCCGCCTTCAGGACCGCGAAGCCCATCGGGGCGTCACCGGGGCGGCCGCCGGTGGGGACGGCCACGGGCGCCGCGACGCGGACGGCGATGAAGCCGTGAGCGGCGATATCGGTCAAGGCGGAGGCCGGGACGATGGTCCTGCCGTCATCGCCGACCGTGAAAGTCTCGCCGCCCCACGAAAACGACGCGCCAGGCTGGCCGGCGACTTCAGCCGTGCCGGCTGTCAGGGCGGGCGCCGGCGCCGTGACGAGGACGAAGCCATCCACAGCGGTCATCTGGCCGGCCAGTTCCTCGGGGATCTCAACAATGCCGTCGCGATCGGTGGTGAAGGCTTCGGTGCCGATGTTGAGAATGTCGGTGCCTGTGGGGGCCTTGAACTTCAATCGGGGCATCAAAGCCTCCTGTCGGTGATGAAGAAGGCGGCCCGCGCCGAATGACGCGGGCCTGCCAGGGATGGACGGATTAGCCCGCGGCGACGTTGGTCAGCGCGGTCATGGCGAAGGGCGCGTAGACCGCCAGCACCTCTTCCGCATAGACGCCGACCATCTGGGCGCGGGTCGTCACCGGCCAGTCGACTTGGTAATAGTCGCGCCGGACCTTCATCTCGGCGACGTTCGGAACCTCGTTCGACTGATACTGGATCGGCAGGTTCGAGGCCCAGCCCAGGATCGTGCCCGGGGGCACCTGGGGATGGATCATGATCCGGGTCTTCATCCCGCCGTTCAGGAAGGGGTTGTAGTAGAAGTCGATCCCGGCGCCCGCGGTCAGTTTCACCTCGCCATCGGCGGGGTTCTGGAAATATTGAAGCAGCGGGGCCGAGCCGTTGGACAGGCACTTGGTCGTGATGTCCTTCAGCTGCTGGCTATTGACCAGGATGAGGTCGACGCCGACCTGATACTGATCCCACAGGGACTGCATCAGGCTGTCGATCTCGTTGACCGAGCCTTTGCCCGAGGCGGTCAGCGGCGTCCCGGTGCCGGCGGTGCCGGTGGCCAGGGCGTTGATGACAGCGCCGGAGCCCGACTTCAGGGCCGAGGTCAGGAGGCCGTCATAGGCCAGGGTGTTCGTGGAGCAGTCCGCGGTGACGGCCGAGACCGCCTGGTGAGTGCCGGCCAGCGCCGTGGTGAAGGCGACGGAGTTGATATAGGTGATTGCCTCGAGCTTCTCCGAACCGGCCGTGCCGACGAACCAGGCATAGCCAACGGCGCCCTGGATGGCGGTGGTGGTGGCGAAGAGGTTCTGGCCGCCGGTGACCGCCAAGGTGGCGTTGGCGGACTTCTGCGAGGAGCCGCCGTTCAGCGAGAAGGTCTTTCCGTCCGCGCCGGTCACGGTCTTGGAGGTGGCGACGCCGCCGGCGAGCGAGGAGTTGCGATAGCCCTCCAGGGTCAGGGCGACGACGATCACCGAATAGGTGGCGTTGCCGAGTGAGCCGGAACCGGACTGCGACAGGGTCGGGGTGGCGGGCGTGCCGAGCGCCATCGAGTTGTTTCCGGCCAGGACCGCCATTTCCTCCTTCAGCATCATCTTCTGAAGCAGCCGGGTGGTCATGGTGGCCTGGATGTCTTCGAAGGTGCGGCCGGCGCTGATGGCTTCCCAGGTCGCTTGGTCTTCCTCACCGATGGTGCAGTAGGAGGCCGAGCGGTTGGAGGTGTTGTAGCTCATCTGGCCGGCGCGTTGGCCTTCCGGAACCCAACCGGAGTTGTCGAAGCCGGAGCCGGTGATGCCATTGACCTGGCGCCAGTTCGTGGCGGTGCCGACGCCACCGCCGACGCGGGGGATCATTTTGATGAGCGGCGTGTTGACCGGGTAAAGGTTCTTGGCCGGGGCCTGAAGGTCATAGGCGACCAGGCCGGTGCCGGTGGTGATGGCCTTTTCGATCAGGTCCGGACGCATCCCGGCCTTGGCCATGATGTCCCGGGCGATGTCCTCGCTGGACGTGGTGAGGCTGGAGACGAGCGCCTTGCGCAGCTCGTCCTGGTTTACGATGGCGTTCATTTCAGATGCTCCCGAATGTGGGGGCGGACAGGAACCCGCGATGCGGGCCACGGCGGCTCATGCCTGCCGCGTATCGGACCTACCGGTAGGCGGTCGGAATCAGGATCGGCTGCTTCAGGGCGGCGCGGAGCAACAGCTGGCCGCGCTCGGCCTCTGGCAGGCCGTCGATATACTTCTTCAACTCATCGGCAGTGACGACACCGCCACCGGCGTTGTCGGCGTCAGGGTCGGCATCCTGCGATTTAGAAATGGGCTGGAGGGGGCGTGCGGGCGCGATACGCTTTCCCCACTCGTCAAAGCGCTTTGTCAGGTCGGCGATGGTCCTGTCGCGCTCGGAGAGTTTGGCGTCGAATTCGGTGCGAGCCTTGACCAAGTCCTCGGCCTGGGCCGCGATGGTCTTGCCGAGGTCCTCGATGCCGGCCAGTGCTGCGGGCAGCGCCTTGGCGAGGCCGTCGCGCTCGGCGACAAGCGCGGCCTTCTCGGCATCCTCGGCCGGGGTGTTGCCCGGGTCGCACATCGCGCCGAGCTTGGCCAGCGCGTCATGGGCGTCCTGGATGTTCTGCGCGTCAGCCTTGGAGTGGCGGGCGCCAACCTTCTGCATCAGGGCTTCGTCGGCCTTGGCCAGGTCGACCAGGGACGAGGCGTAGGCGATGATCTCGACCTCGGCGTCGCCTGGATCGAAGTCGATGTCGAGGCCGTCGTCAGCGTAGGCCTGGACGATCTCGGCCGCCTCCTCGGCGACCATGGCGCTGAGCGTGGTCAGGAGCGAGGCGACGTTGCCGGCCAGATCAGCGGGCAATGTGGAGCCGTCTCGCTCGCACTCCGCCTCCCACGACACCGATTCCTGAAGCCAGGTCAGGCTCTCGATCAGTTCAGCGAGGCGCGAGACGCTGTAAAGGCCCTTGGACAGGACGCCCTCGGACCGGGTCACAAGCAGACGCAGCGCAGCGCCGGCTTTCTTCAAGTCGATCGCGGCGGCGGTATCGTCGACCACCACAACCACGGCGCCCTTGGCCTTCTCGATCGCGGCCTCGACGGCGGCGACGGGATCTGCGGCCGCAACTGGCGCTGCGCCGCCCTCGGGATCTTCCGGTTCGTCAGCCTTCGCGATCGGGGTGACCTCCTCGGCCGCTTCAGCCTCGGCCTGAATATGCTCCGCAATCAGCGTCGCCCGCGCCTTGGTCAGGAAGTTGTTGATCTTGCCTTCCTTGCCCGCGGCCTTGGCCAACTCGGCGGCGCGCGCCTTGACGTCTTCGTTCGTCGGCGCCCAGGCCTGGGTCTCTACCGTCATATCTTCCTCCAGGTGGGCGCCGTCGGCCTTCCACATGCCGATCACGGCCTCGGGGTTGCAGGGCCGGTCGACGAGGCTGATTTCGCTGAGTTTGATGGCGCGGATGATGGTCCGGTCCGCGCTGTCGCGCTCCAGGACCTTCCCGCCGATGCTGAAGCCCTTGTAGACGCCGGTTTGCACCTTCTTGATGGCCAGGGGATCAACCACCAGCGCCTCGAGGTGCGTCAGGCCAGCGTCATCGACCGTGGCCTTAAGGGCGGTCCCGGCGGCGCTTAGGCCATGCATCTCGCGCACGGCGCCGAAGGTCATGTACTCCGGCAGGGCCGCCTTCATGGCGTCGGGCAGCACCGTCTCACCAGCATCGTCCTGGGCGCCGCTGGACGCGATGCCGGAGACGGTGATGGTGCCGTCGTCGTTTTCCTCGACCTTGGTGAAAGCGCCGTAGAGCTTCATGGCTCAGACCGCCGCGCCGGAGGTTGGGTTGCGCCAGGCCTTGCCGTCGAAGACGATGTTGAAGCCCAGGGTGGTGTCGTGGAACATCTGCCCACGGTTCGGGGTCGCCGGCCTGGCCGACGTCGCGCCGACGCCGCCGCTGGTCGCCGTCACCCATCCATTGGCCCGCATGACGGTTGCGTCAGCATCAGGGACATCAATCGTCGAGCCCAGCGCGCAGGTATAGCTGCGGCCGTTCACGGTGATCGCCGGGTGCAGGCCGTCAGCCGGCGGCATCATGCGCTGAGTCATGGTCGGGTCCTCAATTCAGGTCTGGCTATTCGCCGTCGTCGTCCGCGCCGGCCTCGGAGGCTTCGGCATAGGTCACGCATTGGCACCGAGGATGGGCCGGTGCGTCGCTGTCCCCAGAGGGAAAGCTGTCGCCGAACGGAAGCGGGCTCGCATCCTCATTGGCCTGGCAGTCGTCGCAGCAGTCGTCGTTGTTCGAGGTCTGCCAGTAGACTTGTAGCTGGAGGCCAGTGTCGGCCGCGGCCTGCCAGCCCTCTTGCTTGCCGGCGCCGTTGGCCATGGAGATCTCAGTTCGAGCGATCAGGTCGGCGCGCTCAGCGCTGAACGCCGTCGATTCCTGAATGGCCTCGGCGATGGCGTCGGCGCCGATATTGTCCTCAAGCCCCTTGGCGACCGTGTCGCGGATCTGGTTCCGCGTGGCCTCGACGATGTTCTTCGGGCCTTGCAGGCTGACCAGCTGCGCCGCGCGGGTTTTGGCGTAGGTCACGGCCCGGTCGAAGACCTGGTTGGTGATGTCGTCCGTGGCCTCGACGTGGACTGATCCCAGAGCCAGCAAGGCGCTGTCCTGGGCGATCTCGAACAGGTCGTCGTAGATCGCGTCGGTAGCCGCATCCAGCGCGCTCAGGTCGGCCTGCTGCGCCAGTTTCGTGGCCAGCGCCATGTGGACGGCGACAGAACCGTCATCGGCCGCCTTGAGCATCCCGCGGAGTTTGCGCCCAACCTCGGCCGCGACCTCATCGCCGGCCTTCTGCAGGATCGGAACCAGGGCCTTCTTGATCCCCACCGCCGCGCGCCGGGCCTTGGGTCGGGTGGCGCTGATCAGCTTCGAGGCTTTGGCCAGCTTCGCGGCGGGTGTATCCTTGCCGGCATGATCCGCTGGTTTCCCCCCTTGACCCTTCGGAGCGCCCTTCGGCGGCTGCTGCGGTTCGGCCTGCGTGGGGCCAGGCGCGCCATCCGCTGACGCTGGGCCCGGGACCTCAGGCATTGGCGACGGCGGCTCAGGCGGGTTCAGCGCCTTGTCCGACGCATCCCAGATCTGCTCCAGCGTGATGCCGCCGGTGGCGATCTGTAGGAATGGCTTCTCGCCCAAACCATCGGGGAGCGGGTCCTGGCCGCGGCTGTCGCGGACCTCGTCGATCGAGACCGTGCCGTTCTTCAGGTTGATGCTGTCGATCTCGGCCTGGATCTTCGGGTCGATCGACGGGGTGTCGACCCACACGAACTCCAGGTCGTCATGGCCGAAGTCGTCTTGAATAACCCCGTCGATCAGCCGCTTGGCCCACAACTTCAGGGGCTCTAGGCCTTCCTCCTCGGAACGGTCCTGGTCGGTGATGCCGGTCGAGCGATTCATCTGCTTGATGAATGGCGTGGCCGGCAGCGAGAAGGCGAAGGCGACGATCCGCGCCAGCCACTCGTCGAAATCGTCCTTCAGGGGCGATTCCTTGAAGGCCTGGTATTTCGTGCCGCCGGGCGCCCAGAGCAGCTTGACCTGTTCGTCGGTCTGGCCGGAAAGCTTGGCGTCGAGCCAAGTCTGCATCAACTGGATCTGGTCTGGGTTCCAGCCTTCGGGGCCAACGAGCAGGCCCGCAGGGATGTTGCTCTCGGTGAAGTAGGCCAGCTGCCGGGCTTGGCGTTCGATCAGCATATTGATCGTTACGATGATCTGTTCGACTGGCCCGAATCCGTAATTGTGGTTCGGCCTCTGGTTGCGCGGGGCATAAATCAGGTCGCCCGGATATAGGTCGCGCCACGCGGTTCCCTTGATGATTTGCTGGTATGCCACCTCATTTGGATCGGTCGGCCGCTCACCCTCTAGGTCGACCATCGGGTGGATGGTTTCCCCCGGGACGACTTTCAGGCCCACAAGATCACCATCCCACGTCCGCTGACACAGCAGTGCAGGCGCGTCCAGCGCCAGCAGATTTTCGAGCAGCTTTCGCATCCAGGTCGCGAACGGCGCCACCATGTCCGGCTTGCGCCAGAACTTGGTCAAGGTGGCGATGCGGGCGTCAGGGCTGTCACCCTTGGCCTTGCGCGCCTCCTTCTCATCAATAGGCTTGATCTGCCAGTTGAGGCGTTCGAATTGGTCCTTTCGGGTCTCGATGGCGAGGCGCACCAGCTCGACGTTGGAGAAGGCCTTCAGTTGGTGAAAGCCGAATGGCTCGAACGCTCGAGGGCGAAGTGTGGAATTGACGCTGACCGGGAAGTCCCAGGCGCGCACCGGCCGCTGCACCATCGGGCTCAACGGGACGCCCGGGCTGAACATGACGTCTCGGCCGTTCCACGACGCGCCCGCCATCGGGCCAGTCATGAACCGGGCCGACATGGTCAAGTCGGTGCGGACGCCGCCTTTGGGTGGGGCCAATCTACGCTCTCCCCGTCCAAATGCGCCAAAATGTCAGAAAAGCCCGGCGTATGCTGGACAACATGCGCCACGACGGCACAATGAAGCGATGACGCCCGCTTCGCTGATCGCGCTTCGCAAGCGCATGAAACTAACCCAGGAGGCTCTGGCCGAAGCCTTGGGCCTCGGGCGCCGGACGCTGATCCGCTACGAGAGCGGCGACAACCCGATCCCCAAGCACATCAGCCTCGCGATGTCCGCAATTTGGCATCGCCTTCCGGATCCACCCCAGGACTGACCGTCGACGTCTAGCCGCCGTTGATCATCCGCATCCACTCCACAGAGCCGGGTGCGGGTTGCGGCGGCGGTGGCTCGGCTGGCGCGGGCTTGTTCGCCATGTCGCGGCGGGCAAGTTCCAGGAACGCAGCGCCGGCCAGGTCCTCAGGCAGGAACAGTTCCGTCAGCGCCCAGACCAGCGCATCCATACGGTTGGGCGAGCCTTCACCGAGGTAGCCGGACGAGGTGGCGTGCCGCATTTCCTCTTCAAGTTCAGCCAGAGGATTATCGGCTAAGTCAGCGATTACGTGGCTGATACGGCCCTGCTCATAGAGCGCCGAAACCGGCTCGGCCCTGATGACCTTGCCGCGAGAGGCATTGACCAGCTTGACCGGCACGGTGCCGCGCACGGTCTTGATCGTGAACCGGACCATGTCGCCGCCATAGTTCTTCTCGGCGATGATGCTGTCGGCCTTGAAGGTGTCGAACGCCTCGACCGACCGCCTGCTCCACCCTTCCGGGCTGAGCTTGCAGGTCCAGTCGCCGAGGACGTAGCCGCGGCCGTCAACGCCTATCCCTGCGGCCACGATGCCTTGAGCGTCACCGGCGTCAGACCCGGTTGAGCCCGATGGGTCGACGGCGACCACGACGCGCTGCAGGTCCGGTGCCGCTGCGATCCTGGCGGCGAGGATCGTCTCGTAGGGCCAGAGCGCCCCGGGAACATCGCTCAGCAGTTCGGCATGCAGTTCCTGGCGACCGAGGCGCGTTCCCTCATAGCGCCTGATGATCTTCTCGACGAAGGCGGGCGCCAGATTGCCCCGGTTGTCGTAGGTCGAGCCCCGGGTGACTTTGCAGTCCGGATCCTCGACGAGCTGCCGAACGAGCGGCAAAGGCTTCGGTGTGGTCGTGATCGCGACCCGTGGATTGTCCCCGAGGCGCAGCCCGAACTGCAGTTGGTCCCACGTATCCTGCAGCTTGGTCCAGGCCGCCAGCTCATCCGCCCATGCCGCGTCATGCTGCGGGCCCCGAAGTCGTTCCGGCTCCTCAGCCGAGTAGCAGAAGGCCTGCGCCCCATTGGGCCAGACCAGCCGGCGCTTCGAGGGTTGGAAGATCGGCAGTTCCCACGACGGGCAGATGTTGAGCAGCCCGCTCTCGCCCTCGACCATGACGTCCCGGACGTCGGCGGCGGTCGGGCCCACCAGGGCGATCCGCTGCTTGCCCATGGCGACCTGTTCGCGGACCCACTCGGCCCCGCTTCTTGTCTTGCCGAACCCCCGGCCTGCCAGGATCAGCCAATACCGCCAATCCCCTGAGGGCTGGATCTGGTTCGACCTGGCCCAGAATTCCCAATCGTAATCGAGTAGCTTCGCCTCGTCCTCGTCGAGGGTCTCAACCCACGCCAGGATCTCGGTTTGGCGCTCCAGCGGCAATGACGGCAGCGACCTTATTCCGCAACCGCTCTTTGGCTCCGGAGACATCGAGGCCGCCACTATGCTCGATCTCCTGTTTGTCGGACTGGCCGAGCAGGTTCTTGCCCAGGAAGATCGCCATGGCCGCGTTGGTGTCGGCGAGGCGGAATTGCTTCCGGCGCAGGGACAGCCTTCCGAAATTCTTCCCAGCCTCGTAGGCGTCGCGCGCCTCGGGGTTCTCCTTCAGGAAGGTCAGCAGCGTGTTCTCCGCCACGCGCAGGAACGCCGCCGTCTCCTTCGTTGTGCACTGGATGCGACCGCAGCCACCAAGGATGCGCAGCGTCGGCGCATCAAGCGCCAAACTCCTCGGCCGTCCGCCACGCCTCAACTCGTCCATGGGTCAGCCTTTAATGGGCGCCGCAAAAACCTGATCACCTATCCAGCGCTGCGCAGGCCAAGCACGTTCGCGATGTTCCGCACCGTGTCCCGGATCGGGCTCAGGCCGCGGTGCTGGATATGCGGCCAGGTCAGTTCCATGCGGCGCCGGTTGCCAGCGAGGTTGCCGGTCACTGCAACACCCCATGGGCTGGCCTCGACAGTGACCAGAGCGCTCAGATGGCTGTTCGCCTTGCTGATGACCAGCGCCTCGGTCTTGGCCTCTTGGACCCAGCGGGACACCGTGCGCTCTTCCTCGCTCATCGGAGGCGCATAGGCGTGGCCGAAGTAGCTGAACATCGGCGCTCCGATGGTGGTCATCGCCCCGATGCCCTCAACGCCCCCCAGGGTCGTAGGGCTCAGACACCAGGGCGATGACATGCCCGATGCCGAAGCAGAGCGGGGACGGGTATTGCAGCGGGCCGGGCTTGATACCGGCTTGCCATTTCCGCACCCCTCGCGGGGCTGACGCCTAACCTGGACTTCGTGCGTCAGTTAACAGAGCCAGCCTCTCGACTGGCGATCACCGGGCGATCGTTCCCGGGCGTGTCCATCCACGCCGCCGCTGCAATTCTGGAAACAGCTAGGTCGGCCGTCCCCGGCTCACGCGACCCTAGATCGCCGGGGACACCCTTCGGGCCATCGCTGGACACCGCATTTTTCCGGGGGCTAGGCCCAATACCGTTTAGATAACGATTTGAATGCACAGGGCAATGTTGGTTGGCGGTGGAGGCCGGTCGGCCTTCCGCCTGATGGGATAGCAGCTCATCTTT
>FSWM01001009.1_pt1 | contig 13064 bp, 9 predicted proteins | sample 1637841 | NCBI WGS metagenome assembly FSWM01 (sample SAMEA3914789, study PRJEB12502) | metagenome | biome: forest; material: soil | place: Canada | collected 2011-07-03 | depth 0.3 m | reverse complement strand
GGCTAAGCGGCTTGGCGCGTTGGGCCTGAGAGGGCTCGACGCGCCATAGATCCAATCCCCCTTCCCCCCTCGTCCGCAGCGTGAGATGAAATCCCCTGAGTTGAGGGGGAACACGGCATGATCGGCGGACTTTCGCCATTGGCGATCACGGTGGTGGTGGCCGGCGGCTATCTGTTGGGCTCCATACCCTTCGGCCTGATCGCCACACAGCTCGGCGGCGCGGGCGATATCCGCAAGGTGGGGTCGGGCAATATCGGCGCGACCAATGTCCTGCGCACCGGGCGGCGGGACCTGGCGGCGATCACCCTGTTGGGCGACGGCGGCAAGGGGGCGCTAGCCGTGCTGCTGGCCCGGTTCCTGATCGACCGGATCTCGCCCGGCGCCGATCCGCTGGCGGCGGCGGCCCTGGCGGGCGCGGCGGCATTCATCGGTCACATCTTCCCGGTCTGGCTGGGCTTCAAGGGCGGCAAGGGGGTGGCGACCTTTTTCGGCGTGATGATCGCCGTGGCCTGGCCGGTCGGGCTGCTGGCCGGAGCGACCTGGATCGCCATGGCGGTGGTGTTCCGCATCGCGTCCCTGGGCGCCCTGACCGCGGCGGCGATGGCCCCGCTCTATGCGCTGGCCCTGCACGCCGGCCATCCGGTGATCGTGCTGGGGGTGTTCATGGCCGTGCTCATCTATATCCGCCACCACGAGAACATCGCCCGCCTGCTCAAGGGCCAGGAGCCGAAGATCGGGGCCAAGAAGACCGCCGAGGCCGCCAAGGCCGAATGAGCGCATCCAATTTCACCGACGCGGACCGGCGCGACTGGCTAAGGCTCGCTCGCACCGACTCCGTCGGCCCGGTCACCTTCGCCCAACTGATCCGCCGCTTCGGCTCGGCCGCCCGCGCCATCGAGGCCCTGCCCGACCTCGCCCGACGCGGCGGCCGGGCCGCGCCGCCGCGCACACCCTCACACGCCGAGGCGGACAGGGAACTGGAGGCCGGGGCGCGGCTCGGGGCGCGCCTGATCGCAGCGGTCGAGCCGGTCTTCCCGCCGCTCTTGGCGGCGCTGGATCCGCCGCCGCCCGTGATCTGGACCCGGGGCGATCCGGCCCTCTTGCAGCGCCGCGCCATCGCCGTTGTCGGCGCACGCATAGCCTCAGCCGCGGGCCAGCGGTTCGCCCGCAACCTGGCGCGGGAAGCCGGCCTGGCGGGGCTGGTGGTCGTCTCCGGCATGGCCCGAGGCGTGGACGGCGCAGCGCACGACGGCGCGCTGGAAACCGGAACCGTGGCCGTGCTCGGCGGCGGGATCGACGACATCTATCCGCCCGACCACGCCGACCTCTACGCCCGCCTGACCCAGCGCGGCTGCATCGTCAGCGAAAGCCCGCCCGGCGTCCGCGCCCAGGCCAAGGACTTTCCCCGCCGCAATCGCCTGATCTCGGGCCTGTCCCAGGCGGTGGTGGTGGTGGAGGCCGAACTGCGCTCCGGCAGCCTGATCACCGCCCGCCTAGCCGCCGAACAAGGGCGCGAGGTCCTGGCCGTCCCCGGCTCGCCCCTGGACCCCCGGGCCAAGGGAACCAACGACCTGATCCGCCAGGGCGCGGCCCTGTGCGAAGGGATCGAGGACGTGCTGAGGGCGCTGGAAGGCCGCTCAGACCTGCGCGAGCCCGCCCCGCCGGCCTATGACCCCAGCGGCTATGACGAGCCGGACTCAGCCCTGATCGAGCGGGTCGCCGCCCTGCTCTCGCCGACGCCCGTCCCCCGCGACGAACTGGCCAGATCCGTCGGCGCCCCGGCGCCCGCCGTCTATGCTGCGCTGATGGAATTGGCGGTCGCAGGGCGAGCCGAACTGCTGCCGGGCGGCCTCGTCACGGTCGCCTGATCACCAGAGCGAGGCGCATCGCCCGTTGACAGGGCCGGGCGCCGCCCCCAAGTTCGCCCGCCGCGCGAGCCGTCTGTTGTTGCGGCTTGTTTCCCAACTCCTATAGATCGAACGCATGAACGTCGTCGTCGTCGAGAGTCCGGCCAAGGCCAAGACCATTAACAAGTACCTGGGCTCCGGCTACACGGTCCTGGCCAGCTATGGCCACGTCCGCGACCTGCCGTCCAAGGACGGCTCGGTCCAGCCCGACCAGGACTTCGCCATGACCTGGGAGGTCGACGCCAAGGCGGCCAAGCGCCTGTCCGACATAGCCGACGCGCTCAAGGGCGCCGACCGCCTGATCCTGGCCACCGACCCGGATCGCGAGGGCGAGGCGATCAGCTGGCATGTGCTGGAGGTCTTGAACCGAAAGAAGGCAGTGAAGGGCGCCATGGTCGAGCGGGTGGTGTTCAACGCCATCACCAAGTCGGCCGTGACTGAAGCGATGAAGCATCCGCGCGCCATCGACATGGAGCTGGTCGACGCCTACCTGGCCCGCCGCGCCCTGGACTACCTCGTTGGCTTCACCCTCTCGCCAGTTCTGTGGCGCAAGCTGCCGGGCGCCCGTTCGGCCGGACGGGTGCAGTCGGTGTCCCTGCGCCTGGTGGTCGACCGGGAACTGGAGATCGAGCGCTTCAAGACCCAGGAATACTGGACGGTGGAGGCCGATGTCGGCGCTGGGACCGACCCGTTCCTGGCCCGCCTGGTTAAACACCAGGGCAAGCGCCTGACCAAGTTCGACCTGCCCGACGAGGCCGCCGCCAAGGGCGCCAAGACGGCCGTCGAGGCCGCCAGCTTCAAGGTCGCCTCGGTCGAGAAGAAGCCCGGCCGCCGCTCGCCGGCGCCGCCCTTCACCACCTCGACCTTGCAGCAGGAAGCCGCCCGCAAGCTCGGCTTCTCGGCCCAGCGCACCATGCAGGCGGCGCAGAAGCTCTATGAGGGCGTCGACATCGGCGGCGAGACCGTCGGCCTGATCACCTATATGCGGACCGACGGCGTGCAGTCCTCGCCCGAAGCCATCGACGAGGCCCGCCAGGTCATCGCCGGTCGCTGGGGCAAGGAATACGTCCCCGAGAGCGCCCGCATCTACAAGACCAAGGCCAAGAACGCCCAGGAGGCCCACGAGGCCATCCGCCCGACCAGCCTGTCGCGCAATCCGGGCTCGCTGCGCCTCGAGCCGGAACTGGGCCGCCTCTACGAGCTGATCTGGAAGCGGATGATCGCCTCGCAGATGGAAAGCGCCCGCATCGAGCGCACCACAGTCGAGTTGGAAAGCGCCGATGGCAAGACGGGCCTGAGGGCCACCGGCCAGGTCGTCCTTTTCGACGGCTACCTCGCCGTCTACGAGGAAGGCCGCGACGACGAAGATAGCGAGGACGGCGGCCGCCTGCCAGTGATCCATGAAGGCGCCGAGGCCAAGGTCCTGACCGCCCGCGCCGACCAGCACTTCACCGAGCCGCCGCCGCGCTATTCCGAAGCCTCATTGGTCAAGAAGATGGAGGAGCTGGGCATCGGCCGCCCCTCCACCTACGCCTCGATCCTGACCGTGCTGCGCGACCGCGCCTATGTGCGCATGGACAAGAACCGGTTCATCCCCGAGGACAAGGGCCGGCTGGTCACCGCCTTCCTGGAGCAGTTCTTCGGCCGCTACGTGGAATACGACTTCACCGCGGCGCTGGAGGAAAAGCTCGACCTGGTCTCGGCCGGCGACCTCGACTGGAAAGCGCTGCTGCGCGAGTTCTGGAAGGACTTCGCCGCCCAGGTGGGCGAGATCGGCGAACTTCGCACCACCCAGGTGCTGGACGCCCTGAACGACGCCCTGGGGCCGCACATCTTCCCCGACAAGGGCGACGGCGCCGACCCGCGCGCCTGCAAGGTCTGCGGCACGGGGCGCCTCAGCCTGAAGACCGGCAAGTTCGGCGCCTTCATCGGCTGCTCCAACTATCCCGAATGCCGCTTCACGCGGCCGATCGCCCAGCCGGACGGGGAAGACGCCGCTGAAAGCGGCGACCGGGAGCTCGGCCAGAACCCGGCGACCGGCCAGGCGGTGTGGCTGCGCATCGGCCGCTTTGGCCCTTACGTCGAAGAGACCGGCGGCGAAAAGCCCAAGCGCGCCAGCCTGCCCAAGGACTGGCCGCCGGCCGGCATCGACCTGGACAAGGCCCTGCGCCTTTTGACCCTGCCGCGCGAGGTCGGCGCCCACCCCGACGACGGGGCCATGATCCTGGCCGGCATCGGCCGCTATGGCCCCTATGTCCAGCACGGCGGCACCTACGCCAACCTGCCGACCGCCGACGAGGTGTTCGAGGTCGGCCTGAACCGCGCCGTCACCGTCCTGGCCGAAAAACGCGCCGGCGGCGGACGCGGCGCACGCGGCGCCAACAGCGCGGCGGCCCTGAAGGAGCTGGGCGCCCACCCCGCCAACGGCGAGCCCGTGCGCATCCTCGCCGGCCGCTTCGGCCCCTACATCAAGCACGGCGCCACCAACGCCAACGTGCCGCGAGGCAAGGACCCGCAGGAACTGACGCTGGAGGAGGCGGTGGCCTTGCTGGCCGAACGCGAGGCCAAGGGCGGCGGGAAGAAACCGGCCCGCGGCAAGGCGGCGGCGAAGCCGAAGGCCGAGAAGGCGGCGGCGGCTAAGCCGGCTGCGGCCAAGAAGGCTGCGCCGGCGAAGAAGCCTGCCGCGAAGAAGGCGCCGGCGAAGAAGGTGGCGAAGGGCTGATCGGCTTAGTTCGGATCGGAAGGCGCGGGTAGAGGCGGGAACGACGAGACCGTTCTCGCCCCACTGGAGACACTTGAGATAGAACTACCTTGACGGTCCGCGACCTGCCACTCATGGTAGGCATTCTATGAGCTGGCGATCGACCGTAACAAAATGGGCCATCGGGGGGTTCTGCGCCCCCGCATTCTTAACGCTTTGGCTCTTCGCCTGTCAGCTATTTCACAACTTTGATACGTATTCGTTTGCGGCCTGGGCCCAATTATTTCTTTGGCCGTCTTCATATCTGTTAGGAGCGATCGATGGTGCTCCGGTCTGGTCTCTACAGAGGCTGGAATGGATTACGATCCTCACTGCAATTAACATCGTGACTTATGTTGCTCTTGGCGGTGCGTTGCGAATTGCAAGGGAAGAGACCCTGCGATGGAGACGCGGCCAAAAGCCACGCTGACGGGCCTGCAAAAAATCAATTTCTGGCTCGGCGAAGGCCGGGGTCAAGCGGCCTTCGCCGAGCGAGGCCGTCGCGTTTGCATTGACCTCGGGCGCGGAGCACGAACGCCTCGTATGTTTCCCTTCTCCCCTTGTGGGAGAAGGAGGGGCCCGCGGCGAAGCCGTGGGAGGATGAGGGGTCGCGCCGGCTTTTCCGATGCGTTTTGGCCATGGCGCAAGAGTAAAGCTGAGAGGCCGGTGAGACCCCTCATCCTCCCACCCGCTGTGCGGGCGGGCCCCTCCTTCCCCCGCAAGGGGGGAAGGCAAATTGGGCGCGAGGTGTGCCGTGGCCACCCCTGGCGAAACCCTCAGGCGTTGGCCGTCGTGCCGACCTTGCGGTCTTCCCATTCGGGCGCCCCAATGCGCCGTTCGAACTTGAAGCTCAGCCGCAGCTTGGTCCTGAAGCAGTCGATCGCGCCGGTTTCGTCGATCGTGACGTCCTGCTCCAGAACCTCGGCCACGCGCAGGTCGCGAAGCGACTGGGACGCCGCCAGCACGGCCTCTCGGGCCGCCTCTTCCCAACTGGTCTTGCTGGTGCCGATGATTTCCGTGACCCGATAGACGCTCATGGACAGCCTCCTCTGGACGACATGAGCTTGGGATCTCGCACCCCCGGTCCGCCGGTTGTCAAGGCGGCGATCGGATGGGCATTCCCGCTAAGGCCGAACACCCTTATGGAAAGGCCATGGCCAAACCGCGCGCGCCGCGCCCCACATCCGCCGCCCCACGCCCGCCGCCCGGCCTGCCCGATCGCGACACCTTGCTGCGCTTCCTGCGCGAGGCCGGCGAGGCCGATAAAAACGATCTCGCCAAGGCCTTCGGGCTCAAGGGCGAAGGGCGTCGCGCCCTGCGTATGATGATCAAGGAGTTGGAGGACGAGGGCCTTCTGGGCCGGCGCGGCCGCAAGGGCCTGGCCGAGGCCGGGGCCCTGCCGCCGGTGGGCGTCGCCGACGTGGTCGAGCGCGATGCGGACGGCGAACTGTTTGTGCGCCTGGCCAAGGCCGGCGAGGACGCGCCGGCGGTGCGGCTCGCCCCCGGAGCGCATGAGGCGATGGCCGGCGCCCCGGGCCTGGGCGACCGGCTGCTGGTCCGCTTCGAGCGCATGGCCGACGGCGCCTTCGAGGCCAAGGTCATCAAGCGGCTGGGCCAGAGCGCGCACAAGGTCCTGGGCGTGATCCGCAAGTCCCGCCGCGAAATCCGGGTCGAGCCGGTGGACCGCAAGAGCCGCGAGACCCTGCTGCTGTTCGAGGCCGAGGCGCGGGAGCTGAAGGACGGCGACCTGGTGCTGGCCCAGGTGTCGTCCGAGCACGTCCGCCATGGCCCCAAGCGCGGCAAGGTGCTGGAGGTGGTGGGCCGTGAGGACCAGCCGCGCGCCGCCTCCCTGATCGCCATCCACGCCCACGGCATCCCCACCGGCTTTTCCGCCGCCGCCGAAGCCGAGGCGGACGCCGGCCAGGCGCCCGAACTAGCAGGCCGCACCGATCTGCGCGACCTGCCGCTGCTGACGATCGACCCGGCCGACGCGCGCGACCACGACGACGCCGTCTACGCCCACCCGGACGACGCGCCCGGCAATGTCGGCGGGCATGTGGTGTGGGTGGCGATCGCCGATGTAGCCGCCTATGTCCGGGCCGGCTCAGCCCTGGACCGCGAGGCGCGCGACAAGGCCAACAGCGTCTATTTCCCCGACCGCGTCGAGCCCATGCTGCCCGAGCGCCTGTCCAACGGCCTGTGCAGCCTGCGCCAGGGTGAGAACCGCGCCTGCTTGGCCGTGCGGATGGTGTTCGACAAGGACGGGCGCAAGCTGTCGCACAGGTTCGTGCGCGGCCTGATGCGCTCGGCCGCCAAGCTGTCCTATGAGCAGGCCCAGGCGGCGATCGACGGGCAGCCGGACGACGCCACGGGGCCGCTGATGGACCCGGTGCTGACCCCGCTGTGGACCGCCTACCGGACCATGAAGAAGGGCCGCGAGAAGCGCTCGCCGCTGGAGATCGAAAGCACCGAGCGGCGCATCGTCATCAGCCCCGAGGGGGAGGTGGTCTCGATCACCCCCCGCGCCAGCCTCGAGGCGCACAAGCTGATCGAGGAGATGATGGTGCAGGCCAATGTCTGCGCCGCCGAGACCCTGGAGCAGAAGAAGACCCCCTTGGTCTACCGGGTGCACGATGCGCCGAGCCTGGAGAAACTGCAGACCCTGGCCGATTTCCTGGCCACGATCGGCATGAGCTGGAACAAGGGCGAGGCGGCGCGGACGACGCGCTTCAACAAGCTGCTGGAGCTGACCCGCGGCGGGCCGCACGCCGAGATCGTCAACGAGGTGGTCCTGCGCACCCAGATGCAGGCGCACTACAGCCCCGACAATATCGGCCACTTTGGCCTGAACCTCGACCGCTACGCCCATTTCACCTCGCCGATCCGCCGCTATGCCGACCTGGTGGTGCACAGGGGGCTGATCCGGGCTTTGGGGCTGGGCGAGGACGGGCTGACCGAGTCCGACATCGTGCGGATGCGCGAAACCGCCGAGCACATCACCCTGGCCGAGCGCCGGGCCATGGCCGCCGAGCGCGACGCTACCGACCGCTATGTCGCCGCCTATATGGAGCGCCACGTCGGCGCCGAGTTCGGGGGCCGCGTCACCGGCGTCACCCGCTTCGGCCTGTTCGTGCGCCTGACCGACACCGGCGCCGACGGCCTCGCGCCGGTTTCAGGCCTGGGCGACGAATATTTCATCCACGACGACAAGGCCCACGCCCTGATCGGCGAACGCACCGGCCGCCGCTGGCGCCTGGGCGCGCCAGTGACCGTGCGGCTGAGGGAGGCGACTCCGATCACCGGAGGGCTGCTGTTCGAGATGGTGTCAGAGCCTGAAGCGGCGGATCCGAAAGCGCCGCGGCCGAGGTTGGGTGTGCGGGGGCGGTCAGCGCGGCGACCGCCTGGGCGGCGGCGATAACTCCGCTTCCCCAACGACAACCTTATCCCTTGCCTTCGTGCGCCCTAAACTAACCCCATGACCGAACCCACCCTCGACCCGAACTACGATCCCCGCAGCGACGGGGTCATGCGCGAGCAGGGCGCCAAGTTGGTTCGGCCGCGGGATGCGGCGACCCTGATGTTGGTGCGGCGGGATGCGGTCAAGCCGCGGGTGCTGATGGGCCGGCGCCACGGCGGGCACGATTTCATGCCGGACAAGTGGGTGTTTCCCGGCGGGCGCATCGACCGCAGCGATTTCACGGCGCCCCATGGCCGGGATCTTCGGCCCGAGGTGGCCGCGCGGCTGGAGAAAACCGCGCCCGGGCGGCGGGCGCGGGCGCTGGGCATGACCGCTATCCGCGAAACCTTCGAGGAGGCGGGCCTCCTGCTCGCCCAGCCGGCGCCGCCGAGGCCGGGCGCCGGGCCGTGGCGGGAATTTCTGCAAATCGGGGCGGCGGCGGATCTGTCGGCCCTGGACTTCGTCGCCCGAGCCATCACCCCGCCCTATCGACCCAAGCGCTTCGACGCCCGCTTCTTCATGGCCGACGCCGAGCGGCTGATCAGCCTGGAGCGGCGGGCCGACTGCGGCGAGCTGGACGAGATCGCCTGGGTCGCGCTCGATGAGACCACCGACCTCGACCTGCCCAACATCACCCGATTTGTCCTGCAGGAAATGGCGCAGCGCCTGGACGACCCAATCCGGCCCGCGCCGTTCATGCGCTTTGCAAGAGGCGCGCGCCAGCTGAGCTATCTTTGACGCGGCGACCCGCGCCAACTTGATTGAAGCCGCCGTTGACTTTCGGGGCGCAATGCGTATTTTCCGCGCCTCTCGGATTTCCCGGCGCAGGCGGCTGCCTCGCGTCCCCGCAAAGGTTACGTCATGGCCAAGCCAGCCTCCATCAAGATCCGCCTGAACTCGACGGCGGACACCGGCTTCTTCTACGTCACCAAGAAGAACGCCCGCACGATGACCGAAAAGATGGTGGTCAAGAAGTACGACCCCGTCGTGCGCAAGCACGTCGAGTTCAAGGAAGGCAAGATCAAATAGGCGCGCCCTTCGCCTGATCGAGTTTCCGACGCCCGGCCGCACCGCCGGGCGTTTTTGATTCGGCCCATCCCCCACCGGTTCCGGGCCTTCACCAGTTCCGCCCGTCACGCCGTTCCAACCCCGTGATTCCACGCCATGGCGCCGCGCGAGCCGGTATTGTACGGCTTACTTGCAGCGTTCGAGGACAGGTGATGAAGCGACGTTGGCCTGCGGGTTTCGGTCTGGCGCTGGCGCTGGCCCTTTCGGCGGCTAACATCCCGGCGGCGTCAGCCACGTCATCGACCCTGGCCGCCCTGCCCTCGGTGTCGCTGCCCTACACACAGTACACTCTGGCCAACGGCCTGACCCTGATCGTGCATGAGGACCACAAGGCGCCGATCGTCGCTGTCAACATCTGGTACCATACTGGCTCGAAGGACGAGCCGCCCGGCCGCACCGGTTTCGCCCACCTGTTCGAGCACCTGATGTTCGGTGGCAGCGCCAGCTATCCCCAGGTGTGGTTCAAGGCCATGGAGCGGGCCGGCGGGACAGACATCAACGGCACCACCTATTATGACCGCACCAATTTCTTCGAGACCGTGCCGACCGCGGCCCTGGACCTGACCCTGTGGCTGGAATCGGACCGCATGGGCCACCTGCTGGACAAGTTCGACGAGAAGGTGCTGACCACCCAGCGCGGCGTGGTGGAGAACGAAAAGCGCGAGGACGAGAACCAGCCCTACGCCCTCGCCGACGAGATCATCACCAAGACCGTATGGCCGGCCCGGCATCCCTATAGCCACACTGTCATCGGCGAGATGCAGGACCTCGACGCCGCCACCGTGAGCGACGTCAAGGACTGGTTCGGCAAATACTATGGCCCGACCAATGCGGTGATCGTACTGGCCGGAGACATCGACCCGGCGACAGCCAAGGCCAAGGTGGAGAAATATTTCGGCGACATTCCGCCTGGCCCGCCGGTGACTCACCAGAAGGACTGGATCGCCAAGCGGACCGGCTCCCAGGCTGCCGTCGCCCAGGACCGCGTACCGCAGGCCCGACTCTACAAGGTGTGGAACACACCACCCGTCGAAACCGCGGACGATGACTATCTGACGCTGCTTTCCGACATCCTGGTCGGCGACAAGACCTCGCGGCTGTACCAGCGGCTGGTCTATGCCGACCAGACTGCGACCGACGTTTCCGCCGTCGTCGATGAGCGCGAGATCGCCAGCCTGTTCGAGATCGTGCTGACGGCCAAGCCCGACGTCTCGCTGGACGCCCTGGACGCCGCAGCCAAGCAGGAGCTGGCGCGGCTGCTGCGCGACGGGCCGACGGCGGAGGAAGTGGAGCGGGTCAAGACCGCTCGCGTCGCCAATATCATCCGCGGCCTTCAACGCGTCGGCGGCTTAGGCGGCAAGGCAGACCTGCTGGCTTCCGGCCAGACCTTCGAGGGCACGCCGGACGCCTTCAAGACCCAGTTGGCGCGGTTCGAATCGGCCACTCCCGCAGACCTGAAGGCCGTGGGCCAGCGGTGGTTGAGCGACGGCGACTTCACCCTGCGGGTGGTTCCCTTCGCCGACTATGCCCCCGCCGCGACCGGCGCCGATCGCTCGGCGCCGCCGGCGCTCGGGACCATGGTCACGCCAAGGTTCGTCAAATTCTCTCGCACGCAACTCAGCAACGGCCTCAAGGTCATTGTCGCCGAAAGGCACGACAATCCCACGGTGACCTTGGACCTGGTGGTGGACGCCGGCTACGCCTCGGACGCACTTGGCAAACACGGCGCCGCCAGCCTGGCCACCCGGTCGATGACCGACGGCACGGCGAGCCTCGACGCCCTGCAGCTCAGCGCCAGGCTGTCCGAGCTGGGCGCGACCCTGAACGCGTCGGCCGATCGCGACACCGACAGCCTGACGCTCTCGGCCCTGTCCTCACGCCTGGCCCCCAGCCTGGACCTGTTTGCTGACGTGCTGCTGCACCCGGCGTTCCGGGAAGGCGACCTGGCGCGCGAAAAGGCGCTGCAGATCGCGCAGATCCAGCAGGACAAGGATGATCCGGTGCAGATGGCCCTGAGGGTGCTGCCGGGCCTGGTCTATGGGGCCGGCCACCCTTACGCCGCGCCGCTGGACGGCCTGGGCGACGAGGCCTCGGTCGGCGGCATGACCCGAGAGGATGTGGTCCGCAACCATCAGGCCTGGTTCCAGCCCGAGGGCTCCACCCTGATCGTGGTCGGCGACACCACCTTGGCCTTGATCCTGCCCGAGCTGGAGGCTCGGTTGGGCGGTTGGCGCGGCGCATCGGCAGCCACAAAGCCGGTCGTCGCGGTCGATCCACCGCCGGCGGCTCGGGTCTATCTGATGGACAAGCCGGGCGCGCTGCAATCGGTGATCATGGGCGCCATCGTCGCCCCGCCACGGCGCGACCCCGGGCACGAGGCGATCGAGACCATGAACACAGCCCTCGGCGGAGCCTTCAACTCACGTCTCAACATGAACCTGCGCGAGGACAAGCACTGGGCCTATGGAGCCAGCAGTCTGGTCTTCAACGCCCGCGGCCCCAGCCTGTTCGTCGCTTACGCGCCGGTCGAGGCGGACAAAACCGCGGAAAGCTTCGTTGAAATGCGGCGGGAGCTTACGGAGTACACGGCCCAGCGTCCGATGACGCCCGCCGAACTGGATTTCGCCAAGGCCAGCATGGTTAACACCCTGGACGGGGAATGGGAGACCACCGACGCCGTCGCCGGTAGCCTCGCGGCCCTGGCGACCTACAGCCTGCCTGACGACCATTTCGACAGCCTGCCGGCCAAGATCCAGGCCGTGACCGTCGCCGACGCCGCCACGGCTGCGAGGCGCGTGGTGCGGCCCGACCAGATGACGTGGATCGTCGCCGGAGACCGGCGCCTGATTGAGCCGACGCTGAAGGCGCTGGGGCTCAATCCCCAGGTGCTGGATGCGGATGGAAAGCCGATCCGCTAGATCAACCGCGATGGCTGGCGTCGAGGCAGTACTGCCGCCAGCCGCGCAGGAACCTGGCGCTGCGTTCCATGGACGCCGGGGACAGGTCGGCCGGATCATTGTCCTCGACGGTGAAGGTGACCTCGTTGTCGTGTTCAGGGCCTTTTTGCACGGGAAAAGTCGCAAAAAAGCGTCGTTCCAAGGGCCGTCCCGGCGAAGCCTTCGCCAAATCGACCCGCCCGCAGACAGCGACGACGGCCTTCGGCAGATCGGCGGCATAGTGGCGCGGCCGGTTGATCGGCGCGGTGACGACATAGACGGTGTCGAAACCCGTGACGCCGCCATCCACGCCCGCAGCGACCACTGGCTCGGCAAGGGCGATGAGCCCATCCGCCGGCGCGTCGGCCCGACCCTGACCAGATAAGGCGAGGCCAGCCGCCACGAGGACGAGCCCCAGCCGCCGAAATCGGTTCGCGGACATCACAGCTCCACCTTTTTTTCAGGCGACGCCGAACTCAGCCGCCAGCGGTTCTACGACCTCGTAACCATAGCCGAACTTGTACTTCAGGCGTTTGGCGAGCATGGCATGGAGGTCCGATCGCTGCCGATCCGAAAAGGCCGCCCCGTCCCGTTCCTGGTCAGCCGGGATGATCAGCTCGCCCGCGTTAGGATCGAGCTCCCGGCGCATCGCCTCGCGGCCGGCGGCGGCGACAGCGGCATCGATCGACTGGGCGGAAACAGGTATCCGGTAGTGGGCCAGGACCTGCGTCAGCCAATAGCCCGGATCGGCCCTGACCTGTTCGTAGCGCAGCGCCAGAATGTCCTTGGGATACGTCTGGGCGAACCGTCCCCAGCGATTGAAGAAACTGATGTACCACCAGACGTCCGCGACGGTTCGGCGCCCGGGCGCCGGCGCATAGACATAGTCGGCCAGGGTCAAGCCGTGGTCTTCACGCCATTTGACGTAGTGGGACAGCATGGCCTGCTCGATGTCG